>Ga0210408_10000975_pt1 | contig 31585 bp, 26 predicted proteins | sample IncBWH4MmetaG_FD_155471 | JGI IMG/M metagenome (GOLD analysis project Ga0210408, IMG submission 155471) | Forest soil microbial communities from Barre Woods Harvard Forest LTER site, Petersham, Massachusetts, United States - Inc-BW-H-4-M | ecosystem: Environmental > Terrestrial > Soil >... | reverse complement strand
CAGCGGCTTCGGCGCGGTTGGCAATGCCTTCGACGGACATACTAACGGTTTCGAACGTCAGCACGCCGCGAGCGGCTCCAGCGAGCACCCTCTCGCAGTATGTGAGGTGCCCGTTGGTGATGCTGAGGGTATCGACCTGCAACGGCAGCGGGATGGCGGCCAGCGCCTCGTTCACCATGAGCGGACTCTTCACGAACCGCTCCACCGGCTTGTCACGATTAACCAACGCATCGAAAGAAGGCCGGGAGAAGTGGACCGAGCGGGCCCGGTACGACTTGCCCTGGAGCAGTTCGCCAAATGCCAGGCCCAACACTTTGCATTCAGGCAGGACCACATGAAACCGCGTCGTTCGAAAATCGTGCGCCGCAAAAAATTCTTCGTCTCCGACCAAGGTCCGGAGCTGCGTTCCTTCGGCGAAGAGTTCCGAACCCGGCACCGACGCTCGCAGCCGCGCGCAGCGGAGCCCGTAATGTGACTGAGGAAATTCCGCCTCGAGATTCGTCGCCTCGAGGCTGGCATGGGCGAGGACGTCACTCAGAGCAGCCGTTCCCCAGAGCAGCCGCGTCCAGCGAATGCCCGTCAGCGAAATCCGGCCGACCTTGAGCGTCGAATTCGTGGCACTCACGGTGACGGATTGAGCGGCCAGACGATTGGCGCCCATCGCGTAATCCACTGCCCCGAGCCGCAACGCGTACCCTGGATGCGCTATCGCAAACGCTCGCTCCACCTTCCCTTTGGCAAAACCGTTGAGGAGCGCGCCACCGAACAAAAGGATGAGCACCGCGACGGCGAGGGCGGCCCCACCAAGGCAAAGGCCCGCGCAGGCTGACACCCTCCGCAGCGACAGCCCCCGGCGATTCTTCGCCGCTCGTTTGCTTCGCCGCTTTAGAAGGCCTCGCCATTTCAAATGACGCTCCCTCGGAGGCGTTGCCAGGCTGATCATTTGCTGTCGCTGTGGTTTTGGCCACCCGGCTGATGTCTGCCGGTTCCATTTTCAGGATTTCCTGTTTTTTATCTTCTGGTCACGTTCGTGAAACGCGGCCAGGACCCCTTCCCGCCACGGGCGCTGGACCTTGACTCACGTCCTCAGTTCGCTCGCGCGGGAGGTGGACAGGCTATTTGCAGCAGCAGGACGAGGCCTCTTTGACGGCCTTTTCGACCGCTTCACGGGTTTCGCCGGTGCGCTTCTGAATGCGCCCCAACAGTTCATCGTGCTTGCCCTCGGCGCATTGGAGATCATCATCGGTAAGCTGGGCCCACTTCTGCTTCAGCTTGCCCTTGGTGATGTTCCAGTCGCCTTTGATTTCGAGTGTGTTCATAATGCTTGGTTTTGTTTTTCGTTTGTGAATCGCCGTTAACGTAACGGCAAAGTGTTCCAGGGGTATCCTATCGGTTAAGGTGCCCTTGCGTACCCTTTCTCTTCCAGCAAATGGAGGGCCAACCCAACGCCCGGCGCTCCAACTCTTCAATCCAGCCTATTAAAGCGCTTGAGATTACTTTCGTTGTGCAATGAACCGAGTGTAAAGGCACTGCAACTTGCACGGCGGCAACCGCCGCAGCAGGCACTTTGCAATGTGGACGAGCGGCGTGAAGTGACTCCCTGGAAATCGGTCCCCTGCTCGTTTTGGGACCCGCCCCAGCCAGAATCGCCAGGTCGAACGGCTCAGCGCGTCATGTCGAGGGCCTTATTTCGGTGCTCGCCACCACGATCTGCATAGTGACTAATTTACCGTGGCTCGGTAGAAACGTTCCGGGGTCGTTGCGGCATGGTCCACGATCAATTTCACCGTGCCATCCCCGGTAACCGTAGTCAGGGTTTGCCAGGCGAGATCTTTAAGGGTGTTTTTATATTGCACCAGATATTGGCTTCCCGGAAGTGTGGCAAAAGAAAAAGTAAAGCTGGTTCCTACCCGGGTCCCGGAAGTAACCACGGGAGGACTGAGCAGCGCGAAAGCACCTCTTCCATGGGTGAAAGCGAGCAACCTCGCCGCTCCCTGGCTGATCTCCAGGTCGAAAACCGCCACGTTCGGCATTCCGCTCTCGGGTCCCATGTGGGTCCAACTGACAGCCGCGTCCGCGCTTTTCCAGATTCCGATATCGGTACCGACGTAGAGCGTGTTCGGATTGGACGGGTCGATAACAATCGCATTGAACGGGATATTCACCGGCGGGCTCACGTTGAAAAACGCCGGGGATGCCGCCAGCGCATTGGTGGTCTTGAAGACATGGCCCAAAGGCAGGAACGCCGGATCATCAAAACTGGAGAAAGTCACATAAAGGATATTCGCATTCGTCGGATGGAAGGCCAGGCCGCTCACGTAACGACCGAAGTTTAACAAGTCGTTCCACGTGTTCCCGCCGTTGGTGGTTAGATTCACCTGCCCGAAGGATAGAGTGCCGAAGGCATAGGTGAGGCAGTTGCTGTCGGAAGGAGCGAAGGCCATCGCAGTAATTGCCTCCCCAAGTTCCGGTCCGTTGGAAAACCAGGACGGGCCGTTAAGAGAAAAAAAGTTCGTGCTTTTCCACAGATTGTCCGTCCCAGCGATAAACACGTTGTCGTTGCACGGACATTTTTTTAAAGGGGCGATAAAAAGCGCGTTATATGTGTCAATCCCGTTAATCGCGCTGGAAAAGCTGGCGCCGCCGTTAGTGGTTCGGTAAATGTCTAACGATGGCGCTGAGATCGTCCAATCGGTGTCGGGCCGGCTCGCCGAGATCGCGCTATATCCACCGTCGCCGTAAAACACGGAATTCCAGAGCCGCGGACCCTCCCAAATCTCGGTGCCGTTATCCTGGCTTGCGCCGAGAGCGAAGTTCGGGTTTGTCGGATGCACGGACCCCTGATAAAACTGCGTGATGGCGAGAGTGGTGTTGTGATTGCTCCAGGAACTCCCGCCGTCGGTGCTGGACCAGACCCCGCCGTCGTTTCCCACGATCAACCGGTTCGCTGCCCACGCCATCGTCTGCTGGTCCACGTGAATGTTTGAGGTCACATCAGCCCACGAAGAGCCATTGTACTTCCACAGGTCCACTTCGCCCAGGTAAACACTGTTCACATCGGCGGGATCGACTATGATTTCATGAGAATACCAAAAGCGGGTGGTAACACCGGAGGGATTCGGGATTTGCGTCCACGTGGGCGTAGCCGCCCAGGCGTTGGCGGTTTTCCAAATCCCGAGCAGTGCCCCTGGGGTGCCATTGGTATTGCCGAAGGCATCCTGGATGCTGACATACAAAATATTGGGGTTTGAAGGTGCGAGCGCCATTCCCACCCGTTCGACCCGGCCGGTAAGATTGCTCCAGGGCCCGAGCACGAGCTGCCAGCTCTCCCCGGCATCCGTGGTGCGATACACGCCGTTTGTTGAAGCATTGAATGGATTTCCAAAAACGCTCCCGGCCCCTGCATAGTGCCGATTGAAATCGCCTGGATAACTTTCGATGTCCCAGCCGCCTCCGAAAAGGCCGATGTGCACTTCCAGCTTGAGCCACCACGTAACCCCGCCGTCAATCGATTTATAGATTCCCACCGGCGGCGGGGAGGGAAGCAACCCGCCGCTGACCCCGGCCAGGCCACGCACGGTGGCCGCCAGGAGGATATTGGGATTTGCAGGATTTACTTTGATAACGCGGAAGGACGCTTTGGCGAAATAGGAGGTGGCCAGCAGCTGCCAACTGCTGCCGGCATTCGTGGATTTCAAGAGCCCAAGGCCCGCATAAGCATCCGTAGAGTTCACCCCCTCGCCGGTGCCGGCATAAATGATGTTGGTATCGCTGGGCGCAAAGGCAATCGCTCCCATGGCCAAAGAAGCTTGATCATCTGTTTTTGGAGTCCAGCTCGCTCCCGCATCACGCGTTTCCCAGACGCCGCCCTGGGCTGCGCCGATCAACCAATGATTGGAATTGCCCGGGTTTACCGATACATCTGCAACGCGACCGCTAGCGGGCAACACCGGGGTGCTCTGCTGGATAATTAGCGGCGCGGGCCCGATACTCACCCATCGGTCACCTTGAACCTCCCCCGGGCTGGCCGAATCCCGAAGTTGTCCAGTGCCCGTCTGCCGCGCTTTTTCATGCTGCTTGATTTGCTCAAGCGCCTGGAGCTTCGCCCCATCCGGGATAAACCCGCGGGGAGAAGCGCGTTGCGAGAAAGCCCACCACCAGCGCTGATATTCTATGGTGTTGGTGAGATTCCTATTCTGCGCCAAGCCAACCGGCGGCATCGGAGAGCCCGCGGCAGACCATGCCAGCCAGCCGTATAAAAGCAACGAAGCCAGGACCATTAACGATTCGCGCCTCAAACGCAGCACCAGCGTCAAAATTCATTTGAGGTTTGCAACCGTGCTGCCGCAGCCGGGTTCGTCAATGGCCTCTTCCGTGCCGCGGGCATCTCGCTCCCCGCTAAGTTCTCCCTGGGGCGCGAGAGCTCCCGCGCGTTGTTCGCCCGGTCGCGTTTCGGCCTGCGTGAGGTTCTGCCCTTCGCGGGAGTAGCCCGGCTGGGCCACGCTCAGGCAACTGCAGCCGGTGCCTTCTGCACAACCCTGGCAACAGTAGGTTTCCCCTTCGTGTGTATATCCTTCACCGGGCCACTCGTTCTTGATCATGGAGCAACCGGGGCACGCAGGCAGCGGGATTGATGTAACTTTCGATAGCTTGGCTGTTTCTTTTTTTTCAATTTTCATGAATGCTCTTTCGGTTGGTTAGGATTTATCGCCTTGAGGATCGTGGTTCTTTCTTAGTTTCAACAATTATTCTGTTCTAAATGAGATGGCCGCTTGGCGTAAGCGGCTCGCCTGATGCCAATTTGGCTAGCCTTGCCAGCCAGTGGGAGCAGCGACAAAGCGAGTGCCGCAAGCATGGTTTTGTTCGTAACGGTCCTTTCTGTTCGATATGTCCACCAACAAGGTTTTCACTTCGGGGTATTCTATGTGATGGGCCGGTCGCGAGTAATTGGGGGAATCCCCACCGGTGGACATCCAACGGTATTCGTACCGGCACTGGGGCATTAACGAATGAACCGGCAGGTTTGCTGGGGCCGGCCCAATCGAGTTGAATTCCCTATCCCGATTGGAGTGGCTGGCCGGGAATCGTTCGACCGATCGTTTTGCCAACAGGGCCTCAGACTCATGGCGTTTCTAATCGCGGGCCAGCGCCTCGATGGGGTCGAGTTGTGCAGCTTTTCTGGCCGGGAGGTAGCCAAAGATGATACCCGTTAGAAAGGCACACCCGAAGGCAATGAGGATGGGTGCAACCGTGAAAATCACACGCCAGCCGGCGAGCGCGGAGGTGGATAAACCGCCGCCAATGCCGACCGCGACACCCACCAGGCCGCCGATAAAGCAGACCATCACGGCCTCGGTAAGAAACTGAAACAATACGTCGAAGCTGCGCGCGCCAATGGCCATGCGGATGCCGATTTCGCGGGTCCGTTCGGTGACGGAGACCAGCATGATGTTCATCACGCCGATGCCGCCGACCACGAGCGAGATCACGGCAATGGCGGCCAGCAGATAAGTGAGCGTGTTTTGCGTTGCATTGGCCGTGGCGATGGTGTCGGCCATGTTCCGAATGTTGAAATCTTCCTTGCGATGGCGTTTCATCAGCAGCGTATGGAGAGCCGCCTGCGCCACGCTCATGTCCGCGCCCGGTTTGACTCTCACGACGAGCCCATTGAAATAGCGTTGTCCAAAGACGCGCGCACCGGCCGTGGTGTAGGGCAGCCAGACGGAGTTATCCATGTCGTCTCCCCGTGGCGTCAAGCCTTTGCTGCTCAAGACGCCAATGACCAGGAAAGGCGCGTTGCCAATCAGCACATACTGGCCCAGCGGAATCGTGTCATTGGGGAACAGGTTCTTCGCTGCGGTCTGGCCGAGCACGACGACCTGGGCATAGCGCTTGACGTGTTCGGCCGAGAAGAACACGCCGGACTGCGGCGGCCAATCATGCACCTGCGGAAAGTCTTCGCCGGTTCCGACCACGGTGACCGTCAAGTCCTGGTCGCCAAAGCGCAGCAGTGAAGACAACGAGGTTTCCGGGACCGCCAGGGCGACCCCCGGGACGCTGCGGATGGACGGCAGATCTTCAGGCAGGAAACTGGTCACCACTACGGCTGAGGCGCGCACGGCGGGTGGTCCGCGCATAATCGTCAACAGGTCGGTGCCCATGGCCTGGATGCGCTCGAGGACATCCTGCTTCGCGCCGTTGCCGATCGCCATCAGCGCGATCACCGAGGCGACGCCGATGATGATACCGAGCATGGTGAGCGCGGTTCGGAGCCGGTTGTGCAGCAGCGAACTCAACGCCATCTTCAAAGCCTCGCCCAGGACCGCCACACCCGGCTTGGCATCCTTTACGGTTTCGCCCGACTTCGCTTGGTTGCCGGCCTCCCCTTTCGGTTGCGACTCGTCGGAGGTGATACGCCCATCGGCAATGCGCACGAGACGGTGCGCGTAAGCGGCGATGTCGCTGTCGTGGGTGACCAAAATGATCGTGTGCCCTTGACCATGCAGGTTCTCCAGAATAGCCATGACCTCCTTGCCGCCCTGGCTATCCAGCGCGCCGGTAGGTTCATCGGCCAGAATCACCGGCCCACCGTTCATGAGCGCGCGGGCGATGCTAACGCGCTGTTGCTGGCCGCCGGACAGTTGGTTGGGATGGTGCTGCAGCCGGTCGCCCAGTCCAAGTTCTCGCAACAAGTCACTGGCATGCGCCTCTCGCTGGGTCTTCGCCAGGCCGCAGTACACGGCTGGAACTTCCGCGTTTTCGACGGCACTCAGGTCGGACATCAAGTTGTAGCGCTGGAAGATGAAGCCGAAGGTATCGCGCCGCAGTGCCGCCAGCGCATCGCCGTTGAGACTGGCAACTTCGACGCCGCGGATGGAATAGGCGCCACTCGACGGCTTGTCGAGACAGCCGATGATGTTCATGAGCGTTGATTTGCCCGAGCCAGAGGCGCCCATAATGGCGACGAATTCGCCGCTCTGAATCGACAGGCTTACTTCTTTGAGCACGGTCAGCGGCTGGCCGCCCGACGTATAAGTGCGGCTGACCGCCTTCAATTCGAGCAGTGGTGACGACATCAAGGGCCTTTCCGAGCGCTCAGCGCGCTGGTCGTGTTGCTCTTGGCCGTGATTTTCCCAATGACCACCTTTTCCTTCTCCTTGAGACCGTCCGTGACCTCCGCAGAGATCTCGCTTTTGATGCCGATCTTGATTGCGCGCAGCTCGACGGCGCCATCCGGTTTCAGCACCTGCACCTTGATTTCGGCGCCTTCGCCGGCATTGCCGATGGCGGCAGCCGGTATCAGCAAAACGCCCTTCGCCTGTGCCAACACGATGAAAACCTGGGCCGTCATCTGAATCTTCAGTTCGCGCTCCGGATTTGGAATATCAAACAGCACATCGAAGAAGACTACGTTGTTGATAAGTTCCGGGGTGGGGAGGACTTGCCTGATCTTGCCGTTCCAGCGCCGGGAATCGCCAAGGATAGTGAAATAGACGTCCTGGCCGGGCTTGACGCGGACAATGTCAGCTTCGGAGACTTGCGCCCAAACCGTCACAGTGCTGATGTCGGCAATCCGCAGGATATTCGGCGCCTGCTGGTTGGCGTTGAGGGTTTGGCCTTCCAGCAGGCTTATGGAAACGACTTCGCCCGCTATCGGCGCCGTGATTTTGGTATAACCCAGATTGGCTTTGGAGGTGTCAATCGCCGCCGCCGCTTGTTTCATTTGCGCCGCGAGCGAAGCGGCGTCGGCGAAAGCAACATCGTAGGCGGCCTTGGTGACGTCCCGATCGCTCGTGGAGATTAACCGGTCCGCAAAGAGTTCGTCGTTGCGAACTTCCTGAATTCTGGCAAGCACCAGTTGCGCCTGTTTCAGCGAGCCCTGTGCGGTCATGCTTTCGAGCGCGGCGTTGGCCGCGGTGAGCGCAGTGTCCGCCAGAACCGGATCAATTTCCGCGAGCAACTGGTTTGCTTTCACCTGATCGCCCCGACCGACCTTCAGCGATTTAAGCTTGCCGGAGGTCTGAGCGCCGACATCGACATAGTTGGTGGGCTGCACGATGCCGGCTGCCACCACCGTGCTTTCGACATCGCCGCGTTCGACGGCAGCGGTCGTATAGTTGATTTTGGCTTTACCAAACGCCCAATGATACCCGAACGCCCCTGCACCCGCGACAAGGAGCGCTCCAATCAGCCACAGGCGGCGCCGCCGCAGAAGGGCTCGCCATTTCAAGTGGCGCTCCCTCGAAGCCGTTGCCGGCTGATCATGTGCTGTCGGTGTGGTTTTGGCCACCAGGCTGATGTCTGCCGGTTCCGTTTTCACGATTTCCAGTTTTTTCTCTTCCAGCTAATGGAGGGCCAACCCAACGCTCGGGACGCTAACTTCTTTAATCCAGCCCATTAAAGCGCTTGAAATTGGTTTCGTTGCACAGGGGACCGCGTGCAAAGCCGTTGCAACTTGCACGGGAGCAACCGCCGCAACATGCACTTTGCAACATGGACGAGCGGCGTGAAGTGACTCCCGGAAAATCGTTCCCCTGCTCGTTTTGCGACCCGCTCCAGCCAGAATCGCCAGTTGGGTTGTTGCCGGCGGGTCACTTGCGGATGCCTTGCCTGGCGGGCAAATGAGGCTGGATGCTCGCGCTCGCAGGTTGTCGCGTTCGTGTGGCACGTTCCACGCTATAGAGCAGCCTGAGAACGTAATGGTGACTAATTCCCATTATTGTGCTTCTGCCGGTTCGCCGCGAACCGAACAAATTAAATCGAGATTCGAAATGAATACAAAAACCATCGGTGCAGTTATCCTGATCGCTGTAGGGGTCCTGGTGCTGGCTTACTCAGGTTTCACGTTCACCACTCCGGGAAAACCGGTCAACTTCCTTGGAATGCACTTTGAGACCACCGAAAGCCACTTTGTCCCGCCAGTCGTCGGAGCGCTCGCTCTGGTTGGCGGGATCGCGTTGCTGATTGTAAATCCCAAGCGGGCTTAATAAGCAGGTCGAAGCCGGTGCCGGCTGAAAAGCCCGCGGGATGATGGAGCGTCAACCGGCTAATTGAGTCGCACCGCCTGCTCGCCATCGAGGCGTTTGGATAAATCAATGGGATCGCCCACGGAAACTTCCCGCGGGTTCACCTGATACGCCCAGACTTCAAAATGGGTCAGATTGGCTTCGCAGTAGATCGTCGCAAACGCGCCATCGACGGCGTCCGCACCGTGTGCCACCTTTACGCGGCTGATGCGCGGAACGTTGTAGCGCGGGTCAAAGGTGAACCATTCCTGCCCCAGATAGGCCCGAATTGACTCCACGCAAAATTCATCAGCTAATTCGGAGGGAAGTTGTCCCGCGGGCAGACGCCTTCCTCGTTGGGTCGTTTCCAGTCGGCAAAGGTTTCCAAGCGTGAGTCCACTTCGCCCACAGCTTCGTATCCCAAATCGATGCCTCGGTTTTCTTTTGGGGTTGTTTCGACAAATCAGGCGGAAATAACGGAAAATGGGCTGGTCGTGGTCATTTCCCCGCCACCGGCTGTGGCGCGGCGAAGATTTTGCGCAAGGCCAGGTGGGTGGGGAGAAAGGCGACGAGCCACAGGGCGCCCAGCCACAGGATGACATAGAGGTTTTGGTTGACCCAGGTTTGCGGCTGCTGGTCGTTGAAACCGTAAACATAATTGAGGTTGACGGGGATGTTGGGGTTGGCCAGGTGGGCGCCAGCGGGCGGAGTAAAAAAGTAGCAGACGAACACCAACCCGGCGGCCAGGCCCGTCCAGACCGACAGCGCCCGTTGGTCGTAGCCCAGGCGGACGAGGAGCCAGATGAGAAGCAAGGGCAGCCAGCCGTGGAAAAGCGACAGGCCGCGCGTGAAAAGCGGAAGCCGAGGGTCGAGCATGTAACCAGTCAGGCCCAGAAAGTGAATCCCCAGAAGATTGCTGGCAAAGTCTGCGAGCCAGAGGCATTGCGGAAGCAGAATGCCGACGGAACACATGCTGATGAGCAGGGAGTTTTCCCGCCACATGCCCGCCACCGTGAGTATGAGCGCGGCATCGCAGAACCATAAAAAGTTGGTGGGCCCATAGGTGTGCAAATAAATCGGAACGAGGACGGTGAGGAACGCGGTGCCGGCTACTTTGGCGGCGAGTGGAATTTTGTGGTGTTGAGTTACGACCGGTTTGCCGGCGGTGACAGGGAGAGTGGCGGCGACGGCCGTGGAAGCTTCAGATTTCATGGACCGAACTTTTTCAGTGGCTCATTTAGATTTGGGAGGGGATGACCTCAAACCCTCGAGGGCTCCTAAAATCGCCTTCTGCACTGCGGGATGAGAAAGGTTCCCCAGGTGGCCGCCTCGCTCGAACACGGTTAACCGGTCTTCCGCCAAGGTTGACCTGAGCCACGCCAGGTCTTCGCCCGGGAGGAGAAAATCGTCCTGATTCACGATTAACCGGATGTCGGGATTGGCCTGGAGGCCGGCGGCATACGACCTCAAACTGGAAGCCTTCTCCAGGCTTTCCGGCGTGCTTAACTCAATGCCCCAGCTCCAATAATAGGGAATCAAAAACTTCTGAAGGTAATCCTGGTACGAGTACTGAAGGATTTCCCGATACACGGTTGCCCGCCGCAATTTGTCGAGCGGGTGTTCCAGGACTCCCCGGTTGTTTCGCTGCTGGCTGCTGTAAATCGCGTCTCGCAGGATAAGCTTGAAGGCCATTCCGATCAGGAACTTCGACTCGATGCCGCTGAAGGGCAATGACGTTTGGGGCGTCAGCGAGTTCTTGCTCAGGGCAGCGACCTTTAAGAATGTGTTTTCAATATTAGCGGCTCGTTCCACGGCGGGCCAGGCCAGAGGGGCCTGGAAATATTCGTCCAGCTTGGCAATGCCATAGAGCAACCGAACCGGTGAATTGATGGCGACGTAACGGTCAAATTTGAGCAACGGCGCTGTGTTGGTCGATTCGGTGGCGGCTATGAACAACGATTGGAAGGCTCCCATGGAGTAGCCCATCAGAGCTTTGAGACCCAGCCGTTCGGGATAGAGCTTTTCCAACCGGTGATTGATTGCGGTCAGGGCGACGTGCAAATCGTGAACATCGACCGGCATGTAGGCCGGCAGGTCCGCCGTGGCCGCGTGTTCCATGAACTCGAAGTTGAACGTGCTGCTGACGCACACGGCCGAGAAACCCTTTTTAAAGACCAACTCCGCCAAGGCCAGCGCCGGTGCCGCCAGCCGATGCGAGCCCAACCCGGGAAGGATATAGACGACCGGGGCTCTTCCCGGTTGCAGCCAGAACGTGAACTTCAACTTCCTGCCCGTGGCAGGAATCAATACCGACCGCGTCTTGCCCCGGCCCGGAAACTCGGGATCCTGGAACGTGAAAAAGACGGATTCGAGTGTTTCCAACGAGGCGGCGTCCGGTTTCCCTTTCACCTGGAAATCAGCCACCCGGTTTTGCCGCACGAAGGTCCAGGCATACTGAAGCTCGGAATAGGCATCCATTTCGGACTGAGCGACCCGGACATAATCATTCACGGTGTCGCTGAGGTTGTTATACAAGATGCCATAGGAGACGTAGGTGTAGGGACTGACGTAGGTTAACGGATTGGCCACGTCGAATGGGAAAGGAGCTATATAGGTCAGCGGGTTGGCGGCGGTGTCAGCGGCCAGGCCGAGGGTATCTCGCTCGTTGCTCGGTCCGAAGATTGGCAGCATCAGGTAACATCCCGGCTTCCAGCCCCATTGGCCGAAAGTCTGGCCAAAATCCGCGTCTGATCTCGGGATTTTCCATTTAGTCGCCGGGTCGATGAACCCAGCCACCCCGACCGTCGTGTTACAGCCAAACCGGTAGGTTTCATCGCGTGCCCCACTCCACTTTCCCTGCAGCAGATTGTTAATGAGCCGTCCAGGAAACGTGATGTTCCTGCCAAAATTCCCTATCCCCGTCCGGATCGGTTTGGCGACGATGAGCCGATAGACTTTGGCGGTCGGCTTGACCATCCCGGTCATGATCCCCTTATTGAGGGCATAAACACCACGATTGAATGGTTCGATTGGGTCGGGAACGGATTCAGGCAGAATGACCCGCTCCGCACCGGCCACGGGCGGGGCCGTTTCGCGAGTCGGTTCGGTTTGAACCGATGGCGAAGTTTGTGCCAGCGAGCTGGCAACCATGCTCCAGCCCAGCATGGTGGTTAGAGCAATGCGTCTCAAAGCGAAATTCGAGTTATCGGGGGGTTGGTTGTTGTTTGGCCCAAAGTAACACTTGTTACCCGGACTTGCGGCGGAAGCTCTCGCGGTCGTCCGCTTCGAGCCAGTCGAACGTGCTGTTCATCTGCGGATTCAGCCCGAGCTCGGAGCAGTTCTGAATGAAGCAAGCGCGTTTTTCCGGGTTTTTCATCAGGCTGCCGGCTTCCATTTCATCCGACCAGGTTTTGATTTCAGCTGGCGTTTTCGCCGTGCCATTAGACTGCTGCCAGGCGCCGACCTCTTCATAATTCGTCGAAGCTTGCACGGCGGTTTTAAATTGCTCGCCCGTGATGCCCTTGAAGTTGAAGAGCATGTTGTCCAGCGGACAATCGTAAAGATATTCGCCCAGCGTTCCCGCCTGGCTGGCGCGGCATTTGTCAATGGCACGGCTGGCGATGGCGAATCCGGCGAGGCGTTCGCGCGGACTGTGCGGGGCTTGTTTGGCCAAGTCTCGGGCGATGAAGGGAGTGTTCATAATGCTCTGTGTTTTATAAAGAGAGAATGCAGTGGGGGAGATCAATCGGCCGCACCCGCCTGAACCAGCTCGTGTGCGGGACTCTTTTCGACAGCTTCCTTGGTTAAATTAACTAACACCTTGGAGCCCTGATAATCGATCCGGTCAACCGTCCGCGTCGCGATCTGCACCTCTTTGCCGGAAAACCGGTGGCCGGTTTTGATGACCAGTTGGCAAAGCGCCCAGCTCTGCACGTCCATCATAAAATCGCAGATGTGGCCGATGGTCCCATCGCTTGCCTGGAGATGATAGCCGTTCACGGCTTGCGTGCTCCGCAGATGTGCATCGGCGCTTTCCGGCAAACGGCCACTCGCAGTGGGCGGTTCACCCGGCAGAGAGTTTGGTGGCAGCTCCAAAATCGGGAACCCACCCATCCCCCATAACCCGCTCCCTTCCCAATAGTAGGGCCAGCCATAATATCGGTAATACTCCTCTTCGTATTGGCGCGATACCGGCTTGTGCGTTTCAATCGAAGGGCTGTCTTCAATCTGTTTCCGGGTCAGGTTCACGCGCAGGCTTGTTCCGGCCGGGTCGAGGCTGCCGAAGATATGCGGAGAAAGGAGCACCTGCCGCCCCGGCAACCAGGTCCCCGTGTCCGCGACCACATAACGAACCGCCCAGTTCTGCTCGTCAAAATAGAAATCCTTCACCTGGCCGACTTCGCCATCCGACGCGCCAAGTCTGTCTCCGTACAACTGTTTGATGCTTTGTAACATAAGCCTGTGTTTCGTTAATCCTTGCGCGGATTCCCTGCCATGCCTCTCATAAGCTAGGGATATGCCGCTCGCTTCCTCCAGGTCCCCTTGCTGCTATTCAACAGGTTATGAGACTCCTGGGTTTAAAGGAGCTTCCTGCTCGTGCAACTTGCCACGTGCTGGCTCGGGCAACATTGCAATTTGCACGCGTGGTTCGCCTCGGTGCATACTCTTTCATGACCTCAACCTTCGCCCACGAGGCCTGGCATATTGGTTTTGCGGCGCTCGTGTTGCTGCTGGCAGTGGTGGCGTCCGGACACGCGGTTCTCCATAACCGGGATTCGCGGGCGGCCATCGCGTGGGTCGGTTTTGTCTGGCTGGTGCCCCTGGTGGGAGCGGTGTTGTATTTCATTTTTGGAGTGAACCGGCTTCGCCATAAAGCCGCGATGCTGCGGAGCAACCTCGAGCGCTACCGCGCCCAGGCGGCCGAGCCCGGATGTCCGCCCGAGGAACTGCCCCTCCATGTGCCGGGCCAAGCTGGGCACCTCGACCGGCTGGCGCGATTAGTTGGCGGTGTGGTGGACCGGCCGCTGCTGCCGGGGAATCGCCTCGAGCCGCTGCTCAACGGAGACGAGGCTTACCCCGCCATGCTGGAGGCGATTGGCCAGGCGCGCCAAACCATCTCCTTCATGACCTATATCTTCGACCGGGATGAAGTCGGCCTGGCTTTTGCAGCGGCATTAGGTGCGGCGGCCCGCCGGGGCGTGGAAGTGCGCGTGCTGATTGACGCGATGGGGATACGCTATTCGTGGCCCACGATTCATCGGACCTTGCGCGAGCAGGGTGTGAGGTATGCGCTGTTTCTGCCGTCGCTTGCATTGTGGCACCTGATGACGCTCAACATGCGCACGCACCGGAAGATTTTAGTGACGGACGGGCACCTGGGATTCACCGGCGGCATGAACATCCGGGTGGACCATTGTCTCCAGCGCCACTCACCGAAACCAGTCCAGGATATTCACTTCAGGGTGACGGGTCCGGTGGTGACCCAGTTGCAGGAAGTGTTTGCCGATGACTGGTTGTTCACGACCGGCGAGGCTTTGCGCGGGGATTCGTGGTTTCCCAAACTGGAAAAAGCCGGGCCGGTGCTCGCCCGGGGCGTGACCGATGGCCCGGATGAGAACTTCGAAAAACTGCGCTGGACGTTGTTGGGCGCGCTTTCAATCGCCCGACATTCAATCCGGATCGTGACTCCCTATTTTGTGCCGGACCCCGCCGTAGTCTCGGCCTTGAACCTGGCCGCCATGCGGGGGGCGCAGGTGGATATCATTTTGCCCTCACGGAGCAACCTCCCGTTTGTCCAATGGGCGTCCCGGGCGATGTGGCGGCAAGTGCTTGAGCATAAGTGCCGGATCTGGCTCACCCCGCCGCCCTTCGATCACTCGAAACTGATGCTCATCGATGGCGGTTGGGTGCTGCTTGGTTCGGCCAACTGGGATGCACGCAGCCTGCGCCTCAACTTCGAGTACAATCTGGAATGTTACGACGTGGACCTCGCCCGCCGGCTCGAGGAACTGGTGGAGACCAAGCGGAAAGCGGCCCATCTTGTAAGTCTTCAGGAAATCGATGACCGTCCCTTCGCCATTCGCCTGCGCGATGGCATCGCGGGTTTGCTGACCCCGTATCTCTAAGTTCTGCGGCTTAGAAAACCCCGAAGAAGGGCGGGGAAGCGGAACCATTCCGCCTCCTTGCCGACCCCGGGACTTTCTGCCCGTTAGCAGGCAGCACCTTCTTCGTGGGGATATGCCCGATTACCGTCAGTATCCGCGCTTCCGCCTCCTTGCCGTTGAGCGCCAGAATCGCGGCTTGGGCGCCCTGCGGTGTCGCCATTGTGACGATGGCGAAACCGCGCGGCTGGCCGTTTTCGCGCTCAACCTGGAGATTGACTTCGGCGACATTGCCGTGTGGAGAAAACAAATCCTGCAGCTTCCGTTCGGTCGTGCTGGCGGCGAGATTGGCGACGTGTAATTTGGTATTCATGATGTCTTATCCGAATGGCGTTGGACGGCACAGCCTGGCGTTCTCTACTCCGTGTAAAAAAGGGTGCAGAAAATGACAATGGAGGACTCTTCCGATCTCGGCATAGCATCCGGTTCGGCCGGTGAGACCAGGGTGCTCATGTGCGTCGCTATCAACCGTAGCTGGGGGCGTTCCACCAGAAAGCTGTTGAGTTTCTCCTCGAGGACGGTGGCAGGCGACTTGCCGGAGGGCAGTTTATGCAGAATAACTTCAAAGATTTTTGCTTTCATTGGCACTGCATTCTTGAGGGTGAAGTGGTGCATCAGGCTCAGGAGCTTCCGGCCCGCCCTCGCCTTCAAATCGGGTCAGGTCTTCCGGTTCGACCCGCGTCACCGCCGGGCGGTATCCCGGATGGGGGTGCGGCGCGCGCTCCGTTGCGCAAATCGCTGTGAGGCTTCGCACCGCTCCGGCGTAAGCCACCGGCACCTGCGTTCGGGTAACCGTTGAGGCAACTGCTTTCATGAGGTCGTCTTTCTCCTCGCGCTAATCGAGGGCCAACGTAACCGCCGGCGCTTCCGCTTCCCGGCTCCGTCGGCCTGCCATTAATCGGCATGGATCCGGACGTTTACTCCAGGTTCAGGATAGCTGCGATGTTCCGCCTCCTCGCGATATTCACCGTGACCGCGATATTCGCCATGCTCACGATACTCCCCGCCGCCGCCTCGATGTTCCGGAAAAATACAGCCGGTAGTGAGCAACGTGACAACGCTTATTAGCAGAAGGATCAATTTCATATGTTTTCTTGTTTGTGATTTCCGCCGAGGACTTCTCGTCGGGTTTAGTCAATCCTCTTTAGCTAACCCCATGCCGTTCGAGCCCGGTTTACCGCGTCATTGATAGTGAACCAGTTATCCACTTCCACCTCCGCGCACACCCTTTTCGCATCATGAGTTTTGCACTGATTGGCGCCTCGACCTTGCGTTCTGCACGGGATGCCGGAGAAATTCCGCCCAAGGGGATCGTTACTAAGCGGGCAAGTCAGTTGAAACCGCCGCTGCGCCCGGCCTTCGGAGCCGCAGCAACTTGAGGTTGTCGAAGATGCTGTTTGACTCGCTGGTGAGAAGTTCGCTGACGTGAGACATCGACGGAGCGCGCTCGCAAATGACTTTAATCGAAACCAGGATTGGGACCGACAGCAAAGCGCCGGGCACGCCCCAAAGCCAGGTCCAGAAGATTAACGAGACGAAAATGACGACCGGGTTCAGCGTGAAGCGGCGCCCCAGCAAGACGGGCGTAATGAAGTTGGCTTCCAACACGTGGAGGAGCAAATACCAGGCGGGTGGAAGCAGCCCCAGCCACAGCGTATTGAACGTGAGCAGGCCAACGATGGCCAGCACGGAGATTCCAGCCACAGGGCCGAAGTAGGGGACAAAATTCAACAGCGCGATCAACATGCCCCACATCGCCGCGTTAGGCACCCCCAGCCAGTAGAGCCCGCCCCCAACGATTGTGCCCAGGCCAAGGTTAATCAACGTAACCGAGAAGAGATAATTGGAAATTTGTTGCTGAATCTCGTGACTGATGTCCACCGCCCGCTTCTTGTCGCCCAGCGTCGGCATCACCCGAACCAGCTTTTGCAAAAACAAATCGCCCGAAGCCAGCAGCAGATAAAGCAAGACCAAGGTCTCGCCCAACCCGGCCAGGAAAGTGCCCGTCCAGCTAATGAAAGTGGGGACCCGGCTGGTCTGGAGTTCGACCGGGGTCGGTTTCTTTTGGTCGTCCTCCGGGGCTCCCAGGTTGTTGACCGCCGCGGCCGCCTGGTTGAAGCGCGCCACCCGCGGGAACAGTTTCTGGGCCTTCTGCCTTAACTCGGTCATGTGTTGGGGCGCTCCATTCATCCACGCCAGCGCCGGGTGGCCGAGCTGGATGAAACCAATCGCCGCACCGGCGACCAAAACCGAAAGCACCAGCGCCGCGGAGAGAGCCGGCGGAATATGGCATTGGGACAACCAGCGTATCAGTGGTTTAAGAGCCATTCCCCCCACACACGCCAGGAAGATCGGTAAGACAACCGGACGGGCGAAGTAAAGGAAGGCGACCACCCCGAGTACAACTAAACCGATTTGTGCCGGGGTCGCTTTGGCCGCCGGCGCCCTGTCTAACTCAGCAGGCGGCGCTTCGGTTGCGCCAAGGGCGCCTGCCCGCGCGGGCGCTAAGTCAGTCGAGTCGCCATTGGCCGTGCCCGCGTGGGTTGGTGTATCTGCTTCCATACTCAGGGTTAAAAGGGTTAAATGGGATAAAGGCGGAAAGTTCGTCTCTGCAAACGGATGAGAAATCAGCGGCAGGCGGAGAGAACTTCAGAAATAACTCTTTTCACCCTTTAACCCTTTAACTCTTTTAACCTAATTAACTCTTTTCAATCGCCATCGCGCCGGCCCAGCAGGTAGCCAATCACCGCACCGACACCAAAGGCGATGACCAGGGTTTGATATGGATTGTCGCGCACGAGCTGGTCCGCCGCTTTGGCGCCCTCGACCGCTTTGTCACGAACCCGGCCAAAAGCCTGCCTGCCGCTGTCCAACGCGGCGGCGAGACGCCGGCGGGCCTCGGCGACCTTGTCCCCCGCTACGTCGGCGGTGGCGGTCATCAAGGCGCGCGCATCTTCGGCCAGGGTTCCCATATCGTTTTCATTGGTCTGTTTATGTTTCTCACTCATAGTTTGTTCTTTCCCATTTGGTTTGATTGGTTGACTGCAAAATCCGCTGCCGGCGGCGTGCGATTTTTCTGACCCACCGGAGGCTTCCAGGACCGGGCTCATGCCGCGGAAGGGATTTCTATGTTTGTTCCGGCGGGCGCACCCCACTCCCGAGGGAGCGACCACGCTGTCGAGGGCCTGCCAAACTCTGCCGGATCGAATACCGCCCCCAAAACGCTTAAGGTCAGAATTTGCTCTGCCAGCAGGGCCAGCACGTGGGAGCCGTTATTGCTGCTATAGTCCCAGAACTGATACCTGTTCACGCCATCCCGGACCTCGCCGGCCGGGCCATAATCCACCGGAGCGCAGACTAAATCTATGACGCCGCTGTCGGCCTTGGAGTAGAACCGCAGGCAAACCTTTTTCTTCTCCTGGATGGCTCCAATAAACTGTTTGTGATTTGGTATCATAACCTGGGTGCGCTCGCGTTCATGAGTTCTCCCTTGTTTTGTAGCTAACCGAGGGCCAACCTGGCGCCCGGAAAGCTAACCTCTTCGCTTCACGCTGTTTAGACGGTTTTGAGACCACCTTTGGCGAACGGTGACCGACGGACAGCCATTGCGACTTGCACGACGGCTGACGCCTCACCATGCACTTTGCAAACCGGCCGGGAAATTGAACATCCTGATTGTTAAGCCCAAAGCTCTTCGGCAAGCCGGAAAAAAACTCAAAGGCTGAACTGCTCCGATCAACTGCACCACTACGTCGCGCTCTTCAGATTGCCCCCATTCAGGACTTAAGCTATAACGCAGACGTGTATCTGGCCGCTGATTGCCCGCCGGAGTTCGACTCGTTCAAGGAACGCCTCCTCGAGCTGGCCCAGATCCGCTCCGTCGCTGAACTCCTCCTCCGCGTCGTGACCCGTCTGGCCGAGCCTCCCTATGTCGCGCTGGCGCGCATCTGGCTCGTGGACAAGGGCGACCTCTGTTCCTCCTGCTGCATGCGGCCGGAGTGTCCGGATCAAACCTCATGCCTTCATCTGGTCGCCAGCGCAGGACAACCCCAAGCAGACCCAAAGGCGGATTGGTCGAGGCTCGACGACGAGTTCCAGCGCATTCCGCTGGGCGTTGGGAAAATCGGCCGCGTGGCCGCCACCGGCCAGGCCCTGGTGGTGAAAGACGTCGCGCGCGACCCGTCGCTGTTGTCCCCGCCGGACTGGGCGATCGCGGAAAACATTCACGGCTTCGACGCGCAGCCGATCCGACACAAAGACGAAGTGCTGGGCGTGCTGGGTCTGTTCACGCGCATTCCCATCCCCGAGCAGGGCCCGGCCTGGCTGCGCATTTTTGCCGATCACATTGCCGTGGCCTTCGTGAACGCGCGCGCCTTCGAAGAGAACGATCGGCTGCGCGCCCGGTTGGAGTTGGAAACCGCTTACCTCCGCGAAGAAGTCCGCGAAGCCAAGGCCCTGGGCGACATCATCGGCCAAAGTGCCAGCCTCAAGCAGTTGCAGCGGCAGATTGACATGGTAGCGCCCACTGACGCCACCGTGCTGATCCTGGGCGAATCGGGCACCGGCAAGGAACTGGTCGCCCGCGAAATCCACCAGCGCAGCCGCCGCAGCCAGCAGCCGCTCATCCGCGTCAATTGCGCCTCGGTCCCGCGCGAGCTTTACGAGAGCGAATTCTTCGGCCACGCCAAAGGCGCGTTCACCGGCGCGATCAAGGACCGCGCGGGCCGATTCGAGGCGGCCGACGGCGGCACGCTGTTCCTCGACGAGGTGGGCGAAATCCCGCCCGAGTTGCAGAGTAAACTCCTGCGCGTGCTGCAGGAAAAACAATACGAGCGCGTCGGCGAGGAAACCACCCGCACCGTCAATGTCCGCATCCTCGCGGCCAGCAATCGCGATCTGAAGGCGGAGGTGGCGGGGGGCCGGTTCCGGCGGGACCTCTATTACCGGCTCAACGTCTTCGCCATCGAGGTCGCCCCGTTGCGGCAGCACAAAGACGACATCCCGCTGTTGGCTGCGCATTTCATCGAGCAAGCTGCCCGGCGGCTCAAGGTGCCACTCCCCAAACTCACCCAGGCCCACCTCCTCCAGTTGGGCAGCTACGACTGGCCCGGCAACGTGCGTGAGATGCAAAACCTCATCGAGCGCGCGCTCATCCTCGCGCAAAAAGGCCCGCTCCGATTCGACCTGCCGCCCGCCCAGGGCGAGGCGCCGATGCCTGATCCCGGGCAAGGCGCGGAAGCAACCGGTTCAGAGGCGCAGATTCTCACGGACCCCGAGTTCCGCCGGCGCGAGCGCGCCAACATCGTGGCTGCGCTCAGCAAATGCGGATGGCGAATTCACGGTCCGGGCGGCGCCGCGGAGTTGCTCAGAATCAACCCTAGCACGTTGGTTTCTCGCATCAGGAAGCTGGGACTGCAAAAGTCCGCGTCAGGACCGTAGCCGCCGACGCTACGGAGGCGGATTCCCTGCTACCAGGGAAGGTCCGGTTTCGAGCTTTCGTTGTGAGAATTCACGATTTGTGAGCTCTCACAACCGGCCGGGCGAGCACGGGCAATACGCATCCGCTTGACTGTCATGGGCTTCACGCCCGCCGCCCGGTTGGCACCCAAAATGAGGAGGCATTATGGGCGCGGTCTGCTCAAGAGCCGCAATGCAGAGAAACCGAAATCAAAAACTGAGATTATTATGTCACCCCTCAACTCGTGTTCAAACGCCCCTGGCTGGAAGTCCAGCACATGAAAACCGATGGCCAGTTTTTCCTGGATCGCCTCGCCGGTTCCTCCGCCGCAGGCTTCAAGCTGCGTTTCTCAAAGATTTCGACCCGCTTGGGCCTTGGCGTTTCTCTCCGTGGAAGCGAACTGAGTTTGCTTTACAAAGCGGCGTTTTATGCTGCTCTGTGCAACATCGCTTTTAATGGTCTGGGTGGATGTGGAGGACAGATCAAGCCGGGTCGAGAAGCAAATCGGATAAATCTGGAAAGGAAGTTTATGGTGTCCTGCGGGAAATTGTGGACTTGTCAGGGATGGCGCGCTCTCCCTGCGACGCAGAAGGAATCCATTCGTAACATTTTCCTGAATATTTTTGTGACCGCAGACAACTTGGCCCGCTGAACCTCATCGACCACTCTCGCGACGGCTGCCAACCCCTGCTCCAGACTTCGAGTTTTCATGGCGAGAATTCACGATTCGTGAACTCTCAACAGCAATCGGGCGAGCCGAAGAAAGCCGCATCCACCTGACTATCATGCGCTTTACGCCCGGCGCCCGGTTGGCACGCAAGATGTTAAAGGACTGGTAGGCACAATTTGTTCAGCAGCAATGCGGACAGACCGAACTCACACCGTCATCATGTCACGTTCTCTAAAATCTTTCGCCGACCTGTCTTTGAAAGTGGTTGCCGTCCGCACCGCCGACGATAGTGGTTTCGGGTTCGAGTTCCCCGCCTCGTTACCCCAATCAACACCCTCCGCCCTGACTACTCCTCTTGAGCAGCCCGCGGAAAGCCGCCGGGATCCGCTTGCGGAGTATCGAGGATGGTATCATGGAGGATTAAACGAATGACTTTCGGACGCGCCTGTCGGGGGCAAATTGCTCAGTTACAGACGCTGCCCGGCAAGCTGGGGCCAGGTCACCAAAACCGCAATTGAATAGAGTAATACTATGACCGTTTTCACAATCATCGCTCTGGGTTGCATCGTTGCAATGGCTTGGTTCTGGCTCAGAAAGCCGGCCTTAAAGCGTGCGCCAGCTCGTATCTGGCCCCCATCTCCAGGCAAGATGGGCCCCAAGCGCAGGTTCATCGTGCCCTTTTAAGATGACCGTCGCTCTCGAACCGTTGGCGGGCAGGCGCGAGGGCACAAAAAACACACCCGAGGTCTCTTGCTCGAGCCTGGGGGGCAGCGAAAAGTTCCAGCGGCCTTTCCGCTCCGGACCTCAGCCACCCCCTCCGACAACTCAAGCCGTAAACAAGAATGAAAATAGAACGAAAAAACATGCAAACAACCTCATCGCAAACCAAAAAGTCCCCTGGCAGTCCGACTCAGTTCACCTTCCAGGCCCCGACAACCCGACAAGTCTCGTTAGCCGGCGACTTCAACAACTGGGACACCAACGCCGCGCCAATGCAGAAAGGTCCTGACGACGTCTGGAGGCTCAGTGTGGCTCTCCGACCGGGTCGTTACGAATACCGGTTCTATGCCGACGGAGTGTGGCGGGACGATCCCGCCGCCCAACAAAGAGCCGCTAATGCTTTGGGCACGGAGAATTGCGTGAGAATCGTCGCAGCCTGATCGGCTCTCTTGTCCCGAGCTGCGCTGTCACGCAACGCACTCCAGCCACAAAACCAACATCAAATTAACCCCCGCAAGTGCGGGCTGATTCAACGGATAAGCAAAAAACCAAAGAAATATCAAACTATGACACTGAACGTTAGACCCATCGGCGACCGAATCCTCGTGGAAGCTGTCCAGGAAAAGGAACTTAAAAAGGGCGGAATTATTATTCCCGACACCGCCAAGGAAAAACCCATGGAGAGCCGGATCGTGGCCCTCGGCACCGGGAAAACGGATGACAACGGCAAGAAGGTTCCGTTTGAAATGAAGAAAGGCGACCGCGTGCTCGTGACCAAATACGGCGGCACGGAAATCAAGCTCGAGGGCAAGGAATTCAAGATCCTCAATTCCGAGGATATCCTGGCCGTCCTCGAATAACCATCATCTCCGAACGGTTTCGGGGTCAACTATCAACAATTCACTATCTAAATATTATGGCTGCAAAACAATTACTCTTCGACGAGAACGCTCGTCAAACGCTGCTCAAAGGAGTCTCCAAACTGGCCAGGGCCGTCGCCACGACGCTCGGACCCAAAGGCCGCAACGTCGTGCTCGACAAGAAATATGGCTCCCCGACGGTGACCAAAGACGGTGTCACGGTCGCCAAGGAAATCGAACTGGAAGACCCGTGTGAAAATATGGGCGCCCAAATGGTCCGCGAAGTCGCCAGCAAGACCAGCGACGACGCCGGCGACGGCACTACCACCGCCACTATCCTGGCGGAGGCGATGTTCCGCGAAGGGCTGAAGTACGTCACCTCCGGCGCCAACCCCATCGGCATCCAACGCGGCATCAATAAGGCCGTCGCCGCCGCCGTCGAGCACCTCGACAAGATCGCCAAGAAGGTGAAGGACAAAGAGGAAATCAAACAGGTCGCCACCGTTTCCGCTAACTGGGACACCACCATTGGCGAGATCATCGCCGACGCCATGGACAAGGTCGGCAAGGACGGCACCATCACGGTTGAGGAAGCGAAGACCATCGAGACCGCGCTCGAGGTGGTCGAAGGCATGCAGTTCGACAAGGGTTATCTGTCGCCCTACTTCGTCACCGATGCCGAGAGGATGGAGGTCCGTCTCGACGATTGCTATGTTCTCAATTACGAGAAGAAGATCAGCAGCCTCAAAGACCTGCTGCCGCTGCTCGAAAAGGTGGCCAAAGTCGCCAAACCGCTCTTGATCATCGCCGAAGATGTCGAAGGCGAAGCCCTCGCCACTCTGGTGGTGAACAAACTCCGCGGCACTCTCAATGTGTGCGCCGTCAAAGCCCCTGGCTTTGGTGACCGCCGCAAGGCCCTGTGCGAAGACATCGCTGTCCTCACCGGCGGCAAATTCATCAGCGAAGACCTCGGCATCAAGCTGGAGAACCTCACTCTGGAAGAACTCGGCCGCGTCAAGCACGTCACGGTGGACAGGGAAAACACCACCATCGTCGAAGGCCACGGCAAGAGCTCCGAAATCCAAGGCCGCGTGAACCAGATTCGCCGGCAGATCGAAGAGACCACGTCCGATTACGACAAAGAGAAGCTGCAGGAACGCCTGGCCAAGCTCGCGGGGGGTGTGGCGATCATCAACGTCGGGGCGGCCACCGAGACCGAGATGAAAGAAAAGAAAGCCCGCGTCGAAGATGCGCTGCACGCGACGCGCGCGGCCGTTGAAGAAGGCATCGTGCCGGGCGGTGGCGTCGCGCTGTTGCGTTGCCTGGCAGCGATGGATACCGTCAACCCGGAGACCGAGGACGAGCGCATCGGCGTCGAGATCGTCAAACGCGCCGTCGAGTATCCCACGCGCGTATTGGCCGATAATGCCGGTGCGGAAGGCTCGGTAGTGGTGCAGGAAGTCAAGAAGCGCAGAGGCAACGAGGGCTACAACGTCTCGACCGGCGTCTATGAAGACCTGGTCAAAGCGGGCGTGGTTGATCCGAAGAAGGTCACGCGCGCCGCGCTGCAGAATGCCGCCTCGATTGCTGGCTTGTTGCTGACAACCGAATGCCTGGTTACCGAGATCCCGAAGGATGAAAAATCCGGTTCAGCCCCTGGCGGCCAGGGCGGTATGGGTGGCATGGGTGGCATGGATTATTGAGCAGGCCGGAAGGAACTGCGAACCGCGAGCGAGGTTGGCGGGTGCCAGCCTCGCTTTCCTGCCAGCTCAACCGTGGCCGTATCTGCCGAAAAATGCACAGTTAATTCGAGCAAGCAGTATTTGCCAAAGAGCACGCTTATGAAAACGTACGCTATCCATTGGAAATCCAGCGTCACCGGAAGTATCGGAACCGGGACGAAGCGCTTCGAGAAGGAAGAGGCTGAGCGCCTGGCGACAGAGTTGAACGAGAAGTACCCGGACATCGATCATGATGCAGTAATCCCTGTGCCCCCCTCTCCCCAGCCCGCAGTCGCCGAGGCGGCTTAGGCGTGGCGCGGTTCGATTCCCTTTTATTAGGCTTGTCACGAAGGAACAGCTCCGCTTGCCAGCGCGAACCTGCCATGCCATTCTTCCTTCCGCATGAAAGCCACCAAGTCCGAAGCGCGCCGCGTCAATCCGCATCCAGCCTCACCTCGCGTTTTCTCCGCCAGGGTTCTCGACGGTCCCGACCGCGCTCCCAGCCGCGCGATGCTCTACCCCGTCGGTTTTAAGCCCGAAGATTTCTCCAAACCCATCGTCGGCATTGCTTCCACCTGGAGCATGGTCACGCCCTGCAACATGCACATCGACCAACTCGCCCGCGAGGCGGAAGGCGGAGTCAATGCCGCGGGCGGCAAAGCCATCATCTTCGATACCATTACCATATCGGACGGCATCTCGATGGGCACCGAAGGAATGAAGTATTCCCTGGTGTCCCGCGAAGTGATTGCTGACTCAATCGAAACCGTCGTCGGCTGCCAGGGCATGGACGGATTTGTCGCGCTCGGCGGTTGCGACAAAAACATGCCCGGCTCGCTCATCGCCATGGCCCGACTCAACCGGCCGGCGGTGTTCGTTTACGGCGGAACGATTTTGCCCGGGTGCATCACCGGCGATCCCCGGAATTTCGACATCGTCTCTGTGTTCGAAGCCGTGGGCGCACACGCCAACAAACGCATCGACGATGCAGAGCTTCAAGCCATTGAATCGTGCGCGATTCCGGGTCCCGGCTCCTGCGGCGGCATGTACACAGCGAATACCATGGCCAGCGCCATCGAAGCGCTCGGCATGAGTCTGCCGAACAGTTCGGCGCAAAATGCGATTTCCGAAGCGAAGAAAGAAGACTGCCGGCGCGCGGGCGCCGCCGTGGTCGAGATGCTCAAGCAGGGCATTCGTCCGCTCGACATCATGACCAGGAAGGCCTTTGAAAATGCCATTACGGTGGTGATTGCGCTCGGTGGTTCGACCAATGCCGTGCTGCATCTGTTGGCGATTGCTAATGCCAGCAAGGTGAAGCTCGTGCTCGACGACTTCACCCGGATCGGCAAACGCGTGCCCGTCCTTGCCGATCTGAAACCCAGCGGCAAACATCTCATGTCCGAACTCGTCGCCATCGGCGGCATCCGGCCCCTGATGAAGATGCTCCTCGACGCCGGCCTGCTGCACCCCGATTGCCTCACCGTCACCGGCCAAACCCTGGCCGAGACGCTCGCTGAAGTGAAACCGTATCCCGCCGGACAGACCATCATTCATCCGCTCGACCAGCCGATCAAGAAAGACAGCCATCTGGTGATTCTCTACGGTAACCTGGCGCCCGGAGGTGCGGTCGCCAAAATCACCGGTAAAGAAGGTTTGCGCTTCACCGGCAAGGCGCGCGTGTTCAATTCCGAAGAGGCCGCCCTCGCGAGAATTCTCGACGGGACCGTCGTGAAGGGCGACGTCGTGGTGATTCGCTTCGAAGGGCCGCGAGGCGGGCCGGGTATGCGCGAAATGCTCTCGCCCACTTCCGCCATCATGGGCAAAGGTCTCGGTAAAGATGTCGCCCTCATCACCGACGGACGTTTCTCCGGCGGCAGTCATGGGTTCGTCGTCGGCCACATCACCCCGGAAGCCTATGTCGGCGGCGCGCTCGCACTCGTCAAAAATGGCGACCCGATCACGATCGATGCCGGGAAGCGCCAAATCAACCTGGACATTCCTGCCGCTGAATTGAAGAAACGCCGCCAAGCGTGGAAAGCGCCGAAGCCCCGTTATACTCGGGGTGTGCTGGCCAAATACGCCAGTGCGGTCACGTCCGCGTCACTGGGCGCCGTAACGGATCAGAATCTGAAATTGTGAAGCTTAATTTACCGATTCTTTGACCGTGATGTTATTTGCGACCTCTCTGACGGCTGGGACCTTCTTGGCGAGGTCTCCGGCCCGGTTCTTCTGATCCCTCGAATTGACGAACCCGCTCAACTGAACCGTGCCTTTGAACGTTTCCACGCTGACTCCGTCGTACTTATATTGCGTGTCTTCTGCCAGCGCGGCCCGGACGCGGGAAGATGTCCCATGGTCGTCAATTCGTTCGCCCGTGCTTTGCTCGTAGCGGCTGCCGGTGGTGCAGCCGGTCACGCCCAACAGCACTGGCGTTGCGCCGAGCGAGAGGATTAGTCCGAGTGTTTTCAGGGCCTTAACCGTGTTTACAGATGTTTTTTTCATGACGTTCTTTTTCGTTTTTGTTGCTTTGTTTGTTTACCGATATTACCAGTTGTATCTGGAAATTTGTTTCCGCCACCTCAAGCGCGCAGGTTTTCGCAACCATGGCGCGCCTGAGGGAAAGGAGTGCTTGGAGGTGCTCTCAAGTACTCATGATTCTTCGGCCTGCCGGACGGTTTTTAACCATCCCTTTTCCACCCGGCCCTTTGGCGGCACGTTTTTTAGCGGCAGTCATTCGACCGCCTCTGCTTTTCTTTGCCATGTGCATTCACCTCCTTTCGTCGGTAAGGTTTGTTTCTGCCGAAATACTTCATTCCTAATTGGGTCGTTCGTTGCCTTTTAAGTTCGCAGTGGTTTCAAGCTGCTCGCGCCAGGCACGCGCATTCGACCGGCTGGGGCAAACGCCAATTTCGTCGCCGCTCAATCCTGGTCCTGCCGTGTATCTTTGCGAAGACGCTACTCGATCGGCCGGCCCTTGCCAGCGGGGGATATCCCCCCTGGATATCCCCCCGGCGAATATTCAACGCGCTCCAGACCGCTCCTGCGCCGGCATTACGGGGCCCATCCCGGCTTTGTCCCGGTTCTGTGGAACGCGAAAAAGTGGCGCAGATTTTTAATCTGCGCTACACTGCTGGCAAGCTCGACCAGGACCGGACGTGGCCCGCATCGGGGACTTCCCCGATAGACAGTTTGGCGCAAACCGCCGATATTGGCCTTGGATTTGTTGGGCCGGTGGCAAAGAAACAGAGCCGGGCTGATCCGGCCACGACGGCAATCCACGTTGTTGGCGGACGAATTCGAACAGAGCATGAAGACGAAATCCAAGCCAGAACGCGCCCAGAAAAAGCCGGCCCACGCTGCTCGCCAGACCACCGCCGCCTCGCCGGCCAGTCTCTCCTTCCCCATCGTCGGCATTGGCGCCTCCGCCGGGGGACTCGAAGCCCTGGAGCAGTTCCTGAGGGGCGTGCCGGCAACCAGCGGCATGGCGTTCGTCATCATCCAGCACCTGGACCCGACCCATAAGGGGATCATGTCCGAACTGCTTCAACGCGCCACCGGCATGAAAGTCTTCCAGGTCAAGGATCGCACCAAAGTACAACCCGATTGCGTCTATGTCATCCCTCCCAACAAGGACATGTCCATCCTCCACGGGATTTTGCACTTGCTGGAGCCGGCGGCGCCGCGGGGGCTGCGCCTGCCAATCGATTTTTTCCTCCGCTCTCTGGCGCAGGACCAGCACGAGCGCAGCATCGGCGTGATCCTTTCGGGCATGGGCTCCGACGGCACGCTGGGCTTGAGGGCAATCAAGGAAAAAGCGGGCGTGGCGCTCGTGCAAGACCCCGCCGGCGCCAAATTCGATGGGATGCCGCGCAGCGCGGTCGAAGCCGGGTTGGCCGATATCGTCGCCCCGGCGGACGAACTGCCTGGAAAGATCCTCGCTTACCTGCAACGCGCCCCGCTGCTCACCCGTACCGAGGTGGCCTTGGAAGACAAGACCCAGAGCGCCCTGGAAAAGGTCGTCATCCTGCTGCGCGCCCACACCGGCCACGACTTTTCCCTCTACAAGCGCAACACGCTCTATCGCCGGATTGAGCGCCGCATGGGTCTTCACCAGATTAATAAGATGGCCGCTTACGTCCGCTACCTGCAGGAGAACTCGCAGGAGTTGGACCTCCTCTTCAAAGAGTTGCTCATCGGGGTAACCAACTTCTTCCGCGACCCTGCGGCCTGGGAGCAGTTGCGCAACCAGGCCATCCCGAGGCTGCTGGTGGGCCGCCCACCGGGCCAGGCGCTGCGGGCGTGGGTGCCGGGCTGTTCCACCGGCGAAGAGGCTTATTCCCTGGCGATCGTGTTCAAGGAGGCGGTCGAGCAGGCCAGGGTGAAAGGGAATTTCGTCTTGCAGCTCTTCGCCACCGACCTGGACCGGGACGCGATTGACAAAGCCCGCCGTGGGGTCTTCCCGGCGAATATCGCCGCCGACATTTCCGAAGAACGGCTGCGGCGCTTCTTTGCCAAGGATGAGCGCGGCTACCGGGTGCGCAAAGAGATTCGCGAAATGGTGATTTTTGCCCCGCAGAACCTCATCATGGACCCGCCCTTTACCAAGCTGGACATCCTGAGCTGCCGCAACCTGCTCATCTATCTGACCGCCGAGGTTCAGAAGAAACTGATCCCTCTATTTCACTACAGCCTCAGTCCCGGCGGCATTTTGTTCCTCGGCACCGCTGAAACCATTGGCGGCGGCACGGACCTTTTTGCCCCGGTCAGCGGCAAATCCAGGCTTTTTAAGCGGATGGAGTCCGCCCTGCTGTCGGGGCCGGTTGAGTTCCCCCCCTCCTTCAGCGTCGCTCCCCGCACCGGGCCCGAGGCGCGTCCGGCGCCCAAGCCGCCGCAAAGTCTGCAGGTGCTGGCCGATCAATTGGTGCTGCAGCGTTATGCCCCGCCGGCGGTGCTGGCCAATGACAAAGCTGATATCTTCTACATCAGCGGCCGGACCGGCAAATACCTCGAACCAGCCGCCGGCAAAGCCAACTGGAACCTCTTTGCGATGGCCCGTGAAGGCCTGCGCTACGAACTGGCGGGCGCCTTCCAAAAAGCCGTGCGCCAAAAGAACATGGTGACCGCCCACGGACTTACAGTGGGGACCAGCGGCGCGGAGCAAGGCGTGGATATCAGCGTTCAACGGCTCGATGATCCCGGCCCCCTGCAGGGCTTGGTGATGGTCGTCTTCACCGACGTGGCGGCACCCGTGGCCGCCAAAGCGGCGGGCCGGCCACCCCGGCCGCATCCCCGCAGCTCTTGAAGGTCCGGGCCGAGTCGCGGGCCACCCACGAAGAGATGCAGACCTCCCAGGAGGAACTCCGTTCGACCAACGAGGAACTGCAATCCACCAACGAGGAACTGCAGTCCACCAACGAGGAACTCACCACCTCCAAGGAGGAAATGCAATCCCTCAACGAGGAACTCCAGACCCTCAACGCCGAGTTGCAGGCCAAGGTCGACGAGCTTTCGCGGGCCAGCAACGACATGAAGAACCTCCTCAACAGCACCGATATTGCCACCCTCTTCCTGGATAACGAGCTCAACGTGCGCCGCTTCACCCCACAGGCCACCAAAATCATCAAGCTCATTCCGGCCGACGTCGGCCGGCCCATCACCGACCTCACCTCTGACCTGCGCTACCCGAAACTGGCCGAGGATACCAGGGAGGTTTTGCGCACTCTGGCCTCTGAGGAAAAACCGGTTGCCACGCACGACGGCCGCTGGTTTACCGTGCGCATCATGCCTTACCGCACCCTGGACGACCGGATCGACGGCGTGGTCATCACCTTCGCCGATATCACCGCCTCCAGGACGCGCGAGACGCATTTGCGGGCCAAGCAGGCCGTCTGGGAAAAGCAGGCGGCGGAACGCTCCACGAACCTGAAGCGCGGGAATGGGGAAGTGAAGCCGTAACCAGTAATCAGTGACAGGGACCTGAAAAGACTCAGTCATGACTAGAAAGCCAAACAGCTCGCTCACTCCTGCCGGCCTGCGCCGCCGCGCCGAAGCCCGCCTGCGGCAACGCCGGGATCGGCAGAAGTCCAGGACCCAGGAGACCAGGTCAACCGCGGATACCCGGAGGTTGCCCCACGAATTGCAGGTGCACCAGGTTGAGCTCGAAATGCAGAACGCCGAGCTCCAGGAAGCCCGGAATCAGATCGAGGCCCAATTGGAGAAATACACCGACCTCTACGATTTTGCCCCCGTCGGTTATTGTTCCCTCGATGAACAGGGCCGGATCCTGGAGGTGAACCTGACGGGAGCGGCCTTGCTCGGCGTTGAACGTTCCCGGCTGACTCACCAGCGCTTGCCGCGTTTTGTGGCCCCGGTGAGCCAGCCGCTCTTTCTGGCCTTCCTGAAAAAGCTATTCGCCGGACCGGACGCCCAGGCCTGTGAGGCGCTGCTGCTGAAGGAGCGCGTCGGCACTTTCTGGGCCGGCTTTCGGGGCACGTCCGCAGTTTCGGTCGGGGCAACCCGCAAGTCGAGCCGGATCTCGTTCGTGGACATTACCGCCCGGAAGCAGGGTGAGGAAGCCTTGCGCGCGAGCGAAGAGCGCTTTCGCGCCTTGTTCGAGCTGGGTCCCGTGGCCGTCTATTCCTGCGATGCCGCCGGTACGATTCAGGATTTCAACCGCCGCGCCGCGGAGTTGTGGGGCCGCGAGCCGGCGTTTGGGGATACGGACGAGCGGTTCTGTGGCTCGTTCAAGTTGTTCCGTCCCGATGGCAATCCTTTGCCGCACGGGCAGTGTCCCATGGCCCAGGTGTTGGACGGCAAAATAGCGGAGGTGCGTGACGCAGAAGTCCTCATCGAGCGGCCGGACGGCTCCCGCGTCAGTGTCGTGGTGAATATCCGTCCGCTGGGATACAAGCTCGGGAAGATCACGGGAGCCATTAATTGCTTTTTCGACATCACCGAGCGCAAACGGGCGGAGAGCGCGCACCGCCGCAT
>Ga0210408_10000974_pt1 | contig 31588 bp, 24 predicted proteins | sample IncBWH4MmetaG_FD_155471 | JGI IMG/M metagenome (GOLD analysis project Ga0210408, IMG submission 155471) | Forest soil microbial communities from Barre Woods Harvard Forest LTER site, Petersham, Massachusetts, United States - Inc-BW-H-4-M | ecosystem: Environmental > Terrestrial > Soil >... | reverse complement strand
TCGTTAAGGATTGGTCGATGCCTGCCCGTGCAAGTGTGGGCGCGCGCGCCCGGGTCGACGCGGAGGGCAGGCGTCGTCCAATCCTCGAGGGAGGAAACCGCGGGTGGTGCCGATTTCGTCAGCAGCGGCGAGATGCTATGGCGGTTTGAGCGGGCGCGATGCCTCTAGAGACGAGCACGGTGGCGCCGCGATGCGCGCCCAAGGGGTTGAGGTCGCCTGTTGGTGGTCGTGTTAGTCGGCTCATCGGAAAGCGATTCTGATAGCGGTCGCGTTTTCGGTAGGTCCGGGCAAAGCGCCGCCAAACCGGACGACCTATGGTTCGGCGCAGGGGCGGTGGGCGATCTCGGAGGCTGTTCATGACGTACCGAGCAGTGCAGGCGGTGCGCGGATGTACTGCGGACGCGCGAAGGTTTCGATGACGATCATCGGTGCGCCGCAGTGCCGGCACACGAAGATCGGCGGCGCTGATCCAGTGGCGCACGGCTTTGACTCGGCGGGCTCGGGCGCTGGTTGCTGCAGTAATTGGCGTGCGACGGCCAGGTTCTCCTTGCGCCCGGCATTGGCGAGCAGGCCATAGTGCCGGATGCGGTGGAAACCGCCGGGCAGCACGTGCAGCAGGAATCGGCGCATGAACTCGCCAGCGGCCAGGGTCATCGTCTTGTAGCGCGTTTGTCCCTTGGCCCGATAGTCTTTCCAGCGGAAGGTGACGCCGCGCTCGTCGAAGGCGATGAGCCTGCTGTTGGAGATGGCCACGCGGTGGGTGTAACGGGACAGGTACGCCAGCACGGCCTTGGGGCCGGCGAACGGCTGCTTGGCGTAGACGACCCACTCGGTCGCGCGCAGCGGCACGAGCCACTGGGCGAACAGCGCCGGATCGGCCAGCTCGGCATACTCGGCGAAGAACTGCAGCTTGCCGTCACGATGCGCCTGGGCGAGCGCTTCGAGGAACAGGCGCCGGAACAGGCGCGAGAGCACGCGCACCGGAAGGAAGAATCGCGGCCGGCAGCCGATCCAGCGATCGCCGTCGACGGCCAATCCGCCGCCGGGGACGATGCCGTGCACGTGCGGGTGGTGCGTGAGCGCCGAACCCCAGGTATGCAGTACCAGGGTTGCCCCGATCCGCGCGCCCAGGTGCTTGGGGTCGGCGGCGATGATGCGCAGGGTCTGGGCGGCGCTGTCGAACAGCAGCCCGTAGACGACCTCCTTGTTGTAGTAGCTGATGGCGGCGATCGGTGCTGGCAGCGTGAAGACGACATGGAAGTACGGCACGGGTAACAGGTCGGCTTGGCGATTCTCGAGCCAGCGCAGTGCGGCGCTGCCCTGGCACTTGGGGCAATGACGGTTGCGGCAGGAGTTGTAGGCGATCTGCGACTGGTGACAGGCCGTGCAGCGCAACAGGTGTCCTCCCAGTGCGCTGCTTCGGCACTGTTCGACGGCCGACATGACCTTCAGCTGGGCCAGACTCAGGTGGCCCCGCTCATCCCTTCGCCAAGCCGGCCCGGCGGTGCGGAAGATCTCCGCCACCTCCAGGTCGGGGCGCATGGCGCGCCCCGGTTAAGGTGTTCGTGGTGGTGTTCGCTGACCTTCGATGGGACTGACGACCTGGTGTAGGACTTCGGTGGCGACCTGCGTGTAGTGCGCCGTGGTGTTCAGTTTCTTGTGTCCGAGCAGCACCTGGATGACGCGGATGTCCTCCTTCTGCTCCAGCAGATGGGTGGCGAACGCGTGTCGCAGGCTATGCATCGAGACGCGCTTGTCCAGACCGGCCGCCTGGGCCGCGGCGTGGATGCCGCGATTGAGCTGCCGCGTGGTCAGCGGATTGATCGGGTTCTGACCCGGGAACAACCATCCGCCTTCACGCACGAAGCCCATCGGCCGCGCAAAGCGCCACCACTCGCGCAACCGTTCCAGCAGCAAGGGCGGCAGCACCGCGTAGCGATCCTTGTGCCCTTTGCCCTGTTGCACGCGCAGCGTCATGCGCTGGCTGTCCACGTCGGTGCTCTTCAAGGCCACGATTTCGCCAGCGCGCAGCCCCGCACCATAGCCCACCGACAGCGCCGTGCGGTACTTCAGGTTCGGCGCCGCATCGATGAGCCGGGTCACCTCGTCGCGGCTCAGGATCACCGGCAGCTTCTGCTCCACCCGCACCGGGTGCATCTTGTTGGTCAGCTCCGGGCGCTCCAGCGTGGTGCCGAAGAAGAACCGGATGCCGATGATCGTGGCGTTGATCGAGATCGGCGACATGCCGACCTGCGCCAGGTGCAGCTGAAACCGCCGCAGGTCCTGGCCGCTGGCCGTATCAGGCGATCGACCCAGGAATCGGGCCAACCGCTTCACCGCGCGGATATATTGGGTCTGCGTCTTGGGCGATAGCTTGCGCATGCACATGTCGTCGATCATGCGCTGGCGCAGCGGGGAAACAGCCTTGCTCGGTTCTTCGCTCATGGCTCTGCTCCTGTTGGTTTGACGAGGCAAGTCGCCTCGTCGCCAACATACGAAACAGAGCACCACCGTGAAACACCCGGATCCTCGCAACGACCCGATGCAGGATCGGATCTCTACCGCGTGAGCGGTTTAGTCCTGTCGACCGGCAGCAGGCACTCGTTATGTGCCCGACCTGTCGTCGGCAGCTGCTGCGAGAAGGCACTCTTCAGGAGCGGCGTTGGGGTAAATTCGCGGCAAATCCTCCCGACGTGCCGAACCATGGCCCCCGCATACCGCTTTGGCTCGTTTGAACTGCGACCGAACCAACGCCAGTTGCTGGCGGACGGCCACCCGGTTGCGCTCGGTGACCGGGCGTTCGACGTATTGCTGGCCCTGGTCGAGCGCGCGGGCCAGCTGGTTACCAAGGATGAATTGCTCGCCCTGGTCTGGCCCAACCTGGTCGTGGAGGAGAACAACCTGCAGGTCCAGGTCTCCACACTGCGCAAGGTTCTGGGGGCGGGGGCCATCGCCACCGCAGCGGGCCGCGGCTACCGCCTTACGCTGGAAATCGCCCCTGCCAGCGAATCGTCATCACCGCCCGTAGCAAAGCGACACAACCTGCCGCAACTCCTGACCAGTTTCATCGGCCACGAAGATGATCTCGACGAATACGCCATTCTGCTTGGCGAGACTCGGCTGCTAACCTTGACCGGTATCGGCGGCTGCGGCAAGACGCGCCTCGCGATCGAACTCGCTGAACGGGTGCTGTCCTCGTTTCCGGACGGCGTGTGCTATGTCGATCTTGCGCCTCTCTTTGACGCAGAGCGCGTGGCACTGACGGTTGCAACGCTGCTCGGGATTCGAGAGGAGAATGACCGGCCGATCATCGACACGCTTTGCGACCGCCTTGCCAGTCAACACATGCTGCTGGTCCTCGACAACTGCGAGCATCTGGTGGCGGCATGCGCGGCTTTGGTCCAGCGGGTGATTGGCGCCGCCCGAGGCGTACGCGTGTTGGCTACCAGCCGCGAAGGGTTAAGTATTCCCGGTGAGCGCACAGTCACTGTTCGTTCGCTGTCGTTTCCACCACCCGGATCGAAGCTCGATCCTCAAGCACTGGAAGCCCGTGAAGCGGTGCGACTCTTCGTTGAGCGGGCACAACTGTCGGTCGCCAAGTTCTCGCTGGCAGACGACACAGGCGACGCGGTGGCCGAGATCTGTCGAAGACTGGACGGCATTCCGCTGGCTATCGAACTGGCCGCAGCCCGCGTGAGAATGCTTTCGGTGGACGAAATCCGCGCCAGGCTCGACGACCGGTTCCGGCTGCTAACAGGAGGCAGCAAGACCGCCATGGCACGGCAACAGACGCTGCTGGCCACGATCCAGTGGAGCTACGACCATCTCGCGCCCGACCAGCAGCGGCTGCTGCAGCGGCTGTCGGTGTTTCTTGGTGGCTGGACCCTGAGTGGTGCGGTGCACGTGGCCGGTGAGCCGAAGGACGAGTACGCGGTGCTGGACCTGCTCTCGCGTGTGGCCGACCAGTCACTTATTACCACGCACCGTGTCGAGGGGGGCACGACGCGCTACTCGATGCTGGAAACGGTGCACCAGTACGCACAGGACCGGTTGCACGAGGCCGGCGAGGACGAGGCGGCGCGTAATCGCCATCTCGAGTTTTACGTGGCGCTTGCCGAGGAGGCCGAGCCGGAGCTTGTCGGCCCGGAACAACGCGCGTGGTTCGCACGGATTGACCAGGAGCGCGAAAACCTTCTGGCGGCGCATGCTTGGTGCGATCACGCCAAGAACGGCGACGAACTGGGGTTGCAGCTGGTCTTCGCGCTGCGTCAGTACCTAGTGCATCGCGGCCTGATAGCGCTGGAACATCGGGTGGCCTCAGAGGCCCTGGCGCGGCCTGGGGCCCAGGGGCGCAGCCTCGCTCGGTGCCGCGCGCTCTGGCTTGCGGGCGACGCCGGCTATTTTATGGGCCGTTACGGAGAGGCCAAAGATCACGGGGAGACGAGCCTGTCTATCGCCAAGGAGATCGGCGACAGGGGAAGAGAGGCCGAAGCGCACCGGTTGCTGGGGTGGGTGTTCGGTGCCCTAGGGAGCTGGGCCACGGCAAAGGAGCATATGCAAGAGTCGCTTGCACTTTCGCGACAGCTGGGAAACAAGCGTCAGCTCTCCAAAGCGCTCAGCGGGCTGGCGGATCTGCGCCTTGCGGAGGCGAAACTGGATGAGGCGCGGGTGCTATACGATGAAGCGTTGGCTCTTGACCGCGAGCGGGGAGATCTCGCCAGCGTTGGCATCAATCTTTCCAGCCTCGCAATGACATCGATCAGTCTCGGATTAAGCGACCGCGCCCGCGGGTTGGTGCGCGAGGGGCTTGCCATCGCCGAGGAGATCGAGTCGAAGCGGGTTGGCGCTGTGCATTTGTCATGTTCGGCTGGGCTTGCGGCCTCTTTGTGTGAGTGGAAGTGCGCCGCATGGCTCTTTGGGGCAACCGAGGCGCTATGGGCGCAAATGGGTTCTCACCGCGACCGGGCGGACGAAGCGTTCCTGACGCCGGTTATCGCGCGGACGCGAGGTGCGCTGGGTGACCCGGCTTTCACCGCCGCCGAGTCTGCGGGCCGCTCACTTTCATATGAGGAGGCGATCGCCCAGGCGCGTGCGTGGCTGGATGAGGGTTCCTGACTATTAGTTGACACTGGGCGCGACGGTCCGCTTTGCCGCAGCGCGTATGGCTGCATCGGGTCGACGGACTAAGCCGCTCGCGCGGCAGGGCTGCGATCCTGCGTTGTCGCGTAGCAAGGATCCAGTGATTTCGCGTTGAGGTCGTGTTTCGTAAGTTGGCATTGAGGCGACGTGCCTCGATGACCAACAGGAGCACGACCATGAGCGAAGAGAAGAACCCGGCGGTATCGGCGCTGCGCCAGCGCATGATCGAGGACATGACGGCGCGCAGGCTGTGCGAGAACACGCAGGCTGCGCACATCCGCGCGGTGCGGCGGCTGGCGAAGTTTCTCGGACGTTTGCCCGATGCCGTCAACGGCGAGGATCTGCGGCGCTTCCAGCTGCACTTGGCGCAGATCGGTCTGTCGCCGATCACGATCAACGCGACGGTCTACGGGGTGAGATTCTTCCTGGAGAACACGCTGGATCGGCCCGAGCTGGTGCGCAAGCTGCGCTTGATGCGGGTGGAACAGCGGCTGCCGGTGATCCTGAGCCGGGAGGAAGTGGCGCGGCTGATCGAGGCGACGCGGGGGATCAAGTACCAGACGGCGCTGTCGGTGGCCTACGGGGCAGGATTGCGCGCCGGCGAAGTCATCGCGCTCAAGTCCACCGATGTGGACAGCCAGCGCATGGTGCTTCGGGTCGAACAGGGCAAGGGGCACAAGGACCGCTACGCGATGCTGCCGCCGGTACTGCTGGAGCGGCTGCGGGCCTGGTGGCGCTATGCCAAGCCGCATGGGCTGGTGCGCGACGGCGGATGGCTGTTCCCGGGCCGCAACCCGATCAATCCGATCGGCCCCAGGATGCTCAACCGCGCGGTGCACGAGGCGGCCCGGGCTGCTGGCATCGAGAAGCGCGTGTCGATGCACACGCTGCGGCACTGCTTTGCCACGCACCTGCTGGAGCAAAAGGAGGACGTGCGCGTCATCCAGGTGCTGCTGGGGCACAAGAAGCTCAGCACCACGGCCACTTACACCCACGTGGCGGCCGAGCTGTTGCAGCAGGTCGTCAGCCCGATCCAAAGCCAGCGACCGGAGCCGCCCACGCGCTAGCCGGGGCGCGCGATGCGCCCCGAACTGGAGGTGGCGGAGATCTTCCGCGCCGCCGGGCCGACCTGGCGAAGCGAGCAGCGCGGGCACCTGGGCTTGGCGCAGCTCAAGGTCATGTCGGCTATCGAGCAGTGCCGCAGCGCCAGCCTCGGCGGTCACGTGCTGCGCTGCTCGGCGTGCGACGAACCGCAGACCTCCTACAACTCGTGCCGCAACCGGCACTGCCCCAAGTGCCAGGGCAGCGCGGCGCTGCGGTGGCTCGCCGATCGACAGGCGGATATCTTGCCGGTGCCGTACTTCCACGTCGTGTTCACGCTGCCGGCGCCGATCGCCGCGATCGGCTACACCAACAAGGTGCTCGTCTACGGGCTGCTGTTCGACATCGCCGCCGAGGTGCTTCGGACCATCGCCGCCGATCCGAAGCACCTGGGTGCCCGGATCGGGGCCACGCTCGTGTTGCACACATGGGGCTCGGCTCTGACGCACCATCCGCATGTGCACGGCATCGTGCCGGGCGGCGGCCTGGCAGTCGATTCGGATCGGTGGGTATCGTGCCGCCCGGGCTTCTTCCTGCCGGTGCGGGTGCTCTCGCGCTTGTTCCGGCGCCGGTTCCTCGAAGCACTCACCCAGGCCCACGACGCCGGCGAGCTGCGTTTCTTCGGCGAACACGCCGAGCTCGCCGACCCGGCCCTGTTCCGCCAGTGGCTCGCTCCCTTACGCAGCTGCGAGTGGGTCGTCTACGCCAAGCGCCCCTTCGCCGGGCCCGAAGCCGTCCTGGCTTATCTATCCCGCTACACGCACCGCGTCGCCATCTCCAACCGGCGCCTGATCGCCTTCGACGAGCGTGGCGTCACCTTCCGGTGGAAGGATTACCGGGCCAAGGGCCGTACCCGCTACAAGACGATGACCCTGGCCGCCGGCGAGTTCATCCGCCGCTTCCTGCTGCATGTACTGCCGGCCGGCTTCCACCGCATCCGCCACTATGGCTTGCTCGCCAACGCCGGTCGCAAAGAGAATCTGGTGCTCGCTCGAGAACTGCTCAAGGTGCCGGTGCCGCCGCCCGCCCAATCCGACCAGACCACCGCATCCGCGCCGCCGACCTTCGTGTGCCGGCACTGCGGCGCGCCGATGATCATCATCGAAATGCTGCCGCGCCTGCGGCACATCCGCGCACCACCAGCCGCACCGTGACCGACTCCGCGGTCCGACGATTGCCTACACCGCCGGTGCACTCGCCGCCGGCGCGGTCAAGCTCGTCCGCTTCTCGACACCGCCGCGTCTGCTACCGGAATCGACTTCCCGAACGCAGACATCGATCGCCCTGCAAAGGCGACCTGCAGCGCTGCGGCTCAAATCGCGGCGCCAGCACCGTCGCCACCGACCCCGCCGCCGCAACTCAAACGCCCATAGCACCGCACCGCTGCTGACGACCTCGGCGCGATCCGCGGCTTCCTCCCTCGAGGATTGGACGACGCCTGCCCTCCGCGCTGTCGCAAACGCGCGCGCCTACACTTGCACGGGCAGGCATCGACCAATCCTTAACGACTTGCGACGTCGCCGACTCCCGCGGCAACTCCCGATACCGGACATTCGGCAATCAACGAGCCAAGGGCGCCAGCCTAACCCTCGTAGCTAGACCCCGCTCTTCTCGTGGTCCCGAACAACAGCTCCCATCGATAATGCGACCACCGATACGCTCTGGGAGGGGATATGAGATCGCGATTTGCGCTTTTGGCCATTCTCGCTGCGACCGGCGCCGTCGCAGCGCCGGTTCCGTACACGCCGCCGACCGTGGGCTCCGGCAACACGGCCATTGCAGATCCCGGCCTGGCGCGGCCTGCAACGACGCCATGCCGCGTGCAGCTCTTCACCGACCAGCCGTTCGCCGACTTCTCGCCCAAATTCTTCTCGTATGCGCCGCCCGCCGCCTGTCCCGGGCCCTGGCAGAAGGTGGTGCTCGAGGCCGACTACTCCGTCGAGGCCGGTCGCCAGTTCGATCGGACGGCGACGTTGTGGATCGGCGGAGTCAACGTCTACTTCGGGACCACCGCGGAGCCCTCGGCCACCGTCGCACGGGCATGGCACATCGAGCGTGATCTGACCGAGTACTCGGCCCTGCTGCGGTCGGCGTCGACCGGCCGGGCGGAACTCGGCAACCTGATCAACAGCACCTATACGAGCACGCTGTTCGGCACGGCGGACCTCGCGTTCTACCCCGCGGACGACGAGGGGTCGAGCGCTTCGAAGTCGGCCGATGTGGTGCTGCCGATGTCGGCCAGTCCGACCGGCGGCACCGTGCCGCTCTCCGATCCTTCCATGCAGCTGGCGGCGACGTTCGTGCTGCCGACCAACATCGAGAAGGCGTTTCTCGATGTCGTCCTGCAGCACCAGGGTGCGAACGACGAGTTCTGGTACACCTGCGTGCCGAACAATCTCACCGGCGCGCTGCAGAGCTGCGCCGGCACCGCCTTCCGGGAGGGTCAGCTCGCGATCGACGGGCAGCCGGCCGGCGTCGTGCCGATCTTCCCCTGGATCTTCACGGGTGGCATCGACCCCTACTTCTGGCGGCCGATTCCAGCGCCGCAGGCCTTGAACTTTGTTCCTTATCGCGTCGATGTGACGCCTTTCGCCGGCGTGTTGAGCGACGGCCAGCCGCACCAGTTCGCCATCAATGTCACGAACGACAGCAATTACTTCCAGACCACCGCGACGCTGCTGCTGTACCTGGATCACGAGGCGACGCAGGTCACCGGGGAAGTCACCGAGAACACGATCGGCGCGCCGGCCCCGGCGGTCACGCCGGAACTGACGACGTCGGCCGACGGGACGGTCAGCGGAACGGTGAGCACGACCTCGTCACGCAAGTTCGTTCTGTCGGGATGGGCTCAGACATCGCATGGACGGGTGGAGACGGAAATCACCCAGCAGATCGACTTCTCGAACGTGCAACAGTTCGTGGCACCGACGTCGGCGCCGGTGGCGTTCGTGCAGAACATCGTCCAGTCCACCAGTATCCTTTCGTCGACCCGGGTTCGCGGCGGCGATGACGATGGTCGCGAGAGCACCACACGCATGTCCTGGCCGCTCGAGGTGGACCTGACCATCCCGCCGGCCGCAAGCTTCACGCAGGTCGGCCGGGTCCGCCAGGCCTACCATCGAGTCGACTCCGACGGAGAAAAGAAGAGCGTCGTCTCAAACTCGGGCGAGTGGGCCGACACGTATCCGACCAAGGTGGGGCAATCGGGCTCGCAGCGGTATTTCTCCTCCGGCCCGGACGGCCACTGCTACAGCCGCGCCCTGACCGCGGCGGGCGGGCTGCTGACGGCGATTGTCGATGGCGAGGGCTGCGACGACCATGGACACTGAAGCTCGTTCTTGCCGCAGGCCTTCTTCATGTCTTGTGGAATTGAAGCGGAGCGCTCTTACCGATGCACCCCACATTGGAAACCCCGCGTCTGACGCTTCGGCCTCTGGTATTGCAGGACCTGGATGCTTACGTCGATTTCTGGCAGAACCCTGAGGTGGTGCGGTACATCACAGGGACACCGATCTCGCGTGAGCAGAGCTGGAAACGGCTGCTGGGGACTGTGGGGCACTGGCAGCTGCTGGGTTTTGGGTTCTTTGCCATCGAAGAGAAGGCCAGTGGACGATTCATCGGCGAGGCAGGATTTCAGGAGATGCGCCGGGACCTGCTCCCTTCGATTGAAGGAACCCTGGAAACGGGCTGGGGAATCCTTCCCGCTTGTCAGGGAAAGGGCTACGCAAGGGAGGCCGTCAGCGGCGCGATGACCTGGGCCAAGACGGCCTTTCCGAGCTTGGATTACAGCTGCATCATCGATCCTGAGAATCGGACATCGATGCAGCTGGCCGCAAAGCTCGGATTTACTGAAGACGCCATGACGACCTATTCGGGAAAGCCGATCATGGTTCTTCGAAAGGCAAGAGCCGGCTGATTTTGGCGGCGATTCATCGCAGGCTCAGGCTCTCCTGTCGCCAGCCGGCATCCGCCCACAGACGGAAGGCCGCGAGCTGCTGCGGCTCGCCGGCCGTTTTCTCCGTGGCGAGCGTATCGGCGCGCAGCACCTCGAAGCGCCGCGTCCTGCGCCCGTCGGACATGGCCTCCCGCACGATCAGCAGTTTGCCGCGCTTGGCCGGCGACCATCCCGCCCACTCCACATAGCCCACGCCCGGACCATTGGCCTCCGGAGGGAGCACGTCGAGCTTCCAGCCGTCGGCCTCCTCGTGCCACACCCACAGTTCGCTCCATCCATCGAGCGGTTGCACAGTCAGGGCCAGGGCGCGGCCTTCCGGCATCGCCTTGACCGAGGCGGGCCACACCGTCCCGTAGGTGCAGCGCCGCGCCAGCGTGGTCGGAGTCTTCGCCCAGCGATCGACCAGGCTCACACACGTTTGCCCGGGCTCGTTCGGTTGCAGCTGGATCTGCAGCCTGCCCAGCGCTGCCACCGGGTTTGCAGCAGCCCAGCGCACCGCGCCGACGCGTATGGCGGCCTCGGCATATTCGCCCTTGTCCTGCCCTGCCAGCGCCGTCTTGTCGACCGCGGCGAGCTCGTCGACCGCGCGCAGCGCAGCCACCTGGGGCGGCTCCTGCGAGCGCGACTGGTCGAACGCGATGGCCGCCCATACGCCGGCGCGTCGCAGGCGCAGACGGTCGCGCAGCGTCGCTTCCAGCCGGGCGTTGTCCGCCGTATCGATGCTGTCGAGCAGATAGGCGCGCTGCTGGTCGACGGTCTTGCGCGCGCTCGGGGACAGCGCCGGATCGATGCACTCGTGACGGGTCAGTGCCAGGATGGCGCGGGCCCGCTGCTCGGGCGTCGCTTTTGCGCTGCCGGCGGTGCCGTCCATCGCCAGCACCTGAACGAACGCAGCGCCTTCGTAACACAGCTGCACCGCATCGCCCGGGCCGGCTGCGCCATTGCTGCTGTAGCTCAGGAACTTGACGCCGTATTGCGCAGCCACGTCCATGTGCGCGGAAATGACCTCGACCTTGCCCCGACGCAGCGTCGCGCTGCGCGCGAGCCGCTCGGCCATGACGCCCAGCGCGTCGAACGGCTCGGCCGTGATGCTTTCGGCCGGCGCCGCCTTCAGGTAGGCGGCGGCATAGGCGACGCCGAGCGACTCGGCGCCCGGCGTCTCGCGCAGAAAGCGCAGCACCGCGAGCAGCGGCGGCGCATCGGCCTCGGTCGTGCCGATGATGCGCGCCTCACTCTCACGGATATAGCCGGCGCGCTCGAGCCGGTGGTCGTAGACGTGCAGCTGGCCCCACTGCCGCCCTCTGACCTCGAGCAGTTCCCCCTGCCACAATTGCGCGTGGGCCGCGGCGCTGCTGGCCGGTGCGGCGCGCAGCGCGACGTGGTCTTGTGCGACGATCGCAAGCACGGTCATCGCGACGGCGGCGGTGGCGATCATCGTTGCTCTCCTGCAACGGCGGCGTCTGCGCCCTGCGCCTTCAGGGCATCGCCAATCAGCCCCGAGGCGATGAAGCGGCCGTCGGTTCCGGCCGGCGCGATGATCACGCGCACCTTGTCCGAGAGCTTGTCGGCGACGGTCTTCTGGATCAGCAGCGGGTGGCGGCTGAGCAGGTCGCCCTCGCGCGCCATCTGGTCGGCGTTGGCTTTGCCCACCTTGTCGAGGCGATAGACCTCGGCGTCGGCCAGCTTCACCCGCGAATCGGCTTCGCCGGCGGCCTCGATCTTGCGGGCCTGGGCGTTGGCCTCGGCCTGCTGGATGCGGGCCGCCTTCTCGGCTTGCGCCTCGAGGCGGCGCTGCTGGATCTGCTTCTGCTTGAACGGCAGCACGTGCTTCATCGCCTCCTCCTGCGCCTTGGCCGCAATGATCTGCTCGCGCGCCGCCGCATCGGCCGCGGTTTCGCGCCGGACCTTGTCGGCCTGGGCCTCCAATTCGCTCTGCTTGACCTGCTTTTCCTTCAACTCCAGCGTGTAGCGCATCTTCTCGGCCTCCAGCTCCTGGGTGAGCAACTGATCCATGCCGCGGCGATAGTCGGCGGGCAGGTCGACGGTGCCGATCTGAACGGCCTTCAGCGCTATGCCGTCGGCCGCCAGCCGGGGACGCAGTTCGCCTTCGATGCTGTGCTGGATCTCTTCGCGCTTGGTCGAGAAGATCTCGCGCACGGTGTACCGGGCGAAGGTCCGATACGTGATTTCCTTCACTTCCGGCGCCACCACCTCGACGCTCAAGTCGGGCGGCAGGCTGCGGGCGATGCGCGCCACCTGGCCGGGGTCGACGGCGAATCGAACCGCGACATCGATCCCGATCGACAGGCCCTCCACGGACTGGTAAGGGGAAGGACCCGAGGCCAGGCGCCCTTCGTCCGGGCGCATCACCTGGTCGCGCAGCGAGAAGCGCCGCACGTCGTGCAGCAGCGGCAACTTGAACGCGGAGCCCGGGTCGAGCACGCTGCTCGCGCCGGTCAACGCGTTGGTGCGGACCACGACGTCGCCCGGCACCACGGTGACCAGCGGCGGATGCCGGACCAGCGCCCAGATGACCAGCGCCAGCGCGCCCAGAAGCGTCAACTGGTATCGGGCACGCCCGAGGGCAGCTGCTGCGGCGGCGACGCCGGCCGTACCGAACGCAGCCCCCCGGGCAAGTCCTTCCATCAGTGCGGCCAGAAAAGCGTTCATGAGTCGGTGCCTGGAGTCGGGATCGATGAGGATGGCCATTGTTCGCGCGACCGCGGGAACGAAAAAGCCGTGCGGCGGGGGTCTTGCCTCCGCGCCCGGAAGAAGTCTTCCGGTCCGGGTCGCGGCGCTCGCGGGATAATCGCCGCCATGCCGACCGTCGCCGTCATCGAGGATGATGTTCCGACCAGCAACCAGCTCAAGGGCTGGATCGAGGCGGCTCGACCGGGCATCCAGGTGCACCAGTGGTTCGACCGCGACAGCGCCGAGCGTGCGGTTGCGCGCGAGCGCTACGACGCCGTGGTGCTCGATATCGAACTGGGCCGCGAGCGCAACGCCGGGATCGCCGTGATCAACGCCATCAACAAGCGCGGCGGCATGCCGGTACTGGTGGTCTCCGCCATGCCGGCCGCCATTTACCGCAGCATCATGAAGGCGCTTGATGCCTGGGACTACCTGCAGAAGACGACCTTCGAGCAGGGCGAGTTTGTCGAGACTTTCCTCGAAGTGCTGCGCAGGGGCGCCGCGCAGGGACATCCGACATTCGACGCGAGCGAGCTCACGCTCGATCCGCTTCGCCAGGGCGCCGCCCTCTGGCGGGGCCAGCGGGTGAACCTGCCGCTCACCGCGCAGCGGATATTGGCCGCGCTGGATGCCCGGCGCGGCGAGGTGGTGAGCTACGAGGACCTGTACCGGGTGATCAAGAGCGGACGCAACCGCGACAACGTGCGCAAGCACGTCGGCGCCATCCGCGAGGCGTTTCGCGAGATCGACCCGACCTTCGAGGGCATCGAGAACGTGCCGATGCGGGGATTCCGCTGGGTCAAGACGCGGCCATGAGTTCCTGGCGCCTGCCGGCACGGGTGCCGTTCCGGCTGCGCGTCGTCTTTCGCGGCGCGTTCCTGCTGCTGGTGGCCGCCACGCTGGGGCTGGCGCTGTCCGTGCTGCAGGACGAAAAGGAGCGCGGTCGTCGCATCTATGCCGAAGCGCTGAAAAAGACGCAGTCGCAGATCGCCGCTCGGCTGCGTCACCCTACCGGCCAGCTGGCGCTGCTCAATCCGGTTGCTGCCGGCGGACGGGCGCAACCGGTGCACCCCCTGGTCCTGCCGTTTGCCGCGCTGGATTTCGATGACCGCAACAAGGCCCGGCAGGCCGTCGAGATGACCGGGTGCGGCCTGCAGTACCCGGACGGCGCCACCTTGTGCGTTGCGGTGGGCGCCAATCCGTACGCGGGCGGCTTTGTCTATCTCGTCGCGAGTCTGGCCGCCGGCGAACTCGCCGCGCATGAAAGCGGCGACCTGGAGTTGGCCGACGTGCACCGGGCGATGGTCGACGTGGACTACCGAGGCACCCAAAGTCGATGGATTGCTCCGTACGAACGAAGCGGCGACGGGCGCGGGAGGCTGACCGGTTACGCCGGCGACGCACCGCTCGCCAAGGGTGTTCGTCCCGTGCGCGATTTCCGCGGCTGGCTCTGGCAGGAGGGCCGCTGCATCGACCCCGCCTTCGCCCTGCGGGCTTCGGCGGGCGAGCCGCCGGCGTGTGCGCGCCGCACCTTCGTGTCGATTCGTCTTCCGCTGGCCGTGTTGCAGCAGGAACTGGGCGCGCGCAGTCCGCAGTGGCCGCCGCCGGACCTCGATCGGATGACGGTTCGGCTGCGCCTTCTGGCGCCGGGCAGCGCGCAGCCCGTCTTCGACAGCGACGCTCCCGGCGCGACGATGCCGTTCACGCTGGCCGACGTGCGCGACCTGCTGCGGCCGGGAGAGCGCCTGACGGTGCGGCGCGCCGGAGCGGACGTGCCGCTGTTCGCCGTGCAGGGCCCCGACGCGGACGAGCCGGCCGCGCCGTGGGTGGACGCCTTAATCCGGAAGTTGCCGGCGCAGGGCTTCGATTCGCCGCTGCGGGAGCGGGCGCGCATCGACACCTCGCTCGGCCGGTTCGAGCTGGAGATTTCCGGCGACTATCGTTCGGTGAACAGGACCCTGTCGGCGGTGGCGACACGGGTGGCCTGGACGGTCGGGGCCATGCTGCTGGCGATCGGCGCCGTCTGGGTCGCGCTGGAGCTGCTGGTCATCCGGCGCGTGGCGCTGCTGACGGCGCGCGCTGCGGCGGTCTCCACCGGCGTTCGCAGCGCCCAGGACGGCGCTGGACTGTCAGGCCTGGACCTTCCGGACCTGGGCGGCCGCGACGAACTGGGCGTGCTGGCGCAGGGCCTGAGGGATCTGCTGCAACGGGTCAAGGAGGACGTACAGCGCGAGCAGATCCGGGCGGTGCAGGAACGGGACATGTGGCACGCGGTCGGCCACGAGATCATGGCCCCATTGCAGTCGCTGATGGCGCTGCACGGCGGCAACGGCGACCCGAGCGCACGCTACATCGCCCGCATGCAGCAGGCGGTGCGGCTGCTGTACGGGCAGGCCTCGCCCAGCGAGGCGTTCGAAGCCACGCGGCTGGCGCTGCAACCGACGGATCTGGATGCGTTCCTGGGCCACGTCGCCGCCAACGCCAGGTACATCGGCATCGAGGCGGTCGACTACTCGCCGCTGGGACAGCCGGTCATGGTGCGCGCTGACGAGCATTCCCTGGAGGACGTCGTCACGCACGTGCTGCGCAACGCGCAGCGGCACCGCACACCGGGAACGCCGATCCGGCTGCGCGCGGAAGCGGACGCGCAGACGGCGCGCGCGACGGTGCACAACGTCGGCTCCCCGATCCCCGAGGCGATGCTGGAGCGCATATTCGAGTACGGAATTTCCGAGTCCGCCAGCCCGCCTGTCGGTGCTCTGGCGGGCTTGCCCGCCGAAGCACGCAGTGCGAAGGCGGGTCAGCGCGGCCAGGGGCTTTTCGTGGCGCGAACCTACATGGCCAAGATGGGCGGAACCATCGCCGCGCGCAATTGCGCCGACGGCGTCGAGTTCATCCTGACGCTGCCGCGGGTTTCGATGTAGTGTCTCGCCCGGAGAAAAAAATGATGTCGGCTTCCCTCGGACCGCTCACGTTCGCTCTGGTCAGCTTTGCCACCGCCGCCGCGGCACAAGTGGAACCCCCACTGCCCGACCGAACCATCGCGGCGCTGGCGAATGAATTGAGCGGCGACACCGCCAAAAGGAATCTTGAGCAGATCGCGCTGTATCACCGGCAGCGAGGGTCGAGGGGATTTCATTCGGCCGCCGAGCTGGTGGCGAAGCGGGCGCAGGAGTACGGACTCAGCAGTGTCGAAATCCTGCGATTCCCGGCCGATGGGAAGATTTTCTACGGAACGCAGCGGTCGCGCCCGGCGTGGGACGCCGACGAAGGGGATCTGCTGGAAATCAAAGGTGAGGAAGTCAGAAAGATTGCGAGTTATTTTTCCGAGCCGATCGTGCTGGCGGAGGACAGCGAGTCGGCGGACGTCACCGCAGACCTGGTCGATGTGGGGGAGGGAGCAAAACAAGGCGACTACGAGGGCAGGGATGTGAAGGGAAAGATCGTGCTGGTCGCCGCACAGCCCGGCGAAGCGCAGGATCTTGCGATTGGAAAATTCGGCGCCGTTGGCATCGTGAGTTACGCCCAGAACCAGCGAACGGGCTGGTCCGGCGAGGACGAAAACCTGATTCGATGGGGTCACCTGAAAACGTTCTCGGACCACAAGACGTTCGCATTCATGGTGTCGCTGAAGACGGCGCGCGCGATGAGGAAGCGACTGGCCAGCGCAGAGACGATTCGGCTGCACGCGGTCGTGAAGGCCGGTCAGCACGACGGATTCTACGAGGTGGTGACGGCCACCATTCCAGGCTCCGATGCGCGACTGAAGGATGAAGAAATCGCGTTCTCGTGTCACCTGGATCACCAGCTTCCCGGAGCGAACGATAACGCGAGCGGTTGCGCGACGATCCTGGAAGTGGCGCGCACGCTGCAGAAACTGATCGGCAACGGCGCGCTGGCGCGGCCGGCCAGAACGCTCAGGTACTACTGGCCCCCGGAAATCGAGGGAACCGTCGCGCTGCTGAATGCTCATCCGGACTTTGCCAGTCGAACCCGGGCCGTGGTGCACATGGATATGGTCGGTGGCGGACCGGAGACGAAGGCCGTGTTCCACGTGACCCGCGGCCCCATGAGCCTGCCTTCGTTCGTTCACGACGTTGCGTGGAATTTTGCCCAGTGGGTGAACCGTGAAACCTACCGGTTCGCGGCGACCGGGGAGTCGAAGTATCCGCTGCTGGCTCCGGAGGGAGGCAAGGAACCGCTGCGAGCGGAAGACTCGCGCTTCGAGCTCGGCAGCGACCACCAGGTCTATCAGGACTCCTCATTCAAGATCCCGGCAATTTATTTCAACGACTGGCCAGATCGCTACATTCATACGAATTTCGATGCCATCGCGAATATCGATGCGACGAAGCTGAAGCGGGTTGCTTTCATCGGAGCCGGGAGCGCGTACGTTCTGGCGAATGACCGTCGCTTTGGACAGGACGCCGGCAGCCCGCCTGATGACGTCGCTTCCGGTGCGGATGCGTCGGGCGAGGGCAAGCTGGTCTTTCGTCGCGTCAAGGAGCCACGGGGCCCATTGATGGTCTTCGGGTACGACTACTTTCTGGCCCACGCTGAGGCGGCTGGCCTGACGACGCCAAAGTTGTTGAGTTACGAGGGGTTGCGAGGCGACGGTGATTCGTACACGTACGAGGCGCTGAATTTCGTCGATGGAAAGAGGAACGCCCAGCAAATCGATGATGCATTGTCGGCGGAATTCGGGCCGGTGCCGCTGGAGATGGTGTTGGAGTATCTGCGGGCGTTAGAGAAGATTGGGTTGGTGCAGCAAACTCCCTGATGATCGATCGCGCTCGAGCGCGAGCAGCTTGCGCTTGGTGTCCAGCCCGCCGCCGAAACCGGTCAGGGACCCGTCGGCGCCGATCACCCGATGGCACGGCACCACGATCGCCAGCGGGTTGGCGCCGTTGGCAAGCCCCACGGCGCGGCAGGCGCGCGGGTTACGCAGGCGCTGCGCGATCTGACCGTAGGAGCGGGTCTCGCCGTAGGGGATCTCGGTCAGGGCTCGCCAGACGCTGCGCTGAAACGCCGTGCCTTCAGCGGCCAGGGCCAGCTCGAACGTGCGACGCCGCCCTGCAAAGTACTCCCCGATCTGCCGGATGGCCTGGGCGAACGGCCTGTCGTCTTCGACCCAGTCGTCCGCGGGACGCAGCGGGTGCCGGCCGGCCTGGAAATGCACGACCTTCAAGTGCGCTGCGTCGCCCGCGAGCAGCAGCGCTCCAACGGGGGACTCGATCTGGTGCCAGTACATCCTGCGTGCAGTGGAAGGCGTGGGCATGGGCGCAAAGATAGCGCGCCTCGCGTTGCCCAACTGGCCATTTTCGGACCTGGTTGCGCCGGCTGCTTGAGCGCGGATCGCCGGCGCGCCCGGCAACGCTCGTCGGCGAGCCCGCGATATGCTGCGGGCGGCCGTTCGACGGGAGGTCTCAAATTGCTGATTGCTTTGCTTCGTTTCCTCGCCATCCTGGCCGCTGGCTGCGTTGCTGGACTGGCCGCGACCGCTGCGCCCCCGCAAACCCAGCCTTCGCCAGGGCCGGCCGACCTGACGCAGATGCAGTGGCGTCTGCTCGGCCCCTTCCGTGGCGGCTGGAGCGAGATGGTCGAAGGCATCCCGGGACGCCCCGATTCCTATGTTTTTGGCGCCGCCGGGGGCGGCGTGTGGCGCACCGACAATGGAGGCCGCACGTGGACGTCGCTGTTCGACGCGGGTCCCGCTGCTCCGGTGGGCGTGATCGCCGTGGCGCCCTCGGATCCGCAGACCATCTACATCGGCACGGGTCAGCCCGAGCCCCGCTACGACGTCGCGGGCGGCGCCGGTGTCTACCGCTCGCGCGACGGCGGTCGTACCTGGCAGGCGCTGGGGTTGGAAGATACGCGCCACATCGGCCGCATCTGGGTTGATCCGCACGATTCCGACACGGTGCTGGTGGCGGCACTCGGGCACTTTTTCGGACCCAGCCCCCAGCGGGGCGTATTCCGCTCAACCGATGGCGGAGCCACCTGGACCCATGTGCTGAAGATCGACGCCGATACCGGGGCCGTCGATCTGGCGGCCGATCCGGCCGATCGCCGGGCCCTGTTTGCCGCGTCGTGGCAGGCACGCCAGTTCCCGTGGCAGAGCTACTACGCGCCGGTGTCCGGTCCGGGCAGTGCCATTTATCGCTCGACCGACGGGGGAGGGAGCTGGGAACGGCTGGGTGGCGCCGGGTGGCCGCAGGGTCCGCTTGGGCGCATCAGCCTCGCGACTGCGCGCACGCCGGCCGGATTGCGCATCTACGCCGTCGTTGCGGACGCCCAGGCGGGCGGCATCTACCGTTCCGACGACGGCGGCAGCCACTGGGCGCGGGTGAACGCCGAGTCCGCCGTCAGCAGCTACTACGCCAGCCGCATCGCCGTGGCGCCCGACGATCCCGACACCGTCTATACGGTGGGACGGTCGATACGCCGCTGCACCGAGGGCGGCAAGGTGTGCGAGATCATCAAGGGGGCGCCGGGCGGCGACGACTACCACCAGGTGTGGATCGACCCGGTCCACCCGGACCACCTGGCCGTCACGAGCGATCAGGGGACGGTGATCAGCACCGACCGTGGGCTCACCTGGTCGAGCTGGCTCAACCAGCCCACCGGCCAGTTCTATCACCTGGCGACCGATGAACGCTTTCCCTACTGGATCTATTCGGGCCAGCAGGACTCGGGATCCGTTGCCATTGCCAGCCGCGGCGACTTCGGATCCGTCGGCCCGCGCGAGTGGCACCCGGTTGGCGCCGACGAGCGCGACTGTGTCATTCCCGATCCCGACGATCCGCTCATCGTCTACGGTTCGGGCCTTGGAGGCCGGGTCAGCCGCTTTGACGGCCGTACCGGCCAGGTTGCCAACATCACGCCCTTTCCGGTCCCCAACTACGGCAAGCGGCAGACGTCGACCGCCCACCATTTCGCCTGGGTGACACCGTTGGCGATCTCGCGCAAGGGTAAAAAGACCCTCTACCTGGGCGGCGATGTGCTGTTCGCGTCGACCGACGAAGGCCGCCACTGGTCCAGCATCAGCCCGGACCTGACCGGCAAGCAGGCCGGTGCAGCGCGCTGTGACGGCGATGTCGCGGTGGCTGACGCCCGGGCCTGCGGCTACGGCAGCATCTGGAGCGTGGCGCCTTCACCCCGCCAGGCCGGCGAGGTATGGGTGGGCACCGATGACGGCCTGATCCAGCTCACGCGGGATGGTGGCGTCCACTGGTCCGACCGCACGCCCGCCGGCCTTGCGCCCTGGTCCAAGGTGGCGTCCATCGATCTGTCGGTGCTCGAGGACGGCGTGGCCTATGTGGCGATCGACAACCAGCGGCGCGATGACTTTCGCCCCATGGTGCTCAAGACCCGTGACTACGGGCGCAACTGGCGCGATGCCACCGGCGATCTGCCGGCAAATCGCTTTGCCAGCGTGGTGCGTGCCGATCCGCAGCGCCGTGGACTGCTGTATGCCGGCACCGAGACGGGCGTTTTCGTGTCGCTCGACGATGGGGCGCACTGGACGCCCCTGCAGGCCGGCCTGCCGACGGCCTGGGTGCGCGATCTTCTGGTCCACGGCGATGACCTGGTGGCCGCCACTCAGGGCCGCGCGATCTGGATCCTCGACAACCTGACGCCGCTGCGCGCGCTGGCCTCCGGCATCGCAGCGCCGCAGCAGCCCTACCTGGTGGCACCGGCCCCGGCATGGCGCATACGCTTCGACAGCAATCGTGACACGCCGATGCCCGAGGAAGAGCCCGCCGGCAGCAACCCCGCGGAAGGAGCGGTGTTCGACTACTGGCTGCCACGGCGTGCGGATGAAGTGGAGATCGAGATCCGGGATGCGTCCGGTGCCCTGGTTCAGCGACTGACCAGTGAGGCCGCGCAGGAGCCTGCGGCAGACCAGTATTTCGGCGCGGCGTGGGTACAGCCGCCGCCAGTCCTGGACCGTGAAGCGGGCATGCATCGGGTCAGCTGGGATCTGCGCTACCCGCGACCCAGCGCGATCCAGTACGAGTATTCCATTGCGGCCGTGCCGGGACGCCGCACGCCGATCACACCGGAAGGGGCCCTCGCCCTGCCCGGCGTCTACCACGTGACCTTGCGGGCGGACGGCTACGTCAGCGAGCAAAACCTCCTTTTGCGCCAGGACCCGCGCTCGCGCGCGACTCCCGACGACCTGCGCCGGTCACTGGCACTGTCGCAGACCATCTCGCCGTACCTTGCCCGGGCCCGCCAGGGCTACGGCGAAGCGGCAGCAGTTGCCGAACAACTCGCTCGTGCCATGGCATCGCTGCGGGCCACGGATGCCCATGGCGGCTTGCGACAGCAGATGACCGACCTGCAGGGCAAGCTCAAGACGCCGGAGGGCGCACCCAGCTTCGACAGGTTGTCAGCCATCCTGACGGGCATCGAGACGGACCTCGAATCGGCCGACCTGCCCCCCACGGGATCGCAGCGCAAGGCTGTCGTGGAGGCGACTGCAGGCATCGACGCGCTCTGGAGGCATTGGTTGGAGTTGCGCGACCATGACTTGGGCGCCATCAACGTCGCCCTCGACGCGGCGGGGGTGGTCAGGATCCGGATACCGCCCGTCGATGCGCTGGTCGTAAAGCCTCCCGAGGGCGGCGAGGAGGTTCCGTGACGCGGGTTCAGCTCTGCTTCTGCGCCTACGAAAGCCGCCAGTCGCGTCGCTCGCCGGTTCGCGACCCCTCATCGTCATGGATCGACCCACTCCCCACATCAGCGATTCCGAAAAACCGACGTGCAGGACGCCCGGAAGCGGACCACCCCTATTTTTCCGGCAGCAGGTCCGGCGGTGCCTGCCACGTATAGATGCCGAAGAAATACCACCGACCGGGACTAACAGACGACGAAGATCCACCAATCGACATCATGCACTGGCTGCCGACCGGCAGACTCTGCTTCGGCATAGTCCAGATGTCATATTGTTCTCCGCAGTTACTTTTGGCAGTTGAGTGTATTAATGCTACGTCCCGCCCGTTGCAAGTGAGTGTGGCGTTTCCTGCTGTTGAAACGGCAGCCACGATTAATGATGACGCTGGGTCAGAGCAGGTGTGTTGACCACTCAGTGTGAATGTTTCATCCAGCGGTGCGTGTCGATTCATTACGTCTATTGAAAATGAGAACGTGTCGGACCATGAGGTTGGTAACGGTTCAGAATGAAAAACCTGCGGGTCGACACCCCCTTCATTGTTCGTAGCCCAAGCTACTGAACACAGGAAGAAAACAAGTACTGCTAAGGTTCGTTTCATGATTCCAGCGGTAGTTCGCGGTCCGCGCGCGGAACTTAGATTCCCGCGGAGCCTCGTCCGCGCCTGAAACGCTGCAGCTGTGGCGATTGAGGGCGTAATCGACCGTACGCTGGCCTGCGTGGTTTGCGGGCTGCGCACCAAAAATGATACACTCGCGCCGGTCGCCTAAGCTCCCCAAGCTGTCGGTTCGCTTCTATTCGGAGGTGTCTGGCACCGAGCCGGTACGAGAATGGCTCAAGGCCTTGCCCGAAAATGAGCGGCGCGAAATTGGCACCGATATCAAGACGGTCCAATTCGGATGGCCGCTGGGAATGCCTGTTGTCGACCACATCGGCGGCGGTATGTGGGAAGTTCGAACGCGGCTCGCAACGCGGGTGGCGAGACTTCTGTTTGTGCTGGTGGGCGATGAAATGGTCTTGCTGCATGGATTCATCAAGAAGGAGCGCAAGACGCCGAAGGCCGATCGGAAGCTGGCGCAGGAGCGGCTGAAGAGGTTACGGAGTGCATCATGAAGCGCAATCCCTACGTTGGATCGGATTTCGACGACTTCCTGAAGAGCGAAGGCATCTTCGATGACGTCCAAGCCGTCGCGGTCAAGCGAGTTCTCGCGCATCAGCTGCAACAGAGCATGAGGGCGAAGCGCCTCACCAAGACAGCGATGGCCAAGCGGATGGGAACTACACGAGCTCAGCTTGATCGCCTGCTCGATCCGGAAAACCCTTCGGCGACGTTGGCGAGCGTTGTGAAGGCCGCCAACGCGGTCGGAAAACGCGTGAAGATTTCTCTCGTGAACGCTTGACCGCTGTCCGTGCCTTCGATCGAGAGTATTTGGAGTGGCTCCACGGTCCTATCATCTACATCGACGCGGTACGGCTGCGAAGAGCCTCCGTGATCACTCGCCGCCGAAGTAGCTCCGGCACCACTCGAACATCGGCGGCAGCCCGGCCTCGATCGTGGTCGTCGGGCGCCAGTTCAGGTCACGCGTGGTCGCCTCGATATCGGCCGAGGTGGCCCGCACGTCTCCCGGCTGCATCGGGCGCATCTGCAGCACCGGGTTGCGCCCCGCCACCCGAGCCAGCACCTGGATGAAACGCATCAGCGGCTCCGGGTGGCTGTTGCCCAGGTTATACAGGCGGTGCGGCACCTCGCCGAAGTGCGTGGTGTCATCCAGCGCGGCGAGCGTACCCGCCACGGCGTCGTCGATATAGGTGAAGTCGCGCTGCATGTCGCCGTGGCCGTAGACCTCGATCGGGCGGTCCTGCAGCAGCGCCCGCGCGAACTTCACCGGCGCCATATCCGGCCGGCCCCACGGACCGTACACGGTGAAATAGCGCAGTCCGGTCAGCTTCAGCCCGAACTGCAGCGCGTAGACCCGTGCGATCAGCTCGCCGGCGCGCTTGGTCGCCGCGTACAGGCTGATCGGCTGATCGACCGCATCGTCGACCGAGAACGGCTGCCGGGTGTTGCCGCCGTACACGCTGGAGGACGAGGCGTATACGAGGTGCCCGATCGAGCCATCGTGGCGGGCCGCTTCCAGCAGGTTGACGAACCCGACCAGGTTGCTGCGGACATAGGCGTCCGGATGATCGAAGGAGTAGCGCACGCCGGCCTGTGCCGCCAGGTGAACGATCCGGCGCGGTTTGAAGCGGGTGAAGAGCGCGTCCAGCGCCGGTCGGTCCGCCAGCTCGGCCTCAACCTGCACAAAGCGCGCCTGCGCCGCCAGCTGCGCCACGCGGTCGCGCTTCAGTTTCGGGTCGTAGTAATCGTTGAAATTGTCCAGGCCCACCACGTGCTCGCCACGCGCGAGCAGCGCCGTGCACACCGCCTGCCCGATGAAGCCGGCGCTGCCGGTGACCAATGTCATCATGAGATCGGACGACGCGCCGCCGTGCGTGCGACGCTCAGCGGGCCGGCCCCCGGCCGATCCCGTAGTACTGCAACCCGGCCGCTCGCGCCAGACGCGGGTCGTACAGGTTGCGGCCGTCGATCAGCACCCGCGCACGCAGCGTGCGCGCCAGAAATGCGAAGTCGGGACTGCGGAATTCCAGCCACTCGGTGACCACCACCAGCGCGTCGGCCCCTTCACAGGCTTGCTGGGCCGAATCGCAGAATTCGATGCGGCGTTTCAGTTCGCCCAGCGCAGCGGCCGCGGTCGGGCGGGCCTGCGGGTCGTAGGCGCGCACCCGCGCCCCGGAATCGACCACGTCGCGGATCAGCACCAGGCTGGGGGCTTCGCGCACGTCGTCGGTGTTCGGCTTGAATGCCAGACCCCACACGGCCACCACCTTGCCGTGCAGATCGGTGCCGAGCGCCTCGCGCAGCCGGGTCGCGATCAGGTGCTTCTGCTCCTCGTTGACATCGTGCACCGCCGACAGCACGCGCGCGGGCAGCAGGTTTTCGCGCGCCATCGCCAGCAGCGCCCGCACGTCCTTCGGGAAGCACGAGCCGCCGTAGCCGGCGCCGGCATACAGGAAGCTCGGTCCGATGCGCGGATCGGCCCCGATCGCGTGGCGGACGCGCTCGATATCCGCGCCCAGCTTCTCGGCGATGCGCGCCAGCTCGTTCATGAACGAGATCCGGGTCGCCAGCATCGCATTGGCTGCATACTTGGCCAGCTCCGCCGAACGCGTGTCCAGCACGACCAGCCGCTCGCGGTTGCGATTGAACGGCGCGTACAGCTCGGTCAGAACATCGATCGCGTACCGTTCCTCGGTCCCGATCACGATACGATCCGGATGCATGAAGTCCTGCATCGCGGCGCCTTCCTTCAGGAACTCCGGGTTCGATGCGACCGAGATCGCCACCTTCAGCGCCCGCGCGGCCAGTTCCTCATCCACCGCCCGGCGCACCCTTTCGGACGTGCCGACCGGCACGGTGGACTTGACCACCAGCAGCGCCTGGCGGCGGATGCGGCGGCCGAGCTCGCGGGCCGCTGCCTCGACATGGCGCACGTCGGCCGAGCCGTCCTCGTCGGTGGGGGTCCCAACCGCGATGAAGAAGACATCCGAGTGGGCGATCGCGCGGTCGTAGTCCGAGGAAAAATTCAGGCGTCCCGCGCGAACGTTGCGGGCCGCGACATCGTCCAGTCCGGGCTCGTGGATCGGGATCTCGCCGTGCAGCAGGCGCTGGACTTTGGACTCGTCGATGTCGACGCACAGCACGTCGTTGCCGACATCGGCGAAGCAGACTCCGGTGACGAGTCCCACATAGCCGGTTCCGATCACGGTGATTTTCATGCAAGGCCCTTGACGGCCGCGCCGCGCTGCGGCCGGCGAAAACGACGCCTTGTGATTGTACGCAGGCAGCGCTTAACGATCGCGCCGGGCCGCGCCTATCATTACAAGCGGGTAACGGTTTCCTGACCTCAAACTCTCGTTGATGCCTGACGAAATGGCTTCGATTGCCAGCATCGATCACAGCGGCGGCGCGCCGGCCGGCGGCCGCGCCGACCCAGGGCTGCGCGGCGCCGACCGGCCGGCGCCCGCAGCGCAGGTGTCGATCGTCGTTCCCGTCTTCAACGAGCGCGACAACCTCGCCGAATTGGTGGCCCGGATCGAAGCGGCGATGACGCCGTCCGGGCGTGCCTTCGAGCTGGTGCTGGTCGACGACGGCTCCACCGACGGTTCTCGCTCTCTGCTCGCCGAGCTCGCGCGCGGGCGCGACTGGCTCAGGCCCCTGGCGTTGATCCGAAACTACGGCCAGTCGACCGCGCTGCAGGCGGGCTTCGACCACGCCAGCGGCGAGCTGGTGGTGACGCTGGACGGCGACCTGCAGAACGAACCGGCCGAGATCCCGCGCCTGCTGAACCTGCTGGACGCCGATGACTCGATCGACGTCGTATCCGGATGGCGCAGGCAGCGCCAGGATGCGACCTGGTCCCGCAAGCTGCCGTCGTGGATTGCGAACCGGCTGATCTCGGCGGTGACCGGCGTGCGCCTGCACGACTACGGCTGCGCACTCAAGGTGTACCGGCGACCGATCCTGGCGAACGTGAAGCTGTACGGCGAGATGCATCGATTCATCCCGGCGCTCGCCGTGGAAGCCGGCGCGCGCCTGGTCGAGGTGCCGGTGCGCCACCATCCCCGCACGCGCGGCAGCTCCAAGTACGGCATCGACCGCGTATTTCGCGTGCTGCTCGACCTGCTGTGGGTCAAGTTCATGATGCGCTTCCTGCACCGGCCGCTGCACGCGTTCGGGGCGGTCGGAAGCGCGCTGATTGCCGTCGGTTCGGCTCTGCTGCTGTACCTGGCCGTCGACAAGCTGGCGCTCGGCCACCCGATCGGCGGCCGCCCGCTGCTGCTGCTCGGCGCGCTGCTGACGCTGATCGGGGTGCAGCTGCTGGCCACCGGCGTGCTGGGCGAGCTGCTCACGCGCGTGTATCACGAACCGCAAGGAAGGCGCCAGTACGTACTGAAGGATGTTCCGAGGGACCCGCAGTGAGCTGGCCCGGCCGGCGGCTCGCGATGCTGGCCGCACGGCTGCTGGTGGCGCTGGCGCTGCTGGCGCTGGCGGCCTGGCTGGTCGGCTTGCAGGCGCTGCTGGAGCAGGTGCGCCGCGTCGACCCGGGCTGGTTCGCACTGGCTGTGCTCGCGGTTGCCGCTTCCTACTGGATTTCGGCAACGCGCTGGATCTCGATCGCCGCGATCCTGGGCCTGAAGGCGCCGGCGCGCGACCTGCGGCTCGCCTATGCGCAGGCGATCGCCATCAACGTGGTGCTGCCCGGCGCGACGCTGGGCGGCGACACCTTTCGCAGCGTGCGCCTGCAGCGGATCGGCAATCCCCTGGGCGAGTCGGCCCTGTCGGTGCTGCTCGACCGGGCCAGCGGCCTTTGGATCCTGTGCCTGCTGTCGCTGTGCACCGGGCTCGGCCTGGTCTTTACCGGTCACCTGGATGCCGTACACCTTCCGGACGCCGCCGGCCGGCTGGACCTGCGGTCGATCGCGTGGATCTACCTGGGCGCCCTGGCGGCTGCGGTCGCGCTGCCCTTCGTCCCGCTGCGGTTTGCGAGCGCCCGCGCGCGCGGCGGCTCCTCGCGCCTGCTGGCGCGACTGGCCGAGCTGCACGAGCTGACCGTCTCGCGCGGACGGCCGCTGGCACGCTCGCTGTGGACCTCACTGATGGTGCAGGTGCTGTGCGCGTTGGCGCTGTGGCTGTGCCAGATTGCGGCCGGCGGCAGCGCCGGCTACCTGGCGGTTCAGGCCATTGCGGCGCCCGTGTTCATCGCCGGGGTGGTGCCTCTGTCGTACGGCGGCTTCGGCGCGCGCGAGCTGGTGGCCTTGGGCGCGTTTCCGCTGGTCGGGGTCGATCCACAAACGGCGGTCACCGCGGGGGCGCTGTACGGGGTGAGCGCGGTTCTGCTCGGCCTGGCCGCGGCGCCGCTGCTGGTGGTGCGCAGCGCCTCCCCCCTTCCTTTAGGAACAGGAGTCGGGGGTGGCGAGTAGATGCAGATCGTCGTGATCGGTGGAGCAGGCGTGCTGGGACAGGCGCTGTTGAAGGCGATCGTGGCGCGAGGGGTGCTGACGCGCGGCGACGCGGTGCCCGCGCCCGTTCGTCGCGTGATCGCGGTCGATCCGACCCAGCCGCCGCGCCTGTTCGTGGAGGCGCGCGTCGAGTACGTGCGCGCCGACCTGGGCAGCGCCCGCCTGCTGCCGGCGGTGATGGGCACGTTGACCGACTCGATATTCCACGTATGGGACAGCGGCGCCGAGGGTCAGTCCACACCCGCCTTCGCGCTGGCCGACAGCCTGCGTGACCTGTTCGCGGCCTGCCGGCTGCAGTCCTCGCGGCCGAAAGTCGTGCTGGCCAGCAGCTTCGCGGCCGATGACGCGGGCGAACCGGCCGGCGGGGCGCGTTCGAGTCTGCCGGCCAGCCGCGAGGGGCTCACGGCGCTGGTCGGTGAGCTGCTGCTGGAGGAGGCCGCGCGGCGCGGCCAGATCGAGGGCCGCGCACTGCGCCTTGCGATGGTCGCCGGCGCACCCGGCTGCGCGTCCTTCCTGAGCGAACTGGTGCCGGCGCTGTACCAGGGCGGCGCGGCGCGCAGCCCGGTCCCGTTTGAGGCGCCGCTGTGGCTGACCTCGGCGCCAGCCGCCGCGCGGGCGCTGCTGCACGCACATGAGCTGCCGGCGGCGGCGTGGGGGCAGGCCGGAGTGCTCAACGCGCCGGCGCGCCCGATGAACGTGGAAGAGCTGGTCCAGGCCGTGGCCCGGCTGACCGGGCGCCCGACGGCTTCACCTGCTGTCGAACCGGATCCGGCGCTGTTGGAGGCGCTGGCGCAGCGGCCGGCTCGGGTTGCGATCCAGACCGCCTTGAGGCTGGGTTTCGAAAACGGCGCGGATGCCGAGGCCCTGGTGCGCGACCTGGTGGCGGGCCCCGATCAGTGATCGCCGCGACCGTGGCCGGTTTGAAGGTCTGCACGGTCGGACCCCTTGCTACTGGCTGCCGGCACCTCGCAGCGACGCGACCGTCGCTTCCGGCGTCAGCAGGTCTGGATCGCACGCCAGCTCGATCAGCGCCGGCAGGCGCCGCTCGCGCGTATAAGCGAGCGCTTCACTCAGTGCCGGAGCGAACTGCGCGGTGTCGGTCACGTGCGCGCCCATCGCGCCGAACGATCGGGCCAGCGCGGTGAAGTCCGGATTGACCAGCGAGGTGCCGCTGACGCGGCCGGGGAAGCGGCGCTCCTGGTGCAGCCGGATCGTGCCGTACATCGCGTTGTTCAGGACCAGGAAGATCACACCCGCGTGATACTGGGCTGCGGTCGCCAGCTCCTGCACGCTCATCATCAGGTCGCCGTCGCCGGTGACGCACACGACGGTGCGCTCGGGCGCCATGATCTTGGCGCCGATGGCGGCCGGCACGCCGTAGCCCATGCAACCGGAAGTCGGCGCGATCTGGGTGCCCAGCGACCCGTAGCGGAAGAACCGGTGCAGCCAGACCGAGAAGTTGCCCGCCCCGTTGGCGACGATCGCATCGCGCGGCATCGCCTGGCGCAGCTGGCGCATCACCTGCCACAGGTCCAGCAGCGGCTCGTGCTGCTGGTACAACACCGGCCGCTGCTGCCATTGCTCGTACTCGGCTCGACCGGCGCGGGTCTGCTCGCCCCAGCCGGACGATTCGATCGGCGTCATGGCGGCCAGCCGCGCGGCGAACTGCGGCATGCCCGAATTGATCATCAGCTGCGCCTGATACACGCGGCCCAGCTCTTCCAGCCCGGCGTGCACGTGCACCAGCGCCTGTTCGGGCACCGGCGCCCGCAGCAGCGTGTAGCCTGCGGTGGTGATTTCGCCCAGGCGCAGGCCGATCGCGATCACCAGGTCGGCCGTCCGGATCCGGTCCGCCAGTTTCGGATTGATCCCGATGCCGGCGTCGCCGATGTAGTTCGGGTGCTCGTTGTCGAAGCGGTCCTGGAACCGGAAGCCGCACACCACGGGCAGGTCGTTGGCTTCGACGAAGCGGCGCAGGTTGTCGCGGGCCGGCAAAGTCCACCCGGCTCCGCCCAGCATCAACAGCGGGCGTTGCGCCTGGCGAAGCAGGCCCCTCAGCGTGGCGATCTGCGTGTCCGTGGCGGCGGCCTGCACCGGCTGATGGCACAAGGCATCGGCGATGCGCACACCGTGCCCCAGCACATCCTCGGGCAGCGCGACCACGACCGGCCCCGGCCGTCCGCTGCTGGCGCACTGGAATGCGCGCGCGACCACTTCCGGGATGCGGTCGGCACGCTCGACCTGCTCGACGGCCTTGGCGACCCCGCCGAACATCTGCCGATAGTCGATTTCCTGAAACGCCTCCCGGCCCAGGTGCTCGGTGTCGACCTGTCCGATGAAAAGGACCAATGGCGTGGAGTCCTGGCGCGCGTTGTGGATGCCGATGGCGGCATTGCTGGCGCCCGGTCCGCGCGTGACGAAGGCGACGCCGGGCTGGCCGGTCAGCCTGGCATAGGCGTCGGCCATGAAGACGGAACCGGACTCGTGGCGGTTGACGGTGAGCCGGACCGCCGAGCCGAAGTCGCTCAACGCGTCCAGCACCCCCAGGTAGCTCTCGCCCGGAACGCAGAAGACCTGGTTCACCCCCTGGATCAGCAGTTGATCGACCAGGAGGCGGGCGCCGGTTCGCTCGATGAGATCCATAAGGAGGCCGGCGCGACGCTCAGGCACTTCGCCCGCGGCACCCGCTGCGCGGCAATTGTAGCCGGGGCATCAGCCTGACCCGGGCAGCGCCGCCAGGCCCTTCATCAGCACGGCCCGCATCGGCGCTTCCAGCGTCGGCAGGAACAGCACCAGCGCCGCCAGGCCGGCCAGCACGGTCACCGGGAAGCCGACCGCGAACAGGTTCAGTTGCGGCGCGATGCGGGCCATCACGCCCAGCACCACGTTGACCAGCAGCATCACCGCCAGGATCGGCAGGCAGATCGTCAGGGCGATCGCGAACACGTCGCCGGCCGCGCGGACCATCGCCAGCGCGTCGATCGGGGATCCGCCGGCGGCTTCGACCGGAAAGACGCGGAAGCTCTCCACCAGCGCCGACAGCAGGATCAGGTGTCCGTCGACGGCCAGGAACATCAGCAGCGTCAGCATCGCCAGGAAGCTGGACACGACGTTTTCGGATTGACCGGAGTCCGGGTTGAAGAAAGCCGCAAACCCCAGCCCGATCTGCAGGCCGATCATCTGGCCGGCCAGCTCGATGCCGACGAACACCAGCCGCACCGCGAACCCGAGCGCGAGCCCGACCAGGATGTTGCGGGCGAGGGACACGAATCCGTGCGCCTCGAGCACACCGGTCAGCGGCGGCGCGCCGACCACCGGCGCGATCGCCAGCGCGATCGCCAGCGCGATTCCGACCTTGGCACGGATCGGGATCGCCTGGTGCGACAGCACCGGGGCGATCGCCAGCAGGGCCAGCACCCGGGTCAGCGGCCAGAACAGCGACCCGTACCACTGACTGAGCTGAGCGGTGGTGAATGCGATCAAGGGCTAGCCCGGTCAACCAATCGCGCCCGGTATCGACTCGAACAGGCGCCGCACATAGTCGACGAAGTACGTCACCATCCAGGGTCCGGCCACGACCAGGGCGACCAACGTTCCGATCAGCTTCGGAATGAACGACAGCGTCATCTCGTTGATCTGGGTGGCCGCCTGCAGCACCGAAACGATCAAACCCACCACCAGCGAGGTGAGCAGCAAGGGGGCGGCCAGCAGCAGCATCACGGTGAGCGCCTGCTGGCCGATCGTCACGACGGATTGCGGGGTCACGGTGCTCGCCTTCGCTCAGGTTGAATAGCTGGCCACCAGCGATCCGATCAGCAGGTTCCAACCGTCGGCCAGCACGAACAGCATCAGCTTGAACGGCAACGACACCAGCACCGGCGACAGCATCATCATCCCCATCGACATCAGCACGCTGGCCACCACCATGTCGATGATCAAAAACG
>Ga0210408_10000970_pt1 | contig 31611 bp, 32 predicted proteins | sample IncBWH4MmetaG_FD_155471 | JGI IMG/M metagenome (GOLD analysis project Ga0210408, IMG submission 155471) | Forest soil microbial communities from Barre Woods Harvard Forest LTER site, Petersham, Massachusetts, United States - Inc-BW-H-4-M | ecosystem: Environmental > Terrestrial > Soil >... | reverse complement strand
GGCGCCCGTCGAAATCGAAGCGATGGACGCCCATGCCGTCGGTCTCCCAGCGGGTGATCTCGCGCGGGCTCGCCGGCTTCGTCACGTCATAGATGCCGAGCCCACCGCGAAAATTTTTGGGCGGCTGATTCTTGTCGGCCTGATTGCGCTCGCGATTGACCAGCATCAGCCCATTGTCCACGCGCACCTTGTGCGAATGGGTGCCGAGCGGCATCTCGAGCCGCGCCAGCAGCCGCGGATGCGCGGGGTCGGCGATATCGACGATCGAGGTGCCGGCAGGCGCGCGCATGTGGCCAATGAATGCGGTCGTGCCCGCAATGACGATCTGGCCGCCGCCCGGGCAATCAAAATATCCGACCTGACGCAGGCCCTTCGCGGAACTCATGGGCGCCTCGTGCCGACGCGCCGCCATCATCTGACAATGATCACGGCGGAGAAAGTCCTGTCGTAATCTAGCGCGCCGGCGGCTGGCCTCAATCTCGAGGGCGGCCTGGCTCATCCGCCAGGTTCCGCACATCCGATCGCCAGCAGCCGTCTGCCCTGGCCCTCGATCTCAGCCACGGACAATCTCCGCGGCCGAAATCGTGACTGCCACTCGCGATCAATTCGGAATTTTCACCTGGCCTGCCGTGAAGGTGATTTGGTTACCCGGCGCCGGAGCGTTTGCGATCGGAGGCACGTTGGCAAGCGTGATCGTCGGCGGCAGCGGCGTGCCGGGGCCGCGCGGGGTCGTGTGAACGACCTGGCTCGGCGGCAACGACCGGCCATGCCGCAGATGGTCGTACATCAGGTCCATCGCCTGGAGGAAGTAGCGGTGCAGCGGGATATAATTCGCGTTATATCCCGGAAACTGGTTAAAACTGTCGAGATGGTGCGCATTGGTGATCTCGTAGTAGTGCAACGAGCTCGTCGATCCGTCGACGATATTGTTGAGACCAAAATATGCACGCGAGGTGAAATTCGGCGGCAGGATGCCGTCGTTGCGTCCCTGCACGAAGATCGCGGGAACACGTGAGAGCCTGCCGCTCGCAAGGATCGCTTCGACGCCTTCGCCGATGCGATGCGCCTGGGCTTGTTGCAAACCGCCGAGGGGCGTCCCGGTGACGGCGTCCTTGCCGGTCGCGAGCGAACGCAGGCAGAGCGCGCCGTCGAGATTCTGGTTTGGGGTCGAGCCGCGATCCTCTTTTGGTCCGCCTGTCGCGGCGTTGTTGATGAGGGCCAGGCCGGAAGTCGGCGGGATGCCGTTGCTGGTGCCGAAGATGATCGCCTCGCTGGTCGCCGCAAGCGGCACCGGCGCCGCGCCGGCTGCGGCAGCCGCCAAGCTGTAGGCGCAGAGGTTGTCGAGCACGCTGAAGCGGCCGTAAGCGTTGGCGTAAGTGACCGAAATCGACTGCGAGACATTGGCGAACCAGTAGCCGGGTTGAACCAGGTTCTGCTCCGGAAGGATGCCGAAATCATTGATGATCTTCTGCGCCTCGTTAGCCTGGTCGGTGAGCGTGGTCGAGGCGAGCAGCCCCTTGGTGTGCAGGTCGGCGCAGCGCGCCGGGCTTGGGGCAAGATTCAGACCCGCACCCGCGTTCGCCGGCGCGAGGTCGGCGCAGCCCTGGAACACGTTGACGAGAGTGGTGTAGTTCATCAGCGGCTGGCTGTGCGCAAACAGCGGCGTCCCGCTCCCCTGCACGATCGAAAATTTCGACGTAAATCTCGGATTGACGTTCGGTTCGGCCACTGCAATCCCGTCGATAAGGTGGTCGTCGTCCTCTTCGACAGCGCGGACCGAAGCGCCACCGCCGTTCGAGACGCTCGAAGCGATCACGATGGTGTTGCGCTTGGTGATCTTCATTCCACGGCGACCGAATTTCTCGTTGAGCACATCGAAGGCGAACTCGATCGAACGCAGTACGTTCCTGCCCCAGTCCCTCTCCGGGTTGGCTTGCGAATGCGCATGCTTGAAGGCGAAGCGGTTTGGCGTCGCCGCATTGAAGGCGGCGCGCTGGCCTTCGGAGATCGGAGCGATGAAGTTTGCGCTGTCATCTGCGCTCGCCGCATCGGCGCGCTCGCCGCGGGTCAGGTTGACCGTGTTGTTCTGCAGGTCGTGCGCGCCGGTACCGGTACCCTTGTCGGTATAGGCTACGGCGCAGCCGTGCTTTAACCCCCACTCGCCTGCGGTGGCGATCGCCCCATACACCCCGCGCGAGCCGGAGGACGGCGCCGTTACGATACAGCTGTTCACGGGATCGAAGCTGTCGGGCACCTGGACCATCATGGTCACACGCCCGTGTCCATGTTCGTAGGCGATGGTTTCGTCGCCGGCAATGAGGCCCTCGCTTGTAGTGACGGTGCCGTCCGGCTTGACGTTTGGCCCGTAAAGCGTGCCGTAGCCGCCGCCCGGCGTGGGATCGACGAGAGCGCGGTAGTTGTTGTAGATCGCGGAGCGGCGCAGCTCCTCCGCCGTCGGATGGAGCGGGTCTGCGAACCCCGGCGCCGTCGCGCTGCCAAGCCCCGTCTTGCCGAGGCCCGCTGTCAAAAGGTCATTGCTGACGCCATCGTAGTGGGTGTGGAAGACCTTGGTCTCATCCGCATCTTCTCCGGCACCCGCCGCCCCGATCATAATGGCTGCCAGCGAAGTCGCCGCCATGAGAGCAACAGCCCGTTTGGTCGTGGTCCTCATCCTATCCTCCCTGTGTATTTCTTTTTGTAATTGGTCTGAGTAAAGCCGATGTCTGTAATGAATCTGTGACCATTGCAATCGACAAGCCAACGATCACCCTAGCCCAATTCGATCTCGTCGGTGATTTCATGCGAAAGGCTGACGCCGCCGATGGTCAAAACCATTTTGGCCGGCAGCTTCTCGTGACCTTTCAGGCGGCCGGCCGCCACCGCCTCGCGCACCGCCCTCTCGATTTCGCGCTGCGAGGTGATGCCGACCTTCTTCAGGAATCCGCGCAGGCTGGCGTTGAAGACGTCTTCGTTCATGAAAGCCCCCTGATGTTATGGATGTTCCGGATGGTTCACCATGTATTCGCCGAGGTCGCGCTGGCGGCGGTCGGCACGCGCGGCGGCGTTGTTGCGCTGAACGTCGCGGTCCTTGCGGCAGGCGATATATTCGGGGGAGCCTGCCGCGACATTGTTGGCGCGGCAGAAGGTGTCGTCGTCCTCGGCAAGCGTATTCGCCACCGTCGGCGGCCCGCGCTCGAGGCAACCGGCGAGCAGCGGCGCGACGAGCAGTAGCGGAATGAGAAGTCCTGCAGGGGTGCGCCGCATGTACCTGTTCCCTGTTGTTTTTATTCGTCATTGCCGGGCTTGACCCGGCAATCCATCGAAATAAAGGCAATCCTGACATCACCAACCGCCGTCATTACTAGCCGGGCGTCATTCCGGGATGGTCCGAAGGACCAGACCCGGAATGGCGATTGGGGTCGCCCCGGAATGACGATGGCCCTCACACCCTGCCCTTCAGCGCCTCGCCGATCTCGTCGAGCACTTTTGGATCCTCGATGGTCGCCGGCATGGTCCAGGCTTCGCCGTCGGCGATCTTCTTGATGGTGCCGCGCAAAATCTTCCCGGAGCGCGTCTTCGGCAGCCGCGCCACCGTGATCGCGAGCTTGAACGCGGCGACGGGCCCAAGCTTTTCGCGCACCAGCGCCACGATCTCCTTTTCGATGTCCGCCGCGCTGCGGCTGACGCCGGCCTTCAGCACCAAGAAGCCGCACGGCACCTCGCCCTTGATCGCGTCGTGGACACCGAGCACCGCGCATTCGGCGACGTCGGGGTGCGACGCAAGAATCTCTTCCATGCCGCCGGTCGAGAGCCTATGGCCGGCGACATTGATGATGTCGTCGGTGCGCCCCATCACGAAGACGTAGCCGTCCTCGTCCTTGTAGCCGGCGTCGGAGGTTTTGTAATAGCCGGGAAATTCGGTGAGGTAAGCTTCCCGAAAGCGCTCGTCCTGCTGCCACAGCGTCGGCAGGCAGGCCGGCGGCATCGGCAGTTTTATGACGATCGAGCCCATGTTGCCCGCGGGCACCGGCTTTGCCGCCTCGTCGACGATTTCGACCTGATAGCCCGGCATCGGCACGGTCGGCGAGCCGTGCTTGACCGCCAACATTCCCAGGCCCACCGGATTGCCGGCGATGCACCAGCCGGTCTCGGTCTGCCACCAATGGTCGATCACCGGCACCTTCAGTTGCGCTTCGGCCCACGCCACCGTCGGCGGATCGGCGCGCTCGCCGGCGAGAAACAGCGTACGGAATTTCGAGAGGTCGTATTTCCGGATGAATTTTCCATCCGGGTCTTCCTTCTTGATGGCGCGGAACGCGGTCGGCGCGGTGAAGAGCGCAACCGCCTTGTGTTCGGCGATGACGCGCCAGAAGCTGCCTGCGTCCGGCGTGCCGACCGGCTTGCCCTCATACATGATCGAGGTCGCGCCGTGAAACAGCGGGCCATAGACGATGTAGCTGTGGCCGACCACCCAGCCGATATCGGAGCCGCACCACCAGATCTCGCCGGGCGCAACACCGTAGAGATTGAACATCGACCATTTCAGCGCGACCAGATGCCCGCCATTGTCGCGCACCACGCCCTTTGGAATTCCCGTGGTGCCCGAGGTGTAGAGGATATAGAGCGGATCGGTCGCGCTGACCGGCACGCAGGGGGCGGCCTTGCCGGCCGCGAGGGCCGCGCGGCGCAATTTGGCCCAGTCGTGGTCGCGGCCCGCGACCAGCTCACACGCCTGCTGCGGCCGCTGCAGGACGATGCAGGCTTCAGGCTTCGTGCTTGCGAGCTTGATCGCCTCATCGAGCAGCGGCTTGTACTGCACGATACGGCCCGGCTCCAGCCCGCAGCTTGCCGAGAAGATCAATTTTGGCGTGGCATCGTCGATCCGGGTCGCAAGCTCTTTCGCCGCGAAACCGCCGAACACCACGGAATGCACCGCGCCGATCCGCGCGCAGGCCAGCATCGCGACCACGGCTTCGGGCACCATCGGCATATAGAGGATGACACGGTCGCCCTTGACGAGCCCGAAATCGACCATCACGGTGGCGAGCGCCTGTACCTCCTTCAACAGCTCCGAATAGGTGAATTTCGTAACGGTGCCGGTGAGCGGCGAATCGTGGATCAGCGCCACCTGATCGGCGCGCCCGCCCAAGACGTGGCGATCGAGCGCGTTGTAGCAGGTGTTGACCACCGCACCTGCAAACCAGCGGCCGTAGATGCCCATCGCCGGATCGAAGACCTTCTTGGCGGGCTCGATCCAGTCGATCTCGCGCGCCGCCTCGCCCCAGAAGCCGATAGGGTCCTTGAGGGAGCGGGCATGGACCTGATGATAGCGGCTATTGTCCTGGATATTCATGGCGTCTCTCCCTTGTCATGGCCGGCCTTGTCCCGGCCATCCACGTCTTGCGGTCTCTCCGCAAAGCAAGACGTGGATGCCCGGCACAAGGCCGGGCATGACGGGCGCAGATAATTGGCCCTATTTGACAGCCATTGTCATGGGATGACTCTATAATTCAAGCCGAAAACGCGCCTAATACCGCTGCACCGCCAGCAAATGGTCGAGCCGCTCGCGCATCGCCTGTTGCAGATCGTAATCCGGCCGGCCGAACGACGCGTTGCGCCGGGCAATGAATTCGTCCTGTTCGCGCTGCAAGGCGCGTCCGGCGCGCGGGCTCGCGGCCGTGGCATCGCGGACGACCCTGGTGTTCACGGCGTTGATCTCGCGGTCGAGATTGGCGAGTTCGGGGTTGGTGCAGATCGCCTTTTCCACCGGACGCCGCGCGGTCGCGCAATTGAAGCTCGGCTTGCCGGCGACCGCGATCAACGCGCCGATCCGCTCCAATTCCTGCGCCAGCGACCGGTAATTGGCTTTCGCGGCCAGATGATTGGGGTTGAGCTTGATCGCCGCGCCGAAATCGGCCAGCGCCTTGGGCCGGTCGCCCTTCTTGCGCCACAGCTCGCCGCGGGCGTTGTGGATGTCGGCCAGCGCCGGATCGAGCCACAGCACCGTGTCGTAATCGCCGATCGCGTGGTCGATCTGATCCTTGCGGCTGAAGGCGCCGCCTCGCGCGATCAACGCCCTGATGCGATCGGCCCTGTCCGTCTTTTTGTTGTCGGCCAGCGCGCCACACTCCGCGACAATCTTGTCGTCGTCATAGGCGCCAGCCGCGGCCACGCAAGGCGCGGGGTCAACGGGTGGCTCCTTTGCAGGCTCAGCGCCAGTGGCGTGGACGATCCGGGGGATCGCACACAGCAGGCACGCCACCGCCGCGCTCAGAATCAGGATTCTCGGTCCAACTCGCATCGCATTTCCGCCGAAAGCGCTCTTCATATTGAAGCCGCCGCGATCTGCCAAGCGAACGGGGGCAGCTTTACGGCGAATACAATATACGGTTGGATTTGATGGTAGTTTGCCGATCGGCGGACCTCAATTGCGCAGTTTGAGGATTTCCAGGTTTGACGACCTTCGAATGGATCATCGGTTTGCTGCTCGGCGCGGTCGCGCTGTCGGCGCTGGCCCGGCAGATCAAGGTGCCCTACCCGACCTTTCTCGCCATCGGCGGCGTGCTGCTGGCCTTCGTGCCATCCGGGCCCTCCTGGACGCTGGAGCCGGACTTGGCCCTGGCGCTGTTCGTCGCTCCGGTGCTGCTCGATGCCGCCTACGACACCTCGCTGCGCGACCTCCGCGCCAATTGGGTGCCGGTCTCGACATTGGTGTTCGTCGCGGTCGGCGTTACCACCGCCACTGTCGCCGTGTTGGCGCACTGGCTGGTCCCGGGCATGCCGTGGACCGCCGCGATCGCGCTCGGCGCTATCGTGGCACCGCCCGACGCCGCCGCGGCCACCGCCATCCTGCGCCAGGTCAACCTGCCCTACCGCATCCTCAAGATCCTGGAAGGCGAGAGCCTGCTCAACGACGCCAGCGCGCTGTTGATCTATCGGGTCGCGGTCGCCGCCGCGGCGGTGGAGCATTTGAAGTGGAGCGAGTTCGCGCCCTCGGTCGTGCTGGCATTGGCGGGTAGCCTCTTGGCCGGCTATCTCTTCGCCAAAATCTCGCTGAAGGTGACGCGGCGCGTGGACGAAGCGCCAAGCGCGATCATCCTGCAGTTCGCCGGCACCTTCACGGTGTGGATCGTCGCCGAACGCATCGGCCTCTCCGGCATCCTGACCATCGTTGCCTATGCCATCACGATCGCGCGCACCGCCCCGGCGCGCACGCCGGCACGGCTTCGGGTGCCGGCCTATGCGGTGTGGGAGACCGCTGTCTTCATCCTCAATGTACTGGCGTTCATGCTGATCGGCATGCAGTTGCGCCCGATCTGGACCCGGCTCGACGACGTGGTGCGAACCGAATACGTGGCGACCGCGGCCTATGTGCTGGCCGCCGTCATCCTCGCCCGCATCGTCTGGGTCATGATCTACGGCGTCACGCTGCGGACGGTGGTTGCGCAGGGGCTTCTTGATCCCCGAAATATGGCGCTGCCCACGGTCAAAGGCGGCATCGTGGTGGCGTGGTGCGGGATGCGCGGCATCGTCACGCTGGCGGCGGCCTTCGCGCTGCCGGAAAACTTTTCCCATCGCGACCTCATCCTGCTGACGGCTTTTGCCGTGGTGCTAGGCTCGCTCGTCATTCAAGGCCTGACCTTGCGCCCGCTGATCCTGGCGCTGAACCTGAAACAAGAGGATCCGGTCGGTGCCGAGGTCGCCCGCGCCCGCGCCATTGCCTACCGCGCGGCGCTGGAGGAGATCGAGGGCGACCCGTCGGAGGAAGCGGAAATCCTGCGGCTCGAATATCGCGCGATGCTGATGCGCGGCGAGAACGTTGCCGATGGCGGCGTACCTACAAGCGAGCTTCCCGCCGACCCGCTGCGGCGGCGCGCCATCGAGGCGGCGCGGCGATCGATCCTGACGCTGCGCCGGTCCGAAGAAATCGGCGACGACGCCTTCCATCAGCTCGAGGAAGAACTCGACCGGGCCGAATTGAGCGCGCAGGGGTGAGTTCTATACGTCGTCCCGGCGAACGCCGCTGACTCGCCGCATACGCTGCCGTCATCCTGAGGAGCGGCCAATTGGCCGCGTCTCGAAGGATGGGCTCAGGGGCCTCATGGTTCGAGACGGCGCGAGAGCGCCTCCTCACCATGAGGGGAGAGAGCTTATCCAGCCTTGCATTAAGCGCCCGCCTTGCAGGTGATCCCGCCATCGACCACGAGCTCGATGCCGGTCACGTATCGGGATTCATCCGACGCCAGGAACAGCGCCGCGTTGGCGACGTCCCAGGCCTCGCCCATATGCCCCATCGGCACCTGCGCGTCGCGCGCGCGCCACATCGCTTCGACGTCGCCCTTAGCATAGCCGGCGGCAAGCCCGGCGGAGTGTTCGACCATCGGCGTCTTCATCAGCCCCGGCAGGATCGCGTTGACGCGGACTTGCTTGCTGGCGAATTCGACCGCGGTGGTCCGCGTCATCTGGTTCATCGCGGCCTTGGTGGTGGCGTAGGAGACATAGGAGATGCCGAGATGGCGGATCGAGGCGATCGAGGAGATATTGATGATCGAGCCGCCGCCTTGGCTCACCATCACGGGAATGACGTGCTTCATGGCAAGGTAGGCGCTCTTGAGGTTGACGGCGAAGACGTGATCCCAGCTCGCTTCCGTCACATCGACGACGCTTCCCATCTCGGCGATGCCGACATTGTTGTCGAGCACATCGATGCGGCCATAGGCCTTGAGGCAGGCAGCCACCATGGCCTCGACATCGGCCCCGCGCGAGACGTCCGCGGTGAATACGGCCGCCTTGCCGCCCTCGCCGGTGATGATCTTCGCGGTCTCTTCTGCGGCTGCCGCGTTGCGATCGACGCAAAAAACCATCGCGCCCTCGCGCGCGAAGGTCACGGCGGTCGCCTTGCCGTTGCCCCAGCCCGGCCCGATCGAACCGGCGCCGACCACAAGCGCGATTTTTCCCTTCAGCCGATCCATCGAATTCTCCCGAACGCGGCGGCGAAATTGGCCGGACGAGGAGCTGAGGTCAACCCTCACAGGCCAAAGGCTGAATGGCTGTCAAAAGCGCTTGATGCGGCGCCGCACGCAGCGCTTCACGCTGGAAACAATGCTGTCCCCCTCGTAATTTGGATCCGGGGCCCGCGAAAACCGGCCGGTCAGGGGGCCGGTCTTATCAGGGAGAACGCCACAATGCATATCAATCGCGTCGTTGGATTATCGTTGGGGGCGGCCATCCTGCTCTGTTGCTCCGGCCTCCATCTCGCTTATGCAAAACCGTTGATGATCGTCGGCATCGATGAGAAGGTCTGGTGGGACGATGACGGAAAGACCATCCTGTCGCCGCCCGGCAAGGACCAGGTTCTGATTGCCGACCTCGCCGATCCCGAAAATCCCAAGATCGTCGCTACGCTACCCTTGAAGAATTCGATCGTCGGACCGCCGGTCAATGTCGATATCGACCCGACCGGCTCGGTCGCGCTGGTCGCGGATTCGGTCGATGTCGTCAAGGATGGCGACGCGCTGAAACAAGTGCCGGACAACAAGCTCTATGTCATCGATCTGAAGGCGAGCCCGCCGAAACTGGCGGCGACCGTCACGGTCGGAAAGCAGCCGTCGGGCTTGAGCTTCAGCCCGTCCGGCAAGATGGCGCTGGTTGCCAATCGCGGCGACAACTCGATCAGCGTGCTCTCGATCAACGGCACCGACGTCAAGGTCATCGATACCGTTGCGATGCCCGACAGCGTCTCGCATGTAGTGTTCACGCCGGACGGCAAGCGGGCGCTGGCGGCGCGCTCCGCGGCATCCAAGCTGTCCGTACTCGATATCGACGGCGACAAGGTGACCTACAACAAGTTCGATTTGCCGACCGGCCAATGGCCCTACAATGTCGTGGTGGCGCCCAACGACAAGATCGCGCTGCTCAACGAGACCGGCAGCGGCGGCTCGTCGGACGGCAACGTCGACACCACCAGCGTGATCGATCTCGAGGCCAATCCGCCGCGCGTCATCGACAAGGTGGTGGTCGGTGACGGTCCCGAGGGGCTCGCAATATCGCCGAAGGGCGATCTGGCGGTTGCCGCCATCCTGAACGGTTCCAACAACAAGAAGGCCTTCTTCTACAAGAAGAACGCCACCCTGTCGGTGCTCAAGATCGACGGCAAGAAGGTAACCAAGACCCAGGATATCGAACTCGGCGGACTGACCGAGGCCGTGCTATTCACGCCTGACGGCAAATACATTCTGGCCGGAAACTACATGACCCAGGATTTCTCGATCCTGAAAGTCAACGGCACCAGGGTCACCGATACCGGCAAGCGCTTCAAGGTGCCGGGGCACCCGGCTTCGGCGCGGATAGGCCGCTAGAGCGGGATGACTTTTCTTCGAATTGTCATCCCGCTCTATCTTGTTTGAGCATGATCTTTTCGGAAAACCGGTACCCACTTTTCCGGATCATGCTCTTAGACGGATTTCGAGCGCAGTGGCGTCAACTTGACGCGCCGCTGCGTTCGAATTGCCGCAACGCCTCGCCGCGCGCGATCAGGCGCTTGGCGTTGGAATAGGTCGGCACCTCGATCAAGGAATCGTCCAGCTCGGCGCGCGACCTCCCCGCCCCGCGTGCAGCCTCGAACGCCGCGACAATGTCGCGCGCGCGACGAAGCTCGTCTTCGCCGGGGGTTAATATGCCGTTGATGACGGCAGCATGCGCCGGATCGACCAGGCTTTTCCCGCCATAGCCGAGACGCCGCGCAAAGAGCGTATCGCGCATCACGCCTTCGGCATCGCTCCAGGTGTAGGGACAGTCGATCGCGACTACACCGTGAGCTACGCATTCGACCAGAAACCGTTGCCGGCAATAAGCGAGCTCGACGCCGTCCGGTTCGCGCTCGGCGCCAAGATCGGCTGCAAGGTCTTCGGATGCCATCAGGCAGGCGGCCACGCGCGGGCTCGCTTTAGCGATCGCCCCCGTCTGCACCAGGCCGCGTGCGAATTCGATATTCGGCAATAGCGCCGTCGACCCCTGCGCTATCCCGTAGTCGCGTTCGAAGGCGCTCACCGCCTCATCCAGCCGCGCGACATCAGAGGGTTCGGCGACTTTCGGCAGCGCGACGATATTGGGACGGCCGCGCATGACAGCGGCGAGATCGTCCATGCCACCTTGCGCGAGCGGGTTGACGCGCACCGCGGCGACGGCTCCAGCCTCGCGCCATTTCGCATAGAGCTCGCCCGCCAGCGCCCGCGCCGCCGGGCGCAAGGCGAGCGGCGTAAAGTCCTCAAGCTCCTGGATCAGGACATCGGCGCCGCTCAAGCCCGCGCGTCGCAGCACATCCTCATTGGCGCCTTCCAGAAACAACCAGGAGCGGCAAAGCCGGACCGGACGCATGAGACTTGCTCACGCGCTCACTGAAACGTCATGTCGAGGCATTTCGAAATATCGGAGCCGAGGCCAGAGGAGATGGTGATGCAGCCGCGGATTTTCTGGGCCGTGGTATCGGCGGCCCACACCGAATAGCCGCCGGGACCGAAGAACGAATTGGTGTTCGGCGGTTCGGTTTCGGTGGCGTCGAACGCGTAAGTGGAGTCGGTGTCGAAGATGCGCGGCTTTTTGGTGCAGCCGCCATCGGTCTGAACGTTGATCACTTCCTTGTTGTCCCGCGTCAGCGCGAGACTGACCTGGCAGCGGAAATATTCGGAAGTTCTGACGTTGAACAAATAGGCGTAGGACTTGCAGGTCGCGGTGTTGAGCTTGCCGGCGGAAAGGCCCCTGCTGCAGGAAATTCGCTGGTTGTTGCTGAGCTTGAATTCGTCGGCACGGGCGGTGGAAACCAGCGTCAGCAGCGACAGCGCGAAGCCTAAACAAACTTTAATGACGTGGTTCATCCGAATCATCCCCATGACCTGGTATGTCGACGCTGATTCTAAGCCGAAACCGGAAGATAGTCGCGACGGGGGATACGGGAAATCACAAAGTCTTATGGCGCGCACGAATAGCCAAAGGCAGGTTGTATTGCCGGAATGATCATGTTCGTGATTTGTTCAAAAGTCATCGTGGGGAGGATGCCAATGACGACAACTTCGACAAAAACCTTCTTGATGGCCGCTGCGCTCGGCATGCTGGCCACTTCCGCATTCGCGCAGGCCGCGGCGCCGACACCCTGGGAGCTGAAGCCCGACATGGGCTATGGTTACGACAAGGAGGGCAAGACGTTCTCCTACAAGATGGGCACCAACAATGCGGGGCAGCTGCTGAAAGGCGCGAAGAAGGTGCCGAAGGGCACGCTGTTCTTCATCGGCCATAACGGTCAGCTTTATATGCGCACCGGGCCCTATCTCGAGGGCGACGGCAAGTTCATGTTCGGATCGAATTGAGGGCGGTCTGCGCGTCAAATTACGATGTCATCATCCGCGAAAGCGGATGATCCAGTACGCCGCGCCGCCTGAGGTCTTGCTCCGACGCCGCAGGTTACTGGATGCCCCGCTTCCGCGGGCTTGACAATGGGGTTGAGGCCTAAAACGCCGCCGCCAATTCCTTGGCGCCCGGCAGATTGCTGTTGGAATCCATCCTTGAGTCGGTGACCGCCAGAAGCTTCGCCACCGTGTTGTGGCGGATCGCGACCGGATTGCGCTCGTAGCCTGACCGCTGGAAGAAATTCGAGGTCGGCACCTGCTCGCGCATCGCTAAAGGCATCGTCACCATGTCGAGCCCGGTGCCGTCGCCGGTCAGGTTCATCATCTCAAGCTCAGCTGCGGAGAGCGGACGCGTATAACCCTTGATGCGGGCGAAGACCACCGACGTCAGCAGCTTGTGGGTCTGCAGCATCGGTCCGACGTCGATGTCGAGCACCATGGCATGCAGTGCCCAGCCCTGCGGCGTATCGCCGATTTTCTCGTGTTGCGACCAGTCGTCCGGCACCGAACGCGCCAGCGCCACCATTTTTTTCAAGACCGCGATCTTGCGGTCTATGGTCTGGCGCGCGGGGCCTGACAGACCTGCCGCCTTCTCCGTCAGGACTTTGACGAACCCCTCGCCTTGCTCGGCGAGCAGTTCGACGGTGTTGGTGGTGAGCAGCTGGTTGTAGCCGATCGCCGTCGAGATCGCGTGGGTTCCGTGGAACCCCGACTGCGAGGCGTGGTTGCCGTTACCGCCGGTTTCAAACGCATAGACCCGCACCGCCTGCTCGCGCGTCAATCCCGCTGATGATGCGAAGCGGGCGTAAGCACGCTTGAATTCAAGCTCGTTCGCGGGCCGCTGCGGCGTCCACTGGAAATGGTCCGCGGCGGCTTTCAGGAGATCGGCGACCACCGGGATAGGTTTGTATGTGCGCGGGTGCTCCGGCGCGGCTTCCGGTGACGGGCCGGGCGGACGCGATGGGCCGGCGTAAACCGGCGGCTGGGTCAGCACGTAGTCATCGAGCGTGATAGCGAGATGCCCGCGTCGTTTGGCGTTGCGCCCGCGCCGCTTGTCCACGATCGAGGTCCAGTAAGCGCTCGCCTCCGCATTGAACGCCGCGCGCGCCGCCAGATATTCCTTCCATGAGGCCGCCTGCGCCGCCTGTGCCCCGGCCACGACGGACGGCAGCACATCGCCCACTTGCGGCGCGAGAAGCGGCAAGGCGAGCGCGGATATCATCAGGACACGGCGAATCGGTGCGCGAAGCATCGGGTCCTTGTAGCCGAAAACGCGGCTACTTCCAGGCAAACACCGGCTGTTCCAGGTCGGCGACGCGAGTATCGCGGCCATCGATCACTTCGCGGAATTGATAGATCATCGCCGCTGTCGGCGCGTGGATCAGCCGATCCTCCCAGTGAAAACGGATCACCCGCCGTGTGCTCTGGGGAATGCTGACGAAGTCGAACGCATCTGTGCGCTCGATCGCATCGAGCGGGATCGGATGCACGGAGGAGACCTCGGCGGCGTTCGGCGAGATCGCCTGCCCCACGCCGGCCCACACCACGACCGGCGTGATCAGATAGCCCGAGCGGGTCGGATAATCGTCGAGCAGGCCAAGCACCGCGTCCTCTGCGAGCGCAAGGCCGAGTTCTTCGCGAAGCTCGCGCAAGCTCGCCTCGACCTGCGTCTCGCCGACATCGCAGCGGCCGCCCGGCAGCGCCCATTGCGCGCGATGGGAACGCAGGCCGGACGCCCGCCGCGTCAATAGCAGCGCGGTCTCGTTCACACCCGCGTCTGTGAGCGCGATAGCGACCGCCGCCCGCTTCAGCGCCGGCGCGGCTTGATCCGGCGGCGCGCGGGTGAATGCCGCGCAGCGCTCGGCGATATTCCGTCTCGTGGCATCATTGAACGGCCTCATAGCGCTTGACTACACTACGTTGGGGCCGGATGAAATGACTTGAAAATCGAAAAAATGGAAACGGCTCATGATCGACAAGGCCGCGGCAAAACTCAAATCCGACGGCTGGAAGATCGTCGATACCACCGGCTTCCTGCATCTGGTCGGGCCGTTATGGCAACGCGTGGTCGACGGCGAATATCAGTTTGCGCTGATCACGGAAGACAAGCATCACAATCGCCGCGGCCTAGTGCAAGGCGGCGTGCTGATGACATTTGCGGATCGAACCTGCGGCATCACCGCGCGTTTCGTCTCCGGCAAGACGATGCTTGCGACCGTGCAGCTTGACATGCATTTCGTCGAGGCGGGCAAGATCGGCGAGATTCTGATATCGCGCCCACACGTGGTACGTTCGACCCGCAGCCTCATTTTCATCACGACGGAGGTGACCGTAGACCGACGCTGCATCGCCATGGCGAGCGGCGTGTTCAAGATTTTGAAGAGCGAGTGAGGCCTCCCCCCGCGTCATTGCGAGGAGCGCAAGCGACGAAGCAATCCATGCTTCCACTTGCGGCTGCGGAGCGATGGATTGCTTCGCTACGCTCGCAATGACGGCTTTGGGCAGCTATGCTGCCTTCCGACAAGCATGCCGGGAGAGATCCAGATGCACTACCGCAACCTCGGCCGCAGCGGCCTGAAAATTTCGCCGATCTGCCTCGGCACCATGATGTTCGGCGGGCCGGCCGACGAGGCGACCTCAAGCCGCATCGTTGCGAAAGCGCGCGAGGCCGGCATCAATTTCATCGATACCGCGGATGCCTATAATGGCGGCAATTCCGAACAGGTGGTCGGCCGCGCCATTTCCAACGACCGTCACGCTTTCGTGCTCGCCACAAAACTCGCCAACCCGATGGGAGACGACCCCAATCGCGGCGGGCTGTCGCGGCGCTGGGTGTTGCAGGCCGCCGAGGAGAGCCTGAGGCGGCTCGGCACCGATACCATCGACATCTATTATCTGCACAAGGAAGACCATGCGACGCCGCTGGAAGAGACCGTGCGCGCGATGGGCGAGCTGATTCAACAAGGCAAGGTGCGATATTTCGGCGTCTCGAACTATCGCGCCTGGCGCGTCGCCGAGATCTGCAACATCTGCGACCGGCTCGGCATCGATCGACCGGTCGCGAGCCAGCCCTATTACAATGCGATGAACCGCATGCCGGAGGTCGAGCATTTTCCGGCCTGCAATTATTATGGTCTCGGCATCGTGCCCTATAGCCCGCTCGCGCGCGGTGTCCTGACCGGCAAATACAACCCCGATGCCGCGCCCGACAAGGACACGCGTGCGGGCCGCAACGACAAGCGCATGATGCAGACGGAGTGGCGGCCGGAATCGCTAAAGCTTGCGCAGGAGATCAAGCGCCACGCGGAAGCGAGGGGCGTCACTGCGGGACAATTCGCTGTATCCTGGGTGCTGAATTCTTCCTTCGTCTCTTCTGTCATCGCCGGTCCCCGCACCGAGGAACAATGGGACGATTATCTGAAGGCGCTGGATTATCGCTTCACCGCGGAAGACGAAGCGCTGGTCGATCGTCTCGTGACAAGCGGCCATCCCTCGACGCCGGGGTATAACGATCCGGCCTATCCGATCGAGGGACGGCGGGCGCGGACGGGGTGAAGGAGGGAGGCGCCAATGACCGAACAGGATCGCTACGGCTTGAACCTTTCGACCGCCTCCTCCGAGGCGGCCGAGGCTTACCGCGACGGCATCGACCTGATGTTGTCGGCCTGGACCGGCGCGGCGGAAGCCTTCGATCGCTCGATCGCGGCCGATCCAGAGTTTGCGCTCGCCCACATCGCCCGCGCCCGTATCCATACCTTCTATCAGCAGGGCGATATCGCCCGGAAGAAGGCGGCGCTGGCGCGCGAACTGGTGGCGCACAATGGCTCGGAGCGCGAACGCAGCCATGTCGAAACGCTGGCGCTCGCGGTCGAAGGCCGGATCCCGGCGGCGCTGACCTCCGCGCTGGCACACATCAAGGCCTGGCCGCGCGATGCGGTGGTGATGTCGCTGCCGCTTGGGGCGTTCGGGCTGTTCGCGTTTTCCGGCATGGCCGATCACGACCAGGCCCGGGTCGATTTGTGCGAGCGTTTCGCGCATCACTATGGCGAGGACTGGTGGTTTCTCACCTATCACGGCTGGTCGCTGACCGAGAACGACGCGGTCGCGCGCGGCCGCGCCATCACCGAGCGGGCGCTTGCGATGCGCCGCGCCAATGCCAACGCGGCGCATGCGCTGCTGCACGCGATGTTCGAGGACGGCTCGCTCGCCGACGCCGACGCGCTGGTGACGCAATGGCTGCCGAGTTACGAGCGCACCGGAATCCTGCACGGCCATATCGCCTGGCATCAGGCGCTGGGCGCGCTCGAACATGGCGATGCATCGCGCGCGCTCGCCATCTATGCCGACGTCCTAAAGCCCTCGGTCACCTCGGCGCCGCCGATCAACGCCATTTCCGATGAGGCCTCGCTGTTGTGGCAGCTTGCGGCCTACGGCCATGCCGTGCCCGAAGATCTTTGGGCCGAGGCGGACGCGTTCGCCCAAAAGTGCTTTCCGAAATCGAGCATTCCCTTTGCCGATGTGCATATGGCGCTGTTCGCTGCGGCGACCCGCAATCATGCCGCGCTCGAGGCCCGCCTTGGCGTGATCGAGCAGCGGCTGGCTGAGGGCAAATTGGCGGCCGGGCCGGTGGTGCCACTCATCTGCCGGGCGGTGAGCGCCTTTGCCGAGGAGGACTATCCGGCTTGCGTGAGGCATCTCGAGCCGGTGCTCGACGATGTCGTGCGCATCGGCGGCAGCCACGCGCAGCGCGAGATCATCGAAGACACTTTTATCGTAGCGCTGCTGCGCGGCGGCGAACCGGCGCGGGCGCGGGCCTTGCTCGACCGCCGCCTCCATCGCCGCCCCTCCCCGCGCGACAAAAGCCGGCTTGCGGCGGCGATCGCATAGGGTACGGCCCCTCAGGGATCACGGGGACAGTGGTGGACTGCACTCCTGGAACGAGACACGATAATTTCTGCTGAAGGGGCGAGTCGCGGCTAGAGAGACTTCGGCGCGGGCACCGCACGTGCGGCGGCGGATTGATCGGCCGCGAGCCATAGCGAGAGGAGCGCGCCGAGGGCGAGCAGGGCGACGTTGCACCCGAGCGCGACGTTGAAGGCATGCGCATAGGCGGCGAGGTCGTGGCCCGTCCCGAGTGCGCCGTAGAATACGCCGCCGATCACGGCGACGCCGAGCGCCGCGCCGATCTGGAAGGTCGAGATCACGATACCCGAGGCGAGCCCGTGACGCTGATCGATGCCGCCGAGGACGGCTTTGATGGCCGCCGACGACGAGGCCTAGCTCCAGGCTATCCGCAAGCACATTTCCGACGGCGAGCATCACGACGCCGAAGCCGAGCACCTCGAGCGCGAAGCCCAGCGTCGGCGCGCGCACGCCCAGGCGCTGCATGACATGGGATGACGCGAGCGAACTGGCGAAATAGCCCACCGCGAACGGCAGCGTGGCGAGGCCCGCCTCCAGTGGCGACCTGTGGGCCCGCTCTGCAGGTAGACCGCGAAGGTCAGATAAAAGGATGAGAGCGTGTAGAAGAAAAGCGCCATCACCAGTCCGATCGCAAAGCCGCCGTTGCGAAACAGCGAGAGCGCGACCAGCGGATCGCCGCCGCGGGCGGACAGCCGAGCCTCGAAGCGGATAAAGGCGACGAGAGCGATCGGCGACGCTACCAGCATGGCGACCATCCACGCCGGCCATCCGCTCTCGTGTCCTTCCACCAGCGGGTAGACCAGGTTGCTTGAACAGTTTGTCGCGCCGCTGGCTCAGGCGTGGACGGGACGGTTCATCAATGCGCGGCTGGCACTTGAGGCATCGTCTCGGCCCAGCATCAACGAGCCCGCGCCTGCTCCGGCGCAGCCCGGCGTGCAGGAAATGCCCCGGCCGCCGCCCAACCAGCCGCCAGCCAACCGAAAGTTCAACCGATTGCCGTTGGATTTCAGCATCAATCAGCCACCCTGGTGCCCGGCATGCCGGCATCGCGATCCGCCCCGACCTGAGAGGAGGTACCGGGATGAGTGGTGAGACGAGTGCACACACCCGCCATCCGCTCACCTCGAGACGACTGCGTAGGTGAGCGAAACCCTCGCGCCTCGCGGCGGAAAGAGCCTTGTGATTACGAGCGAGAGCGGCCTCCTTGACCTCGCCGGTCGCAAATCAAGAGTTCGCAAACCATTCGCCGAGTAAGCCAAGCCTGCTAACGATTTCGAAAATCGCCCCGTGCACACTCCAACCGACCAACAGCAAACGGGGGCATTCTATGTTCGGAAAGGATATTTTGGAAAACGTGCGGCGCTATCGCACCATCGCTTCGCTGTGTCGTCAGACCGCGGCTTTCCGTCCAACTCAGAAGTGGAGCCTTCTAGCGCAGGCCTTTGAATGGGAGCGTCTGGCGATGACGGAGTTGGAAACTCATCTTGCAATTCGCGAGCAGGGGTCCCGATGGGAGATGGCTGCCGCCGCATGAGGACAGTCAATCCGTGCGCCTCGCCAAAGCTTCGCCGGACAGCCTGCGCGGCTTCGCGAACCTGGGCCATCAGCGGAAGTCAGTCGATCCCTCGATCATTTTTCCGAGCAAGTGACCTATACCAAAAGCTCCGTTCGATACTTGGCCGAGAGTGACTTTGCCCGTTGTATGCGCTCCGCTTGCTCTTCCTTGTTCAGCGAAGGTGGCGGCGCGGTACGACTACCAACGGGGTCGCCGACAGCCATGAAGAACTCCTCCTGCCCCGCTGGCGTGCACATGCAGAGAAGGCGTACCGGCTCGTTCGACTTGTTCTCGTTTCGCGTGATGGTTACATGCCTGAAGGAGGAACGGTGGAAGGAGATGTGGTGGATGGCGTCGTGGCGAGCGCAAGCGTGGAGAAATTCATCAGGATGATCGCTGCCGCACCGAGATCGACGGCGAAACCAAGCCCCCGCGTTGTCGCGATAGTGCCCAATACGAGGGCGAGTGCGCTCATCGACAGATAACTCAGGAGATAGAGCGCAGAGATTATGCCGCCGCGGTGGCGTTCGGGCGCGGCCGCGCTGATCACTTGCAGGCCACCGACAAACAATAGGCTGTAGGCGCCTCCCGCGGCGGCGGTCGCCAGCAGATAGATCTCTAGATCGCGCAAGTTGACCGCTAGGATGAGCAGCGCCATGCCGAAACCAGAGACTAGGGCGCCGGCGATCAGCGCCACCCGCGGCGACAGGGTCCGAGCGACGATCCCAATCGTTCCCATCGCGATGGGAAACAGTGAAAGAACGGCGCTGTTGAGAAAGGCGTTGGGCGAGCCGATGAGGTCATGCTCGACTTGACCGCCGAGCGAGAGGACGAGAACGCCGAAAGTATAGGCCGCTACCATGGCGGTCGATGATACCGCGAAAGCACGACGTACAGGCTTCGGAACGGACGGCATCCTCGAGCGCCAGTCGCCGCCTGCGCCGCCGGGTGTATGACGCGGCAAGAGCCACGTCCCAATCAGAACGACGATGAGGAAGAGAGCAAGCACCGAGAAGCAGAGGCGCGTCGGCCACGGCCCATATTCCGTCAAGGCGCCACCGAGCAGCAAAGCAGCGGCGAAGCCAATGGCTTGCGCCCCCATCGTGACCGAGGCCGCATTCTTTGCACGTTCCGGGCTCGTGAACTCCAAGATCGCGGCGGTCGACGGGCTCGCCGCCAGGCCGACGCCGATGCCCATCACGGCGCGTCCGGCGAATATCCACCACACATCGGGTGCGACCGCAAACAACAGAGCGCCGGCCAACGATGCGAAGAGGCCGGCCAGCATCGTCGCGCGGCGACCAATTTGATCGGAAATTCCACCGAAGCCGACCAGCATGATAACGACGCCAATCGGATAGATGGCGAAGATTCCCGCCGTCACCGTATGGGTGAGATGCCATTCCTGGGCATAAATCCCGTAGGTCAGTGCTGGCGCCGCACTTGTCCAAAGCGTATGGCTGACCACGCCCGCCGAAACCAACAGACTCGCTCGGCGCCCGAGGACGAACGGCCCACCCACCGGAGGCTGAGGCCAGTCCGCCGCGACATGGCGAACGGACGCAGGCGCTTCCTCGATCATATCTGTCGTCCTTGTGAGTTCCGCAAAGCCTCCGCCGGTCTTTGGGCGCAGCCGCGCGATGCGCCGGCAAGGCGCGCGGTGATTTCCAAGCCTGGTGACGGGCCAGAATTACGAAGCGGTTTTGCCGCCGTTCACGCTGACGATCTGACCGGTGATGAACGACGCCTTGCGGGAAGCGACGAACACGATGGCATCGGCGATCTCCGCGGGGCTGCCTGCACGCTTGAGAGGTACTCCCGCGACCAGTCCAGCCTTTCTCTCTTCGGTCCCGGCGAACCGGGTCAGCATTTCGGTTTCGACAGGGCCGGGCGCGACCGCATTGACGCGAATGCCTGACGCCGCACCTTCGAGCGCCGCGGATTTCGTCAAACCCTCGACTGCGTGCTTGCTGGCGGTGTAGAGCGACGCGCCTGGCGCGCCTCGGTGTCCCATGGTCGACGACAGGTTCACAATACTGCCGCTGCCCTGCGCCTGCATCGCGCGCATCTCATGCTTCATGCTGAGCAGCACGCCGAGCACATTAGTGTCGAAGGTGGTTGCGTAGCTCTCCGCTGTCTGCTCCGTCACCGGACCAGGCTTGCCTTCGGTGCCCGCATTGTTGACGGCCACGTCGAGCCGGCCGAACCGAGCTATGGTCTTGTCGATCAGGTCGCGGACTTCGTCTTCGTGGCGAACGTCAGCGCGAATGAATTCAGCTTCCACGCCGAGGCTACGGAGCTCCTGGGTCAAGGCATTTCCCGCCTCGTCGCGACGGCCGGACACGACAATCCGGGCGCCCTCTCGAGCGAAGGCCAGCGCCGTGGCGCGGCCGATGCCGGTCAAGGCGCCGGTGATCAAGACGACGGATGCACTCATGGATGTTCTCCTTTGACAACGGGCTGTATTGCTGGAGGGATCTACGGGTCACGGAATGATCCGCTCACGCCGAAAGTCTGAGAACATCCGAAGAAACATCTCCTCGGTATCCAGCAGGTCGTGGAATCCGAAACGGCGGGCCTTGCTGGTATCGGAGACGATATCGTAATCGGAAGCGAATACGCCGTCCGGGTAGCCCCAAGCCGCAATCTGCTCGAAGCGGTATTTCTGCAATCCGTGCTTTTCGACGATCTTTTCCCATAGCGGACCCTTGTCGGCCATGGATCGCGCAAGGTTGATGTGTCGCGGCGGAGCCAGCTCCATGTCGAAGAACCCGGCGAATTTGGGCCACAGGTACTGCCACCTGATGAGATCACCGTTGGTGATGTTGAAAGCCTGGTTGGCGCATTTCGGATCGGTCGCCATCCACTCGACCGCCTTGGCCAGAAGTGCTGCATCCGTACATTGGTAGAGTGCGGTATAGGCCCCTGGCATGCCTGGAAAGCTGAGAGGCAGCCCCAACGCCTTGCAGATGTTGGCATAGACAGCGATCGCCAGGGTCAGGTTCATCGGTCCTCCCGTGGAGAACCCGCAGACCGCGTGCGGACGCCCTACCGACCACGTCCAGCGCTTTCCTTTCTGGAATTCTTCGAGAAAGTCCTGCTGGTCGTAATAGAAATTCGGCGGCATGTGCCGCGGATCGTCTTCCCTGGTCGGAGTCTTGTAGGGACCAAGGTGATTTCCGTACCACCTGGTGCCCTGAGACAGGTGAACATGCTCGAGCGCGGGCGAGGCGGCCTCGACGGTCTTGACGAGGTTGAAGAACATGTTGGCGTTCGCCACCACCGTCTCGGTCGGATCGGCGCGCTCGGTGATCGCCAGATAGAACAGGTGCGAAATATTCGAAAGCGGTGCAAGCTTTGTCCGGCAATCAGCGGGATCAAGAAGATCCACGGCGATGTGTCGGTAGTCACCGGCAATCCGCGGCTTGCGGCGCGATACCGCAACGATATCCCAGCCACCCTGCTCGAGCAGGTGAGCCAGCATGTAGCCGCCGGCGAGGCCCGAGGCACCTGTGACAAGCGCGGTACGCTTCGTTGTCGGCATCTGTGCGCCCTCCCTTACGTCACGCTGATCTCGTCGACCCGGTCCGGGTAGAAGGCGACGTAATCCTTGATCTGCGCCATCGCCTCAAATGGGGTCTCATAGGTCCACACCGCGTTCTTCGAGCGATCGCCGCCGGCGGAAATGCTGTAGTAGGAAGCGTCGCCTTTGTAGGGGCAATACGTCGTGTGTTCGCTGCGCGTGAGCGCGGTCATATCGACATCGCGACGCGGGATATACTGAACGGGCGGATAGGACGCCTCGCGAAGCGTCAATGCATCGCGTGTGTCGGCGATAGTCTTTCCGCCGACCTTGACCACGACGCGGGACGGGTTCGCTTCGATCGAAATCAGGTGGTCGGGCCCCGGAATCTTGATTGGCTTGTCAAACATGATCTCTCTCCTTCTGAGTGGGAAGCGGTCGTGTGAATCCTCAGGCGGTGACTAGTCCAGTGATGCCTTGATTGCGTTGCGATGCCATCACGCCCCGGCCTTCCGGATCCTGATTGTCGGCACCACCCGAAACGCCGCGGTTGGCTGGCCGGCCGAGCGCCGCCCGGCCAGCCGACAGCTCCTGCGCAACCTGGGCCACTCGGCGGCCAAGGAACTCCGCGGTCCGAAGATCGGACGACGGCGGAGCGACCTCGCCGCTCTGGTCCATGTCAGCCTGGCCAGCCATCCCGAGCGTGTAGCTGTCGCGGTTGAGGATGTTCTCGTTGGTGTAGGAGCGGTTATTCCCATAATTCATCCCGAGATTGACCCAATGCATCTGGTGCTGGGCCGCAAATGTCATCAGCTGGACCAGCGAGTTCTGCTTGTCGCCGCCGCGCGACGCGCCGTTGGTGAAGCCGGCGGCGATCTTGCCCTCCCAGCGCTTCTCGGCATATTGAAGGTGCGAGGTCGCATCCATGAACGCTTTGAACGGTGCCGACAGGCTACCCATGTAGGTGGGTGCTCCCATGATGATGGCGTCTGCACCATCGAGAAGCTCCCATCGGCCGGGCGCCTGTTCCGCGGTGACAAGCTCTACACTCGCGCCATCGATGGCTGCTGCACCGCGCGCGACTGCCTCGGCGATCTTCACGGTGTGACCATATCCGCTGTGATAGACGATGATGATTTTCACTGGAACTGACATGGTGGACTACGCAGTCATGCTGGGTCGGCTTGAAATGGCGTCGTACCAGCGCTTCAGCGAACGGAGCTCGTCCGGAACAGGAAAGTTGATCGCCTTGGCCGCAAAATCCACCGTCACCAGCGCGGTGATGTCGGCGACGGAGAAGCGCTGGCCGGCCACGAAAGCAGCCTCGCCCAATCGAGCCTCGAAATCGGCGAAGAAATTCTTCACCCGGAGCTTGCCGCGCTCTGCCAAGTGGGGAATCTGCTCGTAATCATGAGGTCCGGCGATCGCGCGGCTTTTGAGACCGGGCGCAGCATTGCGGATGGCTTCCATGACCGCGGCAAAACCTTCCAGTTCGGCACGCCGGTCCCACATCGCCACCAGAGCCTTTTCCTTCGCCGTCTCACCAAGCAAGGGCGGCGTCGGATGGGCTTCTTCAATGTACCGGCAGATCGCCGGCACTTCGCCTATCGCGGTGCCATCTTCCAGCACCAGCGTAGGCACGACGCGGCGCGGGTTGATCGCGCGGTAGGCGTCGGAATGTTGCTCGCCCTTGCCAAGATCGATGGTGACGAGCGGGATCGAGATTCCCTTTTCGGCGAGGAATATGCGCACGCGCCGCGAATTGGGTGAGGAAGCGGAATGGTAGAGTTTCATTGCGCTTCCTCTTCGGACAAGAACAGGGAAACGTGCTGGACGAACCGCTTGGGATATTGATACTGCGAACCGTGATTGGCATCCGGATAGAGGATAAGCTGGGCGTTAGGCAGGTGCTGCTGCAGGATGAACGAGTTCACCGAGTAGATGATCACGTCCTTGCCGCCGTTGACGACCAGCACCGGCTGACGGATCGACTTCAGATATTCGAACGACCTCTCCCGCGGCGCGCCCCATTCGCTGATCGCCGCGATCTGGGCGGGCGCGACCTTCTCGTTGACCTCGGGATCGCGGTTCTCGGCACGCAGCCGGAAGCGCTTGAGGAACTCGCGGCCGGCAGCGTGGCTGTTCTCGGACTTCGTGAAATGTACGCGAAGCCAGAGATGATCGGGCTCGTCATAGGTAGCGCCGAAGATTTCCTGCGCCTCTGGCGTGAGTGTGGCCATGCCCTCGCCACCGCGCGGGCCGGTGCCGACCAAGACCAGGCGCCTCACGAGGTCGGGCGCCTGAAGGGCAATTTCCTGCGCGACAAAGCCGCCGATCGAAAAGCCGAGCACATCGACTCTCGTCAGTCTTAGCGCCTTGATGAACGCCACCGCGTTGGCGCCCATTTTCTCGATCCGGGTAGGCACCTCTCCGGAGGAACTGGATACGCCGGCGTTGTTGAACAGGATGACTTCGCGATCCCTGGCGAAACTGTCGGTCACTGCCGGATCCCAATGGTCCATGGTACCGGTGAAGTGCTGGTTGAAGACGAGCGGCACGCCGGCGTCATTGCCAAAGCGGCGATAGGCAAAGCGGACGCCATTAGCTTCGACGAACTGCGTCGGCGCGGTCTGGTGATTGTGCTGGGTCATTGATTCCCTCTCGCGGCGGCTCAAGCCTCCGCCCAAACAGGATCAGTTGGCGCTGTGTCCGCCATCGACGTTGAGGACGTGACCGGTGATGAACCTGGCTTCATCCGATGCGATGAACACGATGCCGTCGGCGACCTCCTCGGAGAGGCCGAGCCGGCCCAGCGGAATCTGCGTCGCCAGCGTCGCCTTGTTCTCAGCCGTGCCAGTGAAGCGGGTCAGCATGCCGGTGTCCGTTGGGCCGGGCGCGACGGCGTTCACGCGAATTCCCGACTTGGCGATTTCGAGTGCCACCGACTTGGTGATGCCTTCGACGGCGTGCTTGGCGCCGACATAGATGGAGGCCCCGGCCGCACCCTCGTGCCCGTAGGTCGAGGAGATGTTGATGATGTTGCCGCTCCCTTGGGCCTGCATGGCGCGCACTTCGTGCTTCATGCTCAGGACCACGCCGAGAACGTTGGTCTCGAACGTCGCGGCAAAACTTTCCGCGGTCTGATCCGTGATCGGACCGACCTGGCCTTCGGTGGCGGCGTTGTTCACCGCGACATCGATACGGCCAAACCGCGCCACGGTCTTGTCGACCATGGCGCGAACGTCATCTTCCTTGCGGACGTCGGCGTTGATGAACTCGGCCTCCGAACCGAGCGTGCGCAATTCCTTGACGAGGGCCTTGCCGGCCTCATCACGCCGACCGGATACGACGACCTTCGCGCCCTTCCTGGCGAAGGCGATGGCGGCGGCACGGCCGATGCCGGTCAAGGCGCCGGTGATCAATACGACTGGGTTGCTCATCTTCCGGTTCCTCATTCATGTTTCCTGCCGGCGGAGCATGGATTGTCCTGCCGGGAAACCTATAAGCCCCTACAAGCGTCTGCCGAGGGCACTTCCATGATTAGGCAAGTAGGAACCGCTGGTGTCCCCGCCAAAGACTTTATAAGTTGGTGGGCATGCCTGAGAGATATGGAAGGCGAGATGGAACTACGGCACCTTCGCTATTTTATCGCGGTCGCCGAAGAGGGCAGCCTGACGCTCGCGGCTGAAAAACGGTTGCACACCGCGCAGCCTTCGCTGAGCCGGCAAATCCGCGATCTCGAATACGAGGTCGGCGTTCCGCTGATGATACGCAGCGTGCACGGCATCGAATTGACTCTCGCCGGTCGGGCCTTTCTCGACCATGCACGGCTGGCGGTCACTCAGGCGGAGGCGGCCGCTGAGGCGGCGCGGCGAGCGGCGCAACCGCCGCGGACATTGTTTGCGATCGGCTTCCTCACCGGCTACGAGATGGATTGGCTGCCGGCCGTGATGGAAATCCTGCGCGCCGAATTACCGAGCACTGAAGTCGTCGTCCACAGCCAGGACTCGCCGGATCTCGCAGCAGGTCTCATTTGCGGAAAGATCGACCTCGCCTTCATGCGTCCGGAAAAACAGGCGTCCGGTCTGAAATTCAGGCTGTTGCGAAAGGACCCGCTGATCGTCCTGATGCCGCGCGACCACGCTTTGGCTGCTCGGAGCTCAATTCGCCCGCAGGACATCGTGGGCCAGACGTTTATCGGAGTGTCCCCGGTCCGGGCACCGACCACGTGGGCTGCTATCAACGATTACCTCAAGCCCATCGGCGTGAAACCCGACCATCAGGCCGAGAACCTGGCGATGGGGATTTCGCTGGTGGCGTCCACCGGCGGCATCGGCCTGCTTCCGCTCTATTCTCAAAATCTGCTGCCGAAAACCGTCGTCAGCCGGCCGATACGCGGTACGCCGCCAATGGTCGACCTGGTCATCGGCTACAACGAGGCGAACACATCGCCACTCTTGAAAACCATTCTAGCGAAAGTGGATGATTTGAAGCTTCGAGTTACAAAGAGCGGCATCCGATAACTCCTAGCATTTTGCGTCCTCACGCTCGAGCGGTTGGTCTCTTCGATACATCACTGAACCATCGTACGAGATGTTGCAAATCGTCGGGAATCGGCGTGCCGGTATTCTTGCCCAGTATAAGAGCGCACTGTACCGTGATGTCTGCAATCGTGTATCGATCACGCGCGATGAACGACCGCATCGCCAATTCGCTGTTGAGCCAGCGCATCCGCGCCTGCGCGTGCATGCGGCCATAGTGCGCAATGTCCGCTACCTGTGTGAGGCGTTCTTTGTAGAACGCTGACGGGTGCAAGAAATTGTCAGTGATCGGTCTCAGCAACTCTAACTCCATCCGCCGATTCCACACCTCGATCAGAGCTCGTTCAATCGCCGTCGTGCCGAGAAGAGGCGGCTCCGGGTGAAGCTCTTCTATTTATCGGCAGATCGCCACCGACTCTGCGAGTTGCGTTCCATCATCCAGTTCGAGGAGAGGCATCGTTCCCATAGGATTTTTGGATAGATAGTCTGGACTCTTGTTCTCGCCCTTCATCATGTCCACCTCGACGGTCGGTAGCTTCACGCCCTTTTCGGCCAAGAAGATGCGCACACGTCTCGTATTAGTGTCGGTCTTTAGGTAGAGTTTCATTGCAGCTCTCCTCATTTTTCTTGGCACATGGGCTCTTCGCCTCCGGTCTCCGAAATAAAATGAACGTCGTAGCGGCGTTCACCAAACTCCGAGTTCGCAACCTCGAAGACGGACAGCGCCGCGAAACTCATCACGCGAAAATCAGGAAAGGTCACCACCCCTATTCGCTGCAAGGAAACCTCCCACCATCTGTCATCGACGTTGCGCTATTCGATGCGCGAGCAATCCGCGAAAGTCCGCTCGCGGAAATAGCCACTGTCTTGCTCGGCGTTAGACAGCAGCCCGGACTAATACTTACAAGGCGGGCATTGCATGCTGGCCTCAGCCCCCCACCCCCATCAACACGCGGCCAAACGGCCGGTCTTCGATCAGGTGGCGAACCGCCTCCGCCGCATCGGAGAGCGGAAACACTTTGGCGATGGTCGGCTGGATCGCACCTTCAGACAGATAGCCGATGAGTGTCTTCTGCGCAGCCGCCAGCGTCTCCGACGCAAAGGCCCTAAAAGTGAAACCCCGCACCTTGGCCGCCTTCCAGATGATGTCGGTGAGATTGACGCTTGCTTCGCGACCGCCGGCGTAGCCGACTACCGCATACGTCCCCCCGGGAAGCAGGCAACCAAGCGCCTCGCCCGTGAGCTTTCCGCCCACACCATCGATAATGACGTCCACACCCTTGCCGCCGGTGAGCCGCATCACGCCGTCTCGCAGGCTCTCGCGCGAGAGGTCGATGACGTGCTCGTAGCCGCCAGCACGCGCCTGCTCTGCCTTCGCGCTAGTGCTGGCGGTGGAGATCGCGAGCGATGCGCCGAGCTTGCGTGCGATCTGCACACTCTCCATACCCACCGCGCCACCTATGCCGGGAGCAAGCACGCTCTGCCCGGGTTTGAAGGCAACAAACTCCGTCAGCACAAGATACCCCGTCAAATAGCCCGCACCGGCGAGGAAGGCAGCGGCGTGATCATTGTCGATATGCGAGGGGATTGGCATCAGGCCCGCGGCGGGTGCGGCGACCAGCTCCCGCCAAGTGCCGTCGGCAATAATGCCGAAGCCAGGTCCGGTGACGAACACGCGGTCACCAACTTTGAAGCTGGGACTCTTTGTCTCCGCCACGATGCCTGCCCCCATCTGACCGCCAACCCGAGGCAAATTCTCCGGCGTGGCAGCATAATGGTGGCCGGAGCGAAAGGTGTTATCCAGCGGATTGATCCCGACCGTGTGCATCCGCACGAGTACCTGACCGTCGTTCGCAGCCGGTGCCGGAAGATCGACGAACCTGTTCTCCGCATAACCACCGTAGGTGCGATACTGGATGGCTTTCATGAAGGAGGCTCCTTTTCAAGTTGCGCTTTTTGCGCGGCAAGAGCCGTTCAACGACGCCCGGCGTAAAGAAGTTTGGCGGAGAAATCGACCATGCTGGCCAGCTGCCGGTCGGGGAAAGCGGCTTTTAGGCTTTCGCTGTAGGTTTTCGCGTCAGCCGACGCCGCATGGATCTCCTTGGCGCGCTTGATATAGCTAATCGTGCTGTCGATCGCGGAGCCGTGGACGGGCGTGTCATGCCCGATGGTGATCATGTCGTAGCCCTGAAGCATCTTGAGCCGCTCGAGAACGATCATCCAGTGATCAAAATGATCCACGACAGTGAAGGCGTGTTCGTTCGGCGAAAACACCAGGTCGAATGCCATCAACACTTTTTGCTCGGGCAGCAGAGCGGCGAGCTGCAAATCCGATTCAGCGTCGACGAACCGCTTGAAGTCATAGGTGATGCCGTCGATCCGTTGCACACCCTCGGTGATTGTCTCCCTCGGGACGGTGACCTTCGTCGCGATCCTGTCACCGTAGATCGGGCGGAAGCTATCGAGTCTGGCTTGACCTCTTGCGCGGAGCTGGTCGGCGATCCCGTCCAGCGCGAACACACGGGCGTCGGGAAAACTCTCGGTCAGGACCTGAAGACCGGACCAGTGATCTGTATGCGCGTGCGAGAGAATGATCCGCTCGACGGGCTTGCCCAGCGTCTGCACGTATGACGCAACTTCGTCGGCATACGGCAGCAGGAGCTGACCATCGAAGATAACGACTGCCGTTGGTCCCTCGATCATCTGCGTATTGACGTGAAAGCCGTCAAGGGGACTGAGGTAGGAATGAATTTTGACGGGGCCGAACTGGCTTACGAGGATGGCCCCCGTGCGGCCCGACGCCGCGGCATCCTTGGTCCCGGGCGCGCCACCGTTCTGCGCCAGCTCAGGGCTTTTGGCGGCGGCAGCCGACGGGGGCAAGCCGACGAATGGGAGTAGCACGCCCGCAGCGAGGTGGAGAAACTGAGAACGGGACAGAGCGGCTTGCGACAAGCGCTGAAAACGTGAGTTACTTGGCAGCATTTCTCTTCTCCCTTCTAGACCCCTAGAAAATGGATGAAGGCCACTACGGGATCGCGGTCCGCGAGATGGTCGTCAAATTTGGTGACGGTCGCCCGCGCATCCCGGCACTGACCGCCCGCTACCAGATCCACTGGGCAGGTTCCCAGTGGTATGCCGTGTCATTTCGGACGACATGTCCAATCGCCGGGAACGGAAAGTGATAGCCCATCACCATGATCCGATCGGTCGCGACGCGGTCCAGGATGGCCTTGCGTGATTTGATCGCCTGCGCGGGGTCGTAGTCGAAGATGGGCGTCCAGTCGGGGTGCTGCAAACTCGTTGCGGGGTTATGGGCGATGTCACCCATATGCATGAACTGCTCGTTGCCCGAGGTGAACAGGATCGTGGCATGGGACGGCGAATGTCCCGGCGCCGCGACATAGTTCACGCCGCTTGCGATTTCGCCGCCCTGCTTCACGAACCGAGTTCGGTTGGCGACGACTGGCAAGTTATCTCGAGCTGCCCCAATCGTGCCCTTCTTGAACTGGTCGGGCATCGGCGAACTGTTGACCTCGCTTTCGTAGCGGCTACCGGTCCAGTAGTTCCACTCCGTATCGACAAGGACGAACTGAGCCTTCGGAAACGCCAGCGCGCCCGATTTCGTCACGAAGCCGCCGATATGGTCCAGATGACCGTGCGACGTCACGACCAGATCTATACTCTCGGGCGCGATTCCGGCCCGGCGCAGATTCGCCTCGAGCCCGGGAAAGCTACCGAAGGATGGGCCGAGTTTCTCGCCAAAGCCGGTATCGACAAGGATGCGCTCCCGTCCCGTGTCAACCACCAAGATATTATTCGTGACTTGGATCACCGGCTGCATGAAGTTTGCCTTCAACACCGGAGCGAGTTCAGCCTCGGAGGCGTTCATAACGAGGATCGGCCGCACCGGTATCTGCCCATAGCCATCCGAGACCACGGTCGCCTGGAAGTCGCCGATCTTGAAGCGATAGAAGCCATCGCCGTTTAGGGCTTCCGCACCCGTTTGGTGGGCGCCCTCCGACTGCGCCAAGGCGGGGGTGAACAAAGGTGTTGCCGTTGCAGCAACAGCCAGTCCGGCACCGGCACGAAATACACTGCGACGGGTCAGGGTCGTCGGGGGCTTAGTCATGTCCATCCTCGAGTTTGAAGGCGCTGCGTGTCAGCGCGGAAGCGCAATGTTGGCAAAGAAGGATGTAAAAGATGATGTCAATCACAATTGTCTTTGTCAATCTATTTTGGCTACTATGGCAAGAGGCCAAGCCCCCCTCATCATTCTGGGGCTAGGAACAGCACATCGCGTTAATTCATTGAATAAACGCCGTGATAGCGAGCCCCTTCGTGCCGCTGGTCCCCAACCCGGAGCCGGCGTTCTGACCGTGATTATCGATTGTAAACGTAATCGTGATGTATTAAGTCAATACCTGTGACATAACGAATCGAGGAGCGAGCTTTGGGCGTGTCGAGAGAACAGGCTGCGGAAAACCGCCGCGCGATTGTTGCCGCGGCGACGCGACTATTCAGACAACGGGGGGTGGAGGCCGTCGGGCTGAGCGAACTGATGAAGCATGCTGGCTTTACGCAAGGTGGCTTTTATAACCACTTTGAGTCGAAGGCCGACCTGGTGGCCGAGGTACTTGCTTCGGCAATCGCCGAGGGGATTGCCGACTT
>Ga0210408_10000969_pt1 | contig 31620 bp, 28 predicted proteins | sample IncBWH4MmetaG_FD_155471 | JGI IMG/M metagenome (GOLD analysis project Ga0210408, IMG submission 155471) | Forest soil microbial communities from Barre Woods Harvard Forest LTER site, Petersham, Massachusetts, United States - Inc-BW-H-4-M | ecosystem: Environmental > Terrestrial > Soil >... | reverse complement strand
AGTTGATGTGGCCGCGGGAGGTGAAGCCAGTCGAAGCCCCTTGCCGCAAAGCGAGCACCGTAGGGTGGGCTAAGGGCGCGAGCGTACGCGAGCGACCGTGCCCACCATTTACCGACGGATTTGTTGATAGGTAGCGGTGGGCACGTCCGCCTTCGCGCTGCGCGCTACGGCGGCCTTAGCCCACCCTACGTCCCGCTTTCGCGGGGCATGACGAGTCAGAGTCGCGCGGCGCTATTGCCACCCCTGCGGGTTGGTAACCGAACCGCTGACCGGGCTGAGCGTCCCGCCCGCACCATTGTTGGTGATCCGGTTGTCGACGAAGGTCTGCACCGTGCCGCTTAGCCCGGTGGTGTTGAAAGCGATGTCGGTGTTGCCGATACGGATCGTACCGCCACTCCCGGCAACAATACCGGTCCCGTTGGTCAAGATCGTGCTCGAGGTAATTGCCACGAATGCGCCGGGGTCGGCCACAATCCCGGCGGACACATTTGAAGCCGATATCGAGTTCTTTATCAAAACTTGAGCGCCGTTGCCGGCGGCAAAGCCCTGATTCCAGTCGAACGCGCTCACATTATCAAGAATCGCCTTCACCTGGCTAGCGCCGCCGTTGACGCCGGCAATAGAGAGGCCCGTCCCTGGTCCGTTGCGAATAATCGTATTCTTGACCAGCAGCCGCGCGCTGACTGACCCGGTGACTGAGAGGCTATCATAGATGCCGGTTGTCAGGAACCCATCGATCACGCAGTCCTCGATGCTGACGGCATTGTTCGCGGCGGTCGACGTTGTTCCGGTAATGGAGATTCCGATCGCAGCGGTCAGTAGGCCGTTGATGCTGATGTTCCTGAGACGGACAATCATATTATTTTGCCCATCGAGATTGATGGTGATGCCGTTGCCCGACGGCGCCTGGACGGAGGCGAAAGTGTCGCGGCAGTCGATGGTGATCGACTTGGTTATCGTCACTTGCCCATAACCGCCCGGGTCGAGGCAGTTGATTTCACCTCCTGCGTTCGTCTTCGACAGGGCGCCGGCAAAGGTTTTACAAGGCAAGGTACGGGTGCATTGCTGGGCGTCATCGCCCGTTCCGGAAACCCAAGTCCGTGCGGTTTGGGCATGAGCCGGCCCAGATCCGGCGCCAACCGCCAGCACGGCGGCCAAAGCGATCGTTGCTGATGCGAGCCTGGTCATGGGACGCCCCCTTTTGACGACGCCGGTCGTCGCGAAAGATCGCCACAGCCTAGAAGACCCTCAAGAACATGTCTTGGCTGAGAGTGAATAAGACTATGCGTAGAGCGAAGTGCGCGCCTCACCCGTTCCCGGCGAGGCGGACCTCCGTGGGGCTCGCGCCGAATCTGCGGCGGAAGCTGCGGTTGAAATGCGAGAGGTCGCCGAAGCCGGCGGCAAAAGCGATGGCGCTGATGGTATCGCCGGCAAAGCGAGGGCTCTTGAGCATGCGATGCGCGTGCGCCAGTCGCTGCTCGAGCACGAAGGATGAGAACGTCGCCCCTTCGGTTTCGAACAGCATGTGGATATACCGCGCGCTGAGCCCTTGGGCCGATGCCACGGTGCGCACGGAGAGGTCCGGCCGGGCCAGATTTTCACGGACGAAAGTCTTGATCGCGTTCACCCGCGCGGCGCGCACGCCGCGCCCGTTCGCGAGTGCCGTGCCATCGCGCGTGGCGCCGAGCGCAAGCGCCATGAGATCATGCACATGCGAGACGGCAAGCGTAACGAGCTCGGAAGAATTTGCGAGGCCGGGCTCTTTTGTCAGCCAATCGACGTAACAGCTAAGAAGACCAAGCGCCTCGGTGGCGCCGGGCACGTGGCATCCCGCTTTATCCTCGACCGATCGGGTGAAGGGTTGCAGCGCTTTGGTTGGCGCCATGACCGCCATGTAGCGCGCGCGGGGAAAAACCATCCTGGCCGGTTCGGCGTGCATGATCGCGATGCCGCCGCCCCGTTCGGGCGCGACTTCACGGCCCGCCTGCGCAAAGTGCACCGTCCCGGCGAGATCGATCAGCAGCGCAATGTCGTCGTCGTCGCCCGAGATCAGCTCGCGCGGCCGGAGAAGGCGCGCCGCGCCCGAATAGCACGACCAGTGGACGCGCAGTCCCGGCAGCGACCACACGGTCCCGTCCGCGTTGAATTGCGCTTCGTCGGCGGGCTCGACATGGGCGCGAATAACGTGGCGGCCGAAGACCTCTCGCCAGTACGGCACGCGCTCGCGGTTCGGCAGAGCGCGCGTCGAGAAGCGCACGAATGACCCGACTGATTGGCTCGCCACTCTCTCACGCCCCTGGAATCGGAGTCGGCGCCAATGGGTAACCGGGTAGCCAATATCACCGTCGCCCGGAATGCATCGCGGGTGAAATATTAGATGAAGCGGCGCGGGGGCGTCCAGACATCAAATCTTATCTGATGTGTGCCAAACCCCGGAAACGCGTCGTTTCTGGTACGTTGGCACATCCCGCAGTTGCGCTTACGTCGGGATGGCTTGTTTCCTGTTTGCGCAGCACAATATCAAATGCAACTAATACTTGCTTAGAATGATTTCATCCCGGCACCCACGCCGCGAGCGCCCCGGCGATCGGCAGGCGCCCGACTAATGTCGGCCCACACGGAAGCCCAGTCCATCGTTCGCCGCGATGAGGTCGCCCCGCGAGCCGACCTCACCTGAACATCACAATGTCAGCGCTCGAAGAAGAAAAGTTCGGGGTGCTCGCGTCGCCACGCTTCCCGTCGCTCGCGGTGTTCGCCGATGATGATGCCGAGACGGACGCAGGCGCGCTTGTCGCCATCCTCACAGGCTTCACGCAGCTCGAACATGCGCGCCCGCAGTTCATCGCGCGGCGGCGGCGGCGGCGGACGCCGCTCCGGTGCTTCTATCTCGACCCCGCCCGGGCCGAGACGAATGGTCTGTGCGAGCAAATGATCACTCAGACCAAGCAGCAGCAACGCGGGCGCGATGAGCGCCAGTGGAATCGATCGCATGGTTTCCCTCCTCCGCGAATCATGGTTCGCAGGCGCGATAGGGCGGGAAAAATAACGGCAATTCTGGGGTGCGGCCGCCCCCGCGACGCAAGCGTCGCGGGGACCCCGGCGCGGGGGGAACCCCGCGACCGGGCCATCCGCCCCATCACGTCGGTCCGGAGCGCTTGACGCCGCGGGCGCGGAAGTCGGCGATGAGGGCGGCAAGCACATTGGCGAGGTTTTGCGTCGTCGGCGCCGTGACAAGGAGCTGCCTCGTTGAGCTGGGTGTGGCGTCGGAGGAATAGCTGTCGAAAATCTGTACCGGCTCTTCCTGCGAGGCGCGCTCGATCGTCTGCAGGCAGGCGCGGATCCAGGCGAACTGCGCCGCCGGGTCCGAGCCCGGCGGCGACGGCGGCAAGGTGATGGGTTTCATGACGCGCGGCGCTGCTCGCCTCCGGGAGATCGCAAAGCGACGGACAAAAAGGGCGAAATGGGTCGCGCAACCTATTTCGTTCGACGATGCAGAGGCCGAGCGCATTCACCAAACATCAACCGTGCCGGCGGCCCGTGCGCGCCGTTCTTTGTCCGTTAATCGGCATCGGAGAAAAACGCCGGATGCAGCGCGCCACCAAGCTGCTCCTGTTCGATATCTCGGCGTTTTATGCGCTGGGATTGGCTCTATTGCTCAAAACATATTGGTTCGACGAGCGCTATCTTTTTCTCTTCATCATGCTGTTTTGGACGAAGATGGCCATGACAATGACGGCCGTCGGCATGGTTTTTTGGCTGCGTTGCATCCTCGGCAATTCGTTCGGCCATCCGGTAAAGGCGCCGGTTCGTTTTCTTGCAAGGACGTACCTGACGATCGGCATCCTCCTGCTCGGCCTGCAGGTGTACCGCGGGGAGCCGAGCCCCTCCGCTTTCGGCGATGGCGCCTGGCATTATTATGAATGCGACTCGGCGGGAGATAACGCCGCCGCAGCGCGCTGCCGCTCACGTCGCCTGGCCCGGTAGCTAGTGCCGCGAACCCGAAGTTCGCATCATACTTGCCGCGAGTCCGGTTGCGAACTTCGGGTTCAAAGCGGCACTAGAATCATAGAGTTGCTAGTGCCCTTCGATTCCGAAGTTCGCAAACGAGCGTGCCGCAAAATGATGCGAACTTCGGAATCGGGGCACTAGAGGGCGGCGCCCGGCAGAGTTAATGATTTTCTGTTGCAACGTTTGTCAATTTACCAATCGCCCGGCCAAATCGTTTACCGTCCGCACCGGTCCCTCATGTTATCGGCAGATTTTAATCGATTGTGAACCGGCCGGCGGCACATTGCGCGTGAAAAGAGAACACCGGGGGCGTTACCATGATCACTCGCATGACCACGCGTTCGGCGGCCTGTCTGGGGGCGCTGGCTTTGTTCGGCGCTTTGGCCGTCATGTCGATCCGGCTGGACACCGCTGCGCAGGAGATGGCCGCGGCTCCGCCGGAGACCGCCACCGCTTTCGCAACTGCCGGCATGGACATTCCGGCGCTCACGGCGACGGCCGGCAAGGCCCTGCCGGTGCTCGCGGTGCGGGATCCGATCTGACTCGAAATCAGCGAATAGCGAATAGCGAATAGCGAATAGCGAATAGTGAGTGGTGAGTGGTGAGTGGTGATTCCACTCACTATTAACCGCTCACTATTCGCCATTCGCCCGGTACCGCCCGACCCTGTCCCTCGGCCAACCCACGGCGAGCGCTACCGACAAAACGAGCTAACCAAGCCGCGGCAACCGCAAAGGTGTGTCAATAAGATAAACAGCCACTATAAAAAGAGTCAGCGCAAGGCCGAACAGCGAACGAAGATCGCCCGGCTCTCGCAGCACGATCCACTGGCGGACGGCGATGAAGGGCAGGATCCAAGTCGCAGGATGGAGCACAAACTCCAGTATGACTCCGTCCACGCGGCCTTCTCCGACCGCGAGCGCGGCAATGCACGTGGAAAGGTGAGAGCTCCGGGCAAGCTTAAGCAGAGCACCCAGAGGGACCACCGGGACTTGGCCCCGCACAGCCGCACGATCACATAAAGCCCCGCGCCGGCGAACATCACCCAGTAGTAGCGGTCCAGCATCCTGTCGAGCGGCCGCGCGACCGCCCACCTGAATGTCTCGGGGTGCGCGGAATACGCTGCGATCAATCCGGCGACGAGCAAACAGGATATCACAAGAGCCGCGATAGAGACGCGAAAGGCAACGTCACGATCCAGCGGCGCGACCGGCACCTCCCCGGCTGCGGGAACGGGTTTTAGCAACACTCCGGTCGCTAGTACCAACAGGAAAGACGCAAGCAGAATGAGAAGATTGTACATGAATGAATCCCCGGCGCCGATCGGCTTACAATAGCAAAATATTTGGCGTTGCCAATGCGGCGGCAAGGTGGCGCCGCGGCTCAGAACCAGATGATTGAGCTCGCCGCCGGAAGTTTACGTAAAACGGTTCTTGCCGCCGCTCCGTTTGTCGCATTCAATCCGCCCATGAGCCAAACGAGCCACCTGTTCGGGGACGGCGAAGCCTACGAGCGGCTGATGGGCCGTTGGAGCCGCCTTGCGGGCGACATTTTCCTCGACTGGCTCGCCGCTCCGCCGCAGCTGCGCTGGCTCGACGTCGGCTGCGGCAACGGCGCGTTCACCGAAGCGCTGATCGCCCGCTGCGCTCCCGGCGAAGTGGTCGCGGTCGACCCGTCGGAAGGCCAGCTTGCTTTTGCGCGCACGCGGCCGGGAGCGAAGGCCGCCGATTTCCGCGTCGGCGACGCGCAGGCGCTGCCCTTCGGCGACGACCGTTTCGACGTGGCCATCATGGCCCTGGTGATCACCTTCCTGTCGGACCCCGGCAAAGCCGTCGCGGAAATGGCGCGCGTGGTGCGGCCGGGCGGCTGGGTCGGCACCTACATGTGGGACGTTCCCGGCGGCGGAACGCCCGTGCACCCGATCTACGTGGCGATGGAATCTCTGGGCATGCCGTCGCCGCGTCCGCCCGGCGCCGAGGCGTCCCGCCGCGACGCCATGCAGGCGCTGTGGGAAGAAGCCGGACTGACGTCGATCGAGACGCGCGTCATCCGGATTGCGGTCGTCCATGCGAACTTCGACGATTTCTGGAACGCGAACAGCGTACCGGTCGGGCCGCAAGGCAAAGCGATTGCCGGCATGGCGCCGGCGGCGCGCGAAGCGCTGCGCGCGCGGGTGCGCCAACAGATCGCCGGCGCTCCCGGCGGACGGATCGCGTATGAGTCGTTTGCCAACGCCGTCAAGGGCCGGGTCGGCGGGTGACGCGCCGCGCCGACATGATCCAGGCGCATGCGAGCACGCAGTTTTTATCGTTTGAAGCGCCGACCGCCGCGCCTTTAATGAAGCGGATGGTCCGATCGCCGACAAACCGAAATGCCAGCCGATCGGACGCCTCAATCCCGACGACGGGCGTCGCGTCTCCCATGTCCCGACAGCGTTGAGCACATCATCAATGTGAGGCTTGCGGCAACCGACGCCGTGCCCGCCACTCATGGCCGGCACTCAGAGGGGCAGGATCAATGAGCAAAGACAACACGTTCAGCGGTTCGATTTTGCGCATATTTGAAGCGCGCGTTAAACCGGGTTGTGCCGATTCGCTGGCGAAGAAATTTGCCACGACATCCGTCGATGTCGTCAGGAATCAGCCGGGAAATCAGGGACACTTCTTCGGCAAGAGAGTTGCAGACGAAGATGATGTCTTTCTATTCGTTTCCGTCTGGCGCGACCTAAACGCCGTCAAGACACGCTTCGGCGACGAATGGGAGAGTTCGTTCCTCCCGCCCGGATATTCCGAACTCATCGAAGAATGTTCCGTCAAACACTTCGCGCTGAGGACGGATTGGCATGCAGGTGACTAGCCACGCGGCTAGAGCCGTTTCCAATGACGCAGATCACTCGTCATCGTCATCGCCCGCGAAAGCGGGCGATCCAGTACTCCGTGAACGTGCGGTGAGGCACGATCGTGCACCACATCACCGCTGGCGGTTACTGGATCGCCCGGTCAAGCCGGGCGATGACGAGCGAGAGGTGGTGCATCAATTCGAACGGAACGCGCTTTGGTGCTTGGGCAACGTCCCGACGCTGAAGGCATTCTTCTCGACGCGCCTCGCGACGGGGTGTTAACAGGGGACAACTTCCGGACGACCTCAAATGAACGCAATACAAGTCCGCTCTCCAATCGAGTTCTGGTTCGACTTTGCATCGGGCTATGCCTATTTCGCGGCACTCGAGATCGAAGCGCTGGCGGAGCGTCACGGGCGAAGTGTCTTGTGGCGTCCCTTCACGCTTGGCGCTGCTTTCAAAATCACCGGCGCGCAGGGCCTGAGCCGCACGCCTCTAAAGGGCGAATACGCGCGGCGCGATTGGCAGCGGCTGGCGCGGTTAAAGGGCGTGGTGTTCAAGTTGCCCGAGCGCCATCCCAAGGTCGGGCTGGCGGCCATTCGCGCTTTCTATCACATTGACCGGATCGACCCGCCTGCCGCCGCCCGCTTGGCCAAACACATCATCACCGGCTATTTCCAAGACGGCCTCGATACCGACGATCCCGATGCGATCGCGCAAGCGGCGTCGCGGCTGCCGGGCATCGATCGCGAATCAGTGCTGACAGGCATAAACGATCCCGAGGTCAAAGCCATCGCGCGCCAGCATGGCGAAGCCGTCGTTGCCCGTGGGGTGTTCGGTTCGCCCTGGATTTTCGTCGATGGCGAACCATTTTGGGGCGGCGATCGTCTCGCCATGGTCGAGCAATGGCTCGCTACCGGCCCGTGGTAGGTTGCGCAGCCGCGGAGCTGCATGAATGCCGCTACCGTCCTCGGCGCGTCACCCGCAGCAGACGTCGCGACTGAGTCTTGGCCTGCTTAAATCCGTCACAAAAAGCATTCTGCTGCTGCGCCCAGGCGGGCTGATTTCTTTGGCCAAAGGCTTTCGCGCAACAATTTCAAAATGATTCAAACCATCATCCACCCGAAGAAAATCCGCACAAAAGACAAACAAATAACAATTCGCTAATTTCGGGTCCCCCTATAGGAAAACCTCTTAGGTAATGACCCTAGCTCCGGAAGGAGAATAATACCTAGCCAACAAGTATAATGGCCCCGCAGCCACCGTAGCAACAGGATGGACCAGCCAAAGGCCGAGTCCGAGGCGAGCGGCGCCAAAGAGGCTGGGGCCAAAGATATCTCGTAGGACGGCTCACCATCGCCGAGGCCGCGTCTCATCCATCCGCTGGCCCAAGCGCATTACAAGTTGCCAACGAAGAGAAGGAGACAAGCGATGATCAGATTGACTGCTGTTGCCTTTGCTCTGGCCTTGGCGTCCACAGCACAGGCTTTGCCCCCCGTAGCCGTTCAGCCGGCGGATGAAATGGTCACTCAAGTCCGCGAAGCATGCGGAGCGGGCATGCGCCGCACCGCGGGCGGTGCCTGCGTGAGAACTCACGCCCGCCGTGCCGCCAGCAGGTGCGCCCGCGGAGTGACTTGCTAGCACGAAACTGACAGAACACCAGCTTGCCAGCGCGTGTGAGTGGCTGGTGACGATACTTAATTGCAATCGGGCCAGCATCAAAAGGCTGGCCCGATGTCGCATAATGGCACGACTCGGACCTTCTGCGATGTCCGCTCAATGTCTGTTATCGAGGGTATATCGGAAGCGAAAAACTCACCGCGAGTAATTCGCATGTTGACTCATTTGAGACATCTCGCCCCCAGTGATTGAGCGTCCCGGCCACGGGGCTGATTGCTTGCCGTGGCAATCCTGAAATCCTGGCCTCCTCGGCGAACTCGACGGCGTCTCGTGCCCGGCCTCGAGCCTTTGCGGGATGCCGAGCGTGGGCAGCTTTGCCCGATTGCAACGCCGGGATCGCAGCGGCATCCTCGGCGGCGATGAACATCCGCTACGGGAAAGAGCATGGCCATGAAGATCGACCGGATCCAGCCTGCGGGCATGAACGTCCGCATGCAGCAGGGCAAGCCCGCCTATTCGCACGTCGTCACGGTGACAGGCCCCGGTAAGACGATCTACATCGCCGGCCAACTGGCACGCGACGCAGACGGCAAGATCGTCGGCCCGGGCGACATGCGGGCGCAGCTCGAACAGACCTTCAAGAACCTCGACGTCTGCCTCAAGGCCGCTGGCGCAACTTGGGCCGATGTTGTCAAGACCAACACCTTCGTCACGGACTACCAGGCGTTCTCGCAGTGCTCCGACGTGCGCATGCGCTACTTCGGGGTCGCCAGTCCGACCAGCACGACGATCCAGATCGGCGGTCTCGCTCAGCCGGAGGCAATGGTCGAGATCGAGTTGATCGCGGCGGTCGAGTAAACCAAACGGCTGGCGAAGCGCTAGAGCGTGATGACTTTTCTTCGAATCGCCATCACGCTCTAACTTATTCTTGGAGCATGACCTTTTCGGAAAACCGGTTGCCACCCCGCATCAAGTGCGGGGCGGGCTTTTTCCGGATCATGCTCTAGTCCGCAGCGTGCCCGCCTGCTGCGCACGCGCAGCGAGCGGCCATCCAGCCGTCCAAACACAGCGAAAGGCGCGATCTTAGAGCGTGATGAGTTTTCTTCGAATCGTCATCACGCTCTAAGTTCTTCTTGCAGCATGATCTTTTTCCGACCTGCCTTCGCCCGCCGAAGCGTCAAGCCAAACGACGGACCGTACTAAGGGCTTCGCGCAGGCGGGAAACCGGTATCCACCCCGCATCAAGTGCGGGGCAGGCTTTTTCGGGATCATGCTCTAACGGCACAAAACCCGATCAACGATCAACTGTATACCAGCGCGCCCGCGATGGTCCCTGCACCGTCGGGAAAACGGACCGTGCCTTTGAACTCGACGCTCTGAAATGGCCAGGGCCCGCTGAAACCCACCGATCCGCTGCCGCGGACCGTGAGATCGCCGCAGCGCGTGCACGAGTTTCTGGCGGTAACAGGAGGCACGAGCGCGCTTTTCAGTTCGATCGCGCAGTCGATCGCGTCGGCATTGTCGGTCGTGGTGCAAAGCCAAGCACACCACCAATGGGTTTGCGGATTCACCTGGATTCTGACCCCCTGCTGTTTGAAGAAGACCGAGGCAGGCCACGGGGTCTGATAGGTGTCGATCTGGACCTTTCTTCCGGCGATGCTGAATACCGACATCACAACCTCCAAAATCGGCTCACAGCGGGGGCGGACGACGATGCCGCTACGTTGCTCCGTTATCGGCGGCTTGTCCAGGTTTCACGTTCGCCTCGGGGCCTGCCGGACACAACCCGGATCTACCGCGCGCGAGTTATTCGCACCGCGCCGATCTCTCAAATGCTGGACGAGGTATCAGGGCACAGCGCATGCCTGGGATAAAAACCGACGACGTAGGCTTCGATCTCTCAGCGGCCTGAGCTGCACGAGGCCCAGCGGCCGTAGCCCTGGTCGATGACGCAGCCATTAATATTTCCGTGATAGGCGTAGCCCGGGTCTTCAAACCCGCGCAAGTGACGAGGCACGCGTCCTTGGTATCGATAACGCGCTGCGCGCGCGCCCGAGTAATGGCGGCGGTGGGAGTAGTCTGCCGGGATGATGTGGCTCACGGCGGCTTTCGCCATCAGATGACCGGCACTTGTCAGTGCAGCTGCCGGAATGCTGGTGATACTGACGACCGCGATTGCGACAGTCGATGGCATTACGAAGGAACGCATGACAGTCTCCCTGATCTGGTCGCCGCGTCGATGCACCCACATCAACGACGGATGACGCGATAGGCATAGTGCTCCATCCCTCTTAGAAAGAAAATCGCCGGACGATCTCACCGGCCACGTCAGGGAATCACCCGACCGACGCCTAGGGGATCGGCTTCGGGGTTTTTCCCCCCTCGTCCTCGCTGGCGCCCCGGTTGACCGACGCGATTGACCCTAAGCCGCCAATCGACTGTCGATTTTGCTTCGCTGCGTGCTAGGTTGAGGTTGTTCTCCACGGGAGGGATTCGGTGACACGAAACCGTGGGGTGACACCAAACGAGGCCTGATAAGCGTGACCCTCCTGCGCGACGACGGAGAACATCAGGTCGACGGCTCGCAGGATCGCGTCATTGCGAACTGCATTATCCCAGGTCCAGGTCGCGATCAGACCGTCACCTTTGTAGAGATAAATATCGCCGCTATTATCGACGATCGCTTGCGTGACATCGTCCAAGAATTTGCGCACCAGATCCCGCGTTCTCAGCGGGCCAAGCTTCTCACCGAGCGCAGTCGAGTCGTTGATATCAAGAAACAGCAGTACCATGTTTTGCCGTACTGGCCGATGGTAGGTGCCGAGGATCAGATGAAACAGCGTATCCAGGCCGATAAAGTGTATCACCCGCATCATCAGCACGCCGACCACCGAGAAGATCAGGAAAAATGTCATGCCATAAGGCAAACGGCGGTAGACCGTCGGCAGGTCGTCGAGGCGGTTGAACAACAGGTGAGTGATGTGTACCGCAATCAAGTAGAGCACGATGATGATTGCGGCGTAAATGGCGAGCGAGCGAACCGGATGCATCGCGCGCAGCCAGTTTCCGCGGGGGCGGTGGACGTAAAGCTCCTCGAACAGCCCGACCCCGAGTCCGATCAGCACCGCGTTGGCGGTACCGATATCCACGGGGCGACCAACCGCAGCCGTTGTCATCGCGCCAAGACAGGCAAAAATCGAAATAGCGACAAAAATAGATGCCAGTTTACGGCGGGTACTGTGCGACAGGATTTCGATTGGCATCTAAGTCGGCCCGGTCCGCGCGAGTTCGGTCCACAGCTGCGCCATATTCAGTAGCGTCGATCTGACCGCGGCGAGCGAAGACAACTGCGCCGCCCGCAGGCATTCGGCGGCATAACCCCTGTAAACTAGTGCCCCGATTCCGAAGTTCGCATCATTTTGCGGCACGCTCGTTTGCGAACTTCGGAATCGAAGGGCACTAACAACTCTATGATTCTAGTGCCGCTTTGAACCCGAAGTTCGCAACCGGACTCGCGGCAAGTATGATGCGAACTTCGGGTTCGCGCCACTAGTGCCCCGATTCCGAAGTTCGCATCATTTTGCGGCTCGCTCGGGAGCGAACTTCGGAATCGAAGGGCACTAGCAACTCTATGATTCTAGTGCCGCTTTGAACCCGAAGTTCGCAACCGGACTCGCGGCAAGTATGATGCGAACTTCGGGTTCGCGGCACTAGGGTCAAAACCCATTAATTCCGTGAGCCGCGTTGCGACCAAAATCGCCGTCCGGGCAGGAGAAAGGCGAAGAGCGTATCGGGAATACGGTCGAGCCTTTCGACGCCCCCGGCGGCGATTTTGGTCGCAACCCGAAGGGACGCGGGCCTTTTGGCCGCTGGCGTCGTTGCTCGTCGCTCATGATCGTGTAGATCTCATCGCTCCTCGCGCCTAGCCAGCGGCCAAAATGCCCAGCGTCGCGGCCACGGAATTAATGGGTTTTGACCCTAGCCACCGTCGAGACTTCAGCACAGGAGACTGCCCCATGGGCTTCTACACCAGCGTGGCGATGACGCTCGCCTTCTACGACGTCCCCGCCGATGCCCCGGGAATGGCCCGCTAGAGCGTGATGACTTTTCTTCGAATCGCCATCCCGCTCTAGCCTATTGTTTGTGCATGATGTTTTCCGAAAACCGGTACCCACCCCGCATCAAAGTGCGGGGCAGGCTTTTTCGGCATCATGCACTAACGCACCGCAAGAGATAGCCGTCGAACAGCTTCAGCGTGTCATGGAGCCAGGGCCTAGCGACCTGCGGCGCGCCGCGATGCGCGGCCCCTTTGACGATGCACGTGGAGCGGTTGCGTGGATCGGCTACGAGTAAATCAACGGGCGAATCCGGGATGATAAGAGACCGAGGACCGCAGGGAACCAAAGGGTCCATGATGGGCAGGATGTTCGTGTTGCTTGTGGGCCTGTTCGGCCTGCTGGTGGTCGCTCCGGCCTGGGGCTTCCCTTATGATCTCTATCCAGCAGCCAGTCTCGACGAACTCCTCGATCAGCCGCGGCCGGCCGGAGCCGTCAGCAAACGCGGGGAACTGCTCAAACTATCTGTCACGCTCACGGCCTACGGGACGCCCTGCGATGCAAGCCTCCTGAAAAGTATGTTGCGAGTCCCCGAGAACGCTGTTGATCGCTTCTCGGTCACCCGCTGCATCACCGTTCGTTCCGCCAAGGGTCGTTCGCTGCAGCTGTTCATCCAGGATCAGGTCGCGGCGTACCTCCCGAAAGAGGTTCCGCTCGGGAGCGCGATCACGCTGTTCGCCATTTACGTGTATTCCAGCCCCGAGGGCCCGAAGATTTTGGTCAACGAGTTCTCGGCAGGCGCCGACAAAAAGCAATAGAGACCGCATCTTGATCTTCGCTGCCGCCGAAGCCAATCGGCACGCCGGATCAAGTAGGGTTATCGCAATGCGTCTTGGCGCGCGGCTGGCTTTCTGAGCGACGCCATTTCCGTTATTGGCACCACTCGGACGTTGCGAGATGTCCGCGCAATGTCCGGTATGGAGGGCGCGTCGGAAGTGAAATGCTCGCTGCGAGTATTTCGCATGATGACCTAGGCTGTGTGAAAACTTATACATTAGCGAAATGTAAAAAATACAGTTCCCTGACATGGTTTCGGACCGTAAGTGCGCAATATGATTTGACTCTCATAATGCGCAATCGCTTTGAGATTTTCTACGCTCGCGGCGGGCGCTGGAGTTTTTACACAGCCAAGACCCAAACCGGAACTCCCTTCCGCGACGAAGTCGGCCGATTAAGCCAGTAAATCCGGCGGTAACATTGAAGGTTGTCATGGAGTCCCCATATATATGAGCGGCTCCAAAGCCGAGGCTTCATCGTGAACCGGGCCCGGCAAGTTCCCGTTCCCATCCAGGGCCGCATCACACGAGAGATTCAATGAGCAGTTACAAAGGCCTTGATCCGGAACAGCGTCAGAGAAACGCTGCCGCAGTAAAGAAGGCGATGTTGGACAGGTTTCGCGCAGCGTCCGAAAACCCCGATGCCGCGAAACGACGCGCCGCCAGAGCGGCAGTGAACGAGGCGCGCTTGGTCCGCATTGCCAAGCGCGAAGCCGCCAACATGGTGCGTAAGGCCGAACTGGCCGAACAGGCAGCCCGTGCTGCTGCTCTTGCTTTGCAGGCGGAACGCGAAGCAGAGAAAGCCGAGGCTCTCATCGCTACCGAACGGGCCGAACGTGCGGCGTTGCTGGAGGCCGAACAAAAAGCTGCCCGCGATATTCGATACGCGGCGCGCAAGGCTGCAAAGAAGGAACGGCGGAGAGGCTACTGACGATTTTCCCCCAATTGGCTTCAATCGCCGCTGGATGAAACTTCGCCGAGGCCAGGGACGAGCCAGAGCACGGCGAGAGCGATCAGTACGAGGTCGAGAACGCCGCCGAGGCCGGTCCCGCCATACTCGGCTTTAGGATCGCAAAGGTCCGAATCTGCCGGAACCAAGCTCGAGGGAATGCCGTTTTTCCCTCAGAGCGGATTGAACCATGTATGGATCGGCGAATGCGGTGAGCGCAGATTCGGCAGGCATGACGCACGAAGACTTGGCGGCGCTGCGAAGAGCCGCTCAGTTGCTCGAGCATCCAGGCCTTGCTGCGCGCCTCACCAACCTGCTCGGCAAGCCGATCGAACTCATCGGGCACGCGCTCCCCGCGTCTGCGTCCCAAGTTATCGCAACAGCCACCTCCAAAGGCCTCGAAGCCGCCCTCAAGGTGGCATTGGGGACGATGCGGCGCAGGCCGCATGCCGCATCGCAGCTCCTGCACAAGGCCTTAGCCACGGCATCGGGTGCTGCCGGCGGCGCCTTCGGCCTCGCGGCACTCCCCTTCGAGCTTCCCGTTTCGACCATCATCATGCTCAGATCCATTGCGGACATTGCGCGAAGCGAGGGTGAGCATCTTTCCGATCCGGATACGGCACTTTCGTGCGTGCAAGTATTTGCTCTGGGGGGACGGGCGGGCTCGACCGATGCGTCTGAAAGCGGATATTTCGCCGTCCGGGGCATGCTCGCCAAGACCATGACCGAGGCAGCACGCTTCCTCGCAGAGCGCGGTGTTATCCAGGAAGGCAGCCCAATCCTCGTGCGCTTTATCACGCAAGTAGCTTCCCGCTTTGGAGTGGTTGTGACGCAAAAGCTCGCGGCCCAGGCCCTGCCGGTCGTCGGTGCGCTGGGCGGAGCCGCGGTGAACTACGCCTTCATCGAACATTTCCAGGACGTGGCTCGAGGTCATTTCACCGTCCGGCGGCTCGAACGGGTATACGGCAAAGACCTGATCAAGGCGGAATATGAGCGCCTCGTTCACCAAGCCCAAAGCCCGATTTGACCTGCACCATGGAGGCAACTGACTGGGTCCCGCCGGTTGACCTGCGGCTCACCCCCGGAGGACGGCGCGCCCGGAGGGCCAGCCGGACGAGGTTTACGACAGGCAGGGGGCGCGACTTTCGACAGTGGCACGAAGCTGCCGTTCTGCGATGTCCGCGCAATGTCCGTTATCGAGGGTATATCGGAAGCGAAATACTCACCGCGAGTATTTCGCCTGTTGACCCCGAGCGGACATCAGCTCGAAATCGTCCGAGCTTGATCCGCGCCGAGATCACTGGCGTCCGAGGCGCGGTACGCACCAGCCGCGGCGACGGTCGCTGCCCCTGTTGCATTCGAAGAAAATGGGCGCATCGTGGTTGTCATCCCGGAAACACAATTCGCCGGCTAAATGACGCTGAGAAAGTAAACACCCACTTGCCCATCGTTCAGCAACGGGAGCGTGACATGAACAAAATTCCGCTCGCATTGACATTGGGCCTGCTGCTCGGTCCGGCGCTGGCGCCGGCCGCGATGGCGCAGAGTCCCCAACCGGCGATCTCCGCGGAAGAGGCGCATGCGATCGGCGTCGAGGCCTACGTCTATTTCTATTCGCTGGTGACGATGGACCTGACCCGCAAGCAATTCACCAACATCGAGCCGGGGAAAGAGTTCGGCAAGGGCCCGATGAACACCTTCACCAATGTTCCGGAATATCCGCCCGCCGACTTCAAGGGCGTGGTGCGGTCGAACTTCGACACTCTTTATTCCATCGCGTGGCTCGACATGACGAAAGAGCCGGTAGTCGTCTCTGTCCCGGACACCAACGGGCGCTTCTACCTGCTGCCCATGATCGACATGTGGTCGGACGTCTTCGCCTCGCCGGGATGGCGCACGACCGGAACGCAGGCGGGCAATTTCCTCGTGACCCCGCCGGGCTGGCGGCCCGACTTGCGGGACAGGTTCATCGACGAGTTCAAGCTGCCGAAGGATACCCAGCGCATCGATGCGCCGACGCCCTATGTGTGGATCATCGGCCGCACCAGGACGGACGGCCCGCCGGACTATGACGCCGTCCACAAGATCCAGGCCGGGTACAAGGTCACGACGCTGTCCGACTGGGGCAAGCCGGCGCGGCCGGTCGAGGTGAAGATCGACCCGAGCGTCGACATGAAGACGCCGCCGAAGGTCCAGGTCGATACCATGCCGGCGGGCAAATACTTCGCCTACGCCGCCGAGCTCCTCAAGCTGCAGCCGCCGCATCTCACCGACGAACCGATCATCGCCCGGATGAAGCGCATCGGCATCGAGCCCGGCAAGAGCTTCGACATCGACAAGCTCGATCCCGTCGTGCGCACGGCGCTTGCAAGCGCGCCGGCCGAGGCGCAAAAGCTGATGGAATGGAAGGTCCGGACCTTGGCCCGGGTCGCGAACTATTGGTCGATGAACACGGACACCATGGGCGTCTACGGCAACTACTATCTCAAGCGCGCCGTCGTCGCCCAGGTCGGCCTCGGGGCGAACCTGCCGGAAGACGCCATCTATCCGCTCAACCTCGGCGACGAGGACGGCAAGCCGCTCGACGGCGCCAACAGATACACGCTGCATTTCGACAAGGGCGCAACGCCGCCGGTGAACGCCTTCTGGTCGGTGACCCTTTACGATCAGGACGGCTTCCAGGTCGCGAACGGGCTCAACCGCTTCGCGGTGAGCAGCTGGATGCCGTTCACCTACAATCCGGACGGCTCGCTCGACCTCTATTTCCAGAACGAGAGCCCGGGCAAGGACAAGGAGGCGAACTGGCTTCCCGCCCCGAAGGGCGCCTTCAATTTGACGATGCGCCTCTACAGCCCGAAGTCCGAGGCGCTCACCGGCAAATGGAACCCGCCGCCGATCACGCGGGTGCAAGGACTTCCAGGCTTGGTTGCTCAATAAAATTTGCTTGGCGCGTCGGCTTAAGAGCGCCGACGCTCTATTTTATGCCGTATTGGAGGGGCCGTTCATCGGTCGGCCTTTCGCCGCGCACGATCGATTGCGTGCCAAGACCATCCGATGTCTGCTCTTGGCACGAAGCTGCCGTTCCCGGATGTCCGCGCAATGTCCGCTGTTGCGGGTAGACCGGAAGTGATTTGCTCGCCTCCTCACCCTTCTCTCTTACCGTGCATCGCCTGCCAGATCCGCGCCGGCGTCGCGGGGCCGTCGAACGCCGTGACGCCGAGCGGCGCCAGCGCGTCGAGGATCGCGTTGGCGATCGCGGGAAAGGCGGCGACCGCGCCGGCCTCGCCGCAGCCCTTCACGCCGAGTGGATTGGTCGTGCAGCGGGTGCCGTCGAACGCCAGATCGAACGGCGGCAGGTCGTCGGCGCGCGGCATCGCGTAGTCCATGAACGAGCCGGCGATCAGCTGGCCCGAGCGCGCATCGTAGGTCGCGCGCTCGAGCAGCGCTTGGCCCGCACCCTGGGCGATCGCGCCGTGCGCCTGGCCGGCCGCGATCATCGGGTTCACCAGCACGCCGTAGTCGTCGAGCGCGGTATAGCGCGCCAAGGCGACCTCGCCGGTCTCGCGGTCGATCTCGATCTCGGCGACGTGCGTGCCGTTGGGGAATGTCATCGCCTCGCGCGTCCACGCGTGATAGGTGTCGAGCGGCGTGCCGGCGGCGCGGCCGCGCGCCGCGACGTCGATCAGCGCGATCGATCTGTCTGTTCCTACCACCATGAAGCGGCCCGCGTCGAAGCGGATGTCGGCTTCGGCTGTCTCGAGCGCTTCGGCGGCGAGCTTGATGCCCTTGGCGATGATCTCGTCCGACGCGCGCCAGATCGCCGTGCCGCCCATATAGGTCGCGCGTGAGCTGCCGTGGCCGCCGCCCGCGACGATGCGGTCGGTGTCGCCCTGCACCAGGCGGATGATCGCGTTGGGCAGGCCGAGCCGATCGGCGAGGATCTGCGGGAACGTCGTCTCGTGGCCCTGACCGATCGTCTGGGTGCCGGTGATCAGCGCGACCGAGCCGTCAGGCTCGAACCGGATGTCGACGTTCTCGTTGGGCGAGCCGCCGGTGCCCTTGATGTGGTAGGCGAAGCCGAGCCCGCGCAGCCGGCCGCGCGCCTCGCACGCGTGCCGGCGTGCCGTGAAGCCCGCGACGTCGGCACGCGCCAGCGCCTGGTCGAGCATCGGCGCAAAGCGGCCGCTATCGACCTTGAAGCCGAACGCGTTGGTCATCGGCATCGCCTCGGGCGGCACCATGTTGGCACGCCGGAGCTGGGCGCGGTCGAAGCCGCAGCTTCGCGCCGCCGCGTCGATCAACCGCTCGATGATGTTGTTGGCCTCGGCGAAGCCGGGCCCGCGCGTCACGCCGATCGGCGCCGTATTGGTCAAGACCGCGGCGATGCGGAGCTCGATTGCCGGGATGGCGTAGACCGTGCCCGCCAGGTGGACGTATTGGTTGGTCTGCACCGCGCCCGAGCCGCCGGCCATGTAGGCGCCGATGTTGGCGGCGCTGGTCACGCGCAACGCGAGGAAGCGCCCGCCAGCGTCGAGCGCAAGCGCCGCCTGGGCGTGATGATCGCGCGCCTGATGGTCGGACAGGAACACCTCACTGCGGCTGGCGATCCATTTGACCGGCCGTCCGACGCGCTTGGCGGCCCAGGGCAGCAGCACGTGCTCGGCGTAGACGAAGTTCTTGGCGCCGAAGCCGCCACCGACGTCGGGCGCGACCAGCCGCACCGCGGTCGGCGCCACACCCAACGCGCGCGCGACCGCGTCGCGGATGCCGTGGATGTTCTGGCTCGAGACGTGCAGCGTGTAGCGGCCGGTCGCGCGATCGTACTGGCCGATGCCGCCGCGCGGCTCCATCGGATTGATGACGATGCGGTGGTTGTCGAGCGTGAGCTCGACGAGGTGCGCCGCCGTCGCGAAGGCCCGCTCGACCGCGGTGCCGTCGCCCATGCGCCAGTCGAGGCAGACGTTGCCCGGCACCTCCGGCGAGAGTTGCGGCGCGCCAGGCGCACGCGCGGCCGCCGCCGTCGTGACCGCGGGCAGCGGCACGTATTCGACCGCGACCAGATCCGCGGCGTCGAGCGCCTCAGCGGGCGTCTCGGCGACGATCAGCGCGACCGGCTCGCCGACGAAGCGCACCGTGTCGGTCGCCAGCAAAGTTTGCGGCGCGAAGGCGAACGGCTCGCCGGTTTGAACGTTGGCCTCGACCGTCGGACGCAGTGCCTTGAGGCCATCAGCGGCGATTTCGGCGGAAGTCAGCACCGCGATCACGCCGGGAGCGGCGCGCGCCATGCACGCATCGAGCGCGGTGATCCGCGCGTGCGCGTGCGGCGAGCGCAGGACGACCGCGTGCGCCACGCCGTCGACCGCGAGGTCGTCGAGATAGGCGCCGCGGCCGGTGAGGAACCGCACGTCCTCGCGCCGCTTCGGCGCGTCCCCGATCGCGGCGCGATCCATGTTCTCGGATAGGGCGCCACCGGCGGGCTGCGAAGCCGCGGTCGCCTGTTCCCCGCGATTCAACTCGGTCAAAAGATGTCCGGTCCAGATCCGACAGTTCGCAAGATTACTGCTGGAATTTTCGTCCAACCAAGACTTTCGCCGAGGCGCGCGTTTCCAACATGTTACTCGGCCGCCAAGGGCTTGGCATCCTTGAACGCCGGCATCACCTCCTCCGCCACCCACTGGATCTGCTCGAGCATCACCTGTTGCGGCGTGCTGATCGAGGTGGAGAGGTTGATGTTCTCAAGGCCGGGAAAGCGTGCTTCGAGCTTCTTCAGATGCTCGACCAGGTCGGCGGGCGTGCCGGCAAACCAGGAGCCGAGCTGCATGAAATGCTCCAAGGTCGGCACGCCCACCTTGGTCCAGCCGCCGCGGGCTTGCGTGGCCTTGACCTGCTCGGGCGTGATGCCAGGCACGAATCCCAAGGGAGCGAACATCTTGACGTGTTCTTCGTAGAACGGCGTCATCTCCTTGATCGCCTGCTCGCGGGTCCTGGCGAGATGGAAGAAGATACCGATGCCGAGGTTCTGGCCAAGCTCCCAGTGATGGCCGGCGCGCGCCGCGGCGTCGCGGTAGGCCGCGATCGGGCCTTCGGCCATCGTCGCGGCTCCGCCGCCTACCAATCCCTTGATGCCATGCTTCACCATGAAATCCATGGCTCGCGGCGTCGCCGAGACGATCGGCTGCCAGCACTCCACCGGCCGGTTGACCGGCCGCGGCACGAGCGTCAGTTCCTTAAGCTGGTAGCCGCGATAGGGCACGCTGGGCGGCAGCGTATAGTGCTTGCCGCGATGGGAGAAGCTTTCGCTGTTGAAGGCCTTGAACAGGATCTCGACCTGCTCCTCGAAGATCTCGCGGTTGGCGTTCTGGTCAAGCAGCGGGCCGCCAAGGGTCTCGACCTCGCGCGTGTGATAGCCGCGGCCGACGCCGAAGACGGTGCGGCCCCTGGTCAGGATGTCGGCGACGGCGTAGTCCTCGGCGAGCCGGAGCGGATGCCACATCGGGGTGATGTTGAAGCCGCAGCCCACCTTCAGCCGCTTGGTGACGTGTGCCAGATGCACCGCCAGTATCAGGAGGTTGGGTAGCACCTCGTAGCCTTCGCGCTGGAAGTGATGCTCGGCCAGCCACAGCGTGTCCCAGCCGAACCGATCCATCTGCTTGGCGATCGCTTCGAGCTTGTCGAACACAGAGACGAGCTGCTCGTTGGAGTAGTTGCGCTCGTTGGCGGGCGTGGCGTCCTGGCCGAGGTCCGGCATGTCGATGTGGCCGGGATAGACCGTCATGAACCTGGTGATCATGGTGCCTCCTTGGGGGCCGGGGGCGCTCGAGTGACAGGCGTTTGTGCTTCCATTGGCAGGATAGCCGGCGCCGCGGCGGCACTCAACGCGCGCCGATGTCGGTCGTCAGCGGGGGAACCGGACGGCATATGGCCGCGCTCGGTCAGAACGAGCCGTTTGTCTGGGGTGCGCTCGGCTTCCGCTAGAGCGTGATGACTTTTGTTCGAATCGTCATCACGCTCTAACTTCTTTCTTGGAGCATGATCTTTTCCGAAAACCGGTATCCACCCCGCATCAAGTGCGGGGCGGGCTTTTTCGGGATCATGCTCTAGTCGATCCCAACGCTAGAGAACGCATCCAGGAGACGCGCGCGCTCGCGACCTTTGGCGGCGTGGCCGAGCAGGCTTTGCCTCGAACTTTCCTAACTTGTACGATGGCAGGCCGGAAGCAGCGCGCCGTCGTGTCGCGAGGATGCGACCTGCTGTTTGGCAGCCAGTCGCGGCATTTTGGAAGTTGGTATCATCACCCGGATGGCGAACTTGACTGGGGCGCCGCCCGGGTGGGAACAAGCATGATTTCAATCCTCTATTGGCAAACTGCTGGCATCGCATGCCCGATTGGATCAAAGCGTCGAGAGCCGCATCGCTGAACACGATGGTGACGGTCGCTTGCGCCATTGTGGTTGGCGCTTTGTTGTTTTGGAACGCGTGGACATTTGCCTACGTCTTCTGGATTGGAACGAGCCCGTTGCCGTTCGGCGACCAGTGGGACGCGGGACTTTTTCCCGAGCAATGGACCCAAAATCTGTTCGGGCTGCATAACGAACATCGTCCGGCGTTGGCCCGCCTGGTGGGTGCCCTCGATTGGTACCTGGCCGATGCCCGCAATGGGGTCAACGCGACCTTCATCGCCGTTTGCTATCCGGTGGTCGGGCTCGTGTTGTTCAAGCTGGTCAACACTATTGTTGGGGATTGGCGTCGCGCCGCCGTCATCGCCGGGCTCGCCTCGGCAATCATCCTGACCCTTGCGCAATGGGAGAACCTGCTGTGGCCGTTTCAGACCCACTTCGTCGGCAGCTTCGTGTTCGCGTTGCTGGCGCTGTTTTTTGCCGCGCGTACGGCGCCGCCGTCGCAATCGCCCCGGTGGAAGACGGTCAATGTTCTTGTTTGCCTGTTTGCCAGTTTCTTCGCGGTGTCGCTGGCCAGCGGATTGCTCGTTTTGCCCTTCGTTGCCGCGCTATTTTTCATCCTCGGTGCTTCGCCGCGGCTCAAATACGGTTACATCGTTTTTGTGATCATCGTGCTCGGGCTTTATTTTTACCGCTATGCCAGTCCGAACCACTTAAACCCGCTCGCCGCGTTGCGCAATGTGTGGGCGGTTGGCAACTTTGCGCTGGCCTACCTCGGCTCGCCTTTTACGCGCGGCGATCCGAGCCTGGCTGCGGTCGTCGGAGCATCAGGCGTGCTGGCACTGATCGTGGTGGGCGCGGATGCCGTCATCACTTTTTTGCGCGAACCTCGATTGCTGCAAGCGTCCAAGGGCGCGGCTTACCTTGTGCTGCTGTTGTTTGCCGTGTTCGTTTTTTGCGCTGACGGGGCCACCGCATTGGGGCGGGTGATCGACTTCGGAATCGAGGGAGCGCTGGCGCCCCGCTACGCGACTCCGGCCGTTTTCTTTTGGGCCGGCTTGGTCGCCGCATGCCTCGTTCAACCGTATGTCCGCCGGAGCGGCAGTTCCCGCATTCTTTGCTGGGGCGGCGCCGTCCTCGGTGTCGCGCTGGCGTCCACCGTCGCCTTCCAACAACGCGCCTATGTGGCGAGCATGTATAACAAGCGGGCGGACAGATTTAACGCCGCGATTGCGTATTTGCTCGGCATTCGCAACCAGCCGGTAATCCTTCAGCTCTATCCCCAATCCGCGGTTTTCGCCGGCCATCTCGACGATCCTTTCCAACGCCTGCGGCGCGCGCGCAAATCGATATTTACCGATGATGATTGGGCTGGCCGGCTTGGTACGCCGCTGCGCGAATGGAAGCCGGACCTGAGCCGCGATTGCCGTGGCGCGATCGAGCGGCGCGCAATAGTGCCGGATCAAGCAGAGCCGATTTCGGAACTCGCGGGATGGGCGTGGGATGACGAACGCAGGCGGGTTCCCGATCTGATCGCATTCACCGATGCCCGTGACCTCGTCCTCGGCTTCGCCGCCCCGGGCTTTCGTCGCGTAGACCTGCGTGAACAGCAGGTGGCCGTCACATCGAGTGCCGCCGGATGGAACGGGTTTGTTCGCGCCGACCAGACCGTGACCATTCATGCCTACGGCGTCATGCTCGGCCGCTCCAATCGGGCTTGCGAATTTGCCACGAGCTTTTCGTCACAATGATTTTGTCACGGCGGCCGGCCAACACGCGCTCAAGATACGGCCAGGCATTGGCATCGGCTCGGCGGCAAAGTTGGCAATACGCGCCTTGATCTGCGGGTCGGCGAGGCCGGCAGCTTCGCGCGCTGGCGGGGCTCGCGCCCCACTTTAACTTTTCTCGGAATGGCACGGACCGAACCAAACCAAAGTTGGTACTCAACGACCGCAAGCGATTAATGGGCCATAACCGCCCTGACAGCTCCGTCGTTGCCGCGGCCCCGCGTTAGAGCGTGATGACTTTTCTTCGAATCGTCATCACGCTCTGACTTCTTCTTCTTGGAGCATGATGTTTTCCGAAAACCGGTACCCACTTTTCGGCATCATGCTCTAGTGGCTCGTCCCCTTGCCGGCCCGGTCGAACACCATCCCGGCGCCCCGCATCGTGTAGAGCTGACCGTCGTGCACGAAGAACACGGTGCCGCGTGGCACCCGTTTGGCACGTTTCATGAGCGTCGTCATGGGGCGTTCGCCGATGGGCATGGCCCGCATCTGGCCGTCCGGATCGACCACGTAGAACATGCGTTCCTTCAAGTCCCACGGCTCGGCTTGGGCAAAAGCAGGCGTCGCCAGGCACGTGGCGAGCAGGGCACCAAGGAACGCCTTCCTGAACAGTGACATCGTCGTCTCCCTCTTCTGAAAAGGGCGATCGCGCCCGATAGCCGAGACAGTGATAGGCGAACGGGGTGCCTTCGAGCAATACGGTTTGCCGCCGTCGGCAGCGCGAGCTTCCTCAATGGCGCTGGCGACCGCCCCACGGCAGCTATTGATCCATGTGAGACATAGGCTACTCGGTGCCTGGACCTCGGCGAGGCGCTATAGTTCGTCCGCGCCGGTCGGTCTCCTCCCTTTGAGCCGACGCGCAGACGTAGGCGCATGAGCGCTGCACATCCAGGAGCACGTAATGGCAGATACCTCATCACCAGGGATGTGGGCGCCATTGCTGATGGTTTTAGTCGGCGGCGCCCTCACGCTGGCGGGGACATGGCTTGGCCCTTGGCTTTCCGAGAGGCGCAAGGAACGGGCGGAAAGACAGAAAAGACGTGCCGAGAAGTTTCAGGAGCTGGTGGCGGCGCTCTTTGAGGTCGATCATTGGGTCAATAATGTCAGGAGAGATGTTGCCATTGGTGAGGAGGTTCCTGATGTGGTGTCGCCATTTTGGAAGGTTCACGCAATTTCAGCTGCTTACTTCCCCGAGTTTGAGGCGGCCATTCAGGCGTTAGACGACGCAACTTCGAGATATAGGCTTTGGATGACAGAAGAAAGTCAGCGGCGTCTCGCCGGTCAAGCTGGTAGGGCGTGTGAGGGCCACAAGGAAGCCTATGAACCATACCAACAAAGTAGAGACGGTTTGCTCAAGGCGCTGAAAGAATTTGCCGCCAAGGAATTTCACTGAACATCGTGTTGCGGACCAAGGCCTAAATGTCGCATGCCTCGGCAGCCAAAGCGTGGCCGCAGGCGTGGCCTTGAACGGTTAACGTGCCCGCTCCCGCAGGATCGCAAAGGAAAGATCGCGGGCGCGGCGCCGCGCCACGTGGCGCCGATGTCCGCTGGTGGAACCAGACCGGTGCCACCGCGGGCTGCTCCGCCCCGGATGGCGCATCACCTCGGGCAGGAGCGCGCTGCGTCGTGCGGGTTGCGGAACGAGCCAGCGCGACCTACGTTCCCGGTTACCTTTGCGTGGGGGAACGCCCGCTTCCGGAGCGCGCGGGAACCCGGGAGACGCCGCGCATGAATACCAGGTCAGTGGTTTCCACGGCGCTCACCCTCGTGGTTTCCGTCTTGTGCATGGGCCTCGTGCTGCGGCCGACGGTCGTCTCCGGCGCCTCGATGATGCCGACGCTGCACGACAAGGATCTCCTGATCGCCTCGCCGCTGGCGGAGCGGCTGTTCCGACCGGCGCGCGGCGACATCGTCACCGTTTGCCTGTCGGCAAATCCGCTGTGCGGCTTCGCTTTCTCAGGAGACACGCAATACGTCAAGCGAATCGTGGCGGTCCCCGGCGACACGGTGCGCTACGGCAGCTGCAACGTGCTCGTGATCACCGGGAGCGGCCAAAGACTTGACGACAGCGAGCCGACGATGGCGTGCCGCGACCGGGGCGAGTTCAAGGAGATTCTCCTCCCCGACGGGATGTATTTCGTCGCCGGCGACAATCGCGGAAACAGTCTCGATTCGCGCGCTTTCGGCCCGATCAGCAAATCGCAAATCAATTCCAAAGTGCTGGCACAAATACGCTTCACCTGGGCGCCGTAGGGTGGGCTAAGCGCGCCGAAGCCCGCAGGGCGTAGGCGTGCGTGCGCACCGTTTTTGCGGCGTCCGAAGGATCACCTCTCCCCGCTTGCGGGGAGAGGGCAGCTGTGGCGCTGGCCTTCGCAGATTTCTGTAATCCCTTACCTATCCCGCTCCCGTCCCTCACACATTTTGCCGACCGCATCGTTGCGCCTCGCGCGGGAGCGTTTATTCTCTCGCCGCAAAGACTTCGGGAAGACGGGGTGGGGATCCATGAATTTACGGTTGAACACCGGCATTGTCGCGTGTCTGATCGTTGCCGCCGCACTCGCGCCGGCGGCGCCCGCACAGGCGCAAATCCCGCCGGCGAAAACGCAAATCCCCCCGGCCAAAGCCGCGAACCCGCCGGCGAAAGCGCAAAAGCCGCCGGCCAAAGCGGCAAACCCGCTCTACGTCGATCAGTGCACCGATTGGGAAGGAAAGAAATTCGCAATCGACGCGCGCATCGACGGCTGCACGCGCACCATCGGTTCGGGCAAGTATCAGGGAAAAAATCTCGCCTGGGCTTACGACAACCGCGGCCTCGCCTACAAGAACAAGGGCGACCTCGACCTTGCGATCGCCGATTACAATCAGGCGCTGGCGCTCGATCCGAAGCTCGCGGCGGCCTATCTCAACCGCGGCGTCGCGTACTACGGCAAGGGCGACACCGATCGAGCGCTTGCCGAGTTCAACCAGGCGATCGCGCTCGATCCGAAACTCGTATCGGGCTACAACGACCGCTGCGCCGTGTACCGGGCCAAGCGCGACTTGGACCGCGCCATCGCCGACTGCAGCCAGGCGCTCACGCTCGATCCGAAACACGCGCAGGCCTACTACAACCGCGGCAACGTGTATGCCGACAAGGGCGACCGCGATCGTGCCATCGCCGACTACAGCCAGGCGATCGCGCTCAATCCCAACTACGCGCAGGCCTACAACAATCGCGGCAACAAATACTCCGACAAGGGCGACCAGGATCATGCCATCGCCGACTTCAACCAGGCGATCGCGCTCGATCCGAAATATGCGCTGGCCTACAACAACCGCGGCTACGCCTACGCGCGAAAAGGCGACCCCGATCGTGCCATCGCCGACTTCACTCAGGCGATCGCGCTCAATCCGAAATATGCCCTCGCCTACATCAACCGCGGCAACCTCTACCGGGACAGGAAGGACTACGACCGCGCGATTCCCGACTACGAGGAGGCGATCCGGCTCGATGCGAAATCCGCCCTCGCCTACGCCAATCGCGGCGAGGCCTACCTATACAAGCGGGACTACGAACGGGCGATTGCCGACTACGACGAGGCGATCCGGCTCGATCCGAAATACGTGCTCGCCTACAAGCGCCGGGGCTCGGCGCATCGCTACCACGCCGGGCCCACGCCCGCGCAGCGCGACATGAGCGAGGTCGACCGCGCCGTCGCCGACTACACCGAGGCGATCCGGCTCGATCCGAACGACGGGCAGGCCTATTGGGGACGCGCGCTGGCGTACGACGAGAGGGGCGACCGCGACAGCGCCATCGCCGACAACACGGTGGCCATCCGGCTCGTTCCGAAGGATGTTTCGCCGGTCATCAACCGCGGCGATGTTTACATCACCAAGGGCGACATCCAGCACGCGCTCGAGGATTTCAACAAAGCGCTCGACATGTGCAAGCAGGATCTGTGCTCCGACCAGGGCTGGACGGAAGCTTACGCCGGGCGCTGTCTGGGCCGGGCGATCGCCGCCGGCGACCTCGACGGCGCGCTCGCGGATTGCGACGAAGCGCTCCGCCACAAGCCGACCAACGGCGATGCTTTCAACCACCGTGCGCTCATCAAGTTCAAACGCGGCTCATTCCCGCAGGCTCTCGCCGATTACGACGCCGCGCTGGCGCAGAACGCAAAAGACGCCGACTCGCTCTACGGCCGCGGGTTGGCCAAGCTGCGGAACGGCGACGCGGCGGGCGGCAACGCCGACATCGCCGCCGCGAAGACCATCGACGGCGGCATTGCCGAGACCTTTGCGCGCTACGGCGTGAAGTGAAGCATAGAAAGCGTAGGGTGGGCTAAGGAGCCGACGCGCAAGCGGCGGCGACGTGCCCACGCGTTCTTTTTGTTTCTGCCGAAGCCGCGTGGGCACGCCCTCCTTAGCGCTTCGCGCTTCGGAGGGCTTAGCCCACCCTACGAACTGAACGACCCCCACCCCGCTCCGCCCGCTGCGCGGGCGTCGCGACCCTCCCCACAAGGGGGAGGGTAAACGCGGGAACCCGGGCGGGGCCGCGCTGTTGAGTTTCTGTGCGGACTTGCGCGGAACTACTCAGGTAGGGAGAAGCTGCATGAGCCGGGCGCGAAATGCGCTCCATCCGGACGGCGCCGCGAGGGGCCGGGCGCGAAGCGGAGATGTCGCTCGGCCGACCGAGGCCCCCAGCATGGTGCCTGCGGCGCCGGGCGAGGACGCGGCGGCGCGCGGGCTGCGCGCGTCGACCCCCGCGGAAATCCCCGCGCGCGGCTGGAAGGACATTCTCAAGCGCTTTTATCAGCGTCTCGACGACGACCGCATTCTCGCCATCGCGGCCGGCGTCACCTTCTACGCGCTGCTCGCGATCTTCCCGGCGATCGCCGCGCTCGTGTCGATCTACGGCTTGTTCTCCGACCCGGGAACGATCGCCAAGCACCTCGACGACATTTCCGGCATGGTGCCGGGCGGCGCGATCGAGGTCGTCCGCGGCCAGCTGGAGAATCTGACGGCGAAGGGAAACAGCGCCCTCGGCGTGGCCTTCATCATCGGTCTGGCGATTTCGCTGTGGAGCGCGAACTCCGGCGTCAAGGCTATGATGGACGCGCTCAACGTCGCCTACGCCGAGCGGGAGAAACGCGGGTTCTTCCGTCTCAACGCCACCTCGCTGGTGTTCACGCTGGGCGGCATCGTCGCCATCCTGGTCGGCCTCGGCGCCATCGTGGTGCTGCCGCTCGCGCTGCAGTATCTCGGCCTCGACCGCGAAAAATGGATCACCGACGCGATCAAATGGCCGGTGCTGTTCGTGGTCGTCGGACTGGCGCTGGCGGTGCTTTATCGCTACGCGCCGAGCCGCCGCGACGCCAAATGGCGCTGGATCACCTGGGGCAGCGCGGTCGCGACGGTCGGCTGGATCGCAATCTCGATTCTGTTCTCGTGGTACGCCACAAACTTCGGCAGCTACAACAAGACCTACGGCTCGCTCGGCGCGGTGGTCGGCTTCATGACCTGGATTTGGCTCTCCGTCACCGTGATCCTGATCGGGGCCGAACTGGACGCGGAGATGGAGCGGCGGAAGTTGGCGAATAGCGAATAGCGAATAGCGAATGGTAAGGTGTGAGTGGTGATACACACACCACGCACACCTCAACTCACTACTCACTACTCACTACTCACTATTCGCTATTCGCTATTCGCCATTCGCTAACGCAGAGCTGCATCATGCCCGAACCTGTCGTCATCACGATCTCGCACCGCCTCGGCAAGGAGGAAGCCGCGCGCCGCCTGCGCAAGGGTTTCGCCGAACTCCCGACGAACGTAACGCCCCTGTTCCGGATCAACGAGCAACGATGGTCGGGCGACCGTTTCGATTTCAGCGCGAGCGCATTTGCCCAGCGCATCACCGGATCGATCGACGTTGCCGACGACAGCGTGCGGGTCGAGGTCATGTTGCCGACGCTGCTGGCGCGACTGGCTTCGCGAATACCCGGCGTGATCCAGCGCGAGGCGCGCCTCATGCTCGAGAAGAAATAGCCGGTTCGGGCCGCAGGTTCACCTCTCCCCGCTTGCGGGGAGAGGTCGACGCGCGAAGCGCGTCGGGTGAGGGGGATTCTCCACCGGCGTCGCGCTTCTGAGAGTCCCCCTCACCCGGCCGCTTCGCGGCCACCCTCTCCCCGCAAGCGGGGACAGGGAACGCTGTGGCACCGCCGAGCCACAAGGGGCTATCGCTCGCAAGCCCGGTGGGGGCCAAGGGCTTCGCGCAGGCGGGAAACCGGTGGCCGCTTGCAGCTGTCAGGATTTCGCCGCCGGCAGCGGGATCGTCAGCTCCACAACATAGCCCTCGGCGCGACGCGTCTTTTCAACGGTCGCTGCGAGCTGCCTGGCAAGAGCTTCGACGATCTGCGACCCGAGTCCTTTTCGTCTTTCATCGGTCGCCGGCCCGGGGCCGGCATCGCTGACCGCCACAAGCAACCGTTCTTCTTGGGCCCTCAACGCGAGGCGGTGTGGCGCGCGGCCGTATTTGAGCGAATTGGTGACGAGCTCGTTCACGACCAGCCCGAGGGGAATCGCCATATCGGTCGGCACTTCGACCGAAGCCAAGTCAACTTGGACGGAGTCCGCGCGTCCGAGCGCTCCTGCGATGTCCTTACAAAGATTACCGAGAAACACGTCAAGCGAGACGATCCGAATGTCCTTGCCGGAATAGAGCCTCTCATGCACCGCGGCGATCGCATGGACCCGAGCGCCCGCGGTTTTCAGCGCGGCGTTCGCTTCCGCGTTTCGCACCTGAGAACCTTGAAGGCGCAGGATGCTGGAAACGATCTGCAGGCTATTCTTGACGCGGTGATTGATTTCTTTGAGCAGAATCTCCTTTTGCCGCACCTCCGCTTGCAAAGCGTCCCTGGCGCGCTCCAACTCGCGCCGCTCGCCAAGCCCGCGAAGGTCCTCCAGTTCGGCGAAAAGGCGCTGGCCGAGGTCGCATCGCGCGGCCTCCGGGTCGTCCAGCAACCGCTTCGTCAATTCCTCGTTGACCCGCAACAGCTCTTCCGCGTCGTCTTCGAGCGCCAAATCCGGATGCAGCACCGTCCAAAAGTGCGCGGTCCGAATGAAGGCCAGGAGCCCCAGCACGTGCTCATAGCGCCGGCCGCCGAGAACGTGACGCAGCGCTTTGCGGGCCCGGTCGGAGCGGCGCGGCTCGACGTATACAAGCGTCAGCGCGCTGAACAGCTTGTCCTCGAGATCGCTTTCCGGCGCAGGCCAATCCGCGCCGGGCGCGGAGGTTTCGAGTGCCGCGGCAACCTTGTCGGGCCCGCGATCCCAGGGCGTCGGCTGCGCCAGTAGCCGTATCACCTGCTCCACGGTCTGCGCCGGCACGCTCGGATCTCCTGCCGCGTGACCGTAGCCGAGCAAAAACGCCGTGTGGCGGATGATGCAATAACGCACCTCGCAAAAGCGCGAGAGATAAACGAACAGGCGCTCCTTGAAGAGCGACGGGATGGGGTTGTCGAAGTAAGCAGATACGGCAAAACCCCACAGCCGCTCAAGGATCTCGGGAGCGTCCGGCGCGGAGACAAAAAAGTTGGGAACCAAGCCGAAGCGGCTCGCGACCTCGCGTTGGAAGGGGGTCGGCGAACTCATCATTTACCAACAATGCCGATCCGGCAGGCAGCATCCGCGTCGCGGCGCAACTCCCCGGCGCCGAAGTTCCGAGGGCGGCGGGATCATAGGGCGGCAACGCCGGCCGCGCCACTCCCGCGGTACCGCGCAAACGTGCGGCAATCTATACGATCGTCGGGAACCGGTCTTACCGGCCTTGGCCCGCGGCCGAAACCTGCGTAACAAATAAAATAAGACAATCGCGTCGATTTCTATCGCCGCTGTGGCGGATATGTAACAGCGCGGCGGTGGATCGCGTGTTATCCATGCGTCGCATCGTGACCTGCGGCGGCTTCATCGCTGCAAGGGCCGCTTTCCGGAGCGGCCCTTTTCGTTGTGCAAGGAAGGCCGCCGCTCTCAATGCATACGCAAGACTGGCGACAGGCCGCGCGCCCCGGCGAGGACGCGGCGGTGAAGGCGACGCTGTTGCTCTATCGGCCGGGCAAGCGCCAACCCGACGTCCGCGATTTTTCCCGTGA
>Ga0210408_10000968_pt1 | contig 31687 bp, 26 predicted proteins | sample IncBWH4MmetaG_FD_155471 | JGI IMG/M metagenome (GOLD analysis project Ga0210408, IMG submission 155471) | Forest soil microbial communities from Barre Woods Harvard Forest LTER site, Petersham, Massachusetts, United States - Inc-BW-H-4-M | ecosystem: Environmental > Terrestrial > Soil >... | reverse complement strand
ATATCCTCTTCCCATGCCGGAACTTGTGACGGAGCGTCTTCACCTGCGAAGATTCCGGCAGGAAGACCTTATAGATACCTTTGCTTGGACCGGCGATCCGGAGGTTAGTAGGTATACCTTCTGGTCGGTTCACAAGACCCAGGACGAGACGCAACAATTCCTTGACTTCTGTTTCAAAGAGTACTCCGAGAAGGGCATCGGCCCTTGGGCCGTGGAGCTGAAAACGACGGGCATCGTAATCGGGAACTGCTCCTATGCCGCGATTCACCTTTCGGATGCCCGAGTTGAACTAGCATTCTTCTTCGCCCGCAAATGTTGGGGCCAGGGTCTAGCAAGTGAAGGGCTCAGCGCTCTGCTCCGCCTTGGCTTTGAGGAACTGGGCCTGAATCGAATGGAGGCCCGCTGTATGCCTGCGAATGTTGCTTCCGAACGTGTCATGCAAAAACTGGGAATGCAGTTTGAAGGAGTGCTCAGGGAGTATTTACGGGTAAAAGGCCAGTTTTGTGACCTGAAGGTTTACTCACTGCTGAAGCGAGACTGGTACGAAAAACGCTCCGCGCCACAGTGATCTCGGCTTCCGTGTCGCGGCAAGTTAACTTTCTCACGATGGCAGACCAATTCGGCGAAGCAGATCGCCGAAACGGGGATCGCCCTGCAGGTTCTCAAAATGAGGATCTGACCCGAGGTAGACGAGATTGCCTGCACGTCCCTGCCAGGCCTTGTCTAGCCACTCGAAAGCCCCGTCTTGCTCACCCAACTCCGCATGAATTGCTGCGCATCCAAACGCATGCTGGAAGTGGGGAGGCCCGGATTCTTTCTTCAATTCGTCAAGTACCTTTCGCGCTTCGAGTTGCCTTCCCATCAGCGCATGGCCTGCTGCCCATATCCCTCTAGCACGAAGACTACCCCCAGAAAGCGCAAGACCCTGCTCAGACTCCGCCATAGCATCGTGCCACATGCCTTTTCGGGCATAAGCGTACGCGAGGAGCTGGTGGGTGGCACCGAAAAGGGGATCTAGTTCCACGGTCTTCCGAAATTCCGCGATCGCTTCATCATATTGCCGCGCGAAATAGTGAACCGCTCCGAGGTGGAAGCTAAGCGTCGCCGACAGGGGATCAATAGACAGGGCAACTCGAGCTTCAGTTGTGGCCTCCTGGTATAGCTGCTTGGCTACGTACCAGTGGCTATAAACGTAATGACCACTTGCGAGGTTTGGACCTAGTTTGATCGCACGACACAATTCTGCCTGGGAGCCCTGCCAGTCCCAATCGTACACAAGCCGCACGAATGCTAAGGCTGAGTGAGCATCAGCCACGCAATCATCGATTTCCAGCGCCTTGAGGGCAGCCGCTTTGGCTTTTGGAAACGTCTCACTCGGTGGCGCGTCACCGAAAAAAGCTATCAGCAAGTACAGGTAGGCCAAGCTGGTGTACGCTTCTGCATAAGTCGGATCCGCATCGATCGCTTGCCTGGTATAGTCGAAGCCCTTCCGGAATCCCTCCGGAGTCCACTTATTGGCGAAGTGCACTGCCTTGAGAAAGAGGAGATAGGCCTCACGGCTTTCTGTGGCGGGCCTGCTGAGCCTCCCCCTTTCCTTTTCACCGAGTCGCAACTGCAACCTGTTCGAGATTTCACCGACAATTCCCCGCTGGACGGCCAGGACGTCCTCTGGTCGGCAGTCATATTTCTCACCCCAGACGAGCGATCCCTGGGCTGTATCGATCAGTTCTACCCCAATAACCAACCTATCGCCCCGTTGCACCACATGGCCGGCAAGGACAACTCGTATGCCTAGCTCACGGCCTGTCTTGATCGGATCGCTCGCTTTTCCTTTATACCGAAAGACTGTTGCGCGCGGGACAACGCGTAGTTTTTCCAGTTGCGACAGGTTGTTGATTATCGTCTCCGTGATCCCGTCGCTAAGGTATTCCATGTCTGGATAATGCCCGGTGTTTTCAAACGGAAGAATGGCTATCGAATCAACCAACTTGCTCTCTGAGCGGTCTCGTTGCCTATCGGGATACGAAACCGAAGTTACCGGGACTAATAGCCGATAGCCCCTCTTGGGAATAGTCTCAATGAACGCCGGCTTGGCGGCGCTGTCGCCGAAGACCTTCCTCAGTTCTGACACGCAGCGGATGAGTACATCGTCGGTGACGAACGTATCCCGCCAAACCTCTTGCACAAGCTGCTCTTTAGAGACAACTTCGCCGGATCGCTGCGCCAAGCACACCAGCACTTCCATCATCTTGGGCTCAAGACGAATCGTCCGCTGGTCGCAGCCGAGATGATTCAATTGGGGCTGAACACGCCAGACGCCGAGCTGAAAATCGGAATGCATACCCGAGGGCGGCCGTTGTAGCGCCCAATTATATGCCTGGAACCCGAACGGACCAACCTCCACTGTCCCACTAAACCTCTTCCAAACCTCGGCGTTTCCTCGGGACAACGGCCATCCTGAACGGCTATGTACAGAGACGGCATCCTCAGTGGACAGCCACAAACGCAATCAGTTAAAGAACTGGTCACCTCTAAACCAAGGCAAGAGAGATGTAACATGAAATCCAAAACACTGACGTGGATTGCCGCAATGAACCTGTTCGCCGCGCTGGCGACTCCTGTTGGGCTGGCCGCGCAGCACACTCGATACAAACTTGTCGACCTCGGCACGCTCGGTGGGCCCCAGAGCTTTAGCTTTTTCGGTGACGCCCAACCCATGAACAACCGGGGGACAGCCGTGGGCCAAGCGGATACATCCGTTCTCGACCCCAACTACCCGAACTTCAATCCCTACCTCGGCAGTGGCTCGCCCGACGCTTTTATTGAACACGCGTTCAAATTGCAGAACGGTATGCGGACTGACTTGGGCGCCCTTCCAGGCGTGAATAGCAGCACCGTTGGCTGGATCAATAGTGGAGGGGCAGCAGCGGGTCAATCGACGAACAGCACCATTGACCCAATTACCGGCTGGCCGGAGGAGATCGCCGTTCTTTGGAAAGACAGCCAAGTCATCAATCTTGGAACCCTTGGGGGAAATGAGAGCCAGGCGGATGCGATCAACAACAGGGGTCAGGTTGCGGGGATCGCTGCCAACGCCGTACTAGATTCGTTCCTATCTCCTCTCGGTCTACCCGGCTTTGGAACCCAGCAGCGAGCCTTTCTCTGGGAGAACGGAGTGATGCGCGATCTAGGAACGCTGGGAGGCCCGGATGCTGACGCTTTACTTTTGAACGACAGCGGCCAAGTGTCTGGGATTTCGTATACGAGCTCGATTCCGAATTCCAGCGGCGTCCCCAGCATAGACCCATTCGTTTGGAAGACCGGCAAAATGCTGGACCTCGGCGGCTTTGGCGGCACAGTTGGTGTCCCTGCATGGCTCAACCAACGAGGCCAGGTCGTGGGATTCTCGAACCTGCCCGGAGATGTCACAACTCACCCCTTTCTTTGGTCTGAGGCTGAGGGCTTGAAAGATTTGGGCTCATTTGGCGGAGACTTCGGACTCGGATTCTGGGTGAATGAGTCTGGGGAGGCTGTCGGCGCTGCCACTGACCCAAACGGGGCGGTCCTAGCATTTCTCTGGAAGGGCGGCGTGATGACGAATCTTGGAGCCTTGGCCGGCGATTCATGCAGTTCCTCGGAAGGCATTAACTCGAGAGGTCAGATTGTGGGCAGTTCGTCGGCACAATGTACGTTCGCCCACACGGACACACGTGCGTTTCTGTGGGAGAACAGCGGCCCCATGATCGACTTGAACCGTTTTGTCCCTCCCGCGTCTGGCCTGACATTGTTTGAGGCAGGCTATATCAACGATCGAGGAGAGATCCTCGCGCTAGCACTATTCCCGAACGGCGACGAACGCACTGTCCTGCTAATCCCGTGTGGGGATGATCAGTCTGAAGCGGGAGGCTGCGAGGAGCACGATGAGGGAACGGTCTCAACTCAAGCTGCAACAACCGCCCGAACCACAAGGAACGCGAATCGCGGCAGCTTGACACCGGAAACTCTGGCCGCCCTTCGTGCGCGGCTGACCAGTCGTTATCGCAGTTTAGGAGCCTCGCCGCGGAATTAGTTTCGGTTGAAGTGGGGGCGGTAGCCTGGCGGAGTGGAAGCGTCCCATCCGAATCATGCTGGTGACCCTGCCGCTCGGGCATCCTGGTGGGCGCGACCGCCGCGGGCCTGCTCAAATCCTGTTTCGGTGATGATCCGTACCAGCAATAACTGCTGAGAACTAAGAGGGAGAAGAAACATGAAATCCAGATCCAACAGAAGCCGGACTAGGACGGTTCTCACTAGCTCGGGATTAGGAATTTCACTTGCGATGATGGCAAGCTGCGGCGGCTCCGTCATGACGCCCCATCAGCTAGTCGCCATAGTTGTGTCGCCAAGTGGCGCGGGCGCGAACCAGGGGGACGCAGTGCCATTCAGCGCGACGGGTACCTTTGCTCAGCCACCCACGACTGAAACCAACATACCTGCGCAGTGGACGTCCTCGGACACTAATACGGCCACTGTCAACCCCAGTACCGGCGCCGCGACCTGTGTGGCTGTAGGCGGACCCGTTACCATCACCGCCTCCGCTGCCGGAATGTCAGGCACGTTACAAAGCACCGCGACGCTGACTTGCGCGCCGCAGGGTACCGGCCCGGTCAAACTCGTGCCCAACAGCCTTACCTTTGCGTGTCACCTCGACTTGACTGGCAGCTGCTCATGCAGTCCGCCGGAGACGACGACCCTCACCAACAGTCTCAGTACAAATCTTACTATCGACAGCATAACGGTTGCCGGGGCAGCTTTCTCGGAGAGCAATAACTGTGGCACCAGCGTCGGACCAGGACAGTCTTGCACGATTAATGTTTCTTGGAATCCGAAGACTATTCCTGATACGGGTGGCCCAGTCACGGTCGGCGACAGTGACAGCACGAGCCCGCAGACGGTGTCCTTGCCCGTGCTAAAGCGCTGCAACCCTTAAGTTGCGGCTTTCTGGTGGCGATATTTTGGGGAGGATAAGTATGAAACGAAGTGCAAAGCTAACCGTCGCCGCAGTAGCCTTGAGCGCCGCTCTTGCGAATCCGGTCCAGCTCGCCGCGCAGGAACTAACGAATGACGGACATCATGCAAAGCACCATCACTACAAGCTCATCGTTCTGGGCACGCTCGGCGGACCTCAAAGCTATGGGGACGCAGGGCATGGCGCAGCGAATATCACAAGTCGAGGTACTGCCGTGGGAGATGCTGATACTGCCATTGCGGATCCGTACTATCCAAATTTCAACCCTCTGCTGAGTGGTGGGCTAATAAATTCGTATCCGTACGTTTACCACGCTTTCACAACCAACGGCAGGACGTTGATTGACCTAGGCGGCTTGCCGGGCGCCAACAGCAGTACGCCCAGCCACATCACGGACAACGGGCTGGTTGCAGGACAGTCGTTGAACGGATCAATTGATCCGATCACAGGATGGCCGCAGCTGAACGCCGTGCTGTGGACGGACGGGAAAATCATTAACCTTGGCACCCTGGGCGGATACGAAAGCGCCTCAGCCCGGGTAAACGCCCAAGGCCAAGTGGCGGGCTCGTCTACAAACAATGTTCCCGACCCCTATTCCTTCGTTTATTTGCTTTTTGGCGGAACTTCTAATGGTACTCAGAATCGCGCGTTTGTATGGGATCAAAGAAACAGGATGCAGGATCTCGGCACCTTGGGCGGTCCTGACGCCTCTGCCATGGCCATGAACGAACGTGGGCAAATAGCAGGACTGTCCTACATTAACGATATGCCTAACGCAGCTACCGGTATTCCCACCGTCGATCCCTTCCTCTGGGAGGACGGCAGAATGATCGACTTAGGTTCGCTCGGAGGAACATTCGGTCTCGCCGGTGACATGAATGACGGAGGCCAAGTCACCGGAAACTCCAACCTGCCGGGAGACGTGACGCAACACGGTTTTATTTGGGATAGAGGCACGCTTAAGGATATTGGTACGTTGGGAGGTACGTGGTCCTCAGCCAATGCATTGAATAAAAGAGGCCACGTAGTGGGTCAAGCCACGATCACAACCGGAGATTACCATGCGTATATCTGGGAACGCGGTGTTATGAAGGATCTGGGGCCTTTGCCCGGGTTTGACGACACGACTTGCATTGGTGCATTCGGCATTAACTCTCATGACCAGGTGGTCGGCCAGGCGGTACAGAATCTTTGTGCTGGGCCTGATGCGCATGCATTCCTCTGGGAAGACGGCGACATGATCGACGTCAACCAATTTGTTCGTCCCGGCTCAGACATCACCCTGACAGAGATTGAGCAGATCAACGACCGTGGAGAGATGTTCGGTATCGGCAAACTCACAAGCGGTGAGGACCGGGCTTTTCTTCTGATCCCCTGCGGCGACGATCATCCCAACGTCGCGGGCTGCGACTACAGCTTGGTGGACGCAAGTGGCCTTGCGTCCCGTCCGAGTCCTGCGGTTAGCGGCGCAGCTGGTCGCACGCTGCCTCAGTCCCTCATGCGCCGGATGAACCGGTATCGCTTCCCCGGTCGTGCAGCCAGCCCAAGAAATTAACTTCGGAAACCACGAAACAGGAGATGGCGCCATGAAATCCAGATTCTTGATGTTAGTTGCTGGAGTCCCGTTGTTCGCCGCGCTGGCAGCGCCGATTCGCCTCGCCGCGCAAGACAAGGAAATCCAGAAACCCAATAAGCACCATCACTACCAGCTTGTTGACATGGGAACGTTCGGTGGGCCGGAGAGCTTTGTCAATCCTCCCTTTAACGTGTTTTCTTCGCTAAACAGCGAGGGGACAACCGTGGGTTCATCGGCAACGGTGATACCTTCCAACTCTTCCAACAATTTCTACGTTTGCGGAGGATTGGATGGTGTCGTTCCCAACGTGTTTCATGCCTTCGCATGGCAGGACGGTTCCGTAGTCGACCTGAGCGGATTGGCAGGAAGTGACGGCTGCAGCCTTGCCGCAGCAGTCGACACAAGCGGCGATATCGCTGGCACATCGGAAAACGGTGTCATCGACTCCCTGTTCGGCATAAATCAGATTCGCGCGGTCCTTTGGAAGAATGGTGTCATCAAGGACCTTGGCACTTTCGGCGGGAGTTTTAGTGGAGCGAACGGTATCAACAACCGGGGACATGTGGTTGGGTTTGCGCTGAATGCAACTCTCGATCCTGTTTCCATGTTCGATTGGCAAATAGGGGGCTCCACGATGGGCACGCAAACACGGGCGTTTGTATGGCGCCATGGAGCCCTGAAGGATCTAGGCACGCTGGGCGGTCCAGACGCTTGGGGTGCCTTTGTGAACGATGCGGGGCAAGTTGTCGGGTTCTCCTACACAGACTCTACGATAAATTCAACCACGGGATTACCGACGACGCATCCTTTCTTGTGGAAGAACGGCAAGATGACCGACCTCGGAACCCTAGGAGGGACGCTAGCTGGCTCGGTGATCAATAACATGCTGGGCGGACTCAACAACCGCGGTCAGGTTGTCGGTCTATCGACTCTTGCGGGGGACCAAGGGTGCACAGGCAGCCTCAATGGATGCGTGTTGGACCCGTTCCTCTGGAGCCGCGGAAAAATGATCGATCTTTACACCAGCACAAGCGGGGGAAACCCTCTGAGTGCGGATGCAATCAACAACTCGGGAGAAATTGTTGGTGCAGCGGCCTTTCCGAACCAGTCGTACGACGCCTATCTCTGGAGAAATGGGGTGGCGACTGATCTGGGGCGCCTGAGCGGCGACTGCGGCAGTGAAGCGTGGGCCATAAACTCTGAAAGCCAGGTCGCGGCCATCTCCTTTGCGTGCACCGGCTTCAATGCGCGTGCTTTTCTGTGGGAGAAGGGCTCAGCTGCCGATTTGAACACCCTGATTCCTCCCGGCTCGAGTCTGCAGGTGGTGTGGCCAATGGCCATCAATGATCGCGGTGAAATCAACGGTGTCGGCTGGCCTGCCGGTTGCGGTGATAATCTCGGTGCCTGCGGTCACGCCTTCCTGCTGATTCCCTGCGACGAGAATCATCCAGATGTCGAGGGCTGCGACTACAGCTTGCTGGACGCGCCCGCCGCGACTCGCGAGAATGCGGCATCGGCTATACAAAAGCCGACGACTACGGCTCCGCGCACGAACCATGCTGGCAGGATGCCTCGACGTCGACCAGGCCCTCTGTCTCACCTCCTTCGCCCAACAAACCGTTCGGTAGACGATCAGCAAACACAGATTTCTCGCGACTCTGCCTGGCAGCTTGAAGACAAGATTGAAATTTATGATCGCGCAGAACCGGCCGCCGCCTCAAGTTCGAAATCTTGTGGCGATGCAGTTCAACGGCCGCAGCTTTGCATTCCTATAGGGAGTGCTTGTTATGGTCCCGCTCGACCCCATTGTTGCCCTCCCGGTTTCCCCCATCATTCGTTCTGCAGTAACCGGACTGGCTGGGGGACATGCATCGAAAGTTAAGGTAGATTCCCGAAGCCCCAAAAGCAACGTCGCGCCTCCATGAGTCACCCCGTCCGGCCCTCGTCATTCATCCATCCTGTTGCCTGGCGTAACAGAACAAAAGTGAATTGAGCCCCGCAGTTGTATAGGAGTGGATTCGATGCCTCTCACGAACGCCCGAGACCTCACCGATGCACAATGGGATGTCCTGGACGACCTTATTCCCCAGCCAATCACGCGCACAGATGGGCGAGGACGCCCGTGGAAGGAACGACGCGCCGTCCTGAACGGTGTTTTGTGGGTACTGCGGACGGGCGCTCCGTGGCGGACGTTCCCGAACGTTATCCGTCTTACCAGACTTGCCATAGACGATTTCAGCAGTGGGTCCGCTCTGGAGTGATGAAAGGAATTCTAGAAGCTCTGGCCCTCGATCTCAAAATCCGCGGTGCTCTTGATGTAGAGGAAGCCTTCATCGACGGGAGCTTCGCACCCGCCAAAAAAGGGGCACCAAAGTAGGGAAGACAAAACGTGGCAAGGGAACCAAAATCATGGCGGTGGCGGACCGGCACGGTCTTCCCGTTGCCGTGTGCGTTGAAAGCGCTACGCCGCATGAAGTGAAGCTAGCCACTGCCACGCTTGTCCAAATGATTGTCCCGGACGCGCCGCAGAATTTGATCGGGGACAATGCTTATGACTCAGACAAATTGGACGCAGAACTTCGGCAATACGGGATCGAACTAATCGCTCCCCACCGTTGCAATCGAAGAAACAAAACGCAAGATCTTCGGCGCATGCGCCGGTATCGGTGCCGCTGGAAGATTGAAAGACTGTTTGCCTGGCTACAAAACTTCCGCAGGCTGGTCGTCCGCTACGAACGATATGCGGAGAACTTTCTTGGGATGCTCCACCTCGGCTGCTGCTTAATTCTACTGAGGCATTTGTGAGATGGCCTCTAGTTTTTTTATGTGGCTCGATGTCTGTTGTGTCGTAGCATAAACCCGGGGGCACGACGGGACGGAGCTCGTGCATTCAGGATTATGGCGTCCTCAAACAATCACCAAGGTCGAACCCGCCAACCATGCCTGCGCCAATGCGAAATCGACGAGCACGGTCCAGCGCAAGCCGGGAGCCTCCCCGCTGCTGTTTGGCGAATTCCTCATGCAGTTGTGTGCCTTTGTGTTCCTCGAAGACATATCCGGAGAACTCCCGCCATACGAGGACACCTATCTGAGCGTTCCGATGGACGATCCCATGCGAGACGCGTATCGCGAACTCAAAGAGGACATGCGGAAGGCGTTGAAAGCTCACCGGGGCAACCGGTCTCCTACGCTCAAACGCCCTTAATCTCCGGCTCTCGACCGGCACCTGCGCCGGCCGACTTTACGGCACCCGCAGTTTCCACTAAAGCCGGTAGCACGTGTAGATATATGGATGACGGGAATTTGCGCGCATAGTTCAAGAGCTTCGGGCGATCAACACTGCCGAAATCAAGCTCGTCCAGACCGGGTGCACTTCCGTTTTGAATACCCAAATAAATCCAGTCGAGGATTGCCTTTTCTGGCTCCGCTATCAGATAGCTCCCGTATCGAGTGGTTTTTCGCACGAAACCCCAATAGAGGCGGGGACTAATACTGCGGTAGCTGATTGTGATCGTTCTCGCCTTGAACTCTTTGGGGCGTTCCGTGGTCACACACGTGAGAGTACGAGGAGACTGCGTACTGATTCCGTATTCGCGGAGGCCAGAGTCAAGCGAAACATAGGCATCATCACGCAAAACATTCACCAGGTCACGAGGAGAACTATCCAGCGCAAGCCAGTTGTAGTAGACCTTACTGCCGACATGCTCGACCAACCCTTTCTGCTCCTGGCGCGCCAGCGCCTGTGTTACAGCAGCAGGAATGATGCCGTACTTACGTGCTAGTTCATCCGTGCGAAGGATGGAGCTTGTTTGCGCTTCTTTGCGAATCACAGTTACCCAGTCCATATTTGTCTTCCTCATTTTCTTCCGACTACAACCAGCGTCGATACAAATCGCGAAGTGCGTCACGGAGAGGACTGAATTGTTCTTTCGCCAGCGACTCGAATACTTCCGACGGCAACAAGGCCCGCAGCTCACTACAACGCTTCTCATCGACCTGGGCAATCCTCGCGGTGATATCTGTCGCTTCAATTTCGTAGCCCATTAGCGTATCTTCCAAATGATTTTCCAGTTGCTCATTAAGGACGACACCAGACTGTCTCAAGCGATAAATATCGAACGGATCACGTGCTTTCATGATCTTTCGCAACAGGAAACACTCAGCCTTCTGCAGCAGGAGCAAATCGCGCGAAGCGGCCTTCACTTTGGCGACGTTGCCTTCATCAATTTCAACCGCATGCTCCTCTACCTCATTCTCAAGCACGGACCCAAACCGAGTGATGTCCACTTTGAACAGAAGGCTGTTGTCCCGCTTCTTAACCAGAATCTTGTCGCCAAAAACCTCGGCTTGAACTGGGCCTAGATTCAGGGCATCCGCCGCCGAGTCGAGTCCGGCCGCAAGCGAGGCACGAAGATCCTCGGACGTTGGTAGCTTGTCCGCTCTCGGCTGCAAGTCCAAATCTGCGGAGTGACGCACACTGTCGTGAAATAGCAACCAGTGACGCACCGCCAAACAACAAAAAGGAGCCGGGGAAATCCTGGAAGAGCACGCCGGCGGCAAGCCGCATCATTGTGATCACTTCGGCCTGCTCGCCGGTGAATCCCCTATCTCTATACCCAGCGATCTGGGCAGCCAGATTCATGACTGCAATATAGCATAAATGCTACAATATAGCAATATTATAACATATATGAATCATATAAATAGCATATACGCTATAAAATGGGCCCAAGGTTATATTGGCGAACGAAAATTACGTGATCACGCGTATTGTCTTGGCGTACTCTTCGCGCCTGCGGGTTGAATTTCGGTCCTTCCGCGGCCAGCAATGGGGTTCTGCTGTAAGTGATTGAATATAAATGGCGTGCCTGCGGTGATCTGTGCGAATCGACTTCATCGCCCGCCCCAATGCTCTTCCAGAGACCCTAGGAACCTATAAAGAGGATAGACGTCCAGAACCGACTGAAGCGGAGTTTCGGCAGGGAAGTGCTGAGTTTGGAAGAGCTTAGCTAGTATTTCCGCGAGGCCTTTCCGGGGTTACTTCATGATGGATGCCCCCGTTACATTGCGCCTTCCCGCTGTGGGGCTCTCCGAAAAGCACGCGAAGCCATCCAGCACCATCGAACTTTCTGTCGCGACCAATGATCCACCCGACGAAGCCCTCATGGCACAAATCTGTCAGGAGAGCAGGGAAGCGCTGGCCATCCTTTTTCGTCGCTACTCCCGAGTTGTGCGAGGGGTGGCTTATTGCATCCTCCGAGACGCGTCAGAGGCAGATGACCTCCTCCCAGACATTTTCATTTTGATTCATCGTCGCTGCAGAACCTTCGACAGCTCGAAAGGCTCCGCACAATTCTGGATTCTGCAAATGGCCGATCGCCCGTGCCATTTCGCGCCGGCGTTACCTGAATTCGCGGCATTTCTATACGCGGGCGGAACTCGACGACCCCGCAATCCCCGCTTTGGAGCCCCGATTTGGTGGGGATGACGCTGCAAGCAACAGGATGCTGGCCGGAGTGGACTTGCAAAAGATGTTCAGAACCCTATCGGAGGATCAGCAGAAGACTCTTCGGCTTCACTTCATCGAAGGCTACACGCTGGAGGAAATTGCGAGGATGCTTGGCCAGACTAAAGGCAATGTCCGGCACCATTCCTTTCGTGGACTGGAACGGCTCCGAAAACAGATTTTTGATAGCAAATTGCTGGGCGCGAGAGCAGTATGATACAAGGTTTGCCCAAGCTAGGAGCAGGGGCGTTGTCTCAAAGCGAACCCCATGACGAATTCCTAGAGCTCTGCGCCGCTTCAACCTCCGGCGATCTAACCGACGACGAGCAGAAACGGTTAAAAGAGCACCTTGCCATCTGTGCGTCTTGCCGGGAAGCCCTTCGACAATACGAATCGATCGTCAGTGACGTAATTCCCGCCATCGCCGCCAGTGAGGAACCTATAGCACGCAGACAGAAAGCCGACAATTGGTGCCCCGAACAGCAAGAACACTCTGAAAGGGCACTGTTCGACCGACTCGCGCTTGAAGAGAAGCATCGACCAGGAGAGACCAGGAAAAGCAATGGTTCGTCGATCCTCCCTCACCGCATTCTCCCATTTTCAAGCGAGTCCACCTGGCGGAATGTCTGGATGCTGTACGCCGCCGGCATTCTGCTTTTCTGCGCGCTCAGCTTCTTCGCCTATCGCGTGGGAATGCGTCGCGGAACTGACGTCGCCAGAGCCCCTCAACCACAGCCAACCAAGCAGGAGCCATCTTCCGCCCAGGCGTCGCTCGAAGAGCAACTGAGCGATGCCGGGCACGACCGGGCAATCGCCAATACACAGATTGCCCTACGCGACAAAATGATTACGGACCTTCGCCGTCAATTGGCCCGACAGTCCGCTGAAATAAGCGCAACGAAGGCGGCGCAGGACCAGCTTGAGAGTAATCTCCGCGCTGGCGATGCAAGCCGGCAAGAGCTCAGCCAGCAAAAGACTGATCTAGAGCAGAAACTCGAATCGGCCCAGAACCATTCCAAGTTGCTCGAGCAGAAATTGGACTCACTCGCCCAGCACTCTGCGCAGGATGCTACCCGTGCGAAGGCGTCAGAGGCCAAGGTCGACGATCTTGCCCGTCAGCTTCAGGAGCGGCAATCTGCCCTCGAGCAGCGCGATGAACTCCTGAGCCATGACCGGGACATACGCGAGGTAATGGGTGCGCGCGATCTCTATATCGCGGAAATCTATGACGTCGCCGGGACCGGCGAAACCAGGAAGCCTTACGGTCGTGTCTTTTATACCCGAGACAAGTCGCTGATTTTCTATGCCTACGATCTGGATCAGCAACCCGAACTGAAACGTGCCAGCACGTTCCAGGCGTGGGGCCGGCGGGGCCCGGACCGTCAGCAGGCCATCAACCTAGGCGTTTTCTATGAGGACAATGGCACGAAGAAGCGCTGGATTCTTAAGTGTGATGACCCGAAAACACTGGCCCAGATCGACGCGGTATTCGTAACTATCGAGCCTAATGGCGGCAGTCGCAAGCCCAGCAGTAAGGCTCTTCTGTTTGCCTATTTGAAAGTCAACCCCAACCATCCGTAACTCCGTCTGTCCGGTATCCCGGCCACTCCCTGCAATCTCTCCGTCCTAAAATTAAATCGAAGTCTCGTGGTGTCCGCCGCGGATCTTCCTGCGAATTAACGGATGGAGTGGCTTGAAAATCCGTTGCTCGCTGGAGAGCCCAAATGCGCTTCCCCCGTTTTGTTCCGTTCGTCATATACCTCACGCTGAACACGTTCTCCCTGTTCGCGCAGTCCCCCAACGGGAACATAAACGGTCTGGTCTCTGATCCTTCCAGTGCAGCGGTCCTTGGGGCGGAAGTCGTGGCGGTCAATGATGTGACGGGTGTGCAATACATTACCAAAACCAACAGTGAGGGGATCTATGTTTTGCCGAACCTGCCTCCCGGTCCCTACCGTCTTCAGGTTTCCAAAATTGGTTTCAAGACAATGATCAAACCGGACATCGTGCTCAATGTTCAGGATGCACTCTCGGTGAACTTCACGTTACCCGTAGGTGCGTTTCACGAGGTCGTTACAGTACAAGGGGGAGTACCGCTGATCAATACCGAGAATGCAGCTGTGGGTACGGTCGTGGATCGACAGTTTGCTGAGAACCTGCCGATGAACGGCCGGAGTTTTCAAACCTTGATTGAGTTGGTGCCGGGTGTGGTTACAGTGCCGACCAGTCCTGCTGATGCCGGCCAGTTCAGTGTGGATGGCCAGCGCGCCAACGCCAACTACTGGACCGTCGATGGCGTTAGCGCAAACGTGGGTATCAGCGCGACCAATATCCCAGGCAGCGGACTTGCAGGCTCTTTGGGAGCATTCAGCGCATTCGGAGGAACCAACAGCTTGGTATCCGTCGATGCTATGCAGGAATTCAAGATTCAGACCTCCAGCTACGCTCCTGAATTCGGGCGCTCACCCGGAGCTCAGATATCCATTGTGACGCGCTCCGGCGTGAATCAATTTCATGGCACGGCTTTCGACTATCTGCGCAATGACGTATTCGATGCCAACGACTGGTTTGCGGACTTCGCGAGGCTAGCCAAACCAAAAGAAAGACAGAACGATTTCGGCGGCACCTTTAGTGGTCCCCTTATTCACGACCGTACTTTCTTCTTTCTCTCGTATGAGGGTCTGCGCCTTCGCCTCCCACAAGTTGCACTCGACACGGTTCCAGATGAAAGCGCTCGGCAGTTGGCGGTACCCGCCATTCAGCCTTACTTGAACGCCTTTCCGCTTGATCCCGGCCAGCCAGACCTGGGTAACGGTGTGGCACAGTACAATGCCAGCTATTCGAATGCCGCTACGCTGGATGCTTATAGTCTCCGCCTTGATCATCGGTTAACCGACAAATGGTCCCTTTCGGCCCGGTACAACTACTCGCCGTCGAAAATCGTAGATCGGGGTGCGAACGACGGCCCGCTGAGCGTTGTGGCACCCACCGGGATCTCGCTGCAGACTTTGACGGTCGGGATGACCACAACCTTGACCTCACTACTCGCCAACGAATTTCATTTCAACGTCAGCCGAACCGATGCCGCCAGCACAAGTCAGATCGACAATTTTGGCGGGGCCACTCCGCTTAGTTCCTTCCCGTTCCCCAGTTCCTTCACCCTTGAAAACTCAAGCTTCCTGTTTGGACTGTATTCGTTGAAGGGCGGCCAGCAGTTGTCGGCGGGCCGGCAGCAGCGGAACGACCAGAGGCAATTGAATTTTGTGGACTCCTTATCGATCCAGCAGGGTAGGCACAGCCTGAAAGTGGGGTTCGATTATCGCAGGCTAACCCCCTCCGTGAGTCCCCCGTTTTACCTGCAAAACCCGAATTTCTTGACCATTCAATCGGCAGAATCGGGAACGCCTGACTTTAGTTTTGTCGAGTCGAACCTCCCTACGACGTTTCTGTTCCGCAATCTGGGAGTGTATGGACAAGACGCTTGGCACATCACTCCTGCGCTGGTCGTGACCTACGGCGCGCGGTGGGACATAGATTTTACGCCTCGGACGTTGAGCGGTCCTGATCTGGCAGCGGTCACTGGATATGACTTGGAGAACCTGGAGAAGTTAGCTCTGGCTCCGCGGGGCGTTGCTCCGTTTTCCACTCGATTCGCCAATCTGGCTCCACGCGTTGGAGTCTCATATCAACTTCAGTCCAGTCCCGGCTGGGAAACCGTCCTGCGCGGCGGTGCTGGCATTTTCTACGATCTTGCCAGTTCCGTCGTCGGAACCAGTGTCATAAATGCGAACTATCCTTTTGGGAGCTTTAAGTTCGTCTCGGGAGTCACTTTTCCTTTCGAAACGGCAACCGCCGCCCCGACACCGATCAGTGCCGCAAACTTGAGTCCCGCTGGCGGTGACACACTGTACGCCTTTAATCCCCATTTGCAGTCACCCTATACGATCGAATGGAACGCGGCGATCGAACAGGCGCTGGGTAAACAGCAGAGTCTTTCTCTTTCGTACGTGGGATCCGGCGGGAGACAGCTTTTGCAGTCGTCCTACATTCTCTCGCCAAATCCAAGTTTCTATGCTGCCGATTTGGTCGACAACACTGCCAAATCGGACTACGATGCACTCCAAGTCCGGTTCCAGCGACGCGTTGCTTCCGGGTTGCAGGCGTTGACCTCATACACCTGGGCCCATTCCATTGACAATGCCTCCTCCGGATCTAGTTTTCTGGGTTCGAACCTCAACGTCCCCGCGCTTGGAGCCAATATCAACCGAGGGCCGTCTGATTTCGATATACGGAACGCTTTCACTCTGGGCACGACGTACGACCTGCCTTCCTTTCAGGCGCCGCGCACAAGACTCTTACTCCAAGGATGGGCGATCCAGAACTTTGTCGTAGTATTCTCCGCTTCGCCCGTCGAGGCCTCCTACAACACGCTGGCCGATACGCTGTTCCATTCCGGCGCTGATGTGAGGCCGGATGTCGTTCCAGGTCAGGATTTCTATCTCCACGGCTCCGATTGTGTTGCAGTGCTAGGCCCTCCGTGTGCTGGCGGAAAAGGATTCAATCCGATGGCCTTCGTGCCGCCCCCGATCGACTCCACTACCGGGAATCCTCTTCGGCAAGGGGATCTCGGCAGAAATGCTCTGCGTGGCTTCGGCGCAGTTCAGTGGGATTTTGCCGTGCATCGTGAATTCCTGATCCACGAACGATGGAAACTGCAATTCCGCGCGGAACTCTTCAATATTTTGAACCACCCCAACTTCGGCCAACCCGTGGGAGCACTGGGAGGCCCCGGTGCCCTGAATCCTCAATTCGGACAGTCTCAGGCGATCCTGGCGCAGGCCCTGAGTGGAAGTCAGTACGCGGGAAGTGTCGGCAACGGTTCCTTGAGTTCGCTCTACCAAATGGGAGCGCCCCGTTCGATCCAATTCGCGCTGAAGTTAATGTTCTAAGCAGTCCAACAGGAGACTGCCGGTGCTCCTGAGTCTCCAACAATTTATGGCCTCGGAGTGATCTAGCATGTTTGTGCGGAGATTTCGGCGTTTGCATGCAATGACAGGTATCGTTCTCTGTCAGATTCTTGTCTTGGCTGTGTACATGGTGGCGCAGGATGCGAAACCGTTGGGGCTTGAGGACGCTCTTCGTTTTCGGAGCTTTGCTGATCTCACGCCAATTTCGCTCTCGCCCGACGGAAAGTGGGCTGCATTTACCGTTCGAGACAATCTGAGATCGAGGACCGTCGATGATCGAACCTGGAGGTTAACCGGGGTTCGTGACATTTTTACTGGCACCGATGTCTATTTACTGAACTTAAAGTCGACGTCGGTTGTGGCGTTGACGGAAGGGAAATCCGATAGTTTTCAGAGTATCTGGTCTCCGGATAGCAGATACCTGGCATTCATTTCTGACCGAGACGGTTCGCGCCAGGCGAAGTTGTGGGTCTGGGATGCCACCAATGGCGAACTGAGTAAGCTCTCCGATTTGGGCGTCCGCCAACTGGGCCCCGTCGCCTGGACTGCTGACAGCAAGAGCATCGTCGTGCCCGTGCTGCCGAATGGGATCTCGGCCGAGCGTTATGCACAGGAGCTGGATTACGGTTCCACCGAACAACAAGACCAGCGAGGCGCTATGACAGCAGGCTCAACCGTCATAGTGTTTCGCTCGAACAAGGCCGACAAGCGAAACGAACCTTCTGAAGAAGCGAACCCGTGGAGCTTAAAGATATTTTCCCGCGATCTGGTTCTGATCGATGCGGTCGGAGGAGAAGCACGAACCCTCGTCCAGGGAAAGGTGGCCGGATATGCTGTTGCTCCGGACGGGGAACGAATCGCGTATTCGGTACCAAAACGGTTTGAAAGTGCCGGTTCTCAGCAAACTCTGTTCGACCTGTTCACAGTTAACCTGGATGGCACTCACAGGCGGTTGCTCGTCTCCGATGCAAGGCTCGACTATGATGGCGCCTCCTTCTCTTGGTCGCCGGACAGTCTTTCTCTGGCTTACTACGCATTTCGCCCAGGCGGCCTCGAAACAGACACCGCGGACTATTTCATCGTCAGCGCTCGAGGAGGGCCATCTGAGGATGTCACCACATCCGTGCCGAATCAGACACTACCAGCGCGCTCCAGCATTCCTCTCTGGAACTCCAGTGCGAAGCAGATTTACTTCATCCGTGACGGGGCGCTATGGACAGCCGGGGTGCACATGCAAGCTTCGGAAGTCGGAAGGATTCCTGGCCGTCAGATTTTGAAGCTCATTCCTCGATCACAAAACCAAGTGTGGATGCCTCAATTGGGCTCAACGGTCGTGGTCACCCACGATGCCGAGAGAAAGCAGGATGGGTTCTACAGAGTGGATTTGGAGACTGGCCGGATAACGAGATTGCTCGAACGAGACGATTGCTACACCTGCGCAAACATGGATCGCCAGTTCGAGGTTACTGCCGACGGACAGAACCTACTTTACCTTGCTGAGAATGCGCAGAGTGCCAGCGATCTCTTTCTTGCCGACGCTGGCTTTAAGCAGGTGCGAAGGCTGACGCACCTCAACCCGCAATACGACGGTATCAAAATGGGGATGGCCAGTCTGGTTCACTGGTTGAGCGATGACGGAGACCCATTGGACGGAGCTTTGCTATTGCCCTCCTCCTACATGGCAGGGAAGCGTTATCCACTGATTGTGTGGGTTTATGGTGGCAGAAACCGCTCGGATCACCTGGATCACTTTGGCTTGGAAGGCTCCGGACCCTTCAACCTACAACTATTTGCAACCCGCGGCTACGCCGTCCTCGTGCCCGATGCTCCTCAGCATCTTGGCACACCCATGGTGGACTTGTTGAAGACCGTGATACCCGGAGTCAACAAGGTGATCGAAATGGGAATTGCGGATCCGAACGAGTTGGGAGTCATAGGTCATAGCTATGGGGGATACAGCACACTCTGCTTGATCACGCAGACGAAGCGCTTTCGGGCGGCACTGGAAGCAGATGGAACCTCGAATCTGCTTGGGGAATACGGCCAAATGGACGACAACGGCGCAGCCTACGGCATCGCCCTCAACGAGGAAGGCCAAGGCGCGATGGCCGGCACTCCCTGGCAGTATCGAGATCGATATCTCGAAAATTCCCCTGTCTTTTATCTCGATCGAGTGGAAACTCCGTTGCTGATTGTTCAGGGCGCGGACGATACCGCGGTTCGCCCATTCCTCGGTGATGAGATCTTTGTTGACCTGCGCCGCCTTGGCCGGCAGGTCGAGTACGCGAAGTACGCACACGAAGACCACTCGCCGCTGGGTTGGAGCTATGCGAATCAGTTGGACTTTGTAAATCGAATGATTGCCTGGTTCGATATGCATCTCCGATCAGTCCACGATGACCAACGTCAGTAGTGAGAAGGCTGGGAACCCATGGATGTATGGCCGTTCCGCAGCGAAGCGCAATGGCTTTTCAACCTTCGAGATGTGATCGCGGCGCGCCTAATGATTCTCAATCGAAAACAAGCGGAGCGCCCCTAGGAGGCGCTCCGGCCATGTATTACTCGTCGGCTTCGTACGCAGTAGCCGTTTCTTTCGAGTTGCTGTCAGCCCGAGCCGGTGTCGGCTTCTTGGAACTCTGGATGGATTCCAGGGCATCTGCCACTGCAAGAATTTCTGGCTTGTTGTATTCCATGTTGCTACCTCCTTTCCGTTAGTTTTCGGTGCTACCCAGCTAGCTCTAGCTGAACTTTTGCAATTCGATGAGACCTGCACTGGTGCGGGGGTCCCGGGGCGGTAGGGTCTTTGCCGTCCACCCGGAGGCGATTTCCGAAAGCCTGCAACCATCGTTCGATGATCAGGAGTCGCATAAGGGGCACAATCGCAGTCTCCTCTCCTGCCCGAACTCGGCCCAAATATCGCGAGAATGACTCCGGATCGAGAATTCCGAGCGAGGCCGTGATCATTTTCCGGTTGTCGAACTGCTTAAATTGCGCAGCCACGGCTGTCATCGGTCCGCGGACCACGAAGGATTTTCTCCGCTCAAGGATCTCGGCGGGCACGATTCCCCGGAGGGCATTGCGCTGAAGAAAACGTCGCCGTCCCGGGCGAACCAGTTGATCTCGTGGGATCGCAAAACAGAACTCGATCAGCTCGCGGTCAAGGTAAGGATAGAGCCTTTCGTAAGCAGGATCGGACCCCGGGGTGGTGCACGCAAGATGTCTCCGCAACGCTTCAAGCGTGTTCCGGTTTTGCTGGAAGCTCGGCAGGCTTTCGCTGGGAGACAATCGTGGTTCATACCCGGAGAGAGCTGACCAGAACCGGCCCTTGAATTCCGGGAGCAACCACGGGATCGATCTCTCAATCTCCCGGGAGCGTGCACCATGGGGAGGCGCAAAATCACGAAGCGCCTCCCATAACAGGTAAAACCACGGCCGGCGTTGGGACAACGCCCAGGCTTTTAGTTGCTGGCAAAGACGCCGGAATTCCAGTCGCACGATCAGATCCTGCAATTCAGGGTTTGGCGTCGGTACTCCTCCCAATACCTCATCCCCACCGAGTCCGGATAAAACCGTCCGACTGTCTTCTCTGACCAGGAAATCGGCGAATGCGCGGGCAGCGTTGTCTTTGTCAGGTGCCCCGCCGGGGAGACAATAGAAGGGGGACGCCTCAAACCTGGCGGTCGAAGCTGAGGAAGAAGCATCAAGGTGACAGCCTCGTTCGCCTCGCTTGGCTTCAACGGCAGCTACGTAGGGAAGTTCGTTCCAGCTCGGTTCGGAATTGTCGTAGTAGGAGAGTGTGCACAGTCTGCTCGCTGCCGCGGACCCTTCGGCAATGAGCCGGTCCGCCATGCATACGATCGCGGACGAATCCATCCCTCCGCTTAGTTCGGCGACGACCGGACGGTCGGAGCGCAGACGTCGCCGCACAGCGTTCGAGAATACTTCGCGGAAGTGCTGCTCATAGTCGGCATCCGAGCGATGGCGGATTTGATTATTGCCATCAAACTCCCAATATTTGTGAACCGTTTGCTTTTCGTGGCTCAGCGTAACGAATGAGGATGGCGGAACGGAACAAACGCCGACGTACGGAGTGAGAGATGCCGCGGGAAAGAATCCCAGCCATCCTGCAATATATTCGTGGTTGAGCTCAAAAGAATGGCCCGCAAGAGTTAGCAAAGGATCAAGTATTGTGCACCACACAACCTGATCCTTCTTCACAAAGTAGTAAAGTTGACGGGTTCCAACGAAATCTCTAGCTAAGATCAGGGATCGCGTTCTCGCATCCCATATCGACAGTGCCCAATCGCCGACCAGGCGGGCGAATAAGCGAGTTCCAAACCTTTCGAAACCTGCGGCAACGATTTCGACGGCAGTCGATGCGCGCGAGATCTCTGGCCTGAGAACATGGGCCAGTTCATCACGATTATCCAGACGCCCGTCCCAGGTGATCACCGCACCGGAGGGGCAAATATATGGCTGCATTTCGCGGCGAGCCTCCTGGGTTGTGTAGAGAGCGCGATAGAGTATCCCGAAGTTGTCTTGGCAGAACGAACCCTCGGAGTCGGGTCCGTAAGGGACCAGCACCGGCCGAACCATATTGAGATACTCGCCGCTCCGCGGTCCGCTCTCGAAGTTGCAGATTCCAAATTGTGCACTCATAGTCCCCAGTACCTCGGCATTTCAGCATCGGTCAAGCACTGCGTACATTTCAGGCATATAAGCCTTGTCGTTGACGATATGACCGTCCACCTCGACCCAAGCGTGGGTTTTAAAAGGCATCTGTTGTGCCCCGATCACCATCTGGGCGCGCACTCCAAATCTCTTCAGTAAGCACGCCGTAGCAGCGGACCTCTGCAGACAGAGCACTTGTTTCCAATACCAAATGCAGGCGATGTCGACGGCTGAGCAGACCTTCTCCGTTGCATCAGCAATCCCGGTGGCACCGCCTACCGGGGAGTTGCGAGCCTGCTCGTATAGAGCACGAAAATTCCCGCGCGCCAAGAAGAGATCGAAATAGAGGAGCATCAGATAGGCTCTGACAATCAGGAACGACATGGGAGTCACCTTTTGTTACACGCTGAGGCCGAGTTGATCGCACAAGAAAGCCATGCGGTCGGTGAGAGCTTCGATCCGGGTATTGAGCGGCAGCACGGGAGAATGTCCGCGCTGGCGGTTGTAGTCGAGGAAAATGGGGTTCTCGCAAATATTGGCAGCCTGCAGGCGCGCGGTCATTTTCCGAGCGTGCATGGGATTGCAGTTCTGATCGGACTCGCCTGACACAATCATCGCTGCGGGATAAGCTGTGTGGTCGCGAACGTTGTGGTACGGCGAGTAGGCGAGAAGAGCGGAGAAGTCTTCCCGGTCCTCAACGGTCCCATATTCTTCCTTCCAGGCATGCGCGCTGTCGAATAAGTGATACCGCAGCATGTCGAGAATCGGGACCATGCAGACGACCGCACCGAACAGGTCCGGCCGTTGGGTTATCGCTGCTCCGACTAGCAATCCGGAATTTGACCCACCGAAGATCGCAAGTCTCCCTGGCTCTGTCCGCCCCGTCTCAGTGAGACATTGCGCCGCGCAGAGGAAATCATCAAACGCGACCTGCCGGTTTCGCCGTCTGGCTGCCTCATGCCACTGGGTTCCAAACTCGGAACCTCCGCGGATATTTGGGAGCGCGAAGATGCAACCTCGTTCCATCAGAAACGCCACAAATACGCTGAATTGCGGCGTCATTGCGACGCCATATCCGCCGTAAGAGGTCATGATGGTCGGGTGGGAGCCACCTTCAAGAACATCGCGCCGCGCGACTAAGTACATCGGAACATGGGTTTCGTCCTTTGCTGCGAACCAGACTTGGGTATGAGCGAAATCCCTGGAATTAAAAGGTACGACGCGCTTCGCCCACAGATTCACCCGCCGGCTGGTGGGGGAATATCTGCAAGTTTCGGGGGGCTGGGTGAAGGACTCCCGTTCAAAGAGCAGCTCGTCTGTGCATTCGACGCCGCCGGTCAATCGAACGGTGCTTGATCCGTCAACCGGCATCTGGCCGAGTCGTCTGCCTGCCAAATCGAAAATGTGGACTTCGGTTTTGAGTTTGCGGCTATAAGAGACAAAGATCTGTTCGGCGACAACCGCCCAGTCTTGAATCACCGCATCACTTTCAGGTACTACGTCCACGAACTCCGGCTCCTGGTCTCTTCTCATTCGAACCTCGACGATCTTGAAGTTGGGTGCACTTCGATCGGTGATCGCCAAAATGCGCCCGTCGGGAAGCAATAAAGGTCCGAACTTGTACTCGGCGCGCCGGATGACGGGCTCTGGAGCGTGGCCGCTGCCAATCGACCAGAGGAAGAAATCCGTAAGGGTTTCGTCGTCGAAATGAAGGACAAGAAACCCGAGATGTCGCGTTCCCGGAACGATCTGTAGTCGCAGCGGTTGATCTTCGCCAGCGCAGAAGATTTCCTGGTCGTCCTCGAAGCGCGTGCCGAGGACGTGGTGACCCGCCGCACGATAGTTTGGGCGTAGAGCGTTTAGGGGTTCGTGGACGTAATAGAAGCTCTTTGAATCTGGCGCAAAGGCACACCCTCGCAGATAGCCGCGCGGGAGAACCTCGGCCAAGGCGGTGCGAGTTTCGATCGCTAGGATTTCGAATGTGCCGGTGCGCTCACCGCCCTCCTTCACTTCATAGAGCAGCAGCTGGCCATCCGGGGAAACGCGCAAAGGCTTCACCGCCGTAAATGGTCCGGTGCCGCGCTCGGCGGGATCGATGAGAAGATGATCTGTGCCTTCTGAGCCCTCCCGGAGATAGATACAGGGCTGTTCTTGCCTCGGGAGTCGTTTCCTGAAGAAGTATCGTTGCCCGACCTTCTGAATCGAATCGTAGTTTTCAACATCCAGAAGTTCGCGAATCCGGTTTCGAATGCAGTCGCGGCCGTGGATGGCGTCCAGATACGAACGCGCATACTCGCGTTGCGTAGCGAGCCATTCCCGGGTGCGCGGTGAGTCCTGGTCCTCGAGCCAGCGATACGGGTCCGTGATCGTGACCCCATGCAGAACTTCGGTTACGGGCTCAATGGGGGAGTGTGGCGGAGCCATTGCTAACTGAGGCATGCAGACCTCGGCTCGATGAACCGGATCGCTTCTCGGTTCATCCTTCTCGCGAGACTGCGGAAATAAGCCCGCATCCTTGGATTTCGCAGCCTTTCTTCGTCTTTCGAGGTGCCCGCTCCCGCGGCGTATGCGAATAATGCTGCCAATGGTGCAAGGGCGAGAGCCTCGCTCATGAGTTGCTCGGAAAGCAGCCGACGCCAGGGTGCCTTGTACGCGTTGACCAATTCGGATTCAAGCACGGCATCTGCGCTGAGCTCGCGGCGAAAATGCTGGAGCAAATATTCCAAGCTGAAGAACGGATGTCCGACGTAGGCTTCGGACCAATCGAGGAAGACGCACCCACCCGCCGAAACGACGATGTTCCACGGATTCAGATCCAGATGGCCCAGAGTATGCGGGACTCGCAGATCCTCGAGCCGAGCCAGGGAATCCCCGATTCGCAGCTTCAGAAGACCCAGTTCCTGTCGACTTAAAGTCGGTGGAGGCTCCTTCGGCTGCTCTTCCATCAGTCGCGCAACAAGGTCCAGGAAGGGATCAACGGAATTCAGCAACTTGTCGATTCTCAAATCATGCGCGCCCGAATCAAGAATCGAATCTGATTTTGAGATCGACTCAATCTGCAAGCTGGCCAAGCCGGTTGCTGCTTTTTCCCACCATGCAAGTTCTTTCCTGTCGCCCAGGTTAGTGCCTTCGATTTCACGCGCGAGCCAGGCACACCACTCGGGTTTGGTTCCAAGAATTTCGGGTATGAACCTGGGGAACAGTTCAGCCAACTTCAGAGTGATTGGAAACTCCCGCAGGTTCGGCTCTCCGACGGCCTTGAACCAAACCGCCGGGCCATTGGTTTCCAAGCGAATCAGGCTGAAGGACGGGCTGGCGTTGTACTGCCGGATTGATGACCCAATTTCGAGTCCCAGCGGGCGGATGAGGTCTGCCGCCCAGCCTACCAACCTCATGATCCATCCTCTTTGGGCAAAGGGCGAAGATGGATCGCGCTCATAACGATCCAGTTCGTGAAGACACTGCCCGAGGGTTTGGAACGTCGCTTTATCTTGGAACGAGTCGGCAGTCAGGGAGCGGAGCGGTTTCCACACAGTTTTTGCCGTACGCTCGACCTCGTTCCAGCACTGCATGACTCCGTAGGGATCGCCATTCGAGTGATCTTCCCGCGACGAATCGTTCAGAGCGAACAGGCAAAACGCATCGCAGCCCCAGTCTTTCTTCAGAGCCCCTGTGAGATTCTCGGCCAAGCGCTCCCAACATGGAATTTCGACGGCAGGAAAGGCGAAACCTGATTCAGCAATCCTGAGCAGGACCTCGGTTCCGTCGTGGCTGAACACAATCACGTGCCAAATCTCGCGTTCGGATTGCTGTTGAGGTTTCACAATCTCGCCCCCGTTCAGTGTCGGCCATTCGCTCCGGGATCTTCGAGCAGATGATGTTGCTTCAGGGATTCGATGAACTGTCGCACGTCGCTTTCAGCCACGTCTCTGCTCAACGCGAATTGCTGGCTGATTTGGTCGACGATGGCGGATTCGGCTGTCCCGGTCACAAGAAGCTCAAGGATTCGTGAGCCGGCGAAGTTGAGGTTGAACACCTGTCCTTGCCGGATATCCAGGACGATAGCGCCATCCTGGCCGTGTGTGCTGCGGACGCTCTCTGAAACTCTGTACATCGGTAGCCCCACTTCGTCGGCTTGCAAGGTGAGTCGTGATGTCTGGCCGTACTTTGACACGCACACAAATCCAAAGCCAGAAGAAGTTGAAACTTACCGGAAAAGCAACCTAATCGTGCGGATGTTGTTGACGGACTTACAGGATTTCTAAACGAACGATGAATCGAGAATGGCAGCCTGTTCGCAATTGCGTCCTAACTGGTGCCCATCCGAGCCGTCTTCAATAGGGTGCGCCCAGGATACTCTCGCTGTGCACTCAACTCATTGGATCGCGGTCACGCGGGCGAGACTCTGAAGGCAGAGGTGCGAATTCGGCAAGATCAGCACCAGAACCCATGCCGAGATCTTCTGTGACCTGCCCTTTCGATAGAAAAAGAACTCGCCGAAACGTCGAGAGAGTCGATTTACGGTGAGTGACGACGATCAAGGTCGACGTGCTGAAATGCACTCGAAGACCTTCAAGAATGATGATCTCTGCGCACGGATCCAGGCAAGAGGTCGCTTCGTCGAGAATCAACACCCGCGGCCGTTGCAGAATCGCCCTCGCCAGAGCGAGTCGCTGACGTTCTCCACCAGAGAGTTGGCACCCGTCCGGTCCGATTCGCTGATGAAGACGGCCGGGCAGCGATCGAACTAAAGTTGTCAATCCCGCCATTTGTATGGCCTCTTCAAGTTCCTTTTTGGACGCGCTGGGCCGGACAAACAGCAAATTGGAAGCGATTGAGCCATCGAACAAGACCGGATCGCGTGGGAGATAGCAAACGCTCTTACGCAGGCTCTTGAGATGAATATTCCGAATGTCTTCCCCGCCTAGGCGCACTTCGCCCGAAACCGGGTCGTAGAGCCTGGCGATGAGCCTGACCAGCGTACTCTTGCCGGAGCCGTTCTCCCCCGCAATGGCTATCTGTTCCCCCGGTCGTATCCGAAGCGAAGGGACGTGAAGAAGGTCTCGATTCCTGGAGTAGCCAAACTCGACGTTGGCGAACTCGATCTCTGCCGTATCTCGCATGGAAAGCATGACTGTGCCCGCGGCGATTGTCACGCTCGGCCGCAAGGCAAATGCGGCCTGCACGTGCCGGATGCTAGCAAAGGTTTTCTGGGCTCTGGCATAGAGTTCGGAGGCACCGCTGAGTGGATCGAAGAGTTGGGTCACAAAGCCATAAAAGGCAACCAAGCTTCCAATACTCAATGTCCCCGCGAGCACGCTCTTTACGCCAGAGCCGATCACTGCCGACATTGCCAGAACAATCGCGAGGGAACTCCAAACCGTAAAGCTGGCGGCCGTCCGATAGAGTCGCTGCTGCGACCGTAGCGAGCGCGCTAGGAGCCTAAAAGCCCGTCGCTCCTGTCCCTTCTCCTGGCCCAAAAGCTGGATCGAGATCACCGACGACAGGTGTTCCTCTAGGTAGTTATCCCAGGCGAGTCGATGATCCTGCGCGGCGTCGGCATGGGTCGCAAGCTTTCTTCGAAAGTACTGCCTTGTCACGAGGAAAACGGGAATCAGAGGAAGAACAGTTATCGTGAGCACCGGGCTGAGAGCGGACATGGCCGCCAGGGTGAATGCGGTCGTGAGCAGCATTCGCAGAATCGCGGGCAGGAGATCGGACCCGAAACAGGAGATCTCCTCAATCGGTTCCTTGAGCGGATACATGGCCGCTCCCACCGGCGTGTCCTCATAGTATTCCGCGGAAAGTGTATCCAGATGCTTGAGCAGCCTCATTCTCAGGGTGAGCCCCATTTTCTGCGAAGCGCTGAGCATCAAGTGACTGCCCAGGCTGGTGAGGACAACTCTTCCTTGGTGGCCGAGGAAAATCAGCCCCACCGTGAGCCACAGTAGTCCGAGGCGTCTCTGCGGAATGATGACGTCAATGAGCCACTTGAGCAACAGCGGCGAGAGCAGAGCGAGCAGGCTACCGGCCGTGATGCACAGGAAACTGGCCAAATGCCAATACAGAAGCGGCCGAATCTCTTTGATCAGCCAGACCAGTTCTGGCGGCAGCCAGTGCGACCTTCGCTCCTGAGTCACGTAGGACAACGTGCGGGTTCCCGAATGCCGGCAAGATCAGCAATCATGTCGAGCCTAGGGATACAGGTGAGATTTGTCCACAAAATCAGCGCTCTGTTCGGATTTCGATCAATTCATGCCAATTCTCGAGAGAAATGATGGCCATGAGTAGCGAGCGAATAACGCAGTGCGTCCAGAAAACCAACATGAATCGTTCGACAGCCGAACTTACGAAAACCGTCGCATGATCGCGACCACTTGGCCGACGACTTCCGCATCCTGGTGAAGTCGGTACTGTGCGGAGCGATGGAAGTCCCGACTATAGGGGTGAATCACAAGCAGGCCGTTTTCAACCGAGCAACAGCAGGCCAAGTAAACCCCTCCTCTCATAAGGATGATGTACAGCGGCTGTTGCCACCATGGTTTCGAGGCGAAATGAAGAGGTGTTTTTCGGCGGCGGTTGACCATGACCAACAACCCGTTTGCCAGATAGGGGTGGAGCGGGTCGTCGTCCCCTCCGACCCAGAAGAAATCATCCAGGTAGAGGTGTGCCGAACCCGAAAAGTGTTCCAACGAGTCACGCAAGAAGAACGGGATCTCCTGGGACTCGCCGAGCAGCTTTTCAACAAATCCCGTACCAACCGTCTCTAGGTCGCCGCGTTGGGCTGCCACAGCTGGCACAGCACGGGCCAAATAGCCGTCTGGCATCGATTCTCTGCCCGCTTCCGCGAGATCGATTCCCATTCGTCCCATTACGGATCCAAAGTGCAGGCCATAGATCGAGCAAATAGCGATGATCTTGTGGAAGTCGCGTGGAGGGATGTTGCCCAATTCGTAATCGCTGAGCGAACTCGGCGAAGTGGTGTATCGATCATCCTTCTGCACTCCAGCAATGATGTGGCTGATCGCAGCGGCCTCGCGAATAGACAGGTTGATTCGTGTACGTGTTCTCTTGAGCAGTTGCCCAAAGTCTTCGTGTGACGGAAGCGGCTGAGGTTTCCAATGCCGAGCCAGATCGTTTGGGACTTTCGGTACTTCGCCACCCAGTAACGGCCGGAACTCGAGATCGACAGCGCCCCAGAGCCGAGCCTCCTGAGGGCAATGGAACTCGACCTGCGCATAAGAGAGCCCATTGTCGAAAGGGATAATGACACCGCCATCCAGAATACGGATACGGCAACAACAGAAGCCCTTGCTGTGCTCAATGAGAAACAGCCGATCCGAAATGCCTGAGTTCTGTGGGGAGGCCAGATCGGCGCTGATATCTGGATTCACGCGCACGATGCTCCCGGGGGCGAGGTCTGGAAACGCAAATGCATCTTCAACTCCGACCTTGGCATAAATGAAATGCCGGTCGAGTTGTGACACAGAGGCGATTCGCTTCCGAGGCCCCAACTCCAGAAGTCGCGCGAGTGGTGTGATCGATGGAATAGGTTCGCCGAGCGGCCGGTTACGAAGCCAGGGTATCGCTTCGTTCGGGTCGGTGAGTGAGGTATCGAGAACAATGGTCCGTTTCGCAGGCAGCACGGTCTGCAGCCGTGTAATGTCTTCAAGATCAAAACCAAAGACCCGCAGCCAGTCCGCTACACGGTAGCCGGAAATGCGACTCAAAGCGAAGATCTGATGAATGCTCGGACGGAAGGACCCCGAGCGAAGGTCGTAATACAGATGGTGGGGGAGGAAGTATGGGGAAGACAGGCCGTACAGTGCGACCGATTGCTGGGATGCTCGATATAGCGTGAGTCGCTTGCTCGCAAGGATGGATCGAAGTTTTTCGGCGACTGCGGCACTTGTTGACGAGCCCTCCCTCGCACGCGGCAGCACGGTTCCTCTCGCTGGTTCGTTCCTGCGAGAACTTCTGGCCCGCGCCGATCACTCGTCAAGCGCGCCTACACCTCGGTAGGTCGCGCGTAGAGTCCCCCTCTCCCGGATGCGCTCAAGAATAACTGCTCGCAGATTTGCACTTTGTATAAGTGCCCAGCGGAAGCGGCCGCCACAAATATCGCCGGGTTGTCCCAATCTTCGGCCAGATTTTCGGGTTCGCAAGGTAAATGAGCGACCTACAGGGGCACGAGAGGGGAAAGGCCGCCGCCTTCGTGGTCGGAATAACGGCCAGACAAAGCACATTTTGTCCGGTTTTCGGAAACAGATTCTGAAACTTGGTGAAACGTCTAGGGTTTGCGGTAACATCTCACAATTCCCGCGGTGGGCCGTCTGATGTGGGCCTCGTCTTGGAACCCGGAATGGGGTAAGCGCCTCAGAGCTGAGCGCGAACGGCTAGGCCTATCCCTGCGCGACGTGGAAGCTCTGAGCCACAGCATCGCCGAAAGATGGCAGAATTTCGATTACAACATCGCCCACACCTCTCTCGCTGACATCGAAAACGGAAAATGGCCGCCCACTCTTCACCGACTTTACACCCTGAGTGTTATCTATGGGCGCGACTACGATCGACTCGCCAGCATGTGCGGCGTTCCGGTCGGCGAGGTTCTTAAGGAGCATAGAAAACTTGCTCTGCCCCGCACCTACCTGATTGGGCCGGTGCCTGAGGCCCACAAGTCGACTGCGTCGTCCGCAGTCGAGCTGCGCGAAAAATTGCGGACGGAGCGGACAAACCTGATGCCGAAAATTCTTGAAAGTTGGGATGAGGTGCCGCTCCCGCTTCAGCTGATGGACGGATCAAGTCCTCTGTATGGATACATCGGCATGGACGACAACACGCTGCACCCTTTTATCCGGCCGGGAGCTTTTGTCCGGATTGATCCCCGCCAGAAAAAGATTCCTGCCGTCGATTGGCATGGCGATCATGACCGGCCCATTTTTTTCGTTGAACTCCGCGAGCGCTACCTATGCAGTTGGTGTGAAATGCATGATGGCCGGTTGATTCTGATTCCTTCCCATGAGTCAAAACGCCGTGCGCAACACGTCCGCTATCCCGCCGAGGCTACGATTGTCGGTCGCGTGACGGGAGTGAGCATGGACCTCGTCGAGCCGGACAACGAAGCGCGGGCCTAGCGCGCATTGAGGCGATGGCTGTCGGGTCTGTGGGGTATTTCATCACCGGCGAGCCCTTACCCTAGAGGTTCACGACCTTTGCCCGACAACTGATTCAGAATCACTTGCTCGTTCGAGGCATCGGCGTTCAACGAATAAAGGTAAGAAAACAAAGAGGGGACGTAGTTCAGTTGGTTAGAACGCTGCCTTCTCACCGGTACGTTGGAAGCCGGGCGATCCGGAGGAGAATCCGACAATTCTATGGCCGAAGACCCGCGAGGAAGCGTGATCGAATCGCGGCGGCAGCGAAACTCATGAAGAATTGGACCTTCCGCCTGCCGGAAGAGGGCCACTTGTCCGCAACGTTTGTACCTAAAGAATTATTTACGACCTTCGGTCGACACCCTGTCCGTATATTGTCACCGCACTGAGGCCATGTGATGCGACTGTCCTTCAATTTCAGGTACAAACTGGCAAAACAACATTGGATCACCGCTTGCTGTGCCTACGGGCGGAGGATATCGAATGAAGGGTCAGACACCCCAACCGCGCCTTCATCAGCGCGCCCACAGATCCTGCGTGCTGGTCAACGCGACTTGGATGCTGGCGATGAGTGGAGTGTCCGCGTACTCGCAGCACGCACATAATGCCTCACAGGCAGCATCCGCCCGTCCTGCCTGGTCTGAGTTGCAGCACAGCATGCGGTCGATGCATGAAGCGCTGTCCTCGCTTAAGTCTACAGGCGCTCTCTCGGCGGCGCAGACCGCAACCATCCCGACACTTGAGGCTCAGTTGGCCGACCGGTACAACCGGAACTCTACGACCAGGCCGGAGCCTCCTGCTTTT
>Ga0210408_10000967_pt1 | contig 31697 bp, 27 predicted proteins | sample IncBWH4MmetaG_FD_155471 | JGI IMG/M metagenome (GOLD analysis project Ga0210408, IMG submission 155471) | Forest soil microbial communities from Barre Woods Harvard Forest LTER site, Petersham, Massachusetts, United States - Inc-BW-H-4-M | ecosystem: Environmental > Terrestrial > Soil >... | reverse complement strand
GCTTGTGTTGCTGCAGATCGAGCTCGCGCAGCTCGGTCTTGAGGATTTTGCCGTAATTGTTCTTCGGCAGCGAGTCGACGAACACGTATTCCTTCGGCCGCTTGAAGCGGGCGATGCCGTTGAGGCAGAGCGCATCGAGCTCGCTGCGTTCGGCTTCGCCGACGACGTAGGCGACCACGACCTCGCCCCATTCCGGGTCCGGCCGGCCGATCACGGAGACTTCGCGCACCCGCGCATGCTCGAGCAGCACTTCCTCGACCTCGCGTGGATAGATGTTGGAGCCGCCCGAGATGATGACGTCCTTGGATCGGTCTTTCAGCGTGAGATAGCCTTCCGCATCGAAGGCGCCGATGTCGCCAGTGTGTAGCCAGCCGCCCTTCAGCGTCGCCGCCGACGCCTCGGGATTGCGCCAGTAGCCCCGCATGACCACGCCGCGGCACAAGACCTCGCCGGCTTCGCCGCACGGCAAGGGCCGATCGTCGGCGTCGGCGATCATGACCTCGGAGCATGCGTAAGCCCGCCCGGCCGAGCCGAGCCGCTCCGCCCAGCGCGGATGGTCGCGGTCGGCGATGTCCTGCCGCGACAGAGCCGTGATCGTCATCGGGGCCTCGCCCTGACCGTAGATCTGCGCGAAACGTGGGCCGAATCGCTCGATCGCCTTGAGCGCGTCGGCGACGTACATCGGCGCGCCGCCCCAGATGATGGTCCTGATGCGATCGGGATTGCAGTCGGCGCGGCATCCGACCAGCCGCTTCACCATGGTCGGAGCGGCGAACATCGAGGTGCGCGGCCACGCATCGAACAGGCGGAGCACCTCCTCGGCGTCGAACGAGCTCGATTCCGGCGTGACGTTGATGCCGAGCCGCGCCACGGTCGCCATCATGTAGACACCCGAACCATGGCTCATCGGCGCCGCGTGCAGGAGAGCATCGCCCGCCGCAATCGGATCGACCTCGGCGGCATAAGCGTAGCTCGCAGCCGCGAGCACCCCGTGCGTGAGCATGGCGCCCTTGGGCCGGCCGGTGGTCCCGGACGTGTAGAACAGCCAGGCGAGATCGTCGCCTTGGCATGGCCACGTGCTGATCGGATCGGCGGCGAACAGGGCCTCGTACTCAGCGCTGCTGATGTTGATGAGGCGTTCGAGAGTCGCCGGCGCGTGCGGGCCGATCTCGCTGTCGAGTCCGTGCGAGGCGAAGCAGACGCGAGCGCCGGAGTGTTCCAGGATATAGGCGAGCTCGCGGCCGTGCAGCTTGGCGTTCGCCGGCACCGCGGCCAATCCCGCGTGCCAGATGCCGAACATCAGTTCGAGATAGTCCGGAGAATTTTTCGCGACGATGGCGACGCGCTCACCGGGCACAAGGCCGAAGCGGTGCCGCAACGAGGCGGCGAGCCGAGCCACGCGCCCGGCGACTTCCGCGTAATTCCTGACGACGCGCGCGCCCACGCCCAGCGCCAGCCTGTCCCCGTGGCTCAATCCTACGCGTTCGAGCCACAGCGCGAGGTTCATGGCGGCTATGCCGCGGCGGCTTTGCCCTTGGGCTGCACCTCGGCCGTATAGTCGCTCATCAATTGCTGGGTGATGCGACCGGGGGTGAATTTCCAGTCGGCGATTTCGGAGACGGCCGTCACCTCCGCCGCGGTACCGGTGATGAAACACTCCGAGAAGCCGGCGAGTTCTTCGGGCACGATGCGCCGCTCGACCACTTCGATGTTGTGCCGCCGGGCGATCGACATCGCGGTCGCGCGCGTGATGCCGGCGAGGAAGCAATCGGCGATCGGGGTGTGGATCTTGCCGTCCTTGATGAAGAAGATGTTGGCGCCGGTGCACTCGGCGACGCGCCCCTGCCAATCGAGCATCATGGCGTCGGCATAGCCGCGCCGCTCGGCGCGGTGCTTGGAGATGGTGCAGATCATGTAGAGGCCTGCGGCCTTGGCGAGCGCCGGTATCGTCTTCGGATCGGGACGTCGGTACTCGGCGAGATCGAGGCGGATGCCCTTGAGCCGTTGCGCCGGGTCGAAGTAGCTCGGCCATTCCCAGGTGGCGACGGCGAGGTGAATCTTGTTATTCTGCGCCGAGACGCCGAGCTGCTCGGAGCCGCGCCAGGCGAGCGGCCGTACATAGGCGTCCTTCTGGTTGTTCTTCTCCAGCACCAGGCGCTTGGCGGCGTCGATCTCGGCGACGCTGTAGGGAATCTCGAAATCCATCAGCTGCGCCGAGCGCTTGAGCCGCTCGGAATGCTCGGTACCTCTGAACACCTCGCCGCCATAGGCGCGCTCGCCCTCGAACACGCAGCTTGCGTAATGAAGGCCGTGGGTTAGCACGCTGATCTTGCAATCGGCGGTGGGGACGAGCTTGCCGTCGAACCAGATGAGGTCCGAACGCTGGTCGAAGGGCACTGCCATGGCATTGCCTCCCTAGTGCAAATGGCCCGATGCGGGTCGGAACGCCGCCGTTGGCCGGGCCCCGGGCTTTTTGCGTCGGAAGCGGACTCCCGGTATGGTCACGCCGCTCCGTGAAGCGCCCTGTCGCGCCCGATGCAACGACATCGTGCTGGGGCAGGGCGGGTGCGATGCTAGGTGACATCGCGCTTCCAGGGGTAACAATCAACGGGAAATATGTCAATATAGCTGACATAATGGCCGACTTCAGTATCACAACTGCAAGTAAGCTTCGCCCGGTCGCGGCGCCCAAGCCGGCGCCGGCACCGGGGCAGCCTTGCTGGGACCTGATCGAGCTCTTCTTCTTTGCCTATCGCGACTTCGTCGGCGACCCCGACGAGGTTCTGGTCACGCTCGGCTTCGGCCGCGCGCACCACCGCGTGCTGCACTTCGTCACCCGCAATCCGGGAATGAAGGTCGCCGAGCTGCTCGATGTTCTCAAAATCACCAAGCAGTCGCTTGGTCGCGTGCTCAAGCAGCTCATCGACGAAGGTCACATCGTGCAGAAGGAGGGGGCCAACGATCGCCGCCAGCGGCTGCTCTACGTCAGCGACGCCGGCGAGGCGCTGGCGATGAGGCTTGCCGGGATGCAGACCGAGCGCATCGGGCGCGTGCTCGCCGAACTCGGTCCCGGCGCCCGCGATCAGGTGCAGCGCTTCCTTGCCGGCATGATCGATGCCGAGGACCGCGACCAGGTCCTGCGCCTGATTGCGCGCGCCGACGGCGCACAGCGCCGAGACGGCGCTTCATGACGGCGACTCACGCCGCGAATCCGGCCGACGACGCGCCTCACCTGCTCGTCGTCGACGACGACCGCCGTATCCGCGCGCTGCTGCTGCGCTTTCTTCTCGGCGAGGGCTACCGCGTCACCACCGCGGAAACCGCGCGCGAAGCGCGGGCCAAGCTCGAAGGCCTGAAGTTCGACCTGCTCATCCTCGACGTCATGATGCCGGGCGAGAACGGATTCGACCTCGCCCGCGCCATTCGCACCGGATCGACGGTGCCGATCCTCATGCTCACGGCGCGCGACGAGAAGGAGAACCGCATCAAGGGTCTCGAAATCGGCGCCGACGATTATCTGGCCAAGCCGTTCGAGCCGCGCGAGCTGTCCCTGCGCGTCGCCAATATCCTTAAGCGGGTGCGGCCGCCGAGCGCGCCGCCAGCGGAATCGGTGCGGTTCGGCCCGTTCATCTTTCACCTCGGCCGTGGCGAATTGCGCCGCGGCGAGGAAGTGATCCGCCTGACCGACCGCGAACGCGAGATGCTGCGCGTGCTCGCCGCAAGCGTGGGCGAGACCATCCCGCGCCAGGCGCTTGCCGGCACCAACGGTGACAGCGTCGGTGAACGCACCGTCGACGTGCAGGTCAACCGGCTGCGCCGCAAGATCGAGAACGATCCCGCCAACCCCCTGATCGTGCAGACGGTGCGTGGCGTCGGCTACCGACTGGTGGCGACGCCGTGAGCGGCACCGCGACCGGCTTCGACGACCGCGCTGGCCGCGGGCGCAGCGCCGCCGGCCATCTGGTGACCGCCGCCGGAGCAGCGGCCAACGCCGCCGGTTCGATTACTGGCGCCGTTGGGCGCTTCTGGGACCGCGTCACCCGCTGGATCAAGTCGGTGATGCCGAAGGGGCTCTATGCTCGCTCGCTGCTGATCATCATCGTGCCGATGGTGGTGCTGCAGTCCGTGGTCGCTTTCATGTTCATGGACCGGCAGTGGAGCCTGGTGACGCGTTACCTGTCGTCCGCGGTGACGCAGGAGATCGCCACCCTCATCGATGTCTACAATTCCTATCCGCAGGGCGCCGACCGCGCGCAATTGCGCCGCATCGCCCAGGACCGGCTCGGCCTCGCGGTCGATTTCCTCCCCGAGACGCAGCTGCCGCCGCCTGGACCGAAGCCGTTCTTCTCGCAGCTCGATCAGGCGCTGTCGGAGGAGATCCGCAAGGAGATCAAGCTGCCGTTCTGGATCGACACCGTCGGCCGCTCCTCGATCGTCGAGATCCGGATCCAGCTCGCCGACACGGTCATGCGGGTCTTCGCCCGCCGCACCGACGTCTACGACGCCAACTCCTGGATGTTCCTGATCTGGATGGTGGCGACCTCGCTGGTTCTGCTCGCGGTCGCCATCCTGTTCCTGCGCAACCAGATCCGACCGATCGTGCGCCTCGCCGATGCCGCCGACGCCTTCGGCAAAGGCCGCGAAGCGCCGAATTTCCGTCCCCGCGGCGCGACCGAAGTGCGGCGCGCGGCCGCCGCGTTCCTGGAAATGAAGTCGCGCATCGAGCGCTCGATCGAGCAGCGCACCACTATGCTCGCCGGCGTGTCGCATGATCTGCGCACGGTGCTCACGCGCTTCAAGCTCGAGCTCGCTCTGTTCGGCGACACTGCCGAGACCGAGGCGATCAAGAAGGATGTCGATGAGATGGCGGCGATGCTCGAAGCCTATCTCGCCTTCGCGCGCGGGGATACGGGCGAACAGTCGGCGCCGACCGACATCGCGCTCCTCCTCGACGAGCTCAAGCTCGATAGTGAACGCCACGGTCATCGGGCAAGCGTCGCCTTCCACGGCCAGCCGATCGTGACAGTCCGGCCGGCGGCGTTCAAGCGCTGCCTCGCCAATCTCGTCTCCAATGCCGCGCGCTTTGCCTCCGCCGTCGCCATCACCGGGCACCGCGATCATCGCTGGCTGACGGTGAGCGTCGACGACGACGGGCCGGGCATCCCGCTGCAGATGCGCGAGGAAGTGTTCAAGCCGTTCCTCCGCATCGACGACGCGCGCAACCAGGACGAGGGCGGCACCGGGCTCGGTCTCGCCATCGCCCGCGACATCGCCCGGTCCCACGGCGGCGACATCACACTCGGCGACTCGCCGCTGGGCGGCCTGCGGGCGACTGTCAAGGTGCCGGTCTGATCCCCGGCGCTTGCCGTTTGGCGTCGGCTGGCGCGCCCGATATGCTTCCTTGTCGCGTTGCATGGATCAACCCGCAGCGCGAAACCGACATGAAGTAGCACGCGGCGATGTTTGCGACCTTCTTCCACGAGCTCAAGCAGGCCGGCCTTCCGGTGACGCTGCGCGAATATCTCACCCTGATGGAGGCGATGGAGAAGGACCTCGCCGGCCGCCGGGTCGAGGATTTCTACTATCTGTCGCGCTCGGCGCTGGTGAAGGACGAGCGCAACCTCGACAAGTTCGACCGCGTGTTCGGCCACGTTTTCAAGGGCCTCGATTTCATCACCGAGGCGCTCACTGCGGAAATTCCGCTGGAATGGCTCAAGAAGCTCACCGAGAAACATCTCACCGAGGAGGAGAAGCGGCAGATCGAGGCGATGGGCGGCCTGGAGAAGCTCCTGGAAACGCTGCGCCAGCGGCTCGCCGAGCAGAAGGGCCGCCACCAGGGCGGCAAGAAATGGATCGGCACCGCCGGCACCTCGCCGTTCGGCGCCTATGGCTACAATCCCGAGGGCGTGCGCATCGGCCAGGACGGCAACCGCAGCTTCCGCGCCGTAAAGGTTTGGGACCGGCGCGATTTCAAGGACCTCGCCGGCGACGTTGAGCTCGGCACCCGCAACATCAAGCTGGCGCTGCGCCGGCTGCGCAAATTCGCCCGCACCGGCGCGCCCGAGGAGCTTGATCTCGACGGCACCATCAAGGGCACGGCGCAGAAGGGCTATCTCGACATCCTCATGCGGCCGGAGCGCCACAACACCATCAAGGTGCTCTTGTTCTTCGACATCGGCGGCTCGATGGACTGGCACATCAAGGTGACCGAGGAGTTGTTCTCCGCCGCCAAGACCGAGTTCAAGCACATGGTGCACCTCTACTTCCACAACTGCCTCTACGAGAAGGTGTGGAAGGAGAACGCGCGCCGCTGGACCGAGTCGACGCCGACCTGGGACGTGCTCCACACCTACCCGCACGACTACAAGGTGATCTTCGTCGGCGACGCGTCGATGTCGCCCTATGAGATCGCCGCGCCGGGCGGGTCGGTCGAGCACTTCAACGAGGAGGCCGGCCAGGTGTGGATGGAGCGCCTAACCTCCACCTATCCGTCCTGCGTCTGGCTCAATCCGGTGCCCGAGCGCGAATGGGAGCTGACCGCTTCGATCAAGATGATGCGCCAGCTCATCGGCGGCCGAATGTATCCGCTGACTTTGGAGGGGCTCGATCAGGCGATGCGGGAGTTGGGGAGGTAGGCTCTCCTCATCCGTTCGCCGCCGCGACGTGGCCATCCCTGACAAAGCCCGCCTTCCGAATCGCTGCGGAGGCGCTATATTGGCTCCGTCGTCAACAACCGAAAGGAGGTGATCCAGTGTCTCATTGTCTATCGCCGCGGTCGCCGGCATTCGTGAGCTGGATCCTCGCCTCTGCCGAGGTCCTCGCCTAGGCGGTCTAATCCGCCGACGGGCTCACGCGCGTAAGGCAGACGATCGCCTACGCAACCGGGCCACGGCCTGACAATGGAAGGGCTGTCCGCGAGGGCGGCCCTTCTTTGTGTTTGCGTCGGTGGCGCGCAGCTTTAGCGAGTCGCGCTTTTCACCTTCGCCCGCGCCGCCTCGATCGTGGCCGGAATGGCTGCGTCGTTTCCCGGCGCCATGATGTGGACGCCGGCGACCCCGGGAATGGTCGAGAGCTCCTCGATCAGCTCGACGCAGATGTGCACGCCCTCGTGCGAGGGATCGGCCGCCTCATCCATGCGTGCGATCAGCGCGTCGGGGATGATGGTGCCGAACAGGCGGTCCTTCATCCATCGTGCGGATTTTGCCGAGCGCAGCGGCGTGACGCCGACGAGAAGCGCGAGTTGCCGCGTGAGGCCGGCCGACTCGAGCGCCGCGACGTAGCGGCGCACGATCGCCGCATCCATGCAGAATTGCGTCTGCACGAACTGGGCGCCGGCTGAGACTTTTGCGTGCAGTGCCGCGGGCTGCCACCCCGCCGGCGGGTCGAGCGGAACGTCGGCGGCGCCGATGAGGAATGCGGCCCTGCCGGCCACCTTGCGGCCGGTCGGCAGTGTGCCGTCGTCGCGCAGCCGGCGCGCGGTCTCGATCAGCGTCTTCGAGTCGATGTCGAACACGGCCTTGGTCTCGGGCTGGTCGCCCGCCTTCGGGTCGTCGCCGCCGAGCAGCATCAGGTTGCGGATGCCGAGTGCCGCCGCGCCCATCAGTTCGCTCTGCAGGGCGATGCGGTTCTTGTCGCGGCAGGCGATCTGCAGGATCGGCTCGATGCCGGCGCGATCGAGGATCGCCGCGGCCGCGAGAGCGCCCATATGGGCGCGGGCGCCGGCGCCATCGGTGACGTTGACCGCGTCCGCCAGGCCCCGCAGCGGCGCCGCCTTGCGCAGCAGGTCCTCCGGGTCAAAGGAGAGCGGCGGGGTGACCTCCGCGGTCATGACGAACCGGCGCGCCTGCAGCCGCTCTTCGAAAGTGCGCGGTTGCGGGGTGTTTTGCTCGTTCATCGCCAGTCCGCTCCGGGGCGCGAATCGGAATGAGAGCGCTTATATGCTTTGCGGGCGTCCTGCAATTGCACCTTCCTGGACACGAAACATACGCCCCGCTAGAGAGTTGCGGCAAATGAGCGGCGTCAACGAAATCAGGGCGAATTTCCTCGCCTATTTTGCACGCGAGGGGCACGAAGTCGTGCCCTCTTCGCCGCTCGTGCCGCGCAACGATCCGACGCTGATGTTCACCAATGCCGGCATGGTGCAGTTCAAGAACCTCTTCACCGGCCTGGAGAAGCGCCCCTACACGCGGGCGGTCACGGCGCAGAAATGCGTGCGCGCCGGCGGCAAGCACAACGATCTCGACAATGTCGGCTACACCGCGCGCCACCACACCTTCTTCGAGATGCTGGGCAATTTCTCGTTCGGCGATTACTTCAAGGAGCGCGCCATCGAGCTAGCGTGGCGGCTGGTGACCAAAGAGTTCGGCGTGCCGGCCGACCGCCTGATGGTCACGGTCTATATCGACGACGACGAGGCGTTCAATCTCTGGAAAAAGATTGGCGGGCTGCCCGAGAGCCGGATCGGGCGCATTGCCGGGTCGGACAATTTCTGGGCCATGGGAGACACCGGGCCTTGCGGCCCGTGTTCGGAGATCTTCTACGATCACGGCGCGCACATACCGGGCGGACCGCCGGGAAGCCCTGACGCCGACGGCGACCGTTTCGTCGAAATCTGGAACCTGGTGTTCATGCAGTACGAGCAGCTCGCCGGTGGCGAGCGCGTCGGCCTGCCGCGGCCGTCGATCGACACCGGCATGGGGCTCGAGCGCATCGCCGCGGTGCTGCAGGGTACGCACGACAATTACAAGATCGATCTGTTCGGCGCACTCATCGAGGCGGTCGCCGACGCCACCGGCGTCGACCCCGAGGGTGCGCACCAGGCCTCGCACCGCGTCATCGCCGACCACCTGCGCGCCTCCTCGTTCTTGATTGCCGACGGCGTGCTGCCGTCCAACGAGGGCCGCGGCTACGTGCTTCGGCGCATCATGCGCCGCGCCATGCGCCATGCCGAGCTGCTCGGGGAGAAAGAGCCGCTGATGTGGCGGCTGGTGCCGGTGCTGGTGCGGGAGATGGGCCTGGCCTATCCGGAATTGCTGCGCGCCGAGCCGCTGATCACCGAGACGCTCAAGTTCGAGGAGACGCGCTTCCGCCGCACGCTCGAGCGCGGCCTTGCGATCCTCGACGAGGAGAGCAAAGAGCTCAAGCGCGGCGCCATGTTCGACGGCGTCACAGCATTTACGCTCTACGACACGTATGGCTTTCCGCTCGATCTCACCCAGGACGCGCTCAAGCCGCGCGGTATCGGTGTCGATCTCGCCGCGTTCACCGACGCCATGGAGCGCCAGCGCGAGAAGGCGCGAGCCTCGTGGACCGGCTCCGGCGAAGCGGCGGACGAAGCGGTGTGGTTTACCCTGCGCGAGCACGTCGGCGGCACCGATTTCCTCGGCTATGAGACCGAAAGCGCCGCCGGTGCGGTCGCTGCGCTTGTGCGCGACGGCAAGGCGGTGACCACGCTCAAGCAGGGCGAGAGCGGTGCGGTCATCCTCAATCAGACCCCGTTCTACGCCGAATCCGGAGGTCAGGTCGGCGACACCGGAGCGATGACCGGCGAAGGGGTACGCTTCGCGGTCACCGATACGCAAAGGCGCGCCGGCGATCTCTACGTGCACCTCGGCAAGGTCGAGCAGGGCACACTCAAGGTCGGCACGCCGCTTTCCCTCGAGGTCGATCACGAACGCCGCGGCGCCATCCGCAAGAATCATTCGGCCACCCACCTCCTGCACGAGGCGCTGCGGCAGGTGCTCGGCGATCACGTGGCGCAGAAGGGCTCGCTGGTCGCGCCCGATCGGCTGCGGTTCGACTTCTCGCATCCGAAGCCGATGACGGCCGGCGAGATCGAGCGCATCGAGGACATCGCCAACGATGTCGTGCTGCAGAATGCGCCGGTGATCACCCGGCTGATGGGCCGCGACGACGCGGTCGCTTCGGGAGCGCGCGCCTTGTTCGGCGAGAAATACGGCGACGAGGTGCGCGTGGTGGCCATGGGGAAGGGCGGCAACGCGCTGGGCTGGTCGGTCGAGCTCTGCGGCGGCACGCACGTGCGGCGCACCGGCGATATCGGCGTCGTCTCGGTCATTGCCGAAGGGGCGGTTGCCTCCGGCGTCCGCCGCATCGAGGCGTTGACCGGAACGGCGGCGCGCAAGGAGCTCAACCGGCATCGCAACGACATCAGGCTCCTCGCCGCTGAAATGAACGCGCCGCTTGCGGAGGTGACGGCGCGTGCCGCAGCGCTCGTTGCCGAGCGCAAGCGGCTCGAACGCGAGCTCTCCGAGGCGAAGAAGAAACTCGCCATGGGCGGCGGCGGGAGTGACAGCGCCGGCGGCGTGCGCACCGTCGGCGACATCAGGCTGATGGCGCGGTCCGTCGCGGGCATCGAGCTCAAGGAGCTGCGCGGCCTCGCCGACGAAGGCAAGAAGAAGGTCGGCTCCGGCGTCGTCGCCATCGTCGGCGTTACCGGCGAAGGCAAGGCCGGCCTCGTCGTCGGCGTTACCCCCGACCTGACCGGGCGCTTCAATGCCGTCGATCTGGCGCGCAAGGGGGCCGAGGCGCTCGGCGGCAAAGGCGGCGGCGGCCGGCCGGACTTGGCGCAGGCGGGTGGGCCCGATGGCTCGAAGGCTGACGCTGCGCTTGCCGCCATCGAGGCGGCGCTCGGCGGATAGGTCGACGTGCAGGGGCGCCAGAGAGCCGCGGTCGCCGCTTCGGCGCCGCTCAAAGCTCCACGATCATGCCGTCCTCGGCGGTCTCGTACGGAAGCTCGGCGCGCCGCGCCAGCATGTCGTTGCTCATATGGGTCAGGATGAGACGCTTGGGGCGAATCCGGACGAGATGAGGCTCGAGCAGCGACAGCGCCATATGGGTCGGCGCCGGCTTGTCGCGCGTGTAGGCCTCGCAGATGAAGAGGTCGGCGTCGCGGGCGACATCGACGAGCGCGTCAGTCCATTCGGTATCGCCGGAGAAGGCGATCACTTTCCCTTCGGCCTCAAAGCGCAATCCCAGGCATGGCCCAGCGCGATCATCGTGCACGACATGGTAGGCGGTCAGCCGCAACGGCCCGAACTCGGTGCGGCGGCCGATCTCCACCTCTCTGAGCATCAGGGGAAATCGCAACTCCATCGCTTTGGCGCCGGGAAAGCCGGTGTCCATGATCTGCGGGTAGCGCGATTTGAGGCTTGGCGGTCCGACGATGGTGAGGGGCCGGTCGCGTTTGACGATGTAGTTCGCTTCCAGAACGAAGAATGGCACGCCGCCAACGTGATCGCCGTGGAAGTGCGAAAGAAAGATGAAATCAACCTCGTTGCGCTTGATCGCGAGCCTGTTCATCGACACGAGCGAGGTGGCTCCGCAATCGATCAGCGCGTTGATGTCCCGTCCGACCAGGTGGAAGCAGGTATTGAATCGTCCGCCCGACCCGAAGGCATCGCCGCAGCCGACGAATTGCAGATGCATGAACCGTCCCCGAGAAGTTACGCGAAGTTTACCGACATGACCGGTCGTGCCACGATGATGCCGTCAAATGGTGAAGATTTCTGTGACGGCGGTCACTTCCGGCTAACCGGTTCGCGCCGCTAAAGACGGTCCTCAAGGTACTGTTCTGACACCTGTTTTGCCTGCGCGCGGCTGTTCTTGGGCGTTGTGTTGCGACGAAAGTTGAGGCAAGCTGGCTAGCACAGTGCCGGGCCGTACGCCGCGATCACAACACAAACCCGGGCATGCTGCAGGCCGGCTCTAACGAGGACGCGTCCGTGGACCTGAGGTCAATCCATTCCGCTGCGTTAGCCGCGATGGCGACGGCGCTTTTTCTCGGCGGATGCTCCGCGGACGATGCGAGCGGCTGGTTTTCGAAGCCGGTGGATTTGTTCGGTCGCAGGGGCGGCTATAACTTCTCTCAGCTTGGCGGTGCGAAACAGGAGCGCCCTGTTACGGCGAACGACTTGGTCGACGCGAGCGGCGCCTGTGCGACAGCGCCGGCGCCTGAGGCACAAGCCGCCGCGGCCAATCCGGGCCAGTCCGCCCCGGGCGCGCCCGACGAAGCCGCCCAGCTTCGCGGCGGGGTCGCCGTCGGTATGAGCGAATGCGACGTGATCGCGCGCGTCGGCCGGCCCGCCGCCGTCAACATCGGCAACAATCAAAACGGCGAGCGCACCGCGGCCATAACTTTCACGAGCGGTCCGCGACCGGGGGTCTACCGGTTCGTAGGCGGCCGGCTCGCGGAGATGGATCGCGTCGCCGAGCCGGCGCCTGGACCGGAGCAGAAAAAACTTGCGGGAAGCAAAAAGCCGGCGAAGACCAAAAAGCCCAAAGGCGATGACGCGTCAAAGCCCAAAGGGGATGACGCGTCCTAACATCAAAACGCATGTGGAGGCATGGATGGCGACTGACGTCACCCATCGGACAGTCGAGGCGAACGGCATTCGCCTGCATCTTGCCGAGCAGGGGGAGGGGCCGCTAGTCATCCTCTGCCACGGCTTTCCCGAGTCGTGGTACTCGTGGCGCCATCAGCTCGCCGCTCTCTCGGCCGCCGGTTTTCACGTCGTCGCTCCCGACATGCGCGGCTACGGCCGCTCCGACCGGCCGCAGGCGATCGAGCAATACACGCTGTTGCATCTTGTCGGCGACATGGTGGGGCTGTTGGACGCGCTCGGCGCCGAGCAGGCGGTCATCGCCGGGCACGACTGGGGTGCGCCGGTCGCATGGCATGCAGCCCTGCTGCGCCCCGATCGCTTCCGCGGCGTGATCGGCCTGAGCGTCCCCTACCGGCCGCGAACGTCCGTGGTGCCGACGTCAGTCATGCCGCAGCGCGACGACGCTTTGTTCTATCAGCTCTACTTCCAGAAACCGGGGGTCGCGGAGGCCGAGTTGGAACGCGACCCGCGTGAGACCATCCTCAAGCTCTTGTTCTCCGGCTCGGGCGACGTGCCGCGCCGATCGGCCGGCAGCGCCGACGCGTCAAACCAGACACCCGCGCAAGGCGATGTGGGCATGGTGCCGCGGGACGGCGGCTTTCTCTCGCGCATGGTGAAGCCGGCTGTGATGCCGCCGTGGCTCGGCGAAGCGGACATCGATTTCTATGCCGGCGAATTCGCGCGCACTGGCTTTGGCGGCGGCCTCAACTGGTATCGCAACATCGACCGCAACTGGGAGCTTCTGGCGCCGTTCGCGAAGGCCAAGGTGACCGTGCCGGCCCTCTATGTCGCCGGCGACCGCGATCTGGTGGTCGCGTTTCGCGGCATGGACAAGATGATCGCCAATCTCACCGACTATGTGCCGCACTTGCGCGCCAAGATCATGCTGCCAGGATGTGGGCATTGGACTCAGCAGGAACGCGCGGCGGAGGTCAACGCCGCCATGATCGACTTCCTCCGCCAATTGTGAGCGGCGGCCTGCGGTGACAAAGGCGTCCCGGCGCCGCGCTTGTCGTCGGCGGGGCCGAAGGCTATAAGCCGCCGCGGCTTTCGCCCCGGCCTGCGCAATCCCCAAGGACAATTTGATGGCGCTCGAGCGTACGTTTTCGATTATCAAGCCCGATGCCACGGCGCGCAATCTGACTGGCGCCATCAACGCGATGATCGAGGAAGCAGGACTGCGCATCGTAGCGCAGAAGCGCGTATTGATAACCCGCGCACAGGCGGAAACCTTCTACGCCGTCCACCGGCAGCGGCCGTTCTTCCGCGAACTCGTCGAGTTCATGATCTCGGGCCCGGTCGTCGTACAGGTCCTCGAGGGTGAAAACGCTATTGCTGCCTATCGCGACCTCATGGGCGCAACCGATCCCGCCAAGGCCGCGCCCGGTACGATCCGCAAGGCTTTTGCGAAATCGATTGGAGAGAATTCCGTGCACGGCTCCGACGCTGCCGCCACCGCCGGGATGGAAATCGCCCAGTTCTTCGCAGGCAACGAAATCGTCGGCTGACGCAAGTCCACCTCCCCGCGCCTGCGCGTGCCGCCCGCGGCGCCTGGCTCGTCCGCGCGGGGCGACGCCGGCGACGGCGGAACGGGCGGGCAGCGGCCGCGGACGGGAAGCGAGTTGGGTCTCATTGCGCAAAACCTCGATCCGGCGCTCTAGGGCGTTTCTCTTCCGTCGATTTTCAGCAGTTTCGGCGGGGCCGGGTTCTGGATCGGCGTACCGCAGATCGCTCTGGTCAACGTCGTGCTCTCCGGCGACACTGCCGTGGTCACCGCTCTGGCGTGCCGTGGATTGCCGCCGGCACGACGGCCGTGGGGCATCGCCGTTGGCGCCGGCACCGCGGCGCTGCTGCTCCTCACCTTCGCGGTCATCGTCGCGCCGCTGTTGGCCTATCCTTGCGTCAAGCTGATCGGGGGCCTCGTGCTCATCTACGTCGCGAGCAAACTCTTGGTGCAGCGCGGCGCGTGCGAGGAAGCCGTTGCGGCCGCAACCAATCTGCCGGCGGTCGTGAGAATCGTGCTCACGGCAGACATCATCCTCGGCCTCGACAACGTCATCGCCCTCGCCGGTATCGCGCGAGGCAACTTCGCCTTGCTCGTGGTCGGCCTCGCCATCTCGCTGCCGATCATCCTCGCGGGTGCGGCCTTTTTCATGAAGCTGCTCGACCGCTTCCCGTTTCTCGCCACCCTGCTCGGATGGGTCGGCGGCAATATTATTGCAAATGATTCCGCCGTCTCGCGCGCTTTGACAGCCGTATTCGGCGAAGAACACAAGCAACTCGCGCAAACCGCCGCAGCGGGCGCTGGGGCGTTGCTGGTCGTCGTCGCGGGCGCAGTCGGATGGCGCCGGTGCAAGTCAAAGTCTCGCGTCGATCCCCGAGCGGTGCGACTGCATGAGAATTTTTCAAAGTTCGCAAACACTTTAGCAATCACGCAGCGGCGTCTGTTTACAAAAAGACGACATGTACAATTCAAACTAATACGTGGCGCATTGCAGTCATGGTTGCGCCGCATTTATCGGGCTTGCTTTCGAGGCAATCGGATTTTGGCTCCCGGCCGGTGCTGTCTTGGCGACATGACGTTTCGGACTTTCCCCCCAAAATCTGGCTTGTGGCGCGGATCGCAGCACCAGTATGCGGCGGCTGTTCCGCGTCTGCGCTGAGGCATGGACTGATTGAGGAGAAAGACGATGCAGAAAGGCACCGTCAAATGGTTCAATCCAACCAAGGGCTACGGGTTCATAAAGCCATCGAGTGGCGACAAGGATGTGTTCGTTCACATTTCAGCCGTCGAGCGCGCCGGCTTGCGGACGCTCAATGAGGGCCAAGAAGTCGAGTACGAGCTTGTAACTAATCGCGGCAGGACATCCGCGGAGAATCTCAAGGTCGCGTAAGAGTTGCCCGGCGGAAGCGCCGGTTCGTATAGCCCTCGGGTCAAAAAACCCGGGGGCTTTTTCTTTGACGCTGATTTGTTGCGACGCAAGCCCGAAGGGCAGTCAAAAAATCACGCTCCGCGCTTCTCCGCGCCTTGCTCGATGTCGGAAGGTGCGAGGCGCAGGCGGCCCTCGGCCACGGCGCGCAGCGCCTGCGGATAGATCCGGTGCTCGACCGCGAGCACCCGCTCGGCCAGTGTTTCTTCCGTATCACCTTCGCACACCGGCACCCGCTCCTGCGCCACGATCGGCCCCGAATCCATCGCCGGCACGACAAAATGCACGGTGGCGCCGTGCTGGCGCAGGCCGGCCGCTAGCGCGCGGCGGTGGGTGTGAAGTCCCTTGAGCTGCGGCAGCAACGCCGGATGGATGTTGAGCATGCGGCCGCTCCAACGCGCGACCAACCATGGCGTCAACAGCCGCATGAAGCCGGCGAGGCACACAAGATCGATCCGGTGCGCCTGGAGTTCGCCGTCAAGCGCGCGTTCGAAAGACTCGCGGTCGTCGCCGAAGGCGGTGTGATCAACGATTGCGGTCACGACGCCTTGCTCGTGCGCGCGGGCGAGGCCTTGTGCGTCGGGGCGGTTCGACGCGACGAGCGCGATTTCGGCTGGATAGTCCCGCGCTTTCGCTGCTTCGATCAGCGCCATCATGTTCGAGCCGCGGCCGGAAATAAGGACGGCGACGCGCTTCTTGTCCATGCGCCTCACCACGAGAGGTCGAGGCGCCCGCGAAACGCGGCGGTCGGTTCGCCGGCGGCGGCGATCACCTCGCCAAGCCGAACGACGGTCTCGCCATTCGCGGCGAACGCCTCGCACGCTTGCTCGGCTGCTTCCGCATCGAGCACCGCGATCATGCCGATGCCGCAGTTGAAGGTGCGCAGCATCTCCCGCTCGCTGACCCCGCCGGCGGCGGCGAGCCATTTGAACACCGGATGGACGGGCACGCGGTCTAGATCCAATGCGACCGCCAGGCCCTGTGGGAGCACGCGCGGAATGTTGTCGACAAACCCGCCGCCGGTGATGTGGGCGAGCGCCTTGACCGCTCCCGTCGCGCGGATCGCAGCGAGACACGATTGCACGTAAAGCCGCGTCGGCATGAGCAGCGCTTCGCCGAGCTGTCGCGACGGCTCGAACGGCGCCGGGGCATCCCAAGGGAGGCCGGCAGCGGCGACGATGCGGCGGACCAAAGAAAAGCCGTTCGCATGCACGCCGGACGAAGCAAGCCCGATCACGGAGTCGCCCGGTGCGATGTCCTTTCGCGGCAGCAGCTTGTCACGCGCCACGGCGCCGACCGCGAAGCCGGCAAGGTCATAATCGCCGGCCTGGTAGATGCCGGGCATCTCTGCCGTCTCGCCGCCGATCAGCGCGCAACGCGCCTCCTTGCACGCTGCCGCGACGCCGGTGACCACAGCCGCGCCGACCTCGGGGTCGAGCTTGCCGCAGGCAAAATAGTCGAGGAAGAACAGCGGTTCGGCGCCCTGCACGACGAGATCGTTGACCGACATGGCGACGAGATCGATGCCGATCGTGTCGTGGCGCTGCGTCGCGACCGCGATCTTGACCTTGGTGCCGACGCCGTCGGTCGCAGCGACAAGGATCGCGTCGGAGAAGCCGGCAGCTTTGAGATCGAATAGCCCGCCGAAACCGCCGATCTCGGCGTCGGCGCCGGGGCGGGCGGTCCTGCGCACCAGCGGCCTGATCAACTCCACCATGCGGTTGCCGGCATCGATGTCGACACCGGCGGCCGCGTAGCGTGCCTCGTCCACGAAAGCCACCAATTGGGCAGATTTTCCCGGTCCCCGTCGGGGCGGGACTGCTCGGCGCCTCCTACGTCGGAATCGCCCGATGCGCAAGCGCGCGGGCGCCGCTATATAGGGGACAAAAGGACGGCGCGCGGGAGGTCGGCGCTGGGAGCCGGGGCAGAGTTTGAGCATTCCCAACCTCATAACCTTGGGGCGCATCATCCTGGTGCCCGCCGTGGTCTGGGCGATCATATCGGGAGAGATGCTCGTCGCGTTTGCGCTGTTCCTGGTGGCCGGGATCAGCGATGCGGTCGATGGGTTTCTTGCCAAGCGCTTCCACATGGCGAGCGAGCTCGGCGCCTATCTCGACCCGCTCGCCGACAAAGCGCTGATCGTGTCGATCTATGTTGCGCTGGGGATCGCCGGCGCACTGCCGATCTCGCTGGTCATCCTCGTCGTTTCGCGCGACATCATGATCATCAGCGGCTTCATGCTGTCGTGGCTGATCGGCAAGCCGATGCCGGTGCGGCCGCTGGCGATCTCGAAGGTCAACACCGTGGCACAGATCTTCCTCGCCACGTTCGTCCTGGCCGAGCAGGGTTTCCACTTCAATGCGGCGTTGCTGTCAACGATCGTGGTGCTGCTGGTCGCCGTCTTGACCGTGCTTTCGATCGCCTTCTATCTCGCCGAATGGGTCCGGCATATGAACTCGTTCGGGGCAGCGCATTGAGCGTCCCCTGCCGCGAAGCCGGATTTCGCTGGAGGTGTCCGCAATTCGGAACCGAGCAACTGCCGCAAGACTTGCGTCGAGCTTTCGTATGTCGTCGAGGCGCACAGGGTGACCGGGCGCCACTGCTTCAGGCGCCCACAAGGCCGGAGATTCTCAGCTGAACCGCTCCAACTTTTGGGATGCGCCTGCCGGCGGCCAGAGGCCAATCGCCCCTGCAACGTCAGCCGCCTGCTCGAGCACCGGGCACCCCAAAAATTAGCTAACCGACCGCTGCAACCGCACAAAAGCGATTCGATCGCTCGAGCGACCGATCTTCAGCGATCGTCATCCGCAGACTTGAGCGAGTTCTCTGGCCAGAGCCAGAATTTGGTTCCTGGCCGCTTGCTCCTTGTCGGCCATTGACCGTCGATCCGGAGGACCTTCGGTTCCCACGTTGACGCGGCCGGACATTTCTCCGCGCGCAGACGAGAATGTGAATGTGAACGACCCGCGGCCATCAGGCTCTAAAAGCATCGTATCCAAGCGTCATACTCCTGGGCCAACGCATGCCCTCTATGGCGGCGCCGGAATGGTTTCGCGATCGAGGCATTCCGGTTTGCCTCAATCCGAAGCCACGCAAACCGCCTCGTCCGGTCAAGCCGCACGAGGCGTACTTTGTTTTGGCGCCGGCTTACGCCGCGAAGCGGATGCTGGGCGCGCCAACTACGCCGCTCTTCTCCATTACCGTCTTCATTTCATTTGAACCCAACCACGTGCGGGCCTTCGATGCGTCAGCGACGTCCTGGAGGATCAGCACGTCATTCGGGTCATCGGCGCTCCGAAACACCCGACCGTTGGTGATGCCGGCAGTCGCGCGTTCCTTCTCATGCCCATTGTAGCTCGTGCGCCAAGCGTTGTAGTCCTTGACCTTGAAGTGGACAGTCATGTTTTCGTTCGCATTGGGATTTGTCACAACGATTTCTCCAAAAAAATCTTGAGTATACGCGGTCTGAACGTTCATCATTCAGACTGCTCAACTCAGATAACGCTCAACCCTGACAAAACAAGGTAATCAAAAACTATATTACTGGCTCAAATTCAGCAGTTCGACGCAAGCGGCGACTCGAACGCCACCGTGACGCGTGTACCGCGGTCGCCTTCTCCAGAAGCGACCTGCAATGTGCCGCCAATCTGTTTCACCAGGGATTGAATGATTTTCATACCAAGCCCCTTGCTGCCGGGACCGAACTTCGCCGGCAGCCCTGGCCCGTTGTCCGATACCGAGAGCAAATGCGCGGTAGCCGACCCTGCCATTCGAACGGTGATGTCGCCTCTGGCGTACTTCGAGGAATTGGTAATCAGCTCGCTTACGATGAAGCCGAGCGGGATGGCAAGCGCAGTCGGCAATTTGACATTCGTGCCTGTCACCACCACGGCGCGCCCCGCTCCCTGCGGAAACAACAGGTCCGCAAGGTCGTCGCACAGGTGCCCGAGATATTGCTTGAACTCAACGCTCTTCTGATGGTCGAGGAGATGCAAGCGTCGATGCACGCGTCCGAACGCGGCCACGCGCTCGGCCGCGATCGTCAGTTGGGCGGCGGCTTCGACTGTGGGGGCCGTGCGGCTTTGCAATGACAGCAGGCTCGCAACGATTTGCAAACCGTTGACGAGCCGGTGCTCGAATTCCGCCGCCAACATTTCTTGGCGTTGCAGCAGCTCGCTCTTCTCGCGCAGCAATTCCTGTTCGCGCACGAGGGCGGCCGCTAATTGCGCCTTTGTTGCCGCATAACCCCTCCAGACGCGCGTTTCGCACGACGCCACGCGTCGGTTCGAGTGCCGAGATACGGCTTTGGTCGCTGTGATCGGAATAGTCATGGATCTCCACCGAAACCACTTGTTGCGGGAGCGAAGATCAGCTTTGTTGATTGGAGGCGGTTGCGCCCGAGCGCGCACCGACTATTTCAACCATGCGCCCTTTTTGGCTCGATGTCGAGAACAATGTGCAGCATGCGACCTATAGAACCAGCCTGCCCCTGGGCTCGCTATTCGAGCTTCTCATCCCCACATGTCAGTATAGCTTCGAAAAACGATCAAGGCCGATCCAGATCAATGGAGTTGTTAGGAAAAGGGCGCCTTCATGTTCACATCCAAGCAATATCGCGCAAAGGCGACCGAATATGGCGACTTGGCCGAGACATCGGCCGGTTCAAACCAGCGCCGCGATTTTCAAAAGCTTGAGCGCAGATTCGCGGCGCTCGCGCACAATGAGCAAGTGCTCGCAGAGAATTATCAAAGCAACGTGAGCAGTGCAGAACAGGGCCGGTCACACGGCGTCACCCTCGCAGACGAAGAGGAGCACGTCCTGCGATGCCTAGGAGCCGCGCTTATCATGCAGTGGAATGCGTTGCCCACAAAGCTGCAAAGAGAGCTCTTCGACAACGCCGGGAGCATGGGTGAGCTCATGGAGACTGCCGCCCTCAGAGGACAAATCGCTCGCTTTCTGCACAGGTATAAGAATGACGACAACCCAACGGCGGCGATCGGAACAGAAGCTGCTGACGGCGATGCGAGTCTACACGCGGCTTCTATGGCGCGGTGGGATGATGAGGGAGGCGCTTGCCAAATGCCCGAACAACGAGGGATGGAGAAGCGTCTAAGGGAGGACTCCTCATGCCGCTGACAGGACTTGCCGTCGATGAAGGGCCTCACAGCATGGATGGATTGCTGCTTCATGGCTGGGAGGGGCCTGCGAGAGTGGAGGCATTCATAAGCAGGCGAGTGATTGATAGCTGGGTCGATCCGAGAGAGCCCCATGGTGGCCGGAGAAGTCTGCTCCGGGCACAATACAACGCCCTCGGCAAGTTCAATCTTGCGGCGATTGAACGGATTGTTGCCTCAAAGTACCAGCGCGGTCGGGAGTTCAACCGCCAGCATCCGTTCGTGGATATTCTGCTGTCCGACATCGTGGAAAGCGAAGAGGTGCTGGACGTTAGCGAACTGGTGCGCGAGCCGCCGCCTGCCACTTTCCAACGGATGTCCCGTTAGGATCGTCGCGATCCGTTTCGCGCGAGCGGCCGTCGTATTTTTTCGCGGAGGCCGGAGGCCCGAGCTGAAAGTAGGGCCCCGGCCCTAATCTACGCACTTGCTCAGATCGACCGGGACCCGGACGATGCGCGACCGATGCAAGCGCCAGCTTCCCGATCGGGTCGTTAGAGCGGGCGGCCGACGCTTCGGTCGCGGCCCGACCACGCCAGGCAATCGAACCGGGCCGCCGCATTCATTTTTCGATCCGCTGTTGTGCCTTGTGTTCCGAGGCCCCGAGGGTTGCACGAAATCGGCGACGTACCGAAGTCCCCGGTTCCCGTATTGACAGCCCTGGTGCACGTCAGTGAAGACAAATCCGACATGCGCGGCATCAAGGCCGCTGGTCGCCGTCTTGACCGTGCTCTCGATCGCCTTCTATCTCGCGGATGGGTCCGTCAGATGAACTCGTTCGGGGCGGCGCATTGATGGCCTTGGCCTGCACGAATCGTTGCGATCCGGTTTTCTCTAGCGGAGCATGTTGCCGCCGGAAGGCGGTGCCCATCCTTTTCCGATCGTGCTCGAGGCGCCATGTCCCTTCGCCCGCGTCAGCTCGCGCTCGCGCTTGATCACGCTGAAAGCTACGCGCGCGATGATTTTCTCGCCGGACCGGGCAACGAAGCCGCGCTCCGCCTGATCGAGAGCTGGCCGGACTGGCCGGCGAACGCTATCGCCCTGATCGGGCCGGAGGGCTCCGGAAAATCCCATCTCGCGACGATCTGGGCGGGGGCGGCGGGAGCGCGCGTCATTTCCGGCCGTGCGCTCGGCGCGGCCGAGTTGCCGCATTCGCTCGCGACCGGGGCGCTCGTTGTCGAGGATGCCGCCACGGCCCGAGACGAGCGTGCGCTGTTTCATCTCCTCAACCTCGCCCGCGAGGAGAGCGCGTCGCTGCTGCTCACCGCGCGCGCCGCACCGGCGACCTGGCCGGTCGCCATCCCCGATCTTGCGTCGCGGCTGCGGGCGGTGCCGGTGGCGACGCTGCACGCGCCCGACGACGCCATGCTGCGGGCGGTGATCGTCAAGCTCGCCGCCGACCGCCAGCTCGTGCTCGACGAGAGCGTCGTGGGCTATGTCGCGGCGCGCATCGAGCGTTCGTTCGCGGCCGCGCGTACCGCGGTGATTACGCTCGACAACGAAGCGCTGCGGCAAAGGCGTCCGGCGACGCGCGCGCTTGCAGCGGAACTCTTCCGTGAGGGGTAGAGCGGGGTTCGCTCGCACGCGGCTGGCCGAGCCGCGGCCGCAGGAGGCTTGACGGGACCATTGGGCGCCGCCTTATCTCCCGACACGCAGCCATCGAATCGTTACGAAGATCAGCGATCGTAAGGTTGAAGGCTCAGGGAGAACCATGGTCGACCGCGCCCAAGCGACTGTCGTTGCGCTCGAATCCGACCCGGAGCGGCGGCTGGAGGCGCCCCCGCGCCTCGCCGAGCCGGCGGGGCGCCACGCCGAGGCCCCTATCTCCACGAGTCCGGAACGCTTCATTAACCGCGAGCTCTCCTGGCTCAATTTCAACCGGCGCGTGCTCGAGGAATCCGCCAACCGCGGCCACCCGCCGCTGGAGCGGCTGCGGTTCCTGTCGATCTCGGCGAACAACCTCGATGAGTTTTTCATGGTGCGCGTCGCCGGTCTCAGGGCGCAGGTCCGGGCCGGCATCAGCACCAAGAGCCCCGATGGCTTGACCCCGGCCGAGCAGCTTACGCGCATTGCCGAGGCGGTCGTGCTCCTGGTCGAGGACCAGCAGGCGCAATGGCTCGAGCTGCGCGCGGGACTGGCACAAGCCGGAATCGCGCTCGTCGATGGCCCCGAAGTGGGCAAAGCCGAGAAGGCCTGGCTCGAAGATTATTTTCTCGCCCACGTCTTTCCGCTGCTCACGCCGCTCGCCGTCGACCCGGCGCATCCCTTCCCGTTCATTCCCAATCTCGGCTTCTCGATCGCCCTGCAGCTTGCACGCGCCAAGGACGGCAAGGCGATGAACGCGCTCATCCGCATGCCGAACCGCATAGAGCGTTTCGTGCGGTTGCCGCAGGCCGGGGAGGGTGGCGCGGTGCGGCTGATCTCGATCGAGGGCGCGACGAGTCTGTTCATCGGCAAGCTCTTCCCCGGCTACAAGGTGAATGGCGTGGGCGCGTTCCGCGTCATCCGCGACTCGGAGCTGGAAATCCTCGAAGAGGCGGAGGACCTGGTGCGGTTGTTCGAGACCGCGCTCAAGCGCCGCCGCCGCGGGTCGGTGATCAGGCTCGACATCGAGGCGTTGATGCCGCCCGAACTGCAGCGCTTCGTTCAGCGCGCCCTCGGCGCCACCGACGACAGCGTGTTCAAGGTCGACGGCGTGCTTGCGCTCAACGAGATGGCGCAGATCGCGAGCCTCGATCGGCCCGATCTCGAATTCGTGCCCTACACGCCGCGTTATCCCGGCCGCATCCGCGACCATGGCGGCGACTGCTTCGCCGCCATCCGCCAGAAGGACCTGATCGTCCACCATCCCTACGAGTCCTTCGACGTCGTCGTCGACTTCCTGCATCAGGCGACGCGCGATCCGGACGTGGTGGCGATCAAGCAGACGCTCTACCGCACCTCGGCCGATTCGCCGATCATCCGTGCGCTCGCCGAAGCCGCCGAAGCCGGCAAGTCGGTCACGGCGGTAGTGGAGCTCAAGGCCCGCTTCGACGAGGAGGCGAACATCCGCTGGGCGCGCGACCTGGAACGCGCCGGCGTGCAGGTCGTCTATGGGTTCATCGAGCTCAAGACCCATGCCAAGCTCTCGCTGGTCGTCCGCCGGGAAGGCGCTGCGCTGGCCTCCTACGTGCATGTCGGTACCGGCAACTACCATCCGGTGACGGCGCGCATCTACACCGACCTGTCGTTCTTCACCGCCGATCCGAACATCGCCCGCGATGTTGCCCACGTGTTCAACTACGTGACCGGCTATGCGGAACCGGCCGAGCTCGAGCGCATGGCGGTGTCGCCGTTGACGCTGCGCCAGTGCATCCATGAGCATATCGAAGAGGAGATCGCGCACGCCAAGGCCGGCCGTCCAGCGGCGGTGTGGATGAAAATGAATTCGCTGGTCGATCCCGACATCATCGACGCGCTCTACCGGGCGTCGAGCGCGGGCGTTGCGATCGAGCTTGTGGTGCGCGGCATCTGCTGCCTGCGGCCGGGTGTCCCCGGCCTCTCCGAAAATATCCGCGTCAAATCCATTGTCGGCCGCTTCCTCGAACACGGCCGCATCTTTTGTTTCGGCTCCGGTCACCCTCTGCCGCACCCCAAGGCTGCGCTTTACATTTCCTCCGCCGATTTGATGCCGCGCAATCTCGACCGCCGCGTCGAGGTCATCTGTCCAATCCTCAACCCGACCGTTCACGAGCAGGTGCTCGATCAGATCATGGTGGCGAACCTGAAGGACAACGAGCAGAGCTGGCAGTTCCTCGCCGACGGTTCCTCCTTGCGCATCAAACCGGCGGCCGGTGAAGAGGTCTTCAACGCCCACACCTACTTCATGACCAATCCAAGCCTGTCAGGGCGCGGAAAGTCGCCAAAGGAATCCATTCCCCGGCTGCGCCACAAGTCTCAGCGGGTGTGAGCGGCGCGAAGAGGCGAGTGCCGCCCGGTAGCGATTGCAAACAAAAACTGACCGCAGACGATGAGCCGAGACCCGATCGTCGCACACGGACGCCTCGACCACGGTCCCCCGGTCGGCGTCATCGACATCGGCTCGAATTCGGTGCGCGTTGTTGTCTACGAGGGGCTCACACGCAGCCCGACCTCCCTGTTCAATGAGAAGGCGCTGTGCGGACTCGGCCGCGAAGTGCAATCGACCGGATTGCTCGCGGTCGAGGCCGTGGAGCAGGCGCTCTCCGCCCTCAAGCGTTACCGCGCGCTCTGCGACACGATGGGCGTGAAGAAGGTGATCGCCATCGCGACTGCCGCCTGCCGTGACGCCAAGAACGGGCGCGGCTTCATCAAGCTCGCCGAGCGCACGATCGGGACGGAGATCGACGTGCTCTCCGGCGCGCGCGAGGCGGAATTGACCGCGCTCGGCGTCGTCTCCGGCGTGCACCTGCCCGACGGCGTGGTCGGCGACCTCGGCGGCGGCTCGCTCGAGCTTATCGACGTCCACGGCAGGCGCGTGCGGCACGGCCTGACCCGGCCGCTCGGCGGCCTTGCCTTGGCAGACATCTCGGCAAAATCGCTGAAGAAGGCGGAAAAATACGTCAAGCGGACGCTTGGCGGCCTGCCGGTGCTCAGGCGTTGCGAGGACCGCAGCTTCTACGCCGTCGGCGGCACCTGGCGGGCGCTGGCGCGGCTGCACATGTGGCAGACCGGCTATCCGCTGCACGTGATGCACGGCTACGCCATTGCCGCCGACGAGGCGCTGGAATTCGCCCGCCTGCTGCATCGCGTCGACGTCGAGACGCTTTCCAAGATCGAAGTGGTCGCCAGCGCGCGGCGGCCATTGCTCTCGTACGCGGCGCTGGTGCTCGAACATATTTTGCGCATCGGCAGACCGCGCCAAGTGGTATTTTCCGCGCTCGGGGTACGCGAAGGGCTGCTCTATTCGCTGCTCAAGCAGAAGGACAAGGAGAAGGACGCACTCATCGAGGCCGCGCGCGGTCTCAATCAGCTGCGCTCGCGCTCGCCGCGCCACGGCGAAGAGCTGATCGAATGGTCCGACCGTTTCATGGCTTCCTCGGGCCTCGATGAGACCGCCGACGAACGCCGCCTGCGTCATGCCGCGTGCCTGCTCGCCGACATCGGTTGGCGGGCGCATCCCGACTACCGCGGCGAGCAATCGCTCAACATCATCGCCCACGGCGGCTTCACCGCGATCGATCATCCCGGCCGCGCCTATCTGGCGCTTGCCGTGTTCTATCGCCACGTCGGGCTGGTCATGGACGACGCGCTGTCGCCGCGGCTGCGCGAACTTGCTTCGACGCGCATGCTCGACCGCGCGCGCGTGCTCGGCGCGGCGCTGCGGCTCGCTTATGTCGTGTCGGCGGCCATGCCCGGCGTGCTGCCGCAGACGCGGCTGGCGGTCGAGCGCCACCGCCTCGCTCTGCACCTTCCCGGCCGCTTTGCGGCATTGGCCGGGGAGCGGGTCTTGACCCGCCTGCGCTCGCTTGCGCGCCTCATCGGGCGCGAGCCGGTCATGCTGATGGGGTGACGGAACCCGGCATTTCGCGCTCGACCGCCGCGACTTTGCCCTTCTCGATAGCGAGGGCGAGCTTGCCGTGCTTGAGCGCGATCGCCTTCTCGCCGAACAGCTCGCGGCGCCACCCGGAGAGCGCCGGCACCTTGGCGTGATCGTCGGCGGCAATGCGCTCCAGGTCATCGACGGTGGCGATCACCTTGGGAGCGACGTGATGGCGCTCCGAGACCATCCGCAGCAGCACCTTGAGCAGCTCGACCGCCGCCGTGCCGTTAGCCGAGTTCTGTGCGCGCGGCCGCGGCAAGGTTCGCACGTCACGCGCCAATCCCCGCTCCACGGCCTCGACGATCGCCTCGCCCCAGCGCGAGCGCTCAAAACCCTTGGGCAGCGAGCGCAGGTGCTTGAGCTTATCGATTGAGGTCGGCGCCTGCACGGCGATGTCGCCGATCACGTCATCCTTGAGCACGCGCGAACGCGGCACGTCGCGCGACTGCGCCTCGCGCTCGCGCCAGGCCGCGACCTCGATCAGCACGGCGAGCTCCTTGGGCTTGCGCACGCGCGTCTTCAAACGCAGCCAGGCGTTCTCCGGATCCATGCGGTAGGTGTCGGCCGAGGTCAGCACGCCCATTTCCTCCTGCACCCAGTCGACGCGGCCGCGCCGGCCGAGATCGTCGACGAGCGCCTGATAGACGTCGCGCAGGTGGGTGACGTCGGAAATCGCGTAGGCGAGCTGCGCGTCGGAGAGCGGACGGCGCGTCCAGTCGGTGAAGCGATGCGACTTGTCGAGCGAGTCCCCGGTGACGCGCTGCACCAGCTGCTCATAGGAGATGGAATCGCCGTAGCCGAGCACCATGGCCGCGACCTGGGTATCGAAGATCGGGCGGGGAATGAGCTCCGCGCTGTGCCAGACGATCTCGATGTCCTGGCGCGCGGCGTGGAAAACCTTCATCACCTTCTCGTCGCCCATCAGCGCAAAAAACGGCGCGAGGTCGATCTCGGGGGCGAGCGCGTCGATCACGACAGCTTCCTCGGGCGAAGCCATCTGCGCCACGCACAGCAGCGGATAGTAGGTGGTCTCGCGCAGGAACTCGGTGTCGATGGTGACGAAGGGGTGGGTTGCCATCCGCCGGCACGCGGCGGCAAGTTCGGTCGTTGTCGTGATCGGGTGCATTGAGAGTGTGATAGCGGAATAGGGGGCCGTTGTCGCCACGCGCGTTTTCAGGATGCCGAATCGCGGCAATCACGCAGCCTGCGGTTTGTTGGAAGATCGCACTTGCATTGGAGCGGTCTCTGTCCTTTCGGCATGATTCGTGTCGGCATGATTCGCGCGACCTGCTGCCCCTTGAGCGTAGCGCACGATTCCTAGCCGCGCACCCTCCCCATGAGGATGAACTCCCAGGGGCTCGGCATGGCGCCGACGGGGACTTCGATCAGGGTCGGACCGTCACGGTTGGCGAAGCCGCGCCGCAGCGCCGCCCGGAGTTGCTCCGGGGTCTTCACCCGCATCGCCTTGGCGCCGAAGCTTTCAGCGAAGGCGACGAAGTCCGGATTGACGAGGTCGCTGGCGATCAGGCGATTGCCGTACTTCTCCTCCTGGATGCGGCGGACGTTGCCGAAGGCGCCGTCGTTGAACAGCACCGTCACCAGCGGAATGCGATGGCGCAGGGCCGTGGCCATCTCGCTCGCCGTGAACAGAAAGCCGCCGTCCCCGGTAATCGACAGCACCGGCACGTCGCGGCGCGCGTGCTGCGCGCCGAGCGCGGTGGCAAAGCCCCAGCCCAGATTGTCCTGATAGCCCGGCGAGAGAAATGTGCGCGGCCGGTAGACCGGAAAGGCGAGGCGCGAGACGAATCCGACCTGCGTCACCTCATCGACGAAGATGCCGTCCTCGGGCAATTCGGCGCGGATCGCGGCGAGGTAGGAAAGCTGCGGCTCAAGCTTGGCGAGGCGTGCGCGCATGCGGGCCTGGCGCTCCTTCAACTCCGCGCTGCGCGAGGGCCGCTGCGCATTCTGCGCCGGCAGTACGTCGAGGAGGCGCTGCAATATGGGTTGCGTTTGTCCGATCAGCGCGACCGCGGGCTTGGCAAAGCGCGCGGGCTCTTCCGGATCGGCGTCGACGCGTACGATCGCGAGATCGTTGTCGATCCCCCATTGCTGAAGCGGCGAATGCAGGTGCGTGCCGACGGCGAGCACGACGTCGGCCTCGGCCCACAATTCGCGGCCGAGCGGCAGGTTCACGGACAGCGGATCGCGATCGCTGACGACGCCGCGGCCGCGCCGGTAGGAAACGACCGGCGCCTGCAGGTCATGAGCGAGCCGCGTCACCTCGGCCGAGGCCTCCTGGGCGCCGCCGCCGGCGACGATCAGCGGCCTCTTGGCGGCGCCGAGGCGCTGTGCGGCAGCTTGCACGGCGTCTTCGTCAATGGGTGGCTCGGGAATCGGAAGCGGCGCCTGGGCGCTGACCGGCGCGGCGCGCCCCCAGACATCGATGGCGCATTCGAGCGCCGCCGGGCCGGGCCGGCCCGCGAACATGGAGCGCATCGCCTCGGCCACGAGGCGCGGCGCCTCATGCGGTGCCGCGATCCGCGCCGACCAGTCCACGAGCCGCGCCAGGATGCCGGCCTGGTCGCGGATCTCGTGAAGATGCGCAAGCGAGCGGCCGATGGCGTCCTGCGGAATTTGTCCGATCAGCGCCAGCACCGGGGCATTCATCCCGTAGGCGGTGAGCAGAGCCGCCGACGAGTTGAGCAGTCCCGGCCCCGGCACCACGCAATACACCTGGGGCTTTCCCGTCGCCAACGCCGCGCCGAGCGCCATGTAGGCGGCGCCTTGCTCGTGGCGGGTGTGGACCACGCGGATGTCCGCGGGGCTTTTCGGCAGCGCCGCTTTGGCGAGCGCGTCGAAGAAGTCGTCGTTGTGCACGCCAGGCAGCGCATAGATCGTATCGAGGCCATGGGCCAAAAGGGCGCCGAGCGCCGCTTCGGCCGTGGTCATGCGCGTCGCCGCTCGGGTGTCGCCCTTCGCGCTTCGCCGTTTTCGTGCCATGGCGCCACTCTAGCGGATCATGCGCCGGCTCGCCTTGACAAAGGCATCCCCGCATGCGCTTTCCGCGTTCCGGCCGAAGACCGCAAACAGAGAAACACGGGCGAGAATGCACCGCTATCGCAGCCATACGTGCGGCGCTCTCCGCGCCGGCGACATCGGCAGCGAGGTGCGGCTCTCTGCTTGGTGTCACCGCATCCGCGACCACGGCGGCGTGCTGTTCATCGACCTGCGAGACCACTACGGCATCACCCAAGTGGTCGCAGATCCCGACAGTCCGGCGTTCAAGACCGCCGAAACGCTGCGTGCGGAATGGGTGGTGCGCGTCGACGGCAAGGTACGCCCGCGGCCCGACGGCACCGAGAACCCCGATCTGCCGACCGGGGCGGTCGAGGTCTACGCCCGCGAGATCGAAGTTTTGGGACGGGCCGGCGAACTGCCGCTGCCGGTCTTCGGCGATCAGGAATATCCCGAGGACATCAGGCTCAAATACCGTTTCCTCGACCTGCGCCGCGAGCGCCTCCACCGCAATATCATGAAGCGCGGCGACATCATCGATTCGCTGCGGCGGCGGATGAAGGAGCAGGGCTTCTTCGAATTCCAGACGCCGATCCTCACCGCCTCGTCGCCCGAGGGGGCGCGCGACTATCTCGTGCCGGCGCGCCTGCATCCCGGGAAGTTCTACGCCCTGCCGCAGGCGCCACAGCAGTTCAAGCAGCTGATCATGATCTCCGGCTTCGACCGCTACTTCCAGATTGCGCCGTGCTTTCGCGACGAGGACGCGCGCGCCGACCGCTCGCCCGGCGAGTTCTACCAGCTCGACATCGAGATGAGCTTCGTCACGCAGGAGGATGTGTTCGCCGCGGTCGAACCGGTGCTGCGCGGCGTGTTCGAGGAGTTCGGCGGCGGCAAGCCGGTGACGCCGAAGTTTCCGCGCATCCCTTACGGTGAGGCGATGACAAAATACGGGACCGACAAGCCGGACCTGCGCAATCCGATTGTCATGCAGGATGTGTCTGATCATTTTCGAGGGGGTGGATTCACAGTATTTGCCCGCATCCTGGAAACGAGACCGAAGTCAGCGGTGTGGGCCATTCCTGCGCAGAAGGGCGGCTCGCGCGCGTTCTGCGACCGCATGAATTCGTGGGCGCAAGGCGAGGGGCAGCCGGGGCTTGCGTACATCTTCTGGGTAAAAGAGATGCTGGTCGGTTCCCCGGATGCGCAGCTGTTCGCGAAACTTCCACAGGATAAACGGGAGGAATATTTCGACGAACATGCTGTGATTGTCGGGCGTGGTCCCGTCGCGAATAATCTAGGGCGACAGCGCACCGAAAAGTTGCGTCAGGAACTCGGTCTGAAGGATGGTGACGCGGTGTTCTTCATCGCTGGCGAGCTCGCGAATTTGAAATTCGCCGGCCTAGCTCGCACCAAGGTGGCCGAAGAACTCGGCGTTGTCCAGAAGGACCGCTTCGAGCTGTGTTGGATCGTCGACTTCCCGATGTACGAATGGAACGACGAGGACAAAAAGTACGACTTCTCCCACAACCCGTTCTCGATGCCCAATGCGCCGATTGAAGAATTCATGTCGCTCAAGCAAATTGATCACGAAGAGATTCTCGCACTGAAGGCCATCCAATACGACATTGTCTGCAACGGCGTGGAGCTTTCCTCCGGCGCGATCCGCAACCATCGGCCGGACGTAATGAAGAAGGCTTTCGCCATCGCCGGCTATGACGAAAGCGTGCTGGAGCAGAAATTCGGCGGCATGCTGCACGCGCTCTCGCTCGGGGCGCCGCCGCACGGCGGCATCGCGCCGGGCGTGGACCGCATCGTCATGCTGCTGTGCGGGGAAGAGAACCTGCGCGAGGTCGTGCTGTTCCCGATGAACCAGCGCGCGGAAGATTTGATGATGGGCGCGCCGTCGGAGGCCTCGCCGAAGCAGTTGCGCGAGCTCCATATCCGCGTCGTCCCCCCGGGCCCGTCGTAAGCGGGCACTGGCTCGTTCCGTCACGGTCATTCCGCTGCCCGCGCGGCCCGCGCCTCGCCCAACGCTTCGATGATGGCGGAATACTGAGCCGCCATGCGCTTGAGGCGCATCCAGCGCAGAATGAGACGAAGCTCGCGCAAGACCTCCAGCGAAAGCCGCGGCGCGCAGCCGAAGACGCTCGCGATCTGGAACGCCCTGCGCTCATCGCGCCACCAGCGCTCGGTGACGACAATCGCTGCGTCGAGGCCGCGGCCGGCAAGCATTTCCGCGCGCGCCCCGAAACGGGCGCGCACGGCGGGATGCTGCTGGCCCAGCCGAAGCAGGTGCTCGACCCTGATCTTGAACGCGCTGGCGACGGCCGCTGCGTCGAAGGCGGCGCCGATCTGCGCCAGCGCGATTGCCATGGCCGATCGCTGTTCTGCGGGAACCTCTGCGGCGGTGCGGCGAACGCGCTCGATGTCGCGCTCCTGGCGGCGCTTCGGCGCATTCGGCCGGTGTTCGAGAAAGGCCATCGCAGCGGCTCGGTTTCGGCAACTGGTGTAGCCGATACTGTGACGAAGGTCAAGCGATCGTTGCGGAAATAGTGACGTCCTCTCGGCCGCCGAGCGGGCGTGGCCCGTTGCGGCGGCGGAAATCGCCGGTGCCGACGAG
>Ga0210408_10000965_pt1 | contig 31783 bp, 35 predicted proteins | sample IncBWH4MmetaG_FD_155471 | JGI IMG/M metagenome (GOLD analysis project Ga0210408, IMG submission 155471) | Forest soil microbial communities from Barre Woods Harvard Forest LTER site, Petersham, Massachusetts, United States - Inc-BW-H-4-M | ecosystem: Environmental > Terrestrial > Soil >... | reverse complement strand
TGCGGCGCTCCGCATTCTCCTCTCTGGGCGTCATTCTGAGCGAAGCGAAGAATCCCTCTTCGGCTTCGTCTCCGTCGCGGTTCCCATTTTCCAATTTCACTTTTCCAATTTCCGCCTCTCCATGCTGAACGCCCTGCGCTACTACTGGATCATCTCCCGCGGCTACCGCCTGCGGCCGTGGCGCTCGCCCTACATCCAATGGCGCCTGGAAACTTTCTTCGGCCACGACGCCGCCTCGCTCGACGCCCGCAAATTCTTCGCCCTGCTGTGGCGTGAGCGCGCCCGCCTGGAAAAATTCCTCGATTGGGTACATGAGCGCCACCAGGCCCAGCGCCGGCCGTAGGGGCACGGCATGCCGTGCCGCTACTGAGTTCTCGCACCTCAGTCACCGATTCCACGGAAATGTTTTTTGTCTTGACACATACAAGAATTGGGATTATGGATTCCTTCTGGTCGGGCTAATACCAAATATAAACTTACGCGAAGGCTCATTGCCGCAGCCGATGAGCCTCACTGACACAGGAGGCAGTATGAGACAGCGGATAACTCTGGTTGCGTTGGGGTGTGTTTTGGCAGCTTTGTTCGCCGGTTGCGATTCGGGTTCTAGTTCTCGTACACCGGCAACCGTAAACGGCGTTTTCGCGGATGCCCTCATGGTGGGCATGCCCTTTGAATGCGGCACGCAGAAAGGCATGACCGGAGCGGGAGGAACATTCGCGTGTCCCAGCGGGAGCACCGTGAAATTCACCATCGGAGGAATCATTGTGTGCACGGCGCCGGTTCTGGCGTTTATGACGCCGGTGAGCTGCGCGCAGGCCACCAATGCCTCCGCCAATACGACCACTCCAGCTGTGGTCGCGCTGGCTCGGTTCCTCATATCCATCAGCACCACGCCACCCTCTTCCGGCAGTTTGACGATTACCGCCGCCGAACTCGCGGCCGCCGCAAGCCTGACGCTCGATTTTTCAACGGCGACCGATGTACAACTGCAGGCAGCGGTCACCGCAGTCAGCCCGGGCGCATCGCTGGTCAGTGCCATGACCGCACAAAATGAGCTGAACACGGTCATCTTTGGTGCACTGGCCGGCAACTTTTCCGGCACCTTCAGCGGCAGCGGCATGGGCACCTGGATGATCACGGTTGCTGCCGATGGCACGGTTACAGGCTCGGGCGTGGATAGCAAGGGGCACAACTTCACGATTTCAGGAGCCCTGGTTTCCGGCACAACGTACAGCGGCACGGCCGGCTCCGCCACGTGGACCGGGACAATGGATACTTCCCAGTCCCCCATTGTTTTCAGCGGCACATATACGGATCCCGGCGGCCCCGGCACGTTCATCGGAACAAAGCATTAAAGGGCTGTCCCGCAGCAACGGTGTGCCGTAAGTTGTCCTCAGCGAAGCCGACGGGACGAGCGCCACGGCGCCCAGCGCGGCTGTTTGTCTGCTTGTATGGAGTGCGGCGGCTTGCCGCCGCTTTGTTACGCCCCGGCTCGACGGGGCGCGTGACGACGCCGCACGGCCACCGCTCACTTGACGATTGCCATTCGCAGGCGCAAACTTTTCTCCGGACGCTGACTGCCATGCAACAAAACGCCTGGACGAGATGCTTCGTCGCCGCACTCCTCGTATTTCTCGCCGCCGCTGCGCTTGCATGGACGCCGTCTTCCGCTGCCCAGTCGAATAATTCGCAGTTCTCGAAGCTGCAGCCGTGGGTCATGCTCATCACTCCGGCCGAAGGCGTGGATTTCAAGGAGTACATCGCCAGGCTCACCGCCGGGGTAAAGCGCAATTGGTACGCGGTCATGCCTGAAGTGGCGCTCCAGGGACAAAAGGGAATCGTGGTTATTACCACTCGCATTCAGCAGGACGGAACAGTCCCTGTTTCCGAGCCAACACTGGAACATTCCTCCGGGAAGGTAGAACTGGATAGGGCCGCGATGTTGGCTATTCGCACCTCCGCGCCATTTGAGAAGCTGCCCGCCGAGTTCCACGGCCCTCACGTCGAGCTGCGCGTCGTATTTTTCTACTACGCTGCTCCGCCTAGGTACGGCACAAACCCGGAGAATTCTGGGAATAAAGCTCGGTTCCTGCTGCTGGACCAGCCCCAGCCGTAGCCCGCTGGTTTGGAGTGCGGTGGCTTGCCGCCGCTTTGTTACGCCCCGGTCCCGCAACATCATTCGGGACGCGAACAGCGCGCTCGCCGGGGCGCGTGACGACGCCGCACGGCCACCACACCTGTCTTCCTCTGTAGGGGCACGGCATGCCGTGCCCCTACAGTGACCCTCGCCCCCCACCCCTCGCCCGCCGCTGTCATCCCGAACCCAGTCGCGACTTCTGCGAATGGGGGTGAGGGATCTGCTGTGGCCTTCCTCCCGGTTTTCTCCTTGCCCGCCCGTCGCCGTGTCCTCCAACTTCTAACCTCTAACTTCTCGCCTTTCTCTAATTCTCCCTGTCTATTCTGCCTCCCCCCATTCGTCCTACCAATGGAGGGACTTAATGCACTACACGGTCGTAATCCGGGGAGGGCGGGCGTTGCTGGTGCGCTCGGGCCATCCCCTGAAAGGAGGAACCCGCGGATCCGCGCAGCCGGAAGGCTACCAAGTGGTGGATCGAGGTGGAATCTTGTGCCTGCGCCGTAAGTCTTCCCTGAAGTCGTCCTACCAGAGCAATGGTTGATGGTCCGGTGCCACTCAGCGCGCTTAGTCCTACCTGCTCGCGCTGAGCCTGCTGAATGTGTCCCGAGTTGAAGCGAGGGAAAAGCGTACCCGAAGTTTCTTCGGTTCGTCCGCAGCGCGCTGGTGATTGTGGACATTTATGGGACGGAGCGAAATGCTTTGACAACAGAAGGAAAGCGAGCCGGATTTCTGCATTCGTTCGAACAATGGTAGCATCGGACCTTCAAGGGATAATGGCAGCGACAAGCACAAGTACTCTTCCGGCTAGAGAAACCAATAAACTTCGACCCGAAGACTACTGCGTTCACGACTGGTATCGGTTCGTTCTCTCCTACCCGCCGCACCTTGTTCGAGATTACTTGAGCCGGTTCGCGATGGGCGTGGGGATGGTCGTGCTCGACCCTTTTTGTGGCACGGGGACCACAATTGTTGAATGCAAGAAGCTTGGGATCGCAAGTATCGGAATAGAGGCCAATCCGGCGCCCTGCTTCGCAAGCCGAGTCAAGGTGGACTGGAGCGTAAGCGCAGACGGCCTACTTCATCATGCGGAAAAAGTGGCCGAAGGTGTGGGCGAGCTACTCGAAGCAGATGGATTTGATGAACCTGACGATCTGCCTCTATTCACCAAAAGCAAGCCACGAAGGCCACTCCGAACCCTACCGCACGAAACCGAAAAACTACTGCTTGGGAACTCAATTAGTCCATTACCCCTCCACAGAACCTTGGTGCTACTTGAAGTTCTTCAAATGATGCGAGACGAACGGTTTGCTCGCTACGAGCGGTTGGCGCTTGCAAAAGCTCTTGTATTTGGCATCAGTAATCTCACATTTGGGCCGGAAATTGGAGTTGGCCGCGCCAAAGACGATGCGCCTGTCACCGCCACCTGGATGCGCAGTATACGGGCAATGGTTGAAGACCTACGGGTAGTCCAGAGACTTCCAAGCGCCGATGCCAGCGCTCACCTTGCAGATTCTCGGCAGGCGCTAAAGGTTTTGCAACCGAACTCCGTGGATGCCGTCATTACCTCGCCGCCATATCCAAATGAGAAGGACTACACTCGCACAACCCGATTGGAATCGGTGCTACTCGGGTTCATTACGAAAAAGCAAGACCTTCGTGCGCTAAAGCAGGACTTGATACGCTCAAACACGAGGGGAGTATACAAGAGTGATCGAGATGACCAAGCTGTTGCGGATCACGACGAGATTCAGCAAATAGCAAACGCTATCGAGAAGCGACGCATCACCCTGGGCAAGACCTCCGGCTTTGAACGATTGTATGCAAGAGTGACAAAGCTTTACTTCGGCGGAATGAAGCGACACTTAGCGGACCTTCGCTCAGTGCTCCGTCCCGGCGCTCGTCTCGCCTACGTGGTCGGCGATCAGGCGTCTTATCTACGCGTGATGATTCGCACCGGCCAACTTCTTGCAGGCATCGCAGATTCACTGGGTTACGAAGTAACGGGCATTGACCTATTCAGAACGCGCCTGGCCACAGCCACGAAGGAACAGCTACGCGAAGAAGTCGTGCTGCTGCGTTGGCCGGGAACAAAGCCCAGAGCGAGGAATACAGTTATGAATCAGAAAAATGTGTACACCATGGTTATCGAGAGAATCTTTCATTCGAAGTTCAAGCGGGGTATGCGTGAAGTGGATTTCGAGCGCGAAGAAATCGTCAAGGTGTGCAACGAGTTAAAAGTTGAAGTGCCCAAGAATCTTGGTGACTTGGTGTACAGTTTTCGATACCGAGCCAGTTTGCGAGATAGCATTCAAAAACTTGCTGGTGAAGGCGAGACATGGATAATCAGGCCCATCGGAAGGGCAAAGTATCGCTTTGTGCTCGTACGCAGCAAACCCATTGCCCCGAACGAAAGCATGGCAACGACTAAGGTGCCAGATGCCACGCCGGGAGTCGTAGCGAAGTACGCACTTAGTGATGAGCAAGCACTGCTAGCAAAGCTGCGATACAACAGGCTGGTCGACATTTTCACCGGAGTCGCGTGCTACTCCCTGCAAAACCATCTTCGCACCACCGTTCCGGACATGGGGCAGGTGGAGACAGACGAGATCTACATTGGTGTGGACAAGAAGGGAGCACATTACGTGTTCCCCGTGCAAGCAAAGGGAGGCACCGACAGATTGAGCATCGTCCAGATTGAACAGGACTTGGCCATGTGTGCTCACAAGTTTCCTTCGCTGATATGCAGGTCAATCGCTGCTCAGTTTATGGCCGAGGGAGTGATTGCCATGTTCGAATTTGAAGACGGGGAGGACGGGCCAGCGATTTGCGCTGAAAAGCACTACAAACTGGTGCCAGCCGACGAGGTTACCGAAGCAGATTTGGAAAGGTATCGTGAACACGGATGAGAGCTACATGCCCGCCGAACTTCCCGCTCTAGGCGGGATGCGGCTGGCATCCCCAACTCTCACATCCGTCACGGCTTAAATCCCCTTGACAATCTAGTAACTAGCATGATACCATCGGCGTGGCATGATTGGACGGTACAACCCGCTACCCGGCCTAATCGCAACAGCTAAAATTCCCGCATTTCTAATCGCAACACACCAGGAAACCGGAATCGCCGTAACCCCTAGAAAACAAACGACGGCGGTACTTTCTAATCGCAACAAAAAGACGCCCTCCGGGGGAGTGACCAGATTGCAAACAGCCGGCTGGAAGCCGGCGCTACAAAGGCGAAGAGAGATCCTTCGGCCAGGAGTCGGCCTCAGGATGACGGGTGGGACCGCGAACCAAGCATGCCCAATGCCCGTCATTCTGAGCGAAGCGAAGAATCCCTCTTCGTCTCTATTCCCCGCAGTGCGACCCAAACCCAAGAGGGATTCTTCGGCCCAGCTGGCGGGGCCGCAGAATGACGTGCGAGGGAGGGATTCTTCGGCCCAAATGGCGGGGCCTCAGAATGACGTGCCGTGGAAGCTTTACCCTCCGCCAAGCGTATAATGCCTGCAAAGGCTGAGCCACCATGCCAGAGCTGAACATACTGCAAAAGTCGGAAGAGCTGCACGAGGCGGGGTGGTGGGAAACGCTGCCGAACGGCAAGATCCACTGCTACCTGTGCCCGCGGCACTGCCACATCGGGGAGGGGCAGGGCGGGTTCTGCTTCATCCGCGTGAACCAGGGAGGAAAGCTCTACAGCCTGGGGTATGCGCATCCGGCGGCCATTCAGCTCGATCCCATCGAGAAGAAGCCGCTGAACCATTTCCTGCCCGGGACGGGCGTGTTTTCCATGGGCACGGCGGGCTGCAACATGGGCTGCTTCTTCTGCCAGAACTGGGACATTTCGAAATCGCATGCCGACCAGGTGCGCTCGTCCTATATGCCGCCGGAAGATGTGGCGCTGCTGGCCATTCGAAATAACTGCCCGACGATTGCGTTCACCTACAACGAGCCGACCATCTGGGGCGAGTACGTCATCGACATCTGCGCCGCGGCCAAGGAGTACGGCTTGAACACGGTGATGGTGACGAACGGCTACATCACCTACGACGCCTTCCACGATATCTATGACCACATTGACGCGGCGAACGTGGACTTGAAGGCGTTTACCGAGAATTTCTACGGGCGCATCACGCTGACGCATTTGCAGCCGGTGCTCGAGACGCTCGTGTGGCTGAAGAACGAGACCAATGTGTGGTTCGAGCTGACCAACCTGATGATCCCCACGCTGAACGACGATCCCGCGGAGACGCGCAAGCTGGTCGATTGGGTCCTTGAGCACCTGGGCCCGGATGTGCCGCTGCATTTCACCGCGTTTCATCCCGACTTCAAGCTGCAGGACAAGCCGCGGACTCCGCCGGAGACGCTGCACCGGGCGCGGCGGATTGCGCTCGAAGCCGGGCTGCACTATGTGTACGAGGGAAATATCTTTAGTGACGGATCGAATACATCGTGCCCGTCGTGCGGGACGGTGTTGATTCGGCGGTCGTGGCATGACGTGGAGATGAACCGGTTGAAGGATGGCTGCTGCCCTAAGTGTGGGGCGGCCATTCCCGGGCGATGGACGAACCCGCGCGGGAAGACTCCGCCGAAGGTGTACGAGCGGGCGCGGGAGGTGGCGGCGCGGAAGTATTCGGATTTGAATTTGTAGCGCGACTTCGCCAAGGCTTCGGCGGGCTATCGTATGACGCGCTGTAACCTGTTTCCCCTCAATGGATTAGGACCAGTTCCAAAATGAAACGTTTTGACCCCCAGTTGCACCATATACGTAGAAATACCTGTAGGGGGGCCAATTGTCACCTGACATCCGTGAGGGGCAAGTGTATCGCTGTCAGAACCCGCTGTGCGGTTGTGAGTTCGTTGTTACGAAAGGATCGGCGCTCGGCTCCATTGATAATCCTCGCTGCGGTTGCGGGGCGGCAACCAAGAAACCTTACGTTAAGCCCACCATCAAGACTCGACCAATGGATGAATCAGATTCCCGCGACCCTCATCTCTAGCTAGGAGTATGTTTGAGCCGGCGGTACGCTGGCGATGGAGGAGGCGAGCATGTCTGAGGTCGTCTATACGTCGAAAGTGAGGATTGAACGAAAGGTGGGGCCGATTCGCGTGGCCTACTTGCCGGGAGAGCCGCAGCCGGTGACCTTCAGCGTCCACGGAGGGATTGCCAAGCATTACAAGGTGGATCCGGCAAAGCTGACCGATCCACATGCCGCGACGATTGATTACGTGATCGCCGGGACAGCCGGTTGAATGATGGGGACATTCGGAGGCGCGCTGGAAGCGCGTCAAATTGATGCCAGCAACGGGAAGCTGGTGGCGGATGTGACCGGCGAAGTGGAGCTGGAAGACAACGTGATGGTGATCCGGCGGATTCATGTGGCCATGACATTGGCGGCGCCGGAAGCGGCGCGGACGACCGTCGAGCGCGTGCACGGGATTTACGCGATGAATTGCCCGCTGTATCGCACGCTGCACAAGGCCATTGCGTTGACGTCATCGTTCGAGCTGGTGGCGCCGGCGGCGGCGTGATGGCTGAAGACAGGACCAGACTGAGTGAACAGGTTGCGGAAAAATGCGGAGAACTTTCCTCATGGGCTGAAGCCCGACGCAAGCAGAGCGGTTGCGTCGGAGCTAAAGCTCCGACCCCCTAAAAGACACGGGTTTTTCCGCGACCTGTGAAGTTTGTGCTACCGTACGCCTCGCCTGGGAATTAGTGCACGCGCTGGGAATTCTAGGAGGCTGCGAATGTCGTTCTTGACCATACTTTGGCTGCCCATCGTGCTGTCGGCTGTGTTTGTGTTCATCGCCAGTTCCATCATGCATATGGTGCTGCCATACCATAAGAGCGACTACAAGGCGCTGCCCGATGAGGACAAGCTGCTGGCGGCGCTGCGCGGCGCGAGCTTGAAACCCGGGTTGTACATTTTCCCGCACTGCACGCACCAGAATATGAAATCGCCGGAGGCCATCGGGAAATACAACCAGGGGCCGGTGGGAATGATGACGGTGACGCCGAACGGTCCGCCGGCAATGCCGAAGTTTCTGGGCGAGTGGTTTGCGTACTGCTTGATCATCGGAGTTGGCGTGGCGTATCTGGCGGCGCACACCGTGCGCATCGGCGCGCCGTATCCGGATGTGTTTCGCGTTGTGGGCACGGCGGCGTTTCTGGCGTATGGGCTGGGCACGCTGAGCAACGGAATCTGGAAAGGGCAGCCGTGGAGCATGGTGCTGAAGGAAACGCTTGATGGATTGGTTTTCGCCTGCCTGACAGCGGGAACGTTTGGGTGGTTGTGGCCGCGATACTGAGCTTGGATTATTGAGATTGAGGTTCGGCGTCCACCATGGCGGCGAACAGCAGCGTGCCGATTAGCCCGATAGCGCCTGCGGTGAAGAAGGGCGCCGAGGGATGGATTTTCCACAGCAAGCCGCCGATGGCCGACGCAGGCGTGATGGAGAAACTCCGCAGCAGGTAGTAAAGGCCCACCGTGCGTGCCCGCAATTGCGGCGCGGCGAAATCAACGATCATGGCTTTGCGCGCCGGCTCGCCGATTTCCCTGAGTCCACCGATCACGAAGGCGCCGATGAGTTGCGTGAAGTTTTGCGCCAGAACTACGGCAACGGGATACATGGCGAAGCAGACGAAGGTGGCGATGACCACGGGCTTGCGGCCGATGCGCTCGGCTAGTTTGGCAGAGGGAATGTAGACCAGGATGGCGGTGGCGAGTTGCACGGCGACGAGCACGCCGTATCGCGCGATGGGAATGCCGGAAATATTGGTGACGTAGAGAATGGTGAACACGTCGGCCATGCCTTCGCAGGTGCGGATGGCGATGTCGGAGATGAGAAGGCGTTTTAGCACGGCGTGGAATGATTTCCAGACACCGTGAATTTTCACCGCATCGGCGGAGGTCGGCGGGAGGCGCATCATCAGGAGCAGCGGGACGGAGACGAGTGCGAGCAGGAGCGTGATGCTGAGCCCCGCGCGAATGCCTGACCGAATTCCCATGGCGGCGATAATCAACCCGCCGACGAGCGGAGAGATGACCATGGGGACGCGCTTCAAGATGGAGTAGACGGTGAAGCCCATGGCGCGCTGCTCGGCCGGCAGGGCATCACCGATGGTGGCGAAAATGGCGGGCGAGCCCATGGACTGCCAGACCATGACGAAGGCGAGTCCGAGGAACAGGTAGGGCCAGGAGGGGCTGAGGAAATAAATCAGGTAGCCAACTGCGGCGGCGGCGAGAAAAGTGAGAAAGGCTTTGCGGCGGCCCCAGTGGTCGGCGAACCAGCCGCCGGGATATTGATACATGGCGTCGAAGAAATCTTCGGCAGTGCCGAAAAGTCCAACGACGGGGACGCTGGCGCCGAGGGATTCCAAATATTTCGGGAGATATTTTTTCCACAGTTCTTCGCCGAGGCCGAGGAGAAATACAGCGCCGGAGGCCGCGCCGACATTGCGTTCGAAGCTGAGAAAGCCGGCGAGGCGTTGGGACATCGTGGCGGGAGTGGATTTGGGGATGGGGCGCTCCAAGTTTTCGCTGCCGGGATGATCAGCCGGGAATGGGATCAATGTTTGGCTGCCGCTTGCGCCTGCTTGACCGTGACCTGCTGGCAGTAGGCGAACAGGGCATCGTAGACGATCCATTCGGCGGCGTTGATTTCGTGGTCGTCTTTGAAGCCCAGGTGGCGGAAACCTTCCGCGACGGATTTCAATCCCGGGCTTTCGGGCTGATTCCAGAGGCTATTGTCGGTGTCCGCGCCGTTGACGATTTTGCCGAGCAGGGCAAGCGCGGGATCCGCCGCGAGTCCGTACTTTTTCAAAATGGCTTCGAAGGAGCACTCCTTGCCGTGGTGGCCGAGCTCGACGTCCGGTACATCGTAGGGCGTGGCACTCAATCGGTGCGCTTCGGGCATCACTTGCTCCGCCGGGACGAAAAGGAATTCGGCCTCCGGGTCTACGAACTTCTTGATGAGCCAGGGGCAGGCGACGCGGTCTACCTTGACGTGCTGACGCGTTATCCATTTCATTGAGACATCTCCGTTCGACCGCCAAATGATTGCTCTCCCATCCAGTGTGTTGTTGAACTGCATTTCCCAAGGACCTCCGGCGCCGCTGGATCAGTTCGTCAGACCTTTATACCTCTGCACACTTATCGAGGGAAGAGTTTTAGGGCCGAGGAATATCTGGAGTTTAGCGCATGTAGTCGGACGGTCGAGTGAGCTAAGAATTGCGCCAGAAATCCGGCTCGTGGCCGGGTAGCATGGGATTGGTGCCGGGCATGAGGAAATTCACGCCGACACGGTATTTGCCGCGACTCCTCTTGCCGATGTGCACGACGCGGCCTTCGCGCTCGGCCTGGTTGCGCATGTTGACGACGAAGAGGGCCTGCCCGCGTACCACGCGTGTGTCGAGCATGATGGCACAACCGTCGTCATTGATATCGATGGTTTCGGATTCTTCGTGGAATGGCTGGCGGGTTTCGTCGGAGCCGTAAATCAACACGGGCACATGTTGTTCCCAGCGCTTGCTCCTGCGCCGTTCAGATCCATCCGGCTGAACCTTGCCCGATAACTTAGAGCGCGCCTTATCTCGCTCAGCGACCTTCAAAGCGTCCCAGATGCGGCTCACAGACTACTCCCCTACGCGGTGCCTCGAATGCGGCCAACTCCTCAAGGATAAGCCGAGCAACGGAGCAACATTCAATCTGCAAGAGAGAGCTGTGCCTATGGGTAAAGAGGTGACCGAGGAGCCTCAGCGCGGCCAGATGAAATAGCCGGGTCCCACTCGCAAGTGGTGATGCCAAGCGATAGGGAAGGCCCAGAAAATCAGGGCTCCGAGAACTGCCTGGCCGATGGCCAGGGGAATGATGTTGCGATGGCGGGCGAAGAGCCAAGCCATGGCAGTGCCTCCGATGAAGGTGAGCGGGAGCAGCACCGGATTCGGCCAGTGGCAGATGGCGAACAACGTTCCGGTGAGAAAAGAGGGCCGCCACAGACTTTGCGAAGTTGTTGCGAGTGGTACGGCAATGCCGGCGTCCGCGGAGCCGAAAAGTGAAAGCATTCGGTTCTGGAAAAGGGAATTAAGTGCTACTTGCTGCATCACGCAGAAGGCGAGATATCCCTCAAATCGCGACCAGTGGACGAGGTGAGGGGGCAGTTGCCGGGGCGCTCCGAGCACGAGGCCGCTCAATATGAGGCCCAGCGCCATGGCGCCCAGCACCAGGATCGCCTGCTTTGTTGCCGGCCACAGGTTATCGGCGCGCCAGCCCAGTGTCTTCAGGGTGTCACGATGAAGCAGAAAACTGGCGACGACCCAGACGAGGATGATGGTCCAGCTCCAGCGCGCGCACAACTGGAGCCGCCAGATGAAAAGCAGCACATAGACCGGCAGCAGAGTGACATCGGCGAGGGTCAGCCATTTCAGTAATCGCGCATTCATGGCTGTGCGGGTTCGCCAGCACAAGCGGCAGCAAGTCGTTTGATGAGCTCTTCAATCTCGGTCGCGGCCGGGTCTGCACCGGGCAGAAAGTATGCGTCCCAATCAACGTCCGGAAATCCCATGCGAGTAGCCATGGCGGGAAGCTCCGCGCAGATGGCGCCGGGATCCGCGCTTGGCATGCGCGTGAGCGCCTCGTAAACGACACGATGCTCCGGGGCGCGCCACTGGTGACGCGAGAGGGCAGACAAAATCAACTCTCGACGTCCACCCAGGCCGGCTGAAGCGCAGAGCGCCGTAAGCACCAGCCGCTCCAGGTCCAGGATTTTGTTCACATTCGAGTTGGAGTCAGAGTCAGGAGGCATGGTTGGTCGACAGCGACAAGCCCACACCGCATTCTAAACGCGAATCGAGAAAGTCTGAAGCAGCTTGGGAGTGCTCAACGTTAAGCGGCGGAGGAAACCACGGGGCGGACAAAATCAATACGATCAATGGCTGCTGCGATGCCGTACAGCGGGGAGATTTCGCCGGGAAGTTCGGAAACACGGATGGCCTTGGCGCTGGCGCGGACCAACACGGACATGCCGCGATCGCGCTCCGCTGGAAGAGAAAACGTCAACTCAACACCAGAGCCAGCCTCAAGCGGGAGGTGGGAATGGAAGTAGATACCGGAGCGAGAGACGTCACGAAGTTGGCCGGTGTAGAACTCGGCGGGGCGTTGGCGCGGCAGGCAGACCTGGACCGGGAGGTAAATTTCGTACCTTCGTGCTTTTCTGCGCTCGCCCATATAGCACCTCTGCAAACTTGGATGCACGGAGGTGGCCAAGAATGCAACGGAATTAATACTTACAGAAAAGAGAGGACTTACGGTGAAGTACTATGCGGAAATTTGGCATTCTAGCGTGGAATTTTTTCCTACCTCGGGAAAATGATGCCCAACCAGAATGAATCGTTGGTCCTAGAACTGGGCGTGCAACTACTTGCTGCTGCGGGATTTCCGGCGAGTTGATCGTGCAATTCCCAATTTGACCTCTTTTTCAATGGCGCGAACGAATTCCGGGGAAATATCCACGAATTCGACGCCAACTCCAAGGCCTGGAACACAATAGCGCACTTCGCATCGGGAACGAATCTCCACCCCGGTGAGAGCCAAACGGAAACGGACGTTCAGAACCGCGCCCTCCGGGAAATTCCGGCTGGTATTGATGAACATGCCGCGGGTGCTGACGTCAGGCGGACGGGTGACGACTTCTTCGCTGAAGCCTTCGTAGTCGACAGAGAGGTCGCGCAAGCTGGGCAGACGCGGGGCCAGGCGAGCGGAGGTCCACTCTTTCTTGTGGCCGTTGCCATTCTTGGGCGAGCTCATTCCTGCTCGGCTCCTTGCCTCACCAGAGAGGCTTGCGCAGGATGCGACGGCTCTGCGCCGGTTTTTCGTTCGCCGCAATAAGGGCAGAAGATGAAAGCGGAAGCGAGTTCGCGATGGCAAGCGGCACAGTAGGTGGCATGGATGGCTTCGAACGGGACAACACGCAGGACTTCGTCGAGGGTGGTCAATCCTTCCCGGACACGGTCGAGGGCGTATTCCTGCATGAGCTTCATGCCGTTGTTGCGAGCGAGTGTGCGAACTTCATCGTTGCGGCCGCCAGAGCGGACCGCGCCACGGATGGAATCGTCGAGCAGGAGAATTTCGTAAATGCCGATGCGGCCCTTGTATCCCGTAGAGTCGCAATCATCGCAGCCATTGGGCGAGTGCTGCATGGCTGGAGGATTGAGAATGCCGGCCTGCAGCAGGCGTGAGCCGTACTCGGAACTCATCGGGAATACGTGATGGCAGGAGCACAGGCGGCGCACCAGGCGCTGGGCAATGATGCCGCTGACGGAAGTGGCGATCTGGAATCCGGGAATGCCGAGATCGAGCAGACGCGTGACCGCTGAGACGGCGTCGTTGGTGTGCAGCGTGGAGAGAACCAAGTGGCCGGTCTGCGCGGCCTTGAGCGCGATTTCCGCCGTCTCGCGGTCGCGGATTTCACCGACCATGATGACGTTGGGGTCCTGGCGCAGGATGGAACGAAGGCAGGATGCAAACGTGAGCCCCGCCTTAGTGTTCACCTGCACCTGGTTCAAACCGGGCACAGCATATTCAACAGGATCTTCGACAGTGATGATGTTGACGGTGGGCTTGCGCACCAGGTGCAGCGAGGAATACAGAGTGGTGCTCTTGCCGGACCCGGTGGGACCGGTGACCAGCAGCATGCCCTGTGGCAGGCCTAAGATGCGCGTGAGACCGTCGGCAATTTCAGGAGCCAGGCCGAGGGCGGCGAAATTCTGGCGTGGCGCGTCCGCTTCGAGCAATCGCATCACAACCTTCTCGCCATATTGCGTGGGCAGCGTCGAAACGCGCAGGTCGATTTTCTTGCCCGATATTTTGACCATGAAGCGGCCGTCCTGCGGGGCGCGGCGTTCGGCGATGTCCATGTCGGCAAGAATCTTGATGCGCGAGACGACGGAATTTTGCAGCGAGCGGGGGACACGCTGAAAATCGCGCAACATGCCGTCAACGCGGAGGCGGATAACAGTGTCGGTGGCTTGCGGCTCAATGTGAATGTCGCTGGCCTGTTTCGTGGCGGCCGCACTAATGGTGGAGGCAACCAGGCGCACCGCCGGCGTGCTCTTGTTGAGCAGCTCGGCTTGCATTTCCTGCATGGCCTCGATATTGCGCTGCAGGGAGCTGGAGGAAATAAATTCCATGCCGGGATCTTCGCTGGCAGGAGCAATAGCATCGGCAACGGCAGCTTCGGCTTCTTCGGCCGCGCCATAAAATCTTTCCACCGCGGCGTCAATATCAGGACGGAAAGAAAAGCGCGGGACAATATCCATGCCGGTCATGAAGCGCAGCTCGTCGATGGTGTGAAGATTCTGGGGCTCAGCCATGACGGTCACGAGCTTGGTTCCCTGGCAGACGATGGGCAGGACGCAGCACCGCCGTGCTACCGAGTGCGGAAGAAGCTTCAGAACTTCGGGATCGACTTCGATATTTTCGCAATCGACATACGGGACGCGGGTAATTTCGGTGAGGGCCGCTGCCAGATCGTTCTTTTTCACCAGCCCGCGCTCGAGCATCAACTCACCCAGATGAGTGAGCTTGCCCTGTTGTTCTTCGATGGCTTTGGTTAAATCGGCGGGGGAGACTTGGCCTCGCTCGCGCAACAATTCGCCAAGTCGCTTCTTCTTCATTGCCTTGCCATCTCTCCCAAGTAAGACGCAGGCCCGTGGTTGCCTAAATCCGAGACCGCCCAGTCAAATCACAACAGCTAGAGGACCGGTTCGTACAGCACCGAGGCGCCTTCCGCTTCCGTCAACATGCCCTTGCCGATGAGCAGGCGGACCAAGCGGACCAGCGCGGCTGATTGCGCGAGGCGCTGAAAATCCTCCGCTCTTTTCGGCCGCTGGACCGCTTCGGCAACAGGAATTCGTTCGCCGGTTACTTCCGAGAGCCACTCGGCGAGCGCGAGTTGCTGCTGGGGGCTGATCTGATCGAAAGCGATGCCCATGCCCAGACCGGTCTGCGAATACACCACGGTCCCAAGAATTTCAAAACTCGATTTTCCCTTGTGGAGATTCAGTTGCACTTTGGAACCGACCGGAAACGGGTAGGTGGTGTCCACGAAGCAGCCGCCGGTACCCAGATCGGTGGTGCGCGTCGAAAAGCGCGCGCCGGAGCTGAACTCGACGACATCTGCGCCCATGGTGACCATGTGGCGCGTGGTACCGCGGCGTTCCGCGTCTTTTACCGCAACGTTGGGGTCTGCCGCGCCGAACTGCGAGCGCTTATTGTGCCCATGCTCATGCATCTTTTGTCCCTGCCTGCCCGCCCTGTGGAATGTGCTCCCACGAGCGGCGGGCGATTGGAGGTGCTCAATCTATTTTCTCTGCTGGTTCCAGAGGCCTACAAGTGCAATCCCGAGCGGCTTGCCCAAAGGTAAACCACGGCGCGGGAACGGTGAAAGGGCGGAAGCTAGACCAGGAACTGAACCGCGACGCCGCTTTGCCCCCCATCGAGGATCTCCAGCCGCACCAGGGAGGCGAGAAACCGGTGATGCGCGGAAGCCTGTTCGCCGAATGGGAAGGTCACCACTAGGCGCATGCCAACCAGATAATGGGGCATGCAGGTGACGAAATAGAGGCCGTCACGAGTGAAATCCACGACTTGCCCGACGTCTTCGATATCAATGAATCGTGCGTCGAAGGGACGCACATGCACGGGCAGGCGAAGTTTGATGCGCTCGCGGCGGCGAGCATCCTTGCCCGCGGCAGCCTGTTCGGTCTCGGTCGATTTTCGAGATGAAGCGCTCGGGCGAGGTGCCTGAACCGCGGTCGCCATTTGCAACCTCCAGAAATTGCCAATCATTGACTGCGCAAATATACGGAGAGGGCACTTGGGAGGGCTATAGTCCCGAGGTACCAGTGGGTATCGGACCAAAGTTCTAAACTGAAATTGCGCTTGGTTGGCGTGATTTCTTATAGCGCGGTCTGGGCGGCAAAGGCCTTCGCGTCAATCATATACGGACAGCCGCGTAACGTTTTGGCTTTTGCGCGGTTATGTTATTGAACGGGCACATTGCGGGGAGAAGGTTGGCGGCGCTGAAAACCGTACCGGACGAGCGAGATCTAGTCGCGGCGGCGCAGGGAAATCCTGCCCGATTCGCGGATCTCTACGAGCTCCATTTCGAGCGCGTGTATGCGTTCGTGTCGCGGCGTGCGTCCAGCCGGCAGGAGGCTGAAGACCTCACTTCCGAAGTGTTTCAGCAGGCGCTCGCGAATATCAAAAAGTTTGAGTGGCGTGGCGTACCTTTTGCAGCTTGGTTGATACGGATTGCGGCCAACGCCATCGCCGACCGGTGGCGCCGGCAGGCCCGCGAGCGGGGAAAACCAACGCCTGAAGAATCTGCAATCGTGACTGAGCCCGCGCAGGATACCGAGAGCCGCGCTTTGCTCTTCCGCCTGGTGCTTGGGCTGCCGGATGACCAGCGGCGGGTGGTCCTGATGCGTTTTGCGGCAGAGAAAAGCGTTGGGGAAATTGCCCGCGCGCTTGGGCGGTCCGAAGGGGCGGTGCGGCAGCTGCAATTCCGGGCTCTTGCGAAATTGCGCGGGGAACTGGGCAGCAAGCCGGGTGAATGAAATGGCTAAGATCACGCTGAACGAACAACTCGACCGGGCCGTGGACGCGCTGCTGGCCAGCCAGGATTCTTCGCTACCACGCGCGAGCGCGAAAATTGCTCCGCTGGTGCGGGTGGCGCGGGAGTTGCGCGGGCTGCCTGACGAAGATTTCCGGACACGATTGAAAACTGAATTGCAAAGGAGAGCAGAGATGGCCTCAACAGCGGTGAAACACATTCGCGAAGGATTCCACAGTGTCACACCGTACATCATCATTCCGGGGGCAGCCGGGTTCATTGACTTCTTGAAAGGCGCCTTCGGAGCGACGGAGCGATTCCGGGTGGCCAAGCCGGGAAGCGATCTGATCATGCACGCCGAAGTGACGATTGCTGACTGCATCGTAGAATTGGCCGATGCCACGCCGGAGTTCCCACCGCTGCCGGGCGCAATCCACTTGTACGTGCCGAATGTGGATGCGGTGCACGCGCAGGCGGTGAAGGCGGGCGGAATTTCGAAGCATGATCCGGCCGATCAGGAATATGGCGAACGCGGCTCGTTCGTCAAGGACGCATTCGGCAATCACTGGTACCTGGGGACGCCCCTTGGCGACGAGCCGGCGCCGGAAGGACTTCGTGCGGTGACGCCGTACTTCCAACCGCGCGACGCTGGAAAGATGATTGAGTTTCTGAAACAGGCATTCCAGGCGGAAACCATCGAGCGATTTGACGCGCCGGACGGCACCGTTCTGCATGCCAAGATGCGCATTGGTGATTCGATTGTGGAGATGAGCGATGCGCACGGCGAATATCAGCCCATGCCGATGACAATGCACGTGTATGTGCCCGACACCGACAAGGTGTATGCCCGCGCGTTGTCGGCGGGCGCTACCTCCCTACGCGAGCCGCGGGACGAGCCCTATGGCGACCGTAATTCGGGGGTGCAGGACCCCTTCGGCAATCGCTGGTTCATCGCCACGCACATCAAGGATGTGGCGTTCTAGGACGCTGATCTCCGCCGTCCGGCGGCGCAATTATTTCAGCACTGTTGCGCAATACGTGCTATTGGGGCCAAACGGGCCTCCGCATTGAAGCGTCTGTTGGAATTGGTCCGCCTGGCCGAAGTCCTTGATGTTGTCCGGAAAATCCACGCCGAAGTGGAACCCGCTGGTTCCCAGCGTATACCACGGGTAGATGCAGAGAGGTCCGCCGTAGACGCTGCAAGTGACCAGGACTTCGGCCTTGCCGCCCTGATCGCTTACAGACGCCCATTGTTTCGCCTGCGAGCCGTCGCCGAAGGTCACGGATTTGATCTGAATCGGCGAAGTGCCAGCCCAGGCGGGGGCGTCATAGGACTCGCAGCCCGTCTGCCCGGGCACGCAAAATGCGCCTTTGCCGGTAAAAACGGATTCATGGCCGATTTCCCAAACGAAGGAATTGGGCGTGTCGAACACAAGGCCCCACCCAAGGGCATTGCCGAGTATTTGGGTGTCGAATGCGGGCATCATCGGGCCAACGTCGCTGGCATTCAACACGATAGTGCCTGAGCCGCCGGAGGTGAGATCGGTGACGGTAACGTGAAAACCGTCTTGAGCCGGCGTCGTAAACCAATGCACGGTGATGGTATCGCCGGCGTGCATGATCAAAGGATTATTCGGGCCGGTCCCATCGGTGAGCATGGCGTTGAATGCGGCCGTCTCGTGAAACACGCCTTTCTGGCCGGTGGAAGTAAGCCGGAACACCGGGGAGCACGCTGAATAAGTGTCCGCGGCAAACTTCACGATAAACCCTCCGCTTTGCGCGCAACTGGTGAGAATCGAATCCGGATAAAACTGTAACTCAACGAAAGACTGGCCGAAGAGGCTCTTGGGATCCGTCACCGTCCCGCCGAACCAGAATGTAGGGCCTGTGGCAGAAACAGGGAAGGCGCCGCCCTTCGGAAGAACCGCCGTCCAGGTCAAATCGCGGGCAGAGCCTGGCGCATTCGAGAGAGGATCGAGCTCCGGCTCGTCGTGTCCGGTGCAGCCGGCGTCGTACTTCACTTCAAAGGAACCTTCGACATATCGGGGATGATGCGCCAGACAACCAGAACCCTGAGCGCGTGCGGGAGAAACGGAGAGCATGAAGAGAGCGATGAGCGCAGCTAGCAAAGTAAGCCTGACCGGCATTTTCCAATTCATTGGATATTCTCCTGAAGTTACAGAAGTCTGCGAAGCGCGGAGGGGCAGGTCGCGCGCCAAAACGCTGGCGACACTATAACACCAGCATAATCCATCGAGCAATCACCGGGGAGACTTACTCCTCGAAGATGGGCAAAAGGAAATGTCAGCCACCGAAGAAGGCTCGGCACGAATTCAGGAGTTGGGCGGGAAACCTTCGGAGGCCGCGGCGGTCGTAGGGAACATCTCAATCACATTTGAAACCTGTGTCAGCTTCAGAACCCCGTGAACCATACCAGCGGCGCCGGCGATGCGCAGCTTGCCACCCGAGCGCAGCAGCCGGGAATGGGACTTGACGATTTGGCCGACGACGGCGCTGTCAATGTGATGGACACCGGTCAAGTCGAAGATGAAGTGTTTTTGGTCCTGCGCAACGTGCTCTTCTACGGTTTGCTCAATCTCGGCGCAATCCTCGCCCATGGAAATGCGGCCGCTGAGCTCAACCACGACCAATCCGGGTTTTGCTTGCCGTTGTGTCAGCTTCATTGCGAGATCATTTCCTTCCCGCGATTCAAGATTGATTCGAGCCCTAGTCGCCAATCCAGATTCAGTGAAAATTACGCCGCCAGTTGCCGTGCGTCAAGCAAAACAAGCTAGGCTTCGTAGGGAAACTGGCGAATCATGCGCATGCAGTCGGCCAGGGCTTTCAGCAGCGAATCGCCCCAGCCGTGCGGCAGGATCGCGGCGGTCTTTTGGTTCACCTGCTTATCCGCCTGGGCGAAGAATTTCGAGTGCTGGCCTGCGGGAGGGCTGACGAATTCCTTGACGGTGATGAGGAATTCTGTGTCGCGTCCGTCTTCGTGCTTGACCATGGAGTAGTGGCTGATCTCCGCCAACTCGTCCACGCGATCCAACTGCGCATATTTCCAGTCTGACATAGGCGGCCTTTCGAACAACGGTTCCGGGGCCGGCACAGAAAATCTGCCGGAGCCGCGCATCTTAGGCCGTGCAGTGTAAACAAGTCAACCGCGACCCGGCCGGAGTGGGCGTTGCCTACCCGGCGGCTCGCATGACATTCCTGAACCCATGCCCCATCACCGAGGCTAAAATTTGAATGCAGCTAGTATCGGCGGCATAATCTAGATGAGGCTTCTGTGGGATCAGTGACTGGCTGAAGGGAACTGATGCCGAGACAGCGAAAATCCGCGATCCTTCCCGAGGCTTTGCAGTCGGCGCTGCGAGCCGGATTCCGCCGTGCATATTTTCACGTGCAGGTGGATCCCGCGCGTTATATGCAACACGTGCGCCGGGTCCATCGGCTGCCGATTCGAGAGTGGTCCGACATGCTGGCGATGGATGAACGGACCCTGCATCCGATAGCCGAGCGCGTGATCCGGTCGGCGAAAAGGACGGCGGCGCTGGAGGGCACCGGACTGGGATTCGGAGGGTTGCTGACGATTCTGCCGGACATGGGGATTCTTTCTGCCATCACAATCCGAATGCTGCAAAGGCTCAGTTTGATTTACGGGTTCGAGTATTCAACGGAAGCGGAAGTGACGGAGCTGTGGCTGGCAGCCGCGAGCGCGGCGGGCCTAGACCTGGGTCGTGAATTCTTCGAAAAGCAGGCGGTGGAGAAGCTGGTCCCGCGCGTAATTGACCGAATCGCCGCGAAAGTGGGAGCAGAAGTAGCCGAGAAATGGAGCGGGAGGCTGATACCCATTCTCAGCGCCGGAGTCGGTGGGACGCTGAATTATTATTTTGTGCGTACGTGGGGCCGGCGCGCACAACGGCATTTCCTGGAGCGTCACCGGATGGAGCGCACAGGCGCGCTTTCGACCGAGGAAGGCCGTTCTGCCCGTCTCCCTTCAGAACCTCGGCGACTGTTTTCCTAGACGCCGGCAGCTGCCAGGCCTGATTTCACTTCCTTCAATTGCCCGGACTTCACGTCGTACACAAATCCACGCACGGAAATAGTTTTTGAAGTCCAAGGGTGCGAGAAGACTCTCTGAATTTGTTTCCGCACATTTTCCTCTACGTCGGCGAAAGCATGGAAGTGCGCCGGCGCTACGGTGTCCGTGCCCGTTTGAGCGATCAATTTACTGCGCAGGTCATCGTCTTTGAAAGTCAGCATGCCGCAATCGGTGTGATTGATGATCAGGACTTCTTCGGTGCCCAGCAACTGCTGTGAGATGACCAGGGAACGCAGCGCGTCCTCGGTGACCAGGCCGCCGGCATTGCGGATGATGTGGGCGTCGCCGGTTTGTAGTCCCAGCATGGTCTCAACGGTCATCCTGGCATCCATGCAGGCCACGATGGCAAGCTTTCGTGCGGGCGGCATGGGCAAGTGTCCCAATCGAAATTCTCGTGCGTATTCTTGATTTGCAGCAAGAGTCTCGTCGGTTCGGCTCATTGGCTCCAACTCCCATCGAACTTGAATTCCGGCGTGGACTGACCGTGCCGGTCGGTACGGTTTTGGATGCAGCGGGGCGACCGGTGGATTTCAAAATAATGAAGTTTTTGAGCGGCTACCCGGCGGCATTGGCAATGCCATGTTCAAGGGCCGGCCTGTCCCACGCGCCAAGTGTTGCTGCGGCTTCATAGGTGCTCTGGCAAAAATCAAGCAGAGTGGCGCGCGGGTCTGTAGCGGTGCGCACATCATCATATTTCAGAAGAAACTCGTTCAGTTGCGTGCTGTAGAAAGCCTTGGCGGGGCGCGCGGGGGCTTCGTTGAATCCGGCGGGCTCGGGAGCTGCATAGGCATAAAACATCGGACCGGTGAAATCGCCGCCGGCTCCCGGCCACCAGCCGACGCTGCTGACTTCGTGCGAGTACGCCTCGCGGGTGATGCGGTCGGCGCCGGGCCGTTCGGGTGCCGGACGTCCCGAAAAACGGGTGACCGCGAGGTCGAAGCTGCCCCAGAAAAAGTGAACGGGACTGGATTTGCCGAGGAAGCGCCCGCGAAATTCTTTCAGAATGGTCTCTGCGGCGTAAAGAATGCGCCAGAAGCGGTGCGCGTATTCAGGATCATAGGAGGCGTGCGTGGTGTCCTGATCGAAGCGGATGGGGTTGGGGATCTCCACCGGCATGGGCCAAATTTTGGTGGGGATGCCGAGCGCGCGCATGGTGTCCATCATGTCGCGGTAAAAATCGGCGACAGTGCGCGGCTCGAGGTCGAGCACCTCCGTCGAGCCATTACTGTTCTCGAATCGCAGGACGTGCTCGATGAAGTCGAACTCGATTTCGAAGATGCCACCGGGGTAGGGAATTGGCGAGGTGGTCAGGCCGCGCGCGCTGACGTAGAGAGGAACCTGCCACCAGTGGTTCATGTACGGAGACCAGGCCAGGCGGATTTTCCCCACGATTTGCGTCCACATGTGCAGGGTGGCGTAGGTGTCCTTCCATTCAGCCAGCGGAAGGGCCGACCAAAGCTGATCCTTCGAGGTTTCCTTGTCTTGCGCCACGATCCCTCCCGGTCGGTCAGACTCGCTCGCTGACGCGCATTCTACAGTAAGCGCAACAATACTAGAGAGCTTGTGATAAAAACAGATGGCCGCATGAAATCTAAACGGATTCGTCGTCTTCGCCGCCGAGAGCTCCCACACGATACAGTCAAACTCGCGCGCTTTTTGATCGGCAAGACCATCGTGCATGAGCTGCCCAAAGGACGATTGAGCGGGCGGATCGTTGAGACCGAAGCGTACCTGGCGGATGATGCGGCATGCCACGCGTTCCGAGGACCGACGCCGCGGAATCGGGCACTGTTTCTCGCCCATGGGCACGCCTACGTTTATTTCTGCTATGGGGCGCACTACATGCTGAATGTTTCAAGTGAGCCGGCGGGTGTCGGCTCCGGCATTTTGCTGCGGGCCATGGAACCGCTCGAAGGAATTGAATGGATGAAACAGTACCGCAAGACCACCCGTATGCTCGACCTGGCGCGTGGGCCCGGCCGGCTGGCCGCGGCGCTGCGCATCACTCCTCGTCTCGATGCTCAGGATCTGTGTGGCACGGGACCACTTTGGTTGGGAACACCGGTGCGTCCGGTGGGGCGGATTGGGGTGAGCGTACGCATCGGGATCACGAAAGATGCCAACCGGCCGCTGCGGTTCTATGAGCGCGCCAATCCATTTGTGAGCGGGCCCAAACGGCTGAATTCCTGAGGCTTATAGTCCGCCAGGATTGGTTCGAGAATCGTCCGAATGGCCAGACGATTTGACTCTCGCGACACAAGTTCCTATCAGTTAATTGACGGCCCATATTTGCGCCCGCACACTCGAAACAGTCGCCATGATCCGCATTGAAAACCTGACCAAGGAATACGACATAGCCGGAGGAACCGACGATCGCGGTCCGGTGGTCGCGGCCGACCGTTTGAGCCTGGAGATTCCGGCCGGGGAGATTTATGGTCTGGTCGGACCGAACGGAGCGGGGAAGACCACCACGCTGAAGATGCTTTGTGGCCTGCTGGTTCCCACGTCCGGGCGCGTGCTGGTGAACGGCGTGGACGTGGAAAAACGTCCGGAAGACGCGCAGAAATTTATCGGTTACCTGGCGGACTTCTTTGCGCTGTACGACGATTTGATGGTGTGGGAATACCTGGATTATTTCGGCCACGCCTACAAACTGCATGATGATTCCATCCCGGCGCGGATTGCCAATCTTCTGCTGCTGCTCGGCCTGCAAACCAAGCGCGACGCATTCATTGACGGGCTGTCGCGCGGGATGAAGCAGCGGCTGGGCATCGCTCGCGCGATTATTCACGATCCGCCGGTGCTGCTGCTGGATGAGCCGACTGCGGGCTTGGATCCGCAGGCACGCATTGATTTCAAGCGATTAATGCGCGATCTGCAGAAAGCCGGCAAAACAATTCTGATTACTTCGCACCTGCTCGGCGATCTTCAGGAGGTTTGCACTTCCATCGCCATCCTGGAAAAAGGGAAGCTGGTCAAGTCCGGCCCACTCGAGAAGATATTGCAGGAGGGATCGGTGGTCGCGGGAACTGCCGGAGCGCCGGGAGGGCAGCGCGTGCGGCTGAAATTGGCGACTCCCGGATTCAATTTGCGCATGTGGTTGAGCCAACACCCGCGAGTTTCCTCCTACGCCGACGAACCTTCCGGAGCGCAATTCACTTTTGGCGGAAGCGACGCCGAGCTGGCTGAGTTGATGAAAGCGCTGATGGCCACGGGCGCGCCGGTCTGCGGAGTTGAGAAAATCACGCAATCGCTCGAGCAGGTGTATTCACGGCTGACCAAGGGAGAGGTGATGTGAACGACGTCGGCGAAATGCTGCTGCGCAACCCCGAATTGCTGCGGAATCTGCGGATTCAAATGCGCCCGCGGCGCATGGGTGTGGCCGCAGCGATTACCGCCATTTTTTCGCTGATCATTCTTCCGGCGTTGTGGTCGAACACTGGGTCGGCGTCGAAATCGGGATATTTCGTCACAGTTCTGGTGTTTCAGTCCCTGGCCTTGCTGATTGGCGGTGGTGTGGCCTGCCTGCAATCGGTCAGCCGGGAAAAAGAGCTGAATACTTTTGACTATCAGCGCATCACCCGGCTTTCGCCGCTGGAATTGACCATGGGGAAGTTGTTGGGCGCGCCGGCGATGGCGTACTTCGTTGCGGCCTGCATGATTCCGGCGGCATTGCTGGGGCTGCAGAACAGCGGCTGGGGCATCGGCGACCTTATCGACTCGTGGATTCTGCTGATTTTTGGCACGCTGGCTTTCCACGCCTTTACGCTGATGATGTCCATGGTGCTGCGGAAGTCCTTGTCCACCGGAGCTGTGCTGGTGCTGTTGATGGTGGCCGGAGTGCCCGGGATGTCCTGGTTTTCCGTCTTCATGATGCACGGCACGCCCGGGGCTGAGGCATCGGCGCATAGCCTCAATTTTTACGGCATTCCCATGCCGATGACTCCGTTTCTCTCGTTTGTTTACGCATCCTTCGCGGCGTGGTTCATCCTGGCGCTGGAACGCAATATCAAGCGCGATCCGGCGATGTATGAACTGCTGACGGTTCGGCAGGCGCTGGGATTCGCGGCCTGGCAAAATTTTATTTTCATTGGACTCTACCCGATGAACGGATATACGGGCGGCCTGCTGCAGACCAGCTCCATGTGGGTAAATACGACGACGTTTTACGCCCTGGCGCTGGTGCTGCTGCGGAATCGCGACCGCGCGCGGCGGCGTTTGCGGGAGCTGGGTGAAGCCGGGTTGAGTTGGATGGAGGCGTTTTGGCCGGCGCCGTACATATTCGCGGGAGTTATTGTCACCGGATTTTTCCCGCTGCTGGTGGCCGCCAATCAGCCGCGGCCGGCGGTGAATCAGTGGAATATCCATCCGGAACCATTCGACATTTCTCTGTTCCTTTTTCGGCTGGTGTTCTTCGGGCTGTGGATTTGCCGCGACGCGCTGTACTTGCAGTGGATGAATTTGCGCCGCGGAAACAAGCCGCTGGTGCGCGCCATGCTGTACGCGTTTGTCTATTACACCGCCCTGTTCGTGCTGTTCTTCACGCATAACCCCGTAAGCGTGCAGCCGGGCGAGGCCGCCTTCCAATCCATATTTGTTCCCGTGCGCGTGCTGCTGCTGGACACGGCTTCCTGGAACCAGGCCGCGGGAATCTGGTTCATTGCGATGGTTAGCCAGGCGGTAGTGATGTACTTCTTCGCATTTCTTCACCGGCAGGAGTTGCAATCGCTAGCAGCGCGGCCAAGATCTTCGGCGGTTTCGTTTCCGCCGGCCATTCAGCCGGGCAGCCCGGCAGCTGCGCGCTAGGTCAGACCGGAGGCCGTTCATGGGGGCAATTAGGCGGGTCCATTCCGGGTATCCCCGGCAGCTGGCGAGCCCCAGGGTTTGACACAGCGTACCAGATACTTTTTCCATACACGTTCGGCGCGTTCCCCTGCAGGAATTGCGCTTCTCCCCTATTCTGGAAGTACGCGATGACTGATACTGCGAATCCGAAGTCGGGCAGTCCGGAATCGGGCGCCTCCGGGGGCTCAAGCCAGCGCCAGGACACGGTGCTGCTGAGCGAGGTCCCCGAGCCTTCCGCATTTATCACCGGAACGAACGGTGGTCCGGTGTCTCCGCCGCCGCAGCTTGCCACCGCCAGCCTAGAGGCGCTTGGCCAGCGATATGACATTCTTGGCGAAGCTGGCCATGGAAGCATGGGCAACGTTTACAAGGCCCGCGACCGCGAAACTGGCGAGACGGTGGCGCTGAAGCTTTTGAAGCCGGAGATTGCTTCCGACCAGGCCATGATGGACCGCTTCAAGAATGAGCTCCTGTTTGCCCGCAAAATCACGCACAAGAATGTTTGCCGCGTCCATGAATTCAACCGCATTGGCGGGATCGCCTATACCTCGATGGAATTTGTGGAAGGCGAAAGCCTGCGCTCGGTTCTGACTCGGTTTGGCGGATTGCCGCCGCGCAAGGCCATCAGCGTGGCGCAGCAAATCTGTTCGGGGCTGAAGGAAGCGCACGCGCAGGGCATCGTGCACCGCGATCTGAAACCCGAAAACGTGATGATCGACGCGCAGGGCAACGTGAAGATCATGGATTTCGGGATCGCACGCTCGATGGAGTCGCTGACGCGGCTGACCGGTTCCATGGTCGGTACTCCGGCGTACATGGCGCCGGAGCAGGTTGCCGGCAAATCCGTGGACTACCGCACGGACATCTATTCGCTGGGGTTGATGCTGTACGAAATGTTCACCGGTTCACAGGCCTTCCAGGCGGATACTGCGGTCGCCGTCGCGCTGAAGCAGATTCGGGAGTTGCCGCCTCCTCCGCACGAAGTGGATCCCACGATACCTGCGGTCATTGAGCGCGCCATTCTGAAATGTCTCGAGAAAGATCCAGCCAAGCGCTTCCAATCCGTCGGGGAACTCGAAAGCGTGCTGCGCTCGCAATTCTCAGCGACAGCCGGCACGGGATCGGCGCCCGCACCTCGAGTAACATCCAGCCACACTCCGACTCCGATGCCTGCGGCGCCTGCGCCTGAAAAAAATGCGCCACGACGAGCTCACGGACTGCTCTGGGCTTTAGTGGGCGCGGGCACGGTGCTCGCAGCCCTGGGCGGCCTACATTGGGCCGCGGTTGGGAAGTCGGTAGAAGAGATTCCGCCGCCGTCACGCCTTGCTGCGCCGAAGCCACCGGAATTCGCGTTAAGTGTCCCAGCACCGCCGCCTGCTGAAGTTGCCGCGGGAGATGCAAGGCCGACGGTTCCTGCGACTGCGAAATCTGCGGGCGCCAAACACGCCGCAGCCAAACCGCAGCTTCAACCTCCGGCCGCGGCTCCGGCAACTGCACCGAAAGCTGCCGCATCGGTTATGCAGGCGCCGGCGCAAGCCGTCAACGGCGAAGCACCAATAGCTGTTCAGCAGCGCGCGGACAAGGCATTTCACGAGCCGGAGCCGGACACGCCGCCGAATCCAAGTGGCTCGAGATATTTGTGGATCGGCCGCTACCAGAAAGAAGACCGCGCCCAGGCCGCCGCCAAAAAAATTGAGGATCTGGGATTGCCGGTTTCCATTATTCCCAAGCACGGGACCGGAGGAGAGGCATACGTTGTTTTCGCAGGGCCGTTCGGCGCCAAGCGCGTTCCGAGCGTGATGGAATGGTTGAATTCACAGGGTTTCAAAGGTGTGCGGGTAATTCCCGCACCGCTGGCGAATTACAATCCGAAGCAATAGCATCTGGTTGGGCGAATCGCTAACTTGGGGGCTGTGGCCGGGGATGACATTGGACTACGCAGTGCGCAGCGACGCGGGCCGCGTCCGCGAAAACAATGAGGACAGCGTCTGCGCGGCGCCGGAACTCAACCTGTTCGTACTGTCGGACGGGATGGGCGGTCAGGCTTGCGGGGAAGTGGCCAGCCGGCTGGCGACGGAAACGATTGTGGCGCAATGCAGGGATGGTCACGCTGGCGCGGGAGCTTCCAGCACCTGGGAGCACGCGGAGGGAGCCAGCGACACGATGAATCGCCTGGCCAATGCCGTGCGCGCCGCGAATTTGGCCGTGTACCAGGAGTCGCAGAAATCGAAAGAGTTGCAAGGAATGGGGGCAACCGTTGTGGCCATCTGGCTGACCGCCGAGCGCATCAGCGTGGCGCATGTAGGTGACAGCCGTGCTTACCGGCTGCGCGCCGGTCAGTTCCAGCAATTGACTGAAGATCATTCCTTCGTAGCCGAGCAGGTGCGCCGGGGCGCGATGACCGAGCAGGAAGCGGGGAGCAGCAAGCTCCAGAATGTCCTGACCCGTGCGCTGGGCGTGGATGAAAATGTTCCCGTGGACGTGGATGAACAGGTGCTGGTCGAGGGCGACACTATTCTGCTGTGTTCCGACGGGCTGACTCGTGAGCTGTCGGATGCGCAAATCGCGGCCGTGCTGGGCGAAGCTGTTGATGCGCAGCGAGCCGCTGACAGGCTGGTGGAACTGGCGAATCAAGCCGGCGGTGAGGACAACATTACTGCCGTCGTGGTGCGAAATGCGCCGAAGGGCGGGGGACCGCTGACGCGTATGGGACGCTGGTTTAAGGGCTCTGAGGATCGATCCTGATGGGAGGGTTTGACGATGTCGAAGCTGGTACTGAAATTCGAGAACTCCGTGCTGAAAGAAGTCGCTGTCGGCTCCAAGGAAGTGAGCATCGGCCGCTCGCCAGACAACGGCCTGGTGATTGACAATCCCGCGGTGTCGCACTACCACGCCCGGGTGTTCAATGAAGAAGGCCGGCTGATGCTAGAGGATTTCGGCAGCATGAACGGGACGTTCGTGAACGGCCAGCGCGTGAAAATGGTCACGCTCAAGCCGGGAGATTCTGTCGGCATCGGCAAGCACACCATTGTGGTGACTGATTCGCGCGACGTACGCGCTTCCTCGCTCGATCACCAGGAGTCCAAACCGGCGGCGCCGAAAATCAACGAGACGGTGATGCTCGACACTAAGGAGCGCCGCGACTTTCTCCAGAAAGTCGCATCCGTTGGAGAGAGCGCCCAGGTTGCGCCGGCAAGGCTGAAGATTCCGACGCTCGTTGTGCGCGGCGGCCGCACGGACCAGCGCGAGTACACTCTGAATGACAAGCTGACGGTCATCGGAAAATCGGCCCTGGCCACGGTGAAGCTGAAAGGCTGGTTTGCACCGAAGGCTGCGGCACAAATCAACCGGCGCGAGGACAATTCCTACTATCTCGGCGCCGGCGACAAAATTCCCAGCATCAACGGACACCCAGTCCTCCATCCGACACAACTGACCAGCGGCGACATTATCGAGGTTGCTGGGATTCAGCTCGAATTCGTCGTCCGCGATTAACTTCGGTCTGGAGATGCGAACATGAAACAGACACTGATAGTAGCAATTTCCCTTTTTCTGGCATTTCCCTGCCCGGCCGCGGATCAGACGCGAGAAGAGAAGCGGCTTGAGGCATGCGCGGAAGTATTCAAGGAGGTTCTGAATATTCCCGACGGCATCCCGAAAGAGCTTCTCAATAAGGCGGAGTGCGTGATTGTGATTCCGTCGGTGCTGAAATTTGCTATCGGCGTCGGCGGCGACTTCGGGCGCGGGGCCATCACCTGCCGCACCGGCGAACATTTCACCGGCCCGTGGAGCGCCCCGGCACTGTTCGCACTGGAAGGCGGCAATATCGGCATTCAGCTGGGCGGGACCGCCACCGATTTCGTTCTGCTGGTGATGAATCCCCGGGGCGCGAATTCCATCCTGACCAGCAAAGTGAAGCTGGGCGCCGATGCCGCGGCTGCAGCGGGCCCAAAGGGTCGCGCGGCGGCAGCGGACACGGACATCGTGATGCAGGCGGAGGTGCTGAGCTATTCGCGGGCTCGCGGCCTGTTTGCCGGGATCTCGCTGGAAGGTTCGACGCTGCGCTCCGACGGCAGCGCCAACCGAAAAGTGTATGGCCGCTCGCTCAGCGCCAAGGAAATAGTGCGCCAGGGCAAAGTGGGCGTACCTGCATCGGCACGCGAATTGATCGCCCTGCTCAATAAGACGTCGCCGAAAAACCAATCCGATCCAAAATCGCTGCAGGAGTAGTCCGCGGCAGCAGCTACGCATTCACTGAGGCAGCCTCCCTTGCCCTCCTAGCTCGTAGTGTGAGAAATTCCTGCGTCGCATTCACATTGCTACATGGATCGCGCCGCGCCGGAATCGCTCACTCGCACGTCCGGACGCAGACCGGGAGGCTTGTATGCGCCGCTTCATCATCGACACAGACACGGCATCGGACGACGCCGTGGCCATCCTGATGGCGCTGCGGTCGCCCGATGTGCAGGTGGACGCCATCACCATGGTATCCGGCAATGTTCCCGTGGAGATGGGCGCGCGCAATGCGGGATACACCGCGGAACTTTGCGGCAAAGTCACGCCGGTCTATGTAGGTTGCAACCGCCCTCTGGTCCGTGAGGCGATTTACGCGTACTTCTTTCACGGGCCGGACGGAATGGGTGGAATGAATTATCCGGCGCCGAAGCGCGCGCCGGAAAAAGAGCACGCCGTGGACGCCCTGGTGCGCCTGGTCCGCGCGCATCCAGGCGAATACACGCTGGTGACGCTGGGTCCTCTGACGAATATCGCCATGGCTTTGCGCCGCGCGCCTGACATCGCCGAGAAGGTGAGACAGGTTTACGTCATGGGCGGCGCGGCCTGCACCGTCGGGAACATCACGCCGGCTGCCGAATACAACATCTGGGTCGACCCGGAGGCGGCGCACGCGGTGTTCCATTCGGGCCTGCCAATTCTGATGATTGGGTGGGAGCATTGCCGCGGGGCGTCGGCGCTCGACAGTGCGGACATGGAGTTCGTGCGCGCCATCAACACGCCATTCGCGCATTTCGCCCTGGATTGCAACAAGGCCGCGCTCAAGGCCAGCACCGAGTGGACTCACGAGCCGGGACTGACGTTGCCGGATCCGGTGGCCATGTCCATCGCCATTGATCCCAGCATTTGCACGCGGCGCAGCCGTCACCATACGGAGATCGAGACTGCGAGCGAAGTCACGCGCGGTATGACCGTGGTGGACGAAATCGGCGTGACCAACAAGCCGCCCAACGCGGACATCTGCTGGGCCATGGACGCGCGCCGCTGGAAAGAGATGCTCTACCGCCTGCTGCGCTAATTCAGGAAGTCCTTGGTCAACGGATTGTCCTTGCGCTCCTCGTCCCAGATGGCGCCGGCAATCCACCAGCGCTTGCCGTCGCAATACAGCTCCACGCTGTTCACCCCGCGCGCGATCACCGGGCCGTCCTTGGTGATGCGGCTCTCGTAGGTGCTGAAGACATGCGCGATATTGCCGAAGCGCTTGGTCTCGCGACGAATCTCCCACTCATAGAATCCTGTGCTGACCACTTGGTGATCGGACGCATCCACGAATTGTTGATGATCCATCACCCGTGCCACCGGCTCGCCCTTGTCATTCACGTTCATGGAGACGAAACGAACTCCCGGAATGTACAGCGAGCGGTCGCGCGACCATTGCCGCGGCTCGCCGGCCGGCCCGGAGACCACCTCATAGAACGCTTTCATGATGGAGTCGATGCTGGCCACGTCTTCGGGCCGCGCCGCGATGGTGGGCACATTGACGTGCGCGGGCAGCGTCGCTTTCCTGTCTTGTGCGTGCGCGATCGGAGCCAGCCCTGCCGCTAGTGCCACCAGCACAACAAGGGCAGCCATCGAATTCGTGAATGCTCTCATTCAATACCTCCGAGTGGAACTATCAGGGCTTGATCCGTTCAAGCATGTGACGTGCAATTGCACTACTGGTTAGCTAAGTAGCGGTGGACGAAGGTGACCGCCATGGCTCCCTCGCCGACGGCCGACGCGCAGCGCTTCACGGACCCGTGACGCACGTCGCCCGCAGCAAACAGTCCGGGGAGATTTGATTCCACGTAATA
>Ga0210408_10000964_pt1 | contig 31803 bp, 24 predicted proteins | sample IncBWH4MmetaG_FD_155471 | JGI IMG/M metagenome (GOLD analysis project Ga0210408, IMG submission 155471) | Forest soil microbial communities from Barre Woods Harvard Forest LTER site, Petersham, Massachusetts, United States - Inc-BW-H-4-M | ecosystem: Environmental > Terrestrial > Soil >... | reverse complement strand
TCGCGGCGGTTAGCACAAATACGGGCGCGGAATACGATTCCTGGAGTGGCGGGTCGGGCGTTTACAGACTATCGAACCTTCCTCCGGGCCCCTATCGCTTGGAAGTTGAGAAATCCGGTTTCAAAACCGTGATCAAACCCGTGGTCGTTCTGCATGTACAGGATGTTCTGAACGTCGACTTCGAGATGCGGGTCGGCTCTGCCTCCGAAACGATCGTGGTGGAGTCCGGTGCGCCCCCGCTCGATACGGCGTCGATCGCCGTAAGTACTCTTGTTGACAACCGCTTCGTCGCGAATCTGCCGCTCAACGGTCGGAGCTTCAGTTCGCTTCTCGATTTGACGCCCGGGGTTGTGCTTGCCCCCACGTCTGCGTTTTATGAGCAGGGTCAATTCAGCGTGAACGGACAGAGGCCGGACGCCAACTACTTCATGGTGGATGGTGTCAGCGCGAATTTGGGAACACCTGGAGCCAGCTATGGCCAAGGGGGCACTGGGCAGCTACCAGCAACAAGTGCGTTCGGTGGAATGAGCAATTTGGTCTCCGTCGACGCGGTCCAAGAGTTTCGTGTTCAGACTTCAACTTTCGCTCCAGAACTTGGACGTGCTGCGGGCGCCCAGGTCTCAGTCATTACAAAGTCAGGGATCAACCGTTTTTCTGGAACGGCCTTCGAATATCTCCGGAATGACGTGCTCGATGCTAATGACTGGTTCGCAGATAACAAAGGCTTGTCGAAGCCTGCGTTGCGACAGAATGACTTCGGCGGGGTGCTCGGTGGTCCACTCAAGCATGACAAGCTTTTTTTCTTCGGCTCCTATGAAGGGCTACGGGTCCGCCAGCCGCAGATCGCCAATACGTTCGAGCCATCACTTTCGTCGCGGCAGAGTGCGCTCAGCGCCGTGCAACCACTGCTCAACGCCTTTCCAAAGCCGAATGGTCCCGATCTCGGCGACGGGACCGCAGCATTTGCAGCCGGCTACTCAGATCCTTCGTCGCTCGATGCTTATAGTGGTCGCGTCGATTACATTGTGATGCCTCGGCTGAATCTCTTTGCGAGATATAGCTACGCACCATCGAGTCTTGTTCAGCGCGCTGGTTTGGCATTCAACTACAACACTCTTCTGCATACAAGAGATCGCACCGACTCTGTTACCCTGGGTGCGGATGAGACGCTCGCCTCACGCGCTGTCAACGAGTTTCGATTTAATCGAAGTCTGAGCGAAGGCGACAGCTTTGTGACGTTGGACGATTTCGGAGGCGCAACGCCTCCGTCAAGTTCGGAGCTCTTCCCGACCGGCCGGTCTTTCAACAACTCTTTGTTTACGTTCCAAGTCGGATTGATTCCATTCGGCATTAGTTTTGATGAGGGGGCGCTCGCGAATACTCTGCAACATCAAATCAATATTACGGACACCTTATCGTGGATGGTAAAGAGCCATCAACTGAGAGTCGGGATCGATTTTCGCCGGCTGAATCCTGAAGAAGAATACGACGCATATCAGCAGGCATTTTACTTCGACACATTGGCCGATTTGCTAAGCGACTCTGCGACACAAGTGGCTGTCAACTCCAGAACACCAGATGTGCAAATAGTAACCAATAACTACAGCCTATTCGCTCAGGACACATGGAGATTAGGCAATGTGACGGCGACGTATGGCGTGCGTTGGGAGTACAACTCGGCACCTACTTCGCCAAACGGGACTCCGCCATATACCGTCACACAAGTGACCGACCTTGCCACAACTGCATTGGCGCCAGGCGGCACGCCGCTCTGGCATCCACAGAAAGACGACTTCGCTCCTCGGCTCGGTCTCGCATGGAAAGCAAACTCAAATCTCGTTGTGAGGGCTGGAGCAGGTGTGTTTTATGACCTCGGATATGCGGACATATCAAATGCAATGACTTCTTTCCCCTATGTTCAGCAAGCCACTCTTTTTGGAGCTTCCTTCCCTCTGGCCGGCAACAGCGCCGTCCCTCCACCATTCACCACGAGCCCCCCCGTGCCGTCCATTTCCCTGGTCGATCCGAACCACGTGTTGCCGAGAACATATGAATGGAATGCGGCGTCTGAACGGCGCTTTGGCGCGAATGACGTTCTGGCACTCACCTATGTCGGCGCGGTTGGACGCAAATTGATGAGGAGGGACATATATTACGCCCCGAATCCAGACTTCACCTATCGGTTCGACGTTCAGAGTAATGGCGGAGCTTCCAACTATAACGCGCTACAGGCGCAATATCGCCACCGGCTCTCGTATGGGCTCCAAGCGCTCATCTCCTATACATGGGCCCACTCGATCGACGACGTGTCCTCAGACGGAAACTTTCAGAATGTGCCGCTCGCCGAATCGTCGGGATCGGATGAACGAGGTTCATCAGACTATGATGTTCGGATCAGTTTTTCCGGCGCGGTCTCTTACGATATTCCAGGGCCAGAGAGCAGAGAGTTGAGGTATCTTCTTGCAGGATGGTCTACGGATTCGATCCTTTACGTTCGCAGTGCCTCTCCAGTAAATGTGGTGACGGGAAATAATCCCTTCCCATACACTTCACTCTCGGGCTCAAACAGTGTGCAGAGGCCGGATGTAAACCTCGGAGTGCCTTTGTACCTTCACCGGTCTGGTACGCCCGGAGGCAAGGTCATCAACTCCGCGGCATTTTCGCCGCCCGTACCTCCTACCCCACAAGGAAATCTTGGTCGTAATGCCCTTCGCGGTTTCGGCGCCGCGCAATGGGACTTGACGGTGCGCCGACAGTTTCATGTGCACGACCACCTGTCGTTGCAGGCCCGAGGAGATTTCTTCAATATTCTGAATCACCCAAATTTCGGTGCTCCCGTCAACTACCTGAACTCGCCACAGTTCGGTGAAGCTGTTCAGACCCTGAGCAATTCGCTCGGCGGCGGAGGGCAGAACGGCGGACTAAGTCCCTTGTACCAAATTGGTGGCCCGCGTTCGATCCAGTTGGCGCTAAAGCTACAATTCTGAGTTTCTAACATCTGTGTTCGAAGATCCGGAGTTCGTCAGCTAAGGGTGTCTTGCACCTCGAGAAGGGGTTGGTGAACGATCGTTCAGCGTGGCAAGTTCTCGCCACTCTGCTCTCGCACCATGTATTCAGCGTACCAGTGGGGCCAGTTCTCGTCAGTTGTCCCGCTGCGGTTCTCAAACGAGCCGTGTGCGACCTCAGCGCGACGTAGCGCGCCTGCCAGGTCGTTGACCGAGGCGAAAGTCGTTGTTGTTGGGTCCATGTGACCGGGCAGCCGGGTAGTCACCTCTTGGAGCAGCCAGCCGTTTCCGTCCGGATCATGGAAGGAAGCATACGAGCGATAACTAATATGGTCTGGGTCTGGACCGCTGACTCGGTGCCGCCCGAACAGGAAAGGCTCGTCGGGGCCAACATAAGCGCCGATGTCCCCGTGAAACGTGTCGCTAATCTCGGCACCAAGAGCAAGCAGCTCTTTGCGGGCGGATTCGATATCGGAGACGATCAGGTACAGGCCCTGCACCGAACCGGGCGCCGCTCCTGTGACGTTTTTGCCGAAGATAATTGAGCACGCCGACCCAGGAGGAGTGAACTGGACTATGCGATATTCTTTGCTATTGCCAGAGTCAATGTCGAGGCGCCACCCAAGTCCCGTGTAGAATTCCTTCGCGCGATCAACGTCGGAGACAGGGATGACGACTACTTCGAACTTCAGGTCCACCTTGGTGGCACTCGCACTTGCTGTCGTTTTGTCATGCTGAATTTCTTGTGTCAGGTTTGCCATTTATTCCTCCGGTGTATTCGGCTAACTCGAAAGTTAAATTTGCTGAATGCGAACGTGTACATCAGACCAGAAGAGAGGAAGTGACACAATTGAACGATGGTATAAACGATACGTTCGTATCGGTCGAGGCCCTGAGCTGAGATTTACGAGTCCGCGGGACGTCGGTCTCCGTTAGCAACCGCGCTGAAGCTGCAATCGTAACTGATCGCCAATTTCTATTCATCGAAAGCGGAGGGGAATCGATCAGATCCGCCTCCTGAAGCCAATCATGCGTAGCGACCTCGGCGCGCTCGGGGCCAAACAACTCCGTCACAGCATTGACGAACGCGGTCAGCTCGCATTCTGCCAAGTGCGTTTGCTCTTCGAAAATTGAATAGGAGAACAATTCGTGTCCGTTCATTGGATACTCACATTCGTTGCGTTGATTAGTCGAAAGTGAACGAGAAGACACTCTGCCAATCAGTCCGTCACTCGGAGCAGGCTCCCATTTCGAATTGAACGCCTGTCAGGCGTTCGCTGAGTTGCCACAATCTCTCAGCGAACTCTCGATCGATCGCCCAAGGCAACACTCCCTGCAGCACCTGGCCTGTGCCTTGCAACACGAAATCAGCCTGGACCGGTGCTATATCGCAATCCATGCAGTAGACCCCGCCCACCCCGCTCAGCTGTTGACTTGTGGAGCACCAGACACTTGTCGCGGCACCCTGCTCTGCAGTCTTGTATTCCCCTCCTATGGCAAGTTCTTTAGCGGTCAGAAACCTGCCTAGGTCGGTCGAGATCCTTCCCGGATGTACAGAGAATGCTCGAATGCCCTGATGATAACCACGGCGATCCAAAGCCACCGCAAAAAGCGAGTTTGCGGTCTTAGATTGTCCGTAAGCTTTCCACTTGTCATATGGGTGCTGGACGAAGTTTGGATCGTCGAAATCGACGCCGCCGAAGCGCACCCCGGTCGAAGACAGCGAAATAACTCGCGCGTTCCTAGCCTTTGCCAGGGCCGGCCATAGCCGTGCTGTTAACTGAAAGTGTCCCAAATGATTCGTGGCAAACTGGGACTCATAGCCGCGTCTGTCCCGCATCAGGGGCGGGGCCATAATTCCAGCATTGTTGATCAAGACATGGAGCGGACCTCCCGCGCTTATGAAGCGTCGGGCAAAGGAATCCACGGAGGCAGGTTCGATCAGATCGAGTTCGTCGAATTCCACGCGGGGAAAAGTCGCAAGCACTGAGCGGGCCTTTTCGGGCGTGCGGGCACCGATGATGACGTGAGCTCCAGCTTCCGCGAGAGCGCGCGTGGTTGCGAGGCCGAGCCCCGAATGACCTCCGGTGACAACTGCGATTGCGCCATCTAAATCACGCCCCTCCAGCACTTCACGGGCTGTGGTCTGCGGGCCGAATCCCGATTGAATTGGCATTTGCGGCGTAGGGTGATACTCACTATGCTCCGGCACAATTTCCTCGGTGGATTTGAGTTGCATGGAGTGCGCTCCTCTAAGAACTTGTTGCAAAACGACAGATGTCAGCGAAGCCGACAATTCCATCGCGTCAGAATGCCCTAGAAACGATCGGAAGTCGCTCAGTGAAGGTTTTGGTATTCCATTTTTTACCGCATTCCAGGACTTCGAAACCTTTTTCAACAAGTTCCTAAGGTCAGTAGGCGGTTGCAAATGTCTGTATATGCCCTGCTCATTATTTTTGTCGGTCAGGATGCGATTCGCCAGGAGAACTACCTACCATCATTGCGTCGATTAGCCGAAAGTGAACGAGAAGGCCTCAACGCCTGAGTCGAGAAACTGGACGGTAAACTGCCGATCGATAACGGACTGCTTCTGCCGAATGAGTTGGTACATCCGCTCTTCGACGACCATTCCGTTTCCCTGCTCGTCCACGTCAACACCATGATCAGAACCGGGTGTCTTTCCATCGAGAAGCACTCGAAACTGCACTGATTTTCCAGGAACCGCTGTTCCCATTACGAGATGAAGATCTCGAGCGTGAAAGCAATACGAAATGCTCCCATCGGCGCGGTTCGCTACAATCGCCTCGCTACCCACGGTCCAGTCGCCTGTAAGAGCCCACTGATTGAGTTTGAGCGGCTCTACCACGGAGTAGACATGAGCCCTATCCTCCTTAATGTCGCCGGATGTTGCAAAGTTTTCGGTGCGCTTGTAGCCGAGATAGTTTTCTTCTGACCGCAGGTCCTTCCAATCGGCGGGGGCTTCTGGCCCGCGAGCGTTAACCGGCGCGAGATCAATTCCGAAGTTGCTCGCACCAGTTTCGCCGAGCAGTCTTCGAATGAGAGCTTCGGACTGGCCGTATTGCCCCTCGCCGAATACATGCCCCCGGATCTGCCCCTTGGCATCGATGAAATAGAGAGCGGGCCAATAGTTGTTGTAAAACGCGCGCCATATTGAGTAATCGTTATCGATCGCTATTGGATAAGGAATCCGCATATCGTTCACGGCCCAGCGAACCTTGTCGACGTTCTTCTCAAAGGAGAACTCGGGCGAATGCACGCCGACCACCACCAGGCCGTGGTCCTTGTATTTTTCAGCCCAAGCACGGACGTAGGGAAGTTGACGCCTCCAATTAATGCAAGAATATGTCCAGAATTCGACGATGACGACCTTCCCATGCAACTCCCGGTCGGTTAGTGGCGGGGAATTGAACCATGTGGTCGCATGATCGAGACGAGTCGCGGCTGAACGGGCTTTCGCGCACGCGACTGATCCGAATTGCGCAGCCGCAACCGCCATGGCTGCAGCCCCCAGAAAGCGGCGGCGACTCGGATTAATTGCTTCTTGCACCGATGATCCTCCTGTTTGGAGGCAGACTTACTGCTTCCAACCGTCACTCCAAGCCATCTCTGCTCGATGAGCCAATCCTTGCTTCATCGCGGGCCTTGAATCAGCGCTATACCGTTCAAAAGCAAGCAAGCATCTCCTGCTTGTTTCCTTAAGATGAGGCCGTTTCCGCGCTGGCGCGTTTGTCCCACCCGTGGAACTTTGAGAAGTCGCCTGCGTTCCAGCTCCCGCGGAGTCCAGGGGCGCTCAAATCCCAGTCTGGTCGGATTTCTCTCGTTACGCCGCGAAGATCGTGCCAAAGATCGACGACAGACGGCCGGCCCCAGAACCAGTAGCCGTTGTAGATGCTGTAGACCACGAGGCCCGGCTTGAGTACGAGCGTATGCGGGATCATCGGGTTATGCTCCGGGTCGGTGTACTCCTGGATATCCAAGTCCTTCTGGATAATTCGACCAGGATCGGAAAGGAAGGTCCACTCGGCGCCGAGTGAGGCACGGAATTCTTGCAACGTATGGTGATCGTCGGTGGTGATCGTGGCGATCCGAGTGTATGCCACGGAGATCTTCGGGTAGAACGCGGCGAGTTCCAAATGCTGCTGGTGCTCCTTGGGACAGTAGTGTCCGCGCGCAAGCGTAAGGATTAGCGAATCGTCGCCTTGAAGCTCGCTGAGTTTGCGAAGCGTGCCTGTGTGATCGGGCAGCTCGTAGTCGGGGAAAGCGCTTCCTGAGGCGATGTCGGGACGCATTCTTGAACTCCTTCCATGGTGGATCTATGATTCCGGTTTTTGGTACTACCCGCCGTTTGCGTTCGCAAGCGGCAATGGCACGATCCTGTTGCATTCTCCGAATAAGACGTCAGCGAACAACAGACGATTGTGTCTCTGTGACATGAGCAGTTGCGAATTGTCGTACGATCTGCGCGATTTCGTCTGCCTTGGTATCGAGAGCGAAGTGGCCAGCATCGAGAACATGTACCTCTGCATTTGGCACATCCTTGCGATAGCGCCCGGGCTCACCCGGATCAAATGACAAATCGTGCTGACCCCAGATGACAAGAAGAGGGGGTTGGTTCTTCTGCATCCAGGCTTGCCACGTCGGATACGCGTCGACGTTGGTGCGATAGTCATAAAACAAGTCACTCTGGATTTGCGCCTGGCCGGGACTGTTTAGGAATGCATACTCATCAGTCCATAGATCGGGGTCGTAAAGCTCAACATTGGGGTCGTCACCGATGTGGCGTGTCTTCGTGGTGGCGAGGGAAAGCAGATTCTGCCGCAATGCCTCTTCGTGCGCCGAGCGATCAGCCCAGAAAGCGCGTCGAGTCGCCCAGTTTGCTCCCAGGCCTTCATTATGGCTAACGGCATCTTGAACGATGAGAGCCTGCACGCGTTCAGGATGGGCCAGAATCATACGGAAACCCACGGGGCCGCCGTAGTCCTGCATGTAGAGCGTGTAGCGAGACAACCCCAGCACCTGCGTAAAATCGTCCATGACGCGAGCGATGTGGTCGAATGTATAGTCAAATTGCTTCGGGTCAGGCCAGTCGCTGTGACCGTAGCCAGGATAGTCCGGAGCCACCAGATGGTATTTGTCTGCGAGTCGCGTCAATAGCGGCTGAAACATTCGCGAGGATGACGGCAGCCCGTGCAGCAGCAAGAGTGTTGGGGCGTTCTTGGCCCCTGCCTCCCGATAGAAAATGTTGATGCCGTCTACTTTTACTGCTCGATAGAAGACTTGACTATCCATAGTTGCATCCTTTGCATGTGCTTCGATTACTGCGATGCCCGCGAAGAGCATCACCAAGGTTGTGGAAGTCAAACGGCTGAGCTTCCTGGCGTTCATGTTTCCTCCCGATTACTCAACAAGCTCGAAGATGATTTCGAGTTCGATCGGAACGCCCAATGGAAGAGTCGCAGCGCCAATGACCGAGCGAACCGACATGTTTCCTGCGCCGAAGACCTCACGAAAAAGATCCGAGGCGCCATCGGCAACCTTGGGATGATCGGCAAAATTCTCTCCAGCCACCATGAAAACGGCCAGACGAACAACGCGTTTTATGCGGTCGATGGTGCCCAGGTAATCTCTAGCTGCGGCAATCGCACAGAGAGCTGCAACGCGAGCCGCGTCTAAGCCCGCTTTTGTGTCGAGCTCGTCGCCAAGCTTGCCGATGTAGGCCGGCTTGCGATCGACGATAGGCAGCATGCCGCTCAGGAAAAGCAGATTCCCGGTTTGCACGGCCTCGATATAGGAACCCAAGGGAGTGGGCGCGGCGGGAAGCTGGATACCAAGGCTCTTGATCCGGCTTTCAGGGCGGTCTTGTTGTCCTACGCTCAGGCTTACCATCGGCCTGCGTGTGCACCGCCGTCCACGTGCAGCACCTCCCCGGTCACATACCGTGCCTCTGCCAGATAAACGACCGCGTCCGCGACATCCTGCGCATCGGAGATTGTACCCATTGGCGAAAGGGTCTTCAGAAACTCCTTTGGATTTTCATCATGCATGGGAGTGTTGACGATACCGGGTGCGACAGCATTGAAACGGATGTGCTGTTTGGCATATTCGTTTGCGAGGCTTACGGTAATGGCGTTGAGGCCACCCTTCGTGATCATCGGAATCGACGATGGTGCACCAGCGATCGGATTGTCCGCAAGTGCGGCAGTAATCGTTGTCACACTGCCTCCGCCTCCTTGCGTAAGCATCTGCTTTACGACGATCTGAGTCATAAAGACAAAGCCGTCAAGGTTGGTGGAGAAGAATCCGCGGAGATCGTCGGCACTATATTCCGTAAATGGTTTGGCAGCGTAGATTCCGGCGTTGTTGACTAGATGGTCGATTGAGCCGAACTTCGACAATGCAGCCTCTGCGACTCTTTCGGCTGTCGATGCGTCAGCGATGTCACCATCCACCAGAGCAAGGTTCGACGACGGTGTGAAGCCGCTCTTCGTCATGCTGCGCGAGTTCGCCACTACGTTGTATCCTCGGTTGAGGAAGGCTTGTGCGATGGCTGCCCCAATTCCTTGCGAGGCGCCGGTAACAATTGCAGTTTGTGTTGTCCCCATGGTTCAAGCTCCTTCTGCGGAAGTCGAAATTATGTCGCAGCCACAGAATCATTGAGTCATGGAATGCTTTGGCAGGCAATTGAACGATGGTATAGATAGTGCTTTCGTATCAATCGCAGTTGTGACCATGGTGTGAAACACAATCGTCTACACAAAGGTATCGGCTATACCATCGTTCAATTGTCCCTTCGCTGCTTTTCTGTTCTGATGAACGGGCGATCCGGATTCAATCGGAATCTGCATCTCGACAAAGGAGGGAAGTGTATGTCAAGCACCGCAGCAGCAGTGGCTGAAGAACGTCTATCCTCAAATCCCCTTGATGCCATTCCAGACGAAATACCATTCGATGTGCCCTACGGGCCCCCGATCTCTTTAGATCGAGCCCAAGCAGTGATCAACGCGGCCGTAGCAGAGGCGAAGAACCGGAATTGGAAGATGAATGTTGCCGTATCCGATTCCGGCGGCAACCTGGTTGCTTTCCAGCGAATGGACGGCGCGATGCTTGCCTCAATTCAGATTGCGGAACATAAGGCAAAAGCAGGCGCGACGTTCCGACGCCCGACCAGGGTCTTCGAAGATGGCATTAACCTCATGCATCTCAATTATCTACTCGCGTTCGATGGAGTTATCGCATCGCGAGGCGGAATCCCGTTGATTGACCGCGGGGCGATTATCGGCGCCATCGGTTGTTCTGGTGGAACCGACTCCCAGGACGAAGTCGTCGCTGAGGCAGGCGCAGCGATCGTGAATCAAATCCCGACGAGAAGCAAGTAGGTCTGGTATCGAGAGCGTTCATCTACCGCGATGGTGCGAGAGGAATCTCGCGCCATCGCGTGCGTGCGAGATGCGATAGTGCAGCTCTTGCCAGTCCTTAATTTCACTTCACAAAAAACAGCGGAGCCCTCAGTTGAGAGCTCCGCCTAATGGTTAATGTGGTGAGAGGCTGTGCAAGCCCGGCTACCGCGGAATCTGGCTCAGATAATATCCAAGCCGATTTTCGGCATCTCCGGGCTTGTGGAAGCCACGATCCATCAGCGCCTTGATTCCGTTCTGCGCTGCGGGCCGACCAAGCGAAGCGATGCATGCATCCCACCCGGCACCGAGCTCAACGTCCGGCGGCAGGCTGGTGTTGACTAGACGCTTGGTGTTGGCGATCGCCCATTTGTCGAACTTGGAGATGCGAGTTGCGAGCGCTTCGACATACGCGTCGAGTTCGCCATCAGGCAGCGTGCGGTTGACATATCCATAAGCCTCAGCCTGATCGCCGCGAATGTCTTCCGAGCCCAGGAGCACTTCCATGGCGCGGTTTCGGCCAATGAGTCCGGGCAGTCTGGCCATGGGGCCGCCGCCCGCTACCATGCCCACGCCCACCTCCCATTGCGAGATGATGGTTTTCTCCCGGCTGGCGAAACTCATGTCGCAGGCGAGCGTGATTTCGCTACCGTTGCCTGTGGCCCGGCCGCGGATGAGTGCGATCGAAGCTACAGGCAAGCGAGTCAGACGTACCAGAAAGTCCGGCCACTGCGGTAGACCTGTGGGGCCGGCCGGCAATGAGGTCATATCCTCCAACTTGCCTGTGAAATCGGAGTGATTCAGAAAGTATCCATCAACCGCGCTGTCAAAGACCACGACCCTGACCTGCTCGTCGGCTTCAAGGGCGTTGATGACTTCCTGGAACTGCTTGACCATCTCAGGGCCCATAACGTTGATGGGTGGGTTGTCGACCGTGACGCGCCAATAGGCAGGCGACCGCCTGGTCACACGGATCTGTGCGGGTTTCTTAGTTGTGTTTGTCGGTTCGGATACTGCTGGTGCGATCGCAGTTGCCATGGCATTCTCCTTTGGATTTGTTAGTCTCGGTTCTGGTTGATTGAAGCCGACAATTGCGGTCGGCGGTTGAGATCAGTGCGCGTCTACGTCGATCACAGCCTGGGCAAACACCGTTGGCGCTTCCTGGGGTAGATTGTGTCCGATGCCACCGCTGATCAGGCGGTATTCATACTTGCCGGTGAACTTGTCGCGATAGGATGCATCGCCAGGATGGGGAGCGCCGTTCGCGTCGCCTTCCATCGTGATAGTAGGCACGGAGATGACAGGACTTGAGGCAAGTTTCTTCTCCAGGTCGTCGTATTGAGGCTCGCCCTTCGCCAGGCTAATTCTCCACCTGTAGTTATGAATCACAATCTCGACATGATCTGGATTGTCGAAGGCCGATGCAGAGCGTTCGAAGGTTGCCTCGTCGAAGTTCCACTTCGGTGATGCGAGTTGCCAGATGAGCTTTGCAAATTCGCGCCGATACTTGTCGTAGCCAGCGCGCCCGCGGTCCGTTGCGAAATAGAATTGATACCACCAGGCGAGCTCAGCCTTCGGCGGCAGCGGAGTCTCGTTAGCTACCGGACTCCCGATTAGATAACCACTCACAGAGACCAGGGCCTTACAGCGTTCCGGCCACAGCGCCGCCATGATATTGGCAGTTCGCGCCCCCCAGTCAAATCCAGCGACAATGGCTTTCTGGATCTTGAGTGCATCCATAAGCGCGATCATGTCGACGGCAACGACCGACTGTTGGCCGTTACGCACTGTCTCGCCGGAGAGAAAGCTGGTAGTGCCGTAACCGCGTAGATACGGGACGATCACCCGGTAACCGTGCGACGCCAGCAGGGGAGCAACATCGACGAAGCTGTAGATGTCGTAAGGCCATCCGTGCAGAAGAATCACGACGGGACCGTCGGATGGGCCATCCTCCGCGTAGCCGACATTCAACAGACCAGCGGCGATCTGATTCAGCGAGGTGAACGACGTCTGCGGCGCGGTGTGACTAACGGTCTCCGTGGCCTTACCAGACTGCGCGTCCGCAGAACCAATCATAGAAAAGTTTGCCGAGACAATGGTCGCGGCGGCAGCCCCCAAAAAACGACGACGGTGCTGATCAACCTCTTGTGACGTTCTGATCGTATTCATGTGCTGACTCCCGAGATTCGTTGGTTGTTGCTGACATCAATAGCTCTCTCAGCCTTTGATTCTTGAAGAGCAACTCACATATGCACTGTTGAAGGTCGCTGAGGCGCTTCTCCCACTGTCTTTCTTGTTCCTGATACCACTTTTGCTGCTGCCACCTCGCAGCAGAAACAGCCATCAAGTCCCGCGCTGACTCAACGTCTCGAGCAGACAATTCGGTAAAAGGTTCTTGCCGTTGCTGGCCGGTCATAAAACCCCCAAGGGAGACAGCCAATACGTAGCGAGCGGAACGACGACCGATGTTTCGTTGAGATGAATTCTGGCTGTTTCCAAGCTGCAAGGTAGCCGCCTTTAGTGAGCCGATTGCGATTGCATTAGTTTGGGTTGCGTCTTCTCCGCCCAGGTCTTTCGAGTGGCACAGCCATCTGAAGTAAACGAAAGCAGTAGTGTGTTCCGCGCGGCTCAAGACGAACGAATCATTGTTCCCGGTGCCCTGGGTTTGTCGCTTCGACGACCACAGTCTTCCTGGGCATCACCCTTCATTTCTTGATAAGCTGCACATCCAGCGCGATCGACACTTCGTCCCCAACCAGCACGCCGCCGGAGTCTAGGGCTGTGTTCCATATGATTCCGAAATCCTTGCGATTGATAGCAGTGGAGGCGGAAAGTCCGATGCGTTGATTGCCCCAGGGATCGTTGGAAGGCTCGCTAACATCGTTCACAGTCAGGGTCACGGATCTTGTAACGCCGTGGATCATCAGATCACCGGTGACTGCGTAATTTCGACCGCCCGTGGACCGGACCTTTGTAGAGATGAACGTGAGCATTGGGAATTTCTCGACGTCAAAGAAGTCGGCGTTCTTGAGGTGGTCATCAAGCCTCTCATCGACAGTCCTTACGCTGGCGGTGGGAATCGACACCTCGACGGTGGAACGAGTGTAATCAGTCTCGTCCAGTTTCAGTACTCCCGACAGCCCCGAAAATTCGCCCCTCACGAACGAGATCATCATATGTCTTACCTTGAACTCGGCGATTGAGTGGGCGGGATCGATATTCCAAGTACTGGAAACAGTTGTTTCGGCGGCGGGAGTGGCAATTGCGGTCGTTGAGGTCATTGGGTAAATCTCCTTTTCGAAATTGGTTGACTTGGTTGGGCTGTGATGTCCCTTGATTAGCGCAATGAGCTGAAGGAAGTGCGGAGTTCCTGTGCGAAGACTTCAGGCTGTTCCCACGCCGCGAAGTGTCCACCTTTGGGAAGCCGGTTGTAGTGGATGAGTTTTGGGTATGCTTTTTCGGTCCAGCTCTGTGGTGCGGCGTAAATCTCATCTGGAAAAACACTGACGGCAACAGGGATGGCGATGTGTTTCGGGGCGAAGAAGCTGAGCTTGCTTTCCCAATACAGACGCGCCGAAGAGACGGCCGTGTTCGTCAGCCAGTAGAGGGTGATGTTTTCGAGGATGTCGTCTCGCGTAAGACCCTCCGACTGCCCGTCAAAGACCCGTGCGATGAGAGCCTCGCTGGCTGCGTCGTGATCGAGCATCCAGGCTGCCAGGCCGACAGGTGAGTCTTCGAGTCCGTAAAGCGTCTGCGGGCGGTGGCTCATCTCCTGCGCGTAGCCAAGCCCATGCTTGTAGAAGAAATCGAGCTGGTCATAGGCGTGTCGCTCCTCAGCTGAGAGCCCGGATGGTGCCGGGTCACCAAACTGGAGGGCCTTGGCAATGTCGTCCGGTACAGTGGCAGGCATGTTCGTGTGTATGCCGAGCAGTTCCGGCGGCGCGAGCAGGGCCATCTGTTCCGTCACCGCATTGCCCCAATCGCCGCCTTGCGCGACGTAGCGCGTGTATCCAAGGCGCTGCATGAGCACGACCCAAGCGCGTGCGATGCGCTGAGGATCCCAGCCGGTTGCGCTTGGCTTCCCGGAAAATCCGTGGCCAGGCAACGAGGGAATTACGACATCGAATGAGTCTGCGGTCTTTCCACCGAACGCAGTTGGATCGGTCAGCGGACCAGCGATCTTTAACTGCTCGATAACTGAGCCGGGCCACCCATGCGTGATGATCAATGGAAGCGCATTCACATTCTTCGAACGTGCATGAATGAAATGAATATCGAGCCCGTCGATGCTCGTCACGAATTGCGGTAGGGCGTTCAGCCTCGTTTCGACCTTGCGCCAGTCGTAATCCGTCTGCCAATAGCGCGCGAGTTCACGCATCGTCGCGAGCTGCACTCCTTGAGTTGCATCCGGTACCGTTTCCCGCTCAGGCCACCTCGTCGCGCCGATCCGCCGGCGGAGGTCAACAATCGCCGATTCGGGAAAGTTGATTTGAAAGGGACGGATCGACTCGTCACCATCTGGGGCAGTCTTCGCAGGATTCGGGCTGTCAAATGATGGATGCGTACCATCGCCCGGAATAGTTTCCGCGGCACCGGGAACAGCAAACAGAAGACGGCAAGCGGCGCTCGCAGCAGTCAGTCCACGAAGAAAGCTACGCCGAGTGCAGGAGTGGGGTGAGCTGAACCGTGTGATGGCTTCTACTGAGATCATGACGTGTTTCCTCAAATGGAACGCGGCCTACTTGTTGTTGGCGAGTTGGGGCGCATTGCATGATTGGGATTAAGCCAGACCCGCGTGCGAGAGTCCATTGAACGATGGTGTAACCCATACCTTCGTATAACTTTGTCAACGAATGGCTTTGACGACTAATACCTTGGTATCACCTAAACCATTGTCTAATCGATTTTCTTCCTGCCCTCTGCTCTCATCAGTTAGCGCGCGACCAGCATGCGGAGTGCGCGGCTAGACATAGGGAAGGATTGACTCATGTATCGTCCAGACCTTCATCGTGCAACCACTGTGAATATTCGGGTATCGACCGCACTGCGGTCTCCGCTGCGATTTCTCTCGTCAGTCCAGGGGTCGGATAAGCAGTTGTTCTCTGCGTTGCAACGCAACTGGCCCCTTTACATGTATGAGGCAATCGAACTCGCGCTGTTCATGATTTCCGCATGCGCTTTTACACTCCTGCTTTTCGATCCATCCTCGCCCGCTTTTCGCCTGTTCCCCAGCGCGTCTGTTCGCAGGATCCTCATGGCCATCGCGATGGGACTCACTGCAGTCCTGATCATCCACTCGCCGATGGGCAAGCGGTCGGGAGCGCACTTCAATCCGGTCATCACGCTCACCTATCTTCGTCTTGGAAAGATTGGCTTATACGATGCGGTGTTCTATGTAGTGTTTCAATTTATAGGCGGAATCGCCGGGGTTGCGGCAGCATCGTCCGTTTTTGGCAGCAACCTGTCCAGGCCTACGATCGACTACGCAATTACGGTCCCGGGACAATATGGGATTGGTGCGGCTTTCTTTGCTGAACTATTCATGGCGATCGTGCTCATGGCAGTGGTGTTGCTGTTGTCCAACACTGCGCGACTCGCAATATACGTCAGCTACTCCGTGGGAATTCTAATTGCGCTTTACACTTTCTTCTTTGCGCCAATTTCGGGATTCAGTATCAATCCCGCCCGCACCACTGGTTCCGCTTTGTTCGCTGGCGTTTGGACGGCGGGATGGCTCTATTTCGTTGCGCCATTGCTGGGAATGCTCACCGCAGCGGAGCTTTACACGAGGCTCAGCCTGAATGCTCGTGTTCTCTGCGCGAAGCTGCATCCCGATCCCTCGCTTCCTTGTCCTTTCTTATGCAGTTTTCCCGGTCATCGACATGTGCCGGATCCTCACGCATCCGACACGAAGCCATTGGTGGCGAAGATGCCGATCGAGTCACAATCTCGTGATCAATTCGGTGAGCGTTCCCGTGATGAGGAGTTCTGGAGGTAGACATGTCTTCGTTGGCAACTGTCAGTGCACCCACCGCTGATACCGAGATGAGGCCAGTCCTAACGTCGGCCGAAATAGATCGTGCGAGGCCGTTCGGCAGGGTTCGCCAAGCAGACCTTGGCGAGATCCTGTATAGACCGGGAGAGGTTGGCAGGCCGTGCTTCGTTCTCTTATCAGCCACATTGGAAATCGTTCAGCCAAGTGTCGACGGTGAACGGCCCGTCTTCCACTTAGCACCAGGCATGTTCACCGGCGAGGCGGGCATGATCGCAGGGCAGCGGACAGTTGTCCAGGCCAGAGTTATAGAAGCAGGTGAAATCCTCGAGCTTGTTCCCGAAGAGCTTCGCACTCTTGTAGCGCGCGATGCGGGTTTGGGTGAGATCTTTTTGCGGGCGTTTGTTTTGCGCAGGCTTATGCTCATCAACCGGCAGTTGGGCAATGTCGCCGTAATTGGCTCACGACATTCCGCAGACACCTTGCGGATTCGGGAATTTTTGGGTCGATATGGTCATCCATACACTTATATCGACTTGGATTTAGACGATACTTCCCGGAATCTTCTCGACCGCTTTTCAATTGCTGTCACCGAAATTCCGATCGTGATCGGCAACGGAACGATGGTCCTGCGCAACCCGTCAACCTCACTACTGGCGGATAGCCTCGGACTTAACGACAATATCGACACCAGTCGACTTCACGATCTCATCGTGGTAGGTGCTGGCCCGGCCGGTCTGGCGGCATCAGTATATGCGGCCTCGGAGGGACTGGACGTTCTTCTGATTGAAAGCCATGCCCCCGGCGGCCAAGCAGGCGCCAGTTCAAGAATAGAGAATTATCTGGGTTTTCCGACCGGCGTGTCCGGTCAAGAACTCGCTACGAGCGCGACCAGACAGGCGCAGAAGTTCGGCGCCAAGATGGCGGTAGCCCGCGCAATAGTTCAACTTCGTTGTGAGCGGCGCCCGTACGAACTCGTGATGGATGATGGTACCGTCTTCTTCGCCCGAACCATTGTTATTGCGACTGGCGCTTGCTACAACAAGCCGACAGCCGTCTGCCTAGACCGTTTCGCAGGTCGCGGCATCCATTATGGTGCTACCCATATTGAATCTCAGTTGTGCGAAGACGAAGAGGTCATTGTGGTGGGTGGCGGCAACTCAGCTGGTCAAGCGGCTGTGTTCCTATCCCAGACGGCGCGCAGGGTGTACATGCTTGTGCGAGCGGCGGACTTGGCCGAGTCGATGTCGCGATATCTGATTCAACGCATTGTTGGTAATCCGTCAATCGAGTTACTTTACAACTCGGAAATAGCCTGTCTTGAGGGTGAGAACGACCTCGAAGAAGTGAGATGGGTAAACAAGCAAACCGGGGAGCTAGGTTCCGCACCGGCCCACCACCTCTTCATCATGACCGGCGCCTCGCCCAACACAAACTGGCTGCGAGGCCGCCTCGCACTTGATGACAAAGGTTTCATTCTGACCGGACGCGATCTGCCGTTGGCTATCGAGCCAGATCAACATCCTTCTTGGCCTCTATCCCGTCCGCCGCAACTGCTCGAGAGCAGCCTTCCAGGAGTATTCGCAATAGGCGATGTCCGCGCTGGAAGTGTCAAGCGGGTGGCTGCGGCCGTCGGCGAGGGGGCTACCGCCGTAAACCTGGTTCATCGTGCTTTGGCTGAACTTTAGTCGAGCAGAAAATACAAAGGTATGTCGATACCGCGAGGCACTTGTTTTTGGTTCGTATCGCAGCTCGATTCCAAACCTAGGAGGGCAATATGACGAATGTTGACAAGGAAGGCACAATACGTTTAGTTCGAAATTCCGACGCATATTGGAGGGTGACGTTCGACATCCCGCCGTTGAATATATTTGGGCCCGCAAATATCCCACAGCTTGAAGAGATTGTGGGTTTGCTCGAATCGGACGCTCGAGTTAAGGTAGTCGTCTTCGACAGCGCTGTGGATGGATTCTTCATTACTCACTATGATCTCTTGGCAAAGTCTGAAGAATCCTCCAAGTTCCCTCCAGGGCGGACTGGCTTGCAGCCCTTACCCGACATGTTTGCGCGACTGAGCCGGGCATCCGTCGTCTCCATTTCCTCCATACGCGGCCGTGCTACCGGGGTTGGCAGCGAACTCGCTCTCGCATGCGACATGCGATTCGCCAGCCGCGATAAGGCGATTCTCTCCCAGTGGGAGGTCGGTGCCGGGCTGGTCCCGGGCGGTGGACCGATTGCGCGATTACCGCGCCTGATGGGTCGCGGCAGGGCTCTGGAGGTTCTTCTAGGAGCGGACGACATCCCTGGCGATCTCGCCGAGCTGTACGGGTATGTCAATCGTTCGCTGCCCGATCAACAACTAGACGCATTTGTTGACGCTCTCGCCACGAGAATCTCCACCTTCGACAAGGAAGCGATCGCTGCCACCAAACGCATAGTGAACGCGAACAGCCTGCCTTCGGATGCTGAGATTGTGCCGGAGTGGGATGCCTTTGTGGCCGCGCTCAACAGACCAGCAGCTCAGGCACGGCTCCGAGCTTTGTTCGAACGAGGCTTTCACGCGCCGGGAGATGTCGAGACCCGGCTCGGATATTACGTGGGTTCGATAGGCGTGACCGTAGAGAGAGCGGCTAACCAGGCATAGCGGGAGCAAAAGTCCGATCAGAAAAAGCAAGAGACCTCTTGGACCTCGCGTTCACTGTGGTGACTTCGACTGCAGTTCGCTGGAACTCACGACACGGTTCGAACCGCCGCGACACGGATAGGGAGACAGACATGCCTTTACGACTATCTAGAATAGGATGTCCGTACGTCGTGAGAGTCTTGTGTTTTCTGGTGTTCATCATGAACACATCGCCTGTTGCGCGTGGTCAGGATACGGAACAACAACTGCGAGAGCTGAAGGAGAAATTCGAAACGACCACAAAACAGTTCGAGGACAGAATCTCCACATTGGAGCAACAACTCGAAGCCGAACGAGATGCCAGGAAGCTAAAGGATGCAAGCGCCGAAGGAGCACAAGCAACGGAGCGACCAACTCTAGGCGTTGTACAGATCGTGGGAAGACCTGAAAAGCCTCAGCCAACTGAATCAAATGAAGTCGGCGCCAAATTTCAAGGTCAGCTTCCGTCTGAGCCCACATACGATCTTCTTAGAGAGGCCGATGAAAAAATCGCAAAATTGCAGGAGCGTGAGAGCTCCTTTGAGTTCCACGGTTACTTTCGTTCGGGCTTCGGATTGAACAGCCATGGCGGACAACAGGTTGCATTTGAGGCGCCAGGGGCACAAGCGAAATATCGTTTAGGAAATGAAACGGAATCTTACGCAGAATTGATCTTCGTCAATAACTGGGTGAATCCCGATCATGATTCGGACAAGGCTTGGTTCAGAAGCGAGTTCCTGATCGAAGCCAACACCTCCAATTCCGAAAATTTCGCCAATTCATCAATCGGGGCCGGCAGCGATCAGTTCCGTGTCCGTGAGGCTTTCGTTCAGGCCGGCGATTTATTCGAGAACCAGCCAAATGCAAAGTTTTGGGCTGGAGAGAGATATTACCGCCGGCAGCACATTGATAGCGACGATTTCTTTACTTTGGATATGAGCGGTTATGGTGGCGGTGTTGAGGATCTTAATCTCAAATTCGGGAAGGCTGCGGTAGCTTTCATTGGGGTAGCACGTCCGGATGTGGTTACGCAGAATGGGAGCATGACGACAAGCCACATTGATGCGACGGTGTATGACGTTAAGGGACCGCTGGGGCTATGGGGTGTCTGGTTCGATTACGCAACTTCAAGAGGCGGGCAGGTGACATCTGCTTCCGTCCCAGGTTCATCAGCCGTTCCGAACATTCCCTCGACCAACGGCTATGCGTATGGGATCCGTCATCAGCGACTAGAGTGGCATGGAGGTTATCACACGTTCCTGATTCAATATGGCACCGGGGCTGCAAGCAACTTCAGCGGTCCTGGTATCGGGACCACAATTCCAACTCCATCACCCGACACGGCCAAGTCAAAGCAGTTTTTGGTCACGGAACAGATCGTTCTGCAGCCAAATGACAAGTTCGCCGTGATGCCCATTTTTCTGTTTCAGCGGTTGAAGAACCTGAATACACAGAACGAATGGCAACAATGGGTTTCATTTGGTGTGAGGCCCCAGGTGTTTCTTTCGAGGCATTTGTCTTTGACTGGAGATTGCGGATTCGATCATACGAATCTTCCTGGCTCTTACGATGGTTGGTTGCGCAAATGCACATTTGCTCCGCAAATTGGCGCGGATCGCAAGTTCTTCGGTCGGCCGGTACTGCGCGCGTTTGTCACATATGCCAATTGGTCAAACGGCTTCCGGGGACTTGTAGGGGGAGTGCCATTTGAGAATGAAACTGCTGGCCTTACGTATGGTGTCCAGGCCGAACATTGGTGGTAACCGAACGCTGCATGCGAAACACTAAACCTAACGAATACCGTGCGAAGGCATTCTCAGCAAGGTCGATACCCTCCCGAATCGGCGTAGCTGTCTGGTAGAACCGTCATCCGGGATCAAGGCGAATAGCGCTGCTTTCAAAGTCTCTTCGGTATAATGTGCTCAATCGAAGAGACACGTGCGAAATCAGCCTTCCCCCAATTGAGCTCCGTCTCTCGTCAGAAACAATATTCTGGTTTCGCACGGCTCTGGCGACGAGGATGCGCTCGATGGGAGTAACTTCCGAGTACCTGTTGGAGCCAATCCGCGATGGCGCGGAGTTCACACTATACCGCGGCCGGCGACGCGATAGCTCAACACCAGTGCTGGTCGTAGCTCCCACGGCCGACCAGCCTCTGCCGCGGAGTTTGCGACGACTGGAACACGAGTACTCGCTCGCAGCCGAGCTGGAGCCTGCATGGGCGGCCAAACCTATCGCACTCAAGCGGCAAGGGGGGCGGACATTCCTTATAATTGCGGACCCTAGCGGTGAGCCCCTGGACCGTGTTCTAGATCGAGACTGGGAGCAGCCACTCGACATTGTTCGCTTTTTGCAGTTCGCGATTGGCTTGGCGATATCGCTTGGCAACCTCCATCGGCGCGGTCTGATACATAAAGACGTCAAGCCTGAGAATGTCCTCGTCGACGACTCCGGTCATGTCTGGCTCACCGGCTTTGGCGTTGCCTCTCGGATGCCCAAGGAGAGGCCGGTGCCCGCTCCGCCCGAGATCGTTGCGGGTACTCTCGCATATATGTCTCCCGAACAGACGGGCCGCATGAATCGCTCTATCGATACTCGCAGCGATCTCTACTCTTTGGGTGTCACTTTGTACCAGATGCTCACAGGTGCGCTTCCGTTTGCAGCCACCGATCCTTTGGAGTGGGTTCACTGCCATATCGCTCGCCAGCCGGTCGCGCCGATAGACCGTGCCGCAGTTCCAGAGATGTTATCCGAGATCACCATGAGGCTTCTCGCCAAGAATGCGGAGGAGCGATACCAAACCGCCGCAGGCCTCGAGGCCGATCTTCGGCGCTGCCTCGCGGAGTGGCAGTCGCATGGTCGTATCGATTCTTTTCCTCTCGGCACCGACGACTCGTCAGACCGATTGCTGATACCTGAGAAGCTGTACGGCCGGGAACGCGAAGTTGATACTTTGCTTGCGGCGTTCGACCGGGTTGTGACACAGGGAACCGCCGAACTCGTACTAGTGTCCGGTTATTCCGGTGTCGGCAAATCTTCTGTAGTGAACGAGCTGCACAAGGTGCTGGTTCCACGGCGCGGGCTTTTCGCCACAGGCAAGTTCGATCAGTACAGACGCGACATACCGTACGCGACGCTGGCGGAGGCCTTCCAGATGCTGGTGCGTCAGATCCTGGTCAGAAGCAGAGCGGAGATGGACCATTGGCGGCATACCCTTCTAGAGGCGTTGGGGCCGAATGGCCAACTGATCGTAAACGTGATCCCTGAAGTCGAGTTCCTCATCGGGAAACAACCACCCGTGGCAGACCTGCCACCACAAGAAACGAGGAACCGTTTCCAGTTCGTGTTCAGGCGGTTTCTTGGCGCCTTCGCCACTCCGGCGCATCCGCTTGCGTTATTCCTGGACGATTTGCAATGGCTGGACACGGCAACTCTGGAACTGCTGGAACGCCTGATTACCGATCCTGACGTGCGGCATGTACTGATAATCGGGGCATATCGCGGCAACGAGGTCAATTCTTCTCACCCGCTGATGCGGACGTTAGCCGCGATCCGCGACGCAGGAGCAAAGACCCAGGAAATCGTTCTATCGCCTCTCGCTCTAGACGACGTCGACCGGCTCCTCGCAGAGGCGCTCCAGTGCGATCGGAAATTAGCCGGTCCTCTGGCGCAGTTGATCCACGAGAAGACTGGTGGCAATCCGTTCTTCGCAATCCAGTTTCTCACTGCGCTGGCCGAGGAAGGGTTGCTCCGGTTCGATCTTGATGCCTCAGGTTGGGTCTGGGAATTGGGGCGGATTCGCGCCAAGGGCTATTCCAACAACGTCGTGGATCTGATGGTGGGGAAGCTCCAGCGATTGACCGACAGGACGCAGGCAGCTCTTCAGCAGCTCGCTTGTCTCGGGAACGTCGCCGAGATCGCGTCACTGAGCCTGGTCCTTGGAAAATCCGAAGACGAGGTCCACGCTGCGCTGTGGGATGCCGTCCGCAACGGGCTGATCCTTCGTTTGGAGGGAACTTACGCCTTCCTCCACGACCGGATTCAGGAGGGGGCGTATGCGCTAATCCCGGAAAGCGAGCGCGCACAGACACACCTTCGGATTGGACGAGCGCTGCTGGTGAGTTTGACGGAGGAGGGCCTCTCTGAACATCTGTTCGACGTCGGGAACCAACTGAATCGAGGCGCGGCATTACTGGCCGATCTCGGCGAGAAAGTGCAGGTAGCCGGGATCGACCTGAGAGCCGGACGAAAAGCCAAAGCGTCAGCGGCGTATGCGTCGGCGCGCGCGTATTTTGCGACCGGCATGGCGCTGTTGGATGAGAGAGACTGGAGTAGCCATTACGAATTGACGTTCAGCCTATGGCTCGAACGCGCGGAATGTGAACTGGCGAGCGGCAACACTGAAAAAGCCGGGCAGCTGATTGATCAATTGTTACTGCGGGCGGCGTCGAAAGTCGACGAGGCCACCGTCTGCCATCTGAAGGTCCAGCTCCATGTCATGAAATCGGAAAACGGGCAGGCTGTGGCTACCGCGCTCACCTGCATGCGCCGGTTGGGCATCGACATGCCGGCACATCCGACCGAGGCGGAGGTCCAGGTCGAATACGAGACATTATGGCAAACTCTCAATGGGCGCTCGATCGAGAGCCTGGTCGATCTGCCACTGATGACTGATCCGGAGCCGCAGGCCGCCACGCAGGTGTTATCGGTTCTTTCTGCCCCCGCTTACTTTACCGACCCCCGCTTACAGTGCTTGCAGACGTGCCGCATGGCGAGAATCAGCGTGCAGCACGGGATAAGCAGAGATTCCGCGTACGCCTTTGCCAACTGCGGGTTTGTGCTTAGTGGGCGCTTTCACCGTTACAGTGATGGTTATCGTTTTAGCAAGCTTGCCTGCGACCTGGTCGAGCAGCACGGCTTCATCGCGGTGAAAGCGAAAGTTTACCTGGCAACCGGAGCGACTGCCGCCTGGACGCAGCCGATCGCTGAAGCAATTGATTTCGTGCAAAAGGGCTTTCGCGCCGCCATCGAAACGGGTGATCCGACATTCGCTTGCTTCAGCGCGTGGAATTGTCTCCACTTCCTTCTCGCGCGGAACGATCCACTCGACGCGGTGTGGCGCGAGTCGGAGATAGGGCTGGATTTCGCCAGAAATGTCAAATATGCGGATGTCGCGGACATTATTTTAAGCCAGCAACGTTTTATCGCGACGATGCAGGGCCGCACCGCAAGCTTCTCCGCCTTCAGCGACGCGCAGTTCGACGAGGCGACCTTCGAGGCTCAGCTCAGTGGGGACCGCGCGCTCTGGATGATCTGCTCGTATTGGATCCTCAAACTGAAGGCGCGGTTTCTATCAGGCGATTACGCCCAGGCGCTGGCAGCAGCCGACAGTGCCAAGCCGATACTTGGGGCTATCTCCGGCCTAATCCTAGCACTCGACTACTTCCAGTATACCGCCCTGACGCTGGCGGCGCTCTATGAGAACGCTAGTGCTGACGAACAGAATAATTGGCGCGAAATCCTCACCGCGCACCGCGAACAACTGCGCGAATGGGACGAAATCAATCCAGCGACGTTCGGCGACAAACACGCGCTGGTCTTGGCCGAGATCGCACGCCTCGAAAAGCGAGACGCCGAGGCCCCGTGTCTTTACGAGCAGGCTATTTTTTTGGCGCGTGAGAACGGCTTCGTTCAGAATGAGGGCCTGGCGCACGAACTGGCGGCACATTACTACCTGGCGCGCGGCCTCGAAACGGCCGGCTACGCCCATCTCCGAAATGCGCGGAACTGCTACGACCGTTGGGGCGCCCACGGAAAAGTAGAACAACTCGACAAATGTTACCTGCGCCTGCGGGACGAGCGAACTCCCGCTACGTCTGCCACTATTGGCCAGCCAGCCGTGCAATTGGACGTCGAGACTGTCGTCAAAGCATCGCAGGCACTTTCGAGTGAGATGGTCCTTCCCAAGTTAATTGAGCGAGTCATGCGAATCGCGTTGGAGCATGCCGGCGCAGAACGGGGTTTGTTGATTCTGGTTCAGGACGGTGAGCCGCGGATCGAAGCTGAAGCCAGCACCGGTCCGGGCAAAATCGACGTTGCGGTTCGGCCGAGAGAGATCAGGCCGTCTGACCTCCCGCAGTCCGCGCTGCATTACACGGTCCGGACGCAGGAGCGCGTGCTCCTCGACGACGCTTCAGCCGATGAAGTGTATTCCAACGATGAATATGTGCGACTGAAACGCTCAAGGTCGGTACTGTGCCTGCCAATCGTCAGGCAAGCGAAACTTATCGGCACACTTTATTTGGAGAACAATCTGACTCCGTTTGCCTTCACGGCGGAACGTGTAGCCGTACTACAGACGCTCGCTTCGCAAGCCGCAATTTCGCTTGAGAACGCAACGCTCTTTGCTGATCTACAGCGGAGTGAAACTTTCCTCGCTCAAGGTCAGCAGATCAGCCAAACCGGCAGCTTCGGCTGGAATGTTGCAAGCGGAGAGATTTACTGGTCGGACGAAATCTACAACATCCTTGAATGTGATCGAGCAGTCAGAGCTTCCTTAAGCGTAGCATTTGAGCGAATTCATCCAGGCGATCAAGATTTCGTTCGGAAAGCTCTAGACGATGCGACCAGAGAAAAGAGAGATTTTGACATTGAACATCGATTGTTGATGCCGGATGGCAGAGTCAAGCAAGTCCACATCATTGGCCGAACGGTGACTACGGGCTCGCTCGACTTTGTGGGAGCCGTTCGTGACATCACAGAGCGCGCGCTGGCGGAGGAGAATTTGCGCCAGACGCAGGCTGATCTCGCGCGCATCAACCGGGTGACAACCATGGGAGAGCTATCGGCATCACTGGCGCACGAACTCAGTCAACCGATCAGTGGAACCATCTTCACAGCCAACGTCTGCTTGCAAAAACTCGGCCGCGAAAAACCCGATCTCGATGAATTGCGTGTGGCTGTCACCAGAATTGTGAGCGAAGCACAACGTGCCGCTGAAATTATTGACGGGATCCGCTCGCAATTCGAGAAGGGCGCCCCGAATCGAGAGGTCATTGATATTAACGAGATCATTCAAGAGACGAGCGCCCTCCTTCGCAGCGAGGCAGTGCGATACAGCATATCTGTCCGGACAGAGTTGGCAGCCGACCTTCTCCAGGTCGTCGGAGACCGCGTGCAATTGCAGCAGGTTGCGATGAATTTAATTGTCAATAGTATCGAAGCGATGAAGGACGTTGACGGACTACGGGAGATTGTAATCAGGTCGCGGGAAGCTGAAGACGAGCAAATTCTTGTTTCGATCAGCGATACCGGCGTGGGGCTTCCGCCTCATTTTGCGGAGCAGGTTTTCGATCCATTCTTTACAACCAAACCCCACGGCACCGGTATGGGGCTTCGCATCAGTCGGTCAATCATTGAGTCGCACGGGGGACGTTTGTGGACCGACGGCGCCTCTGAGCGCGGGGCAACTTTCCGGTTCAGCCTCCCAGCGATCATTACGGTCCATCCATAAAACCCCAACAGAAAACCGTTATGTCTCAGCCGAAAACGGCACAATTAAAGATTCGCTCGGGTTCAGCGGCCGCGAGAGGCAGAGGTTTACAGGATAGAGGTCGCAGGTCCAATAAGGGTCCAATAACGGTTACCAAGGGTACCTCAAAGCGCCAAAAGAAGCCATCCGTGACGCTTAGTTTCAATAGGTTACTGCCCGCCTCTGTACTGTCACGGCAGAGGTCAGCATTCCACTTGAGCCTTTCCGGACCGGTGGGCTTTTCTTCTTCAGTTGGCGACATGCACGTCGACCTTATCTGTGGGCATCTTCACGGTTCCGCAGCTTGCGCGATCCGCAACTTACGAGGTTCCCAAACTCGGTTCAGGTCTTTATCAGGTGGGTAAAGCAGATTGGCGAAGTCCGCACACCCAGAATCTGGAACGCTGTCACTTATTCGTACGGACGATAGATCAGATGTGGCAGGATAAAGTGTGTGGCGCGAGTTCGTTCGCGACCGTGAGCCGAGGTTTGACTGCCACGACTGGCCACGACCAATACGCGACCATCGTACGGTCGAAACCAGCCCAAATGGTCCTAAACCATCCTAAATGGAGGAGGCCACAAGGCTAATCGTCTCAATGATATCCGCTGATTCCAGACCACTTAGTTGCCTTGCTAGGCGGCCCTGAAAAGGCCGGCGTCGGCGGTTCAATCCCGTCCCTGGCCACCATTTAGAATCAATGACTTCCGAGGAACAAAGACGAGCCTCCTGTCCGGGAGGCTTTCGCGCTTTTTGGCTAAATACCATGTTATGAACAACATGACACTTTTGCGGCATGGTCGCGTATTGGTCGTACGCTGCCTTGCTAATTGGAGACCACCTTGCAACTCTCTTGGAATGTGCAAAATGCGGATGCCTCAGAACCTGCGACGCCAGCCCTTTTTTCAAGGTTGCTATCCTTATTGATCGGCAGTGTTCTGATAGGAGACTCCGCTCAAGAAAGATCAGGACGTACGCATTCCTTTGCGGAGAATGGTAGCCAGCGGCTTTTCACAGGCCACGTGTTTTGCCGGCTTGGAGCGCTTCCTTCGCAATCGAAAAATGATGCGCGTTGGGCGTGCAGATGTGGACCGTATCAATTTCTGGATCGTTCAGAACCTCCCGGTAATCGGTCACGACAGTGGGGATAGCGAAGCCCGTGCCCACTTGGCGAGCCGTATCGAAATAAGGATCCACCAGGGCTGCTAACTCGACTGATTCCAACCGCCGGAGGCCATCAAGATACACACGCCCTATGAATCCTGTTCCAAAGATTGCTGTCTTGATTCGATTCATGAGACTCTCAATTCTCCTGGGTTGTGCTAGACCCACGAGGCAGTGCTCGGCTGTTCGCGGATCAGAATATTGTTGAGGAAATTAGCAACCTTGTCAGATCTTCTTCCAGCGATTAGCAGGCTGTCTTCGTGTCCGATGGAGAGCACGTCGTCATAGCCAATCGTCGGTCGTTCATAACTCCCGACGGCGGTTCTTGTCCTCGCTAAAATCGCGCCGACTCACGCTAACTTAGAAGTGATTTGAGATAGCGGTAATCGATTTCAGCGGCTTCCACGGCGGGGACTTCCTTGAACGGCCCTTCCTGCTCTACAAATATGTGCTTCACTCCAGCCTTGAGCCCCGCGTCGACAATCGGTTTCAAATCAACGCTTCCGCGGCCGAGTTCCGTTGCTATCGGCCTGTCGGGGGAAAAGAGCGCGGTGACCGGCTTCGTAATGTTCTTGAAATCCTTGACGTGCAGCATAGCAATGCGATTGCCGTGTCGCCTCAGATACTCGACTGGATCCTTGCCGCCGACCTTCATCCATCCACAATCCGCTTCGAATTTCACAACCGATGCATCTGTCTCCTGGATGAGGATGTCATAGCCTGTCTTACCGTCACTCACTTCGCGGAATTCAAAGTTGTGATTGTGGTAGGCGTATTGCATGCCTGCCGCCTTTGCCTTCTGCCCAATTTCATTGGCCTGAGCGGCTATGCGTCGGAAATCGTCTGCGGACATGCTATTCATATTCTTGAAGAATTCCCCCACCCCCTGATCTTTGGGAGGAAGCATGGAGCTGACAACATATTCCACTCCCAGTGTTTTGGCGTCATCCAGCAGTTTCCCGGTGTCTTCCGTTCCAAACCCGAAATGAGCGCTGGGGGCCCGCAGCCCGGCATCTCGCAGCAAGTCACAGAATTGTGCGGCGGAAAGTTTTCCCCACCCCGCTGTCTCTACTTCGGAGTAGCCGATCTCGGCGATCCTCTTGAGGGTGCCTGCGGGGTCTTTCATGAGATCGGCATTCACCATGTAGAGCTGAATGCCAATCGGCAATCCGTGGGGTCTTCGCGTCTGCTGCGAGAAGGCGGCTGCTGCCAGCGCTCCTCCGGCCAAAGAAAAGAAACTGCGTCGAGAAATATTCATCTTGCTTCGCATGCGCATGATCTCCTTTATCAAGCGTTTGGATCTTGAGTAGCTATTTATCTGTGCCGAAGCCTCTGGAGATTCCACTCCGCGAACTCCTTACGGCGCCTTCAAATGAGTGAGATCGTCGACGACAACAGCTGTTATTTGGAAGGATCGGGAGCGGTGAACGGAGAGCAGCAGGGCTCCGTGGTGTGATGGAAGTTCATATATTCCACACGAATTCCATCGGGATCGAAGAGATTGTACTGTCCTTTGCCGTCCAGTCCCACCTGCGTGCTATCTGCCACAGGCATTCCAACAACGAAGCGGCGTGCTTCAACCAAGCGGCCACTTTCCTTGAGGTTGGCTAACGTATCGTCAACGGAGACTTCACCGATCGAAAAATGGTCAAGCACACCGAGATACATCTTGTTCATGTTCGCCGGAATGCCCGTCCCGCGATCGGCGACCAGCATATATTCGAGCCAGTCGGGGCTGTCGGGAGACTGCTCACTCACCCAATCAACTTTGCCTTTACTCCTCCCGCCCCACCAGTAAGGACGGAAGTCGAGCAGCGTGCGGTAGAACTTGTCTTCCGCTTCTCGGGAGTGGACAAGAAAGCCGATGTGGATGATGTGGTGGCCGGTAGCATCCGGCGCCACTAACGGTTTGCTGTGAGGCGGGAGCTGCACGAACTGAACCTTGTTGCCCTCCGGATCTAGGACTTCGAACCAGCGGGAGCCGTCAGATCCTTTCTCTACATGGTCGGGAGTTTTCCAATTGTTGGCGGCTAGATAGCGACGAAGCTGGTCAGCATTATCGGTATTCCACGCGCTGTGGTCGAGGCGGTTGATGCCAGCTCCGGCGGGCAATGGCAGCACTTCGATAAATTGCGTGTCGCTCAAGGCATAACGCGCGCCTTGCGGATTCTCAGGATCGGACAACTTTACTGCGCCTATGACCTCGCGGTAGAAGTGGTCGGTGCCTTCGGGATTCGAAGTGTATACGGCCAAATGCGAGAGCCCTGTGATCTTAGGCCGCTCTAACGCAACGTACGCGCTTGCTTCAGCGTTCAGAGGCTTCAGCTCCGCATGCGAGAACGCCGCCTTCTCCAACTGGCCGTCTTGGTGCGAGGCAACTCCCAGCCCCACATAGAACGGCTCATCAAAGTGCAGCTTGATCGAAGCGGCTGTCGGCTGCAGCGGCTCGCCCTTCATGCTCACGAAGATCGTGATCGTATCGCCGCGCTTCTCCAGCTGCACAGTCTTGGGAGTAGCAAGGTTAATGGAATGAGCGAGGCTGGCAGCGCGCGATTGCGTCGGTTTGCTGTTGGGAGAGTCCGGGTCGAAAGCGATTTCCTGCGTCAAAGCGCCCTTGCTGGGCCGGTACTGCAGCGCTGTATAACCCGAGCCGTGCACCGCCACATACGCTGTCGGAGAGTCCACATCGAGCGTCTGCCGGAACATTACCACCGCCTTGCGGTGCGGGTTCGACTTGGCCGACGGCGTCGCCAACTCGACATCCGCGGTCAGGGAAACGTCGCCCGATACCTTCTTCCAGATCACATGGAACGCGTCGGTCTTGTTCCAAAGATTCGTCCCCGCTGATTCGATTGTGTACACGCCGCTTTTCGCATCGAACACCGCCGTGCCGGTGGGATTCGCTTTGCCAACGTCCGCTTGGTTCTTAAATATCCCCCCCGGACCCGCCTGCACTACGAGGAGTTGGTCCGCCGACGCGTCTTCTGCAACGGACTGTTCCGCGGCTGCCCGGCCAGACTGCGAAGAGGGTGAGCTTTTGGCAGCGGTAAAGTCGCCTGTAACGCCGTATGGCTGCACCTCGACGGTGCCCGCAATCTTCTTTGAGTTATCCAGGGTTGCCTTGTAGATGAGGGTCAGTGGAGAGCCGCTGTACTCTGATTGGAATTGCCAGGTGACCTTATTTTCATCGACCGTGCCCGTGACCGAAAGATCCTTGTCTTGAGATTTGCAGCTTCCGGTGATCTTATTGTCGGTGACGACAAGCTTGCATTCCTGATCGTTTTCGTTTCCGGCGATGTTTTGATGGATCGTCCACTGCCCCGTGAGCGCGCTCGCCTGTTCTGAACCGGATTGTCCAGCGGCCGCCTGCCCGGACTGCGACCCCGTTGCGGGCGTAGCGGTGAAGTCGCCTGTAACGCCGTAGGGCTCTACCTCGACAGTACCCGCAAGCTTGTTTGAGTCATCCAGGGTTGCCTTGTAGATGAGGGTCAGTGGAGAGCCGTTGTATTCTGATTGAAATTGCCAGGTGACCTTGTTTCCATCGACCGTGCCGGTGACCGGAAGATCCTTGTCTTGAGATTTGCAGCTTCCGGTGATCTTGTTGTCGGTCACACGCAGTATGCATTCCTGGTCGTTCTCGTTTCCGGCAATGCTGTTATGGACGGTCCACTTGCCTGTGAGGTCTGTCGCTGCGAATGCAGACGATGCAAACAGGAAAGCGGATATTGCAAGAAGTCTCTTCATCGTGAGTTACCTTTCGAATTCAAAATGGCAAGCTCGTTACTTTAGGGTTCGCAAGAGATGAGGCGGTGTTTGCCGCCTCATCCGAGCGCGAGATCGACTAGAACAGGAGCTTCAGCGCAAACTGGAACTGCCGCGGGTTGACGTTGGGAACTGTCGAGTTCACGGAGCCGAAACCGCCTGCGCTCGTGGGCGTGTCTCCCGGCAGCAGGCCAACCGAAGTGCAGCCCGGGGTTGCAGCGCTGCAGAAGTTCGGATTGTCTCCCGCCTTAATCGGGTACAGAAAGCCATG
>Ga0210408_10000963_pt1 | contig 31816 bp, 26 predicted proteins | sample IncBWH4MmetaG_FD_155471 | JGI IMG/M metagenome (GOLD analysis project Ga0210408, IMG submission 155471) | Forest soil microbial communities from Barre Woods Harvard Forest LTER site, Petersham, Massachusetts, United States - Inc-BW-H-4-M | ecosystem: Environmental > Terrestrial > Soil >... | reverse complement strand
CAGCTTCACCTCTGCCGCGGCCGATCTGCTGGTGAACGAAGCCCTCGCTGCGGCTCAACCGGTTCGCGACCTCTGCGCCAAACGCTTCAAAGACTTCCAGTTCGGCCTCAAGCTGATCGCCCAAAATTCCGGCCAGCAGGAATTCGTTCTCGATACCGACGCCGTCCAGTTCCCGGACAAAGTCCTCAGCGATTGGGTCATGGCCAGCTACCGGCCGGGGCAGGGGAAGGAAGGCGAAGGCCGTGAACCAACTCAACCCGGTGACGCCGCCGGCAGGAAATAATTGTCGTGGCCGGGGACGACGATGTCCCCCAGTTCAGCGATTTTGGCCATGCTTCGGGCGGAGTGTTCGAAATCCACGCAATTGAAGTAGCCACGGCGCTCGCGCCAGAAATCCAGCGTCGCCACTGCGTCGCCGGCGACGACAACCGAAAGACCGGCGCAGTCGAAGCGCAAACTGTGGAGGCCCATCGTGTGACCGGGGGTCGGGACCACGTCCACCGCGCCAAAGAGCTTGCCTGAAGCCGGCGCCAGCGGCTTGGTGAACTTCCTGGAAGCATTTAGGAGTGAAGCCACCTCCGGTCCGGCAAGCCAGCGGGCCTGCGGAAAGTGGGCGAGTCCGGCGTAATGGTCGGCGTGTTCGTGAGTGATGAAGACGTTGTTGATGTCGGAGAGCTTCAGGCCCGTTCGGCGGTCGAGTTCGCGCGCCATGTCCTCGGCGTTCTGAAGCGAAGGGTCCACCAGCAGCCGGAAACCTTCGCCCTGAATCAGTGTGCAAGTGCAAATGGCCGAACGCAGCCCTCGCGCATCGCTCTCACCCCAGTATCGATTTCGCGACAGGTTTCCGATGGTGATAATGTCCCAGCGCTTCACCTTGGAACCGGTCCGTCCCTTCCAGTGTGGCTCTGGGCCTGGCTTCGAGGACGGTTCGGCACTTAGACGTTCACCAGCGAGGAGCGCTCCCACCAGGCCGGCGCCGGCGCGAGCGACGAAATCTGAGCGACTTAGTAAGCGCCTGTTGGCGGGTTGCCCTGGAAGCTGAGCGACTAACCGTTTCGGCAGATTCACGCCATCGCTTGCTCCAAATCCTTCCGTTCGGCCAACGTCATCGGCACCATTTCCTTGACGATGGCGACATTGCCTTTCAATTGCTCGACGGTAGCGACACCAACTACGGCCACCGAGATGGGCAGGCCAAGTGTATAGCGGAGCAAATGAGGCGGGGCTACCTGGTGCGACGTCTGGTCGTGGTACGGCCTCAAAACCTTGTTCAGCGGATTCCCTGTTACCAGGCAGCCGTTGCCGCCGCCCATGACCTTCATGGCAATGACACCCATCTGTTTTTGGTTCGCCACCGGCAGCAGCTCCTCCCGAAACGGTTGCCGGCGGGTGACAGGATTAAGCGTGGTGAGCAGCGTATCCAGCTCATACATTTCGATGGCCTGTCGCAGTTTGGCGGCGCTGTCGTGCCCGGTCAGGCCGATGAACCGCGTCACCTTCTGTTCCCTGAGTTTGCGCAGCGCCGCCAGCACGCCGTCGGGTTTGTCCCAGGCGGCCAGATCCTCGTTCGCGGAGATGCCGTGAATTTGAATGAGGTCGACATGGTCCGTGCGCAAGCGTTTCAGACTCTGCTCGAGGCCGCGCATCGTCCCGTCGTAGGTTCGGCTCTCGGTTTTCGTCGCCAGAAAAACTCCCTTCCGGCGGCGGGCCAGGACCTGGCCGTAATTGGTTTCCGACTGCCCGTTGTTGTAGGAAGGCGCCGTGTCGAAATAAGTGATCCCCATGTCCAGGGCGGTTTCGGCCAGCGCCGCGGGGTCATGCTCGGCCGAGGGCGGGAGTTGCATTCCGATGACCCCGCCCAGCGCCAGCGCGCTCACCAGGGCACCAGTTTTTCCCAGAGGCCGGTGCGGGAGTTTCGAGCTGTCGGTTTTGGTTGCGATAGCTTCAGCCGCGCCCAGGCGAGGTGCTTGCGTGCCAAGGGCGCAGGTAACGGCCAGTGATTTGATGAATTCACGCCTGTTCATAACATGATGACGTTGGGATTGAGCTTGGCCGATGCTGCTCGATTGGCTGCCGGTTGTCCACCGCAATCAATCTCCATCCACCTCCATCACTTAATGACTCCGCCACCCCGAGCCGTTACTCCATCCTGCCACTTGGTTCCCGTCCTGTTTCTCCCGTTCTGAACTGGGTCCACGGCTGGGCGAGCCGGGTCTTGAGGATGTCCTTCATCCAATCGAATTGCGGGTGGGCGGTCAGATATTCTTGAGCATCAAAGGCCCGGCCGCAGGCGCAGCCCCAGCGAGCGGCGAAGCTCATCTTCTTTGCCATCGAGGCATCCACCACTTTGGCATCGACTGTACCGGCGCAGCCGAAAGGCACCCCCGGCCACGAGCCGGAGGGGTCCCGCTCCAGCTCGAAATGCCCGCACAAGGTCCGGCTCCCGGGCCGAGCCTTCTCCAAATAAGAATCGAAATGGTCCGACTCGAAGTCTTTGGCGAGGGCGACGTCGATCCGTCCGGCGTATTGTTTCATCAACTGCTTCCAGCGGACGCGGCGGGCAACGCTGGATTGGCGAATGTCAGTCTCTTTTGCGTTGGTCTCGAAGCGAAGCAGCTTGAGATCCTCGGCCACATTCGAGCCGGTAAAGCAGCCGTCGCGCTTTTTTTCAAAGCCAATCTGCTTGCGGCCCAGCTCGAGCCGGGCGATCTCGCGCGTGTTAATATCGCCCAAAAGCCAGGCGTTGGCGTAGCCGCCATTGTTCTCGCGCCGCATGATCTCGCACCATTGGTCGATCGAGCCGGCATCCTGGGTCGCCCGGCGCATCCGAACAAATTCCGGCACCCCGTTGGTTTCAAACCCTTCGAAATCCCCGATGGTGGTTTCGGAGCCGACCAGCCCGGCATCGGTGATGAAGAAATCAGTGCCGCTGTGAATCCAGCCGGGCTGGGTTTGCCAGAGGATACGGTGGCCGTGCGCAGGCGCAATGTCCGCAATCACGTTCGGAAACGGATCGTAATAGCTCATCATCGTATTGTGACCCAGCACGACATTGCCGTCCCGGGTCAGGCTGCCGGTGGCGATGAACGAGCTGCACGATTCGGGCACCGAGGCCGTGGGCCCATCCTTGATTTTCTTTAGCTCGGTCGGCCACCAGTAATCGGCCAGTTCGATAATGCCGTTGTAGGCGATGAGTTCGTCGCGGGTAGTGGGGTGGCCGGCGGCGCGCATTCCCTCGGCGATGCCGTCCAGCTCGGCCAGATTTTCGGCGTCAATCTTCGGCGTAAACATTGCGTCGGCGTGTTCGACCAGCCACGACCAGGTCATCGAGGTTTCATGTTTCCACGAGACGCGAGTGGTCCGGAGGCAATCGGCAATTTCGGGCGCGAGCAGGTATCCATGCTGGAAGCCCCGCTCTTCCGCTTCCCCTTCGAGGTGCAGGTAAATCCAGCCGTGCCGCTCGAACCGGCCAGCCTTGGCGAGCCAACGCTGTTGCCCGGAGGAAACCGGCGCCGCGAGCCCCTGAGATGCCAGCAACAAGGCGGCGGAGAAAAGGATGCGGCGCGAATGTAAGGCAAATAAAATCCGGCTCATGGGCTTAATAAAGCAGGCCCGCGGCGGCCTGGCAAGCACGCGACGATTTGATACGCGGTGACGATGGATGTTGTCGCGACAGCATGGATCGCAGCGGCCTATAAATTTGTTGCCGCTGGCCGGACCCGGCGCTGCCGCTGCGCTAGTCGTGAGCTTCCAAGGGAGGCAGGGCCGGGTCTACTTCTTGTCTGTGGCACCGGGTACGGCAACCTTTTCGATGATCTTCAACTGATTGGTGCTGGTTAGGATGATTTCCGGTTTGTTGCGGTATTCGATAATCCTGCCGCTGACTTCGACGGCCTTGCCCTTCAGGCTCTGGATATCCGGAAAGAGGTTGGTTTTGTTGGCAAAGATAACTGCGGTGAACGGGGCGTCGGGGAATGGCTTCTCGAAATTCAAATGCACCACGCTCCCGCCCTGGTGCACCTCGGCAATCGTGCCGGTGATAGTCGCTTCGGCGTTCAGATGGTCTTTGGCCTCAATCGCCGGAATGGCAACAGGCGGATTGGCGGCGGGGGCATTGGTGGCCGAATCCTGAGCAGGAGCAGTAGCGGTGAGCAGGCCGGCCAGGGTGACAAACAACGCAAGTTTTTTCATGCGCTGCTGATAGCTGGAGAAGGGCGGCCTGGCAAGCGTGGACTACGGGCATGGAAGATAGACTTCCCTCGGTGGCCGCAACTTCCGGGTGATTAACCCTATCTGGGCAGTGAAGCGTCTGAGGCGTGACGAATGACAAGTGACGGGTGGCAAGAGCGGCAAAAGGCCGTCGCCAAAAGGAATGCCCGCAAGCCGAGCCTGCGGGCATTACGTTGGATGCGGATGCACTGACTAATGCTGCTGAGGCTCGCCTTGTGGCGATGGTCCTCCCGCTGGGGGGCCACCCCGAGGGGGTCCTCCCATCGGGCCCTGGCCCGGCCCGCGTGGAGGCGGACGATGCCGCTGCATGTCCTCGAGAAACGCCGCCAGTTCTGTTTCGTCGAGTTTGCCGTCCTTGTCGGTGTCAAACTTATCAAGGACTTCCTTGGCCGTCGGCGGCCGGAAACCCGGGGCCCCTGGGCCGGGGTGGCCATGGCCCGGCGGTGGCAGTTGCACGATGCCCGCTTCGATGTCCCGACGCAGCGCCTCGCGCTCGGTCTCATCGAGTTTGCCGTCCTTGTTCACGTCGTACTTGTCCATGATTTCCTTGGGCAACGGGCCTGGCCCCGGGCCGCCGGGACCGCGCAGTCCCGGCCCCCCCGGTGGCGGGCCAATCTTGCCCTCTTCAATATCTTTGCGCAGCGCCGCCAGTTCATTTTGGTCGAGCGCCCCGTCTTTATTGACGTCATACTTTTCCAACAGATGCTGGAGCAGTTGTTCGAGTCTGGGTGGCGCCGGTGGCGGGCCGCCGCGCGGGGGCCCCGATGTCCCTTCGGCAGGCTCGGACTGAGCCTGGGCGGTGATTCCTCTCAACGCGAGTCCGAGCGCGGCGAGCAGGGCGAGTCTAGTGCTTCTTTTCATAACTTTGTTCGGTTTGTTTTGTTTTCTAACTGAATCGAAAATAATCCAGGCAAACCAGGTGTGGCCACTGTGAGGGGACAATCCCGGCCAACCGCGGGTTGAAATGGCCAAAAGGCGTGATGAAGTTTAACCGCGAATGGTTAAGGCTCAGGAAAACTTCAATGCCTCCTGGATCTCGCGTATCCCGCGGGTCATGGTGAGTTGTTTGCCATTGCGCAACAGCACTGCGTGCTCCCCCTTGAAGAGCGGCTGCAGTTCCTTGATCTGGTCGAGGTTGACGAGCGTCGAACGGCTGATGCGGAGGAACTTTTTCGGATCGAGTTTTTCCTCCAGCGCTGTCAGCGTGTCCCGCACGACGTGGTTTTCCTTGCCGGCGTGAACCACGACATAGTTGCCGGCCGATTCGATATACTCGACCTGTTCGGTTTTGACGAAGACGATCCGCTCGCCGATCCGGACCGGGATGCGGGTCAGATGCTCCCTGGCTGGTCTCGCCTGGCCCAGAAGCGCCACCAGGTTTTTTGACACCGTGCCGGCCTGCTGGTTGGCGAGGGCTTCGCGCGCGCGCTGGACGGTCTGCCTAAAGCGCGCCTGCTTAAAAGGCTTGAGCAGGTAGTCCAGCGCATGCACCTCGAAGGCCTTCAAAGCATGCTGATCATGCGCGGTAACGAAGATCGTCAGCGGCAGGCGTTCGCGGTCCAGCGCGCGCAGGACCTCGAAACCGCCCAGTCCCGGCATCTGCACGTCCAGAAAGAGCAGGTCGGGCAAGTGCTTCTTAACAGCAGCCACGGCCTCAGCTCCATTGCCGCATTCGCCAATAACCTCGATGTCCGGTTCTTCTTTCAGCAGTGTGCGCACGCGTTCCCGGGCCAGCGGTTCGTCATCGACGATAAGCGTGCGGATGGACATAGCGATTCAGCGGGTTTAGCAACCGGCCGGTAACTGGAAGTAGCGCAGATTTCCAAATCTGCCGTATGGCCGATTTGTAATCGGCTGGCCGTTGGCGGCTGTGGGCGCCCAAGTCCCTCGCTGTGTGGTCCTTGCGCGACCAGCGGGTTGGAAACCCGCGATACAGCAGATTTGGAAATCTGCGCTACGAAGACGTGCTTTCATGATACGGAATTTCCAGCTCGACGGAGCACCCGCCTTCCGAGGAACGGCGCATCACTAGTTTGGCCTTCTGCCCATAAAGCTCCTCGAGCCGGGCTTTCGTGTTGGCCAGGCCGATGCCCTCGGCCGGCTGAGCAGGAAGCTTTGCGCCGGCCCCGTTGTCGCGCACCGTCAGGAGCACCTGCGTGTCCGCGCGCCGCGCGCCAATTGTCAGCCGTCCCTGCCCAGTCTGCGGTTCGATGCCGTGGCGTATGGCGTTCTCCACCAGCGGCTGGAGTATTAGAGTTGGCACCCGGGCATCCAGCGCCGCCGCATCGATTTCCTTTTCAATGCGCAACCGCTCGCCGAAACGGACTTGCTGAATTTCCAGGTAACGGTCCAGGAGAGCCAGTTCCTCGCGCAGCGGAATTTCCTGCTCGGTCGTGTCGAGCGTTGCGCGCAGCAGTTCGCTCAGATTGCCAATCATCTCGTCCGCGGCGTCGGCATCCTTGTGCACCAGCGTGGAAATGGCGTTGAGCGTGTTGAACAGAAAGTGCGGATGCAGTTGCATTCGCAGGGCAACCAGTTTGGCTTCCGCAAGGCGGCTTTGCAGTTCCAGTGCCTGGCGCTCGCCTTCCTGCGACCGCCGATAGAGCGTCGAGGCCCGCACGATGGTGACAATGATCCAGTAAATCGGCAGGTTGAACTTGGCGTGATTGATCAGCGCATTGGCGAAGCGGGCGCGGCGCATCTCGGGCTGCGTCAGCCGCAGGTTCCCGGGCCTCGGCGGGCCACCTTCGAATGGCGGCGGCCCTCCAAACAGCGGTCCGTCTGGCCCTCCACCGGGGGGCAGATCCGGAAACCGTCCTGCCTGCATCTGCGGCCCGGGTGGAGGTGGCCCCAGCGGCGTAGGAATCGGGCGCGCAATTACCTCACACAACACCAGCGCGACCAGGCAACCCACTACATGAACCGGCACGCTCATCACGAGTTTTCCGCGTTCCAGCGGGAACCGGGACGCCAGCCAGACTACGGCCGGAGCGAGCAAAGCCCAGGGAAACCAGTCGTGAAGCGCCGCCTGAAAAGCCTGCTTCCAGGCCAACCCGCCCGTGAAGACCAGTTGCCCGGTGAATGCCAGCATCAGCAAACACCACAGCCCCAGAACCAGGCCCCACAAAACGAGCTGCTGCCGGATGGCACTCGAACGGTTCATTGATGACAGGCTAGACACCCAAAACAAAGATGGAAGGCCAATTTATGCCGCTGAGTGCCGATTTCCATGGATTGTTGCGCTCTGCTCCGATGGCTGCCGATGAGTGCCGTTAAATGTCGTTGGCAAGGGCAAAGCAAATTGCTGGTGCTCACCAATCGGATTTTATTCCCGATTCTTCGAATCAATCATAATCGTCACCGGTCCGTCATTGATCAGGCTGACGAGCATGTGCGCGCCGAATTCGCCGGTCTGGATTGGCCGCCCAAAGTCTTGTTCCAGGCGCAGGACGAACTGTTCATAAAAAGGCACGGCAATCTCCGGCCGGGCCGAGCGGCTGTACGATGGTCGATTCCCCTTTTTAGTGCTGGCGAACAAAGTGAACTGGCTAATCAGTAAAATGCCGCCCTGGACTTCCTGGACGGACCGGTTCATCACGCCGTTTTCATCATTGAAAACTCGCAGACGGACAATTTTTCCGCTGAGCCAATCAATGTCCTCGGCAGTGTCCGATTCTTCAATGGCCAGCAGGACTGCCAGGCCGGTTTGGATGGCGCCCTTGACTGTGCCCCCGATAGTGACGTTGGCTTCGGTGACTCGTTGGATGACCGCACGCACGTTGGCGAAAGCTAAATGCGTTCAAGAGTTTACAAAAGCTAAATTCATTAGGGTTTCTCTCCTGCTTGGAATGCGGCCAGGACCGGGTATATTATGCTCAAATGAATACAAGAGAGATGACAGATAGACTTCAGGATTGGCAAAAGCGCGCAGGCGAAAAAGCGCGGAATGCCGGACAAGCGGCCGATGACTACGTTCGGGAGAACCCCTGGACGACAGTTGCGTTTGCGGCGATTCTGGGCTGCGTTCTGGGTTACATACTATCGGGTCGCCGCGATTGAGGCGGTTGGTCCGGGCGCTCAGCGTCCAGCATCGCAGGGCGAGGTAGTGGCCTTAGGGGTGCTAAAAAGGTTGCCGCGGTGCTTCTGGCGAAATGAATGTGCTCATCTCGATCCTGATCAGCGTCGGGATTGGGGTAATGGTAGAACTGCTTTTGCCTGGGCACACACCGGCCGAATTAACCCTCGCGGTTTTGCTGGGCATTGCCGGGGCGTTGTTGGCGCGCTACACCGGTGAGTGAGGGGTTGGTTTGAACCGCGAGACGCCGGAAGTTTTATGGCTTCCGCCGTTGGAGCAGTGATCGTACTTCTGCTCTGTGGGGGCATTCCTCCGAAGAGGGAAGCGAGGAGTTAATGCGATTTTCCGGGCAGGCAGCCGAGCTTGCCGAAAGCCACGACGTAAGCCACGAAGCTAACGATGAGCAACCAGGGATTGCCTTTCATGGTGAGCAAAATGCCCCAGCCCAATACCACCCCAATGAGCAGATAGGCCAAAATCGCCAAAAAGAATTTCATGGAACGATACTACCGCAGTTTGGATATCGCGCAAGCCGTAACCGAATGAAACGTGAAACGTGACCCGCGTTTCACTCATCACGCATCAATTGGTCGTGCTCGGTGGCGTGCCTGGCGTTTAGGGATGGCCGGCTGGGAGCGGCCGCGGAGAGGTCGCGGCCCTTCTGCCGAAAGGTACTCTTTGAGGAAAGCAGGCTTGTCGTGTCGCCCGCCTCGCTGGTAATCGCGCCACATCACTAGGGCAACCGTGCTCCGGTCCAAGTTCAATTCCTGCGTTAAGAACTTGAACAACAATTCCATCAAACGCACCAGAGCAATACTGTCGGTGCGGCCTACCCGGGCGCGGAGCCATTCGCTCCAGCGGAGGAATGAAGCGAAGGGAGAGCGAGGGACCGGCTGTTCGACTGGGTGAGAGGGGCTCGCTGTATCTTCCTTTTGTCCCGCTTTCGGCGCGGCCCATATGAGGGGCGTGGTTTCGACGAAGTTGCCGCTGTTGCCCACCAGATCCCAATATCGCGCGAAACGCCGCAGCTTCTGTATCGTGGCAAAATCGAGGAGCTTGTTTTGCAGGATTTCATAAGGTGGGTGGGGGTTATACACCATTTGCCACTCGAGGTCATGCCGCACAATTGGTGTACCGCGCAGGCGTTTGAGCAGGCCCACCTGGATTTCCTGCGGACCGAGCGCGATCAGCCGATCAAATCCGGCGGCGAAGCTTTCCAGGCTCTCACCAGGCAAACCCGCGATCAGGTCCGCATGGACGTGCACGTCGGTCTGCTCTCTCAAAACCCCAAAATTCTCTTCCAGCCGTTGATAATTTTGCCGGCGCTGGATCAAAGCGCCGACTTCCGGGTTAAAGGTCTGGATGCCGACCTCAAACTGGAGCGCGCCGGGTGGGAATCGCCGGATGACCTCCCTCAGGCTCTCCGGCAAGCGGTCCGGAACCATCTCGAAGTGAAAGAAATGCCCGGGCTGGTACCGTTCCAAAAAGAACTCCAGCAGCGTCCGGCTCGTCTGAACGTTAAGATTAAAGGTGCGATCGACAAACTTGAATTGCTTTACACCGCGGTCCAGCAAACGCTGCAAATGAGTCAGCAAGGAGGGCAGGGGCGCCTGGCTTACCGGCACATCCAGCGAAGAGAGACAGAACTCGCAAGTAAACGGGCAGCCGCGCGAGGCCTCAACGTAGATAATCCGATGGGCAACATCCTGCTCGTCATAGAGGTCGTACGGCAGCGCAAGTTGCGAAAAATCCGGCAATTCAGCGGGAATGATTTTTTCGGCGGGCCTTTCTCCCCGCAGCACCTGGCGGCAGACCTCTGCAAGTTTCAGGTCCGCCTCGCCGGTAATGACGTAATCAGCCGCGGCCACGATCGGCTGTTTCCCCCATTCATAGCTGACCTCCGGCCCACCAAGTAGGATCACGATGTCCGGTCTGATGCTTTTGATGGCGTTAACCACCTCGGTCGTCAGCGCGACATTCCAAATATAGACGCCGAACCCGATGATGGCAGGATTCCGGGCGAGCAACGCTTCCGCAATATCCACTGGCCGCTGATTGATATCGAACTCAGCGAGGTCGGCTCGCGGTTTGAGCTCGCCAAGATTAGCCAGCAGATAGCGCAGGCCAAATGCAGCGTGGATAAACCTCGCGTTGAGCGTGCTCAGGACGATGTCGGCCATTTATGATTTACGATTTATGAGTTGGTCTTGCTGGCTGCGGCGCGCTCGAACGAGACGTACCTGCCTCTGCGCGCCATCCGGCCGCCGAATGATAAATGATAAATCATAAACCATAAATCCAAAATTGGTTTGCATCAGAGTGAGAAGGCCGCTATAGCTCTGGCCGTTCGCTAGATAATCTGAACTGTTAATTCTGGAAAAGCCTATGGCCGAAAACTGTTATCATCCCAGCATCGAAGGGGCGCAGCACGGCGCCAAAAGTCTGGCGCAATTCCTTGATTATGCCAAGAAGTCCGGCGCCACCGGCGCGCAGCCTTCCAATTACATGCTGCAGACCGGCAAGGGCTTCATGAGCGCCAAAGACATCAAGAATACCTTTGCCAAAGCGAACCTTTCCTTGGACGGTGTTTCCGCACACTGTCCTGTTTGGGTACACACTTCGGCCTGGACTGGCACGCCGAGTATCCGCCCCTTCATTCCCGGTGACATCGCCAAAAAGCCCATCGCGGACATCGAGCGCTGGGCGCAGGACTATGTTCTTCGGTTGCTCGATTTGTGCGCCGAGTTGGGGGTCAAAGTCGTGCCCATGTTCTGGGGCGTGGCCTTTGGTTGGGAACTCGCGACCGGCTATCCCTGGGGTTTCTGGAAAGGCGGCGATTACGATTTGCTCAAGGAAGGGCAGGAGCGCTTCGTCAAAAAAACCTCCAAAATTCGCCAGCACGCCCGGAAACTTGGCCTGGTACTCTGTCACGAAATCCACCCCGGCACTGCCGCTATGTGCGCCGACGATTTCAATATGCTGGTGGAAATCAGTGACGGCGACAAATGCCTGGGCGTCAACGCCGACCCATCTCACTGCTGGGAGGGAGAGAGTTGGGAAACGCGCTTCCTGAAGGTGGCGCCGCGAATTTATGCCTGCCATGTGAAGAATTATACGCTTCGTTCAGGCCTGCCGTTGCGCCGGATGGAGCCCGGCTGGCAAAAGCGAGCGATGCAATTTGCCGACATTCCGTCCGGCGATCTGAACATGACCCGCTATGTGGAGTTACTGGTCCATACCGGCTATCCGCAACGCTACTGCCAGCTCACGGGAACCAAAACCGCGCCTCTGGTGGTTGAAGCCGAAAGTGCCTATCGCGACCTCGACGCCACCAGCGCCAATGGGATCCAATACGTGCGCGACAACCTATGTTTTCCCCTCGCTGCCGGCTCCTTCGAGGAAGGGATGGGGGCGTGATGCGTACAACATGAAACTGGGAATGGCAGCATGAATGCGCATAGATGGATGGGTTTTTGTCAGAATTTGGAGGTCGGCCTTAGGTGATTTCTTTTAGGTGGCTGGCACAAAAGCTGCGCACGCTAGCCCCGTAGGTTCCTTGCCTACGTCCTCCTGAGTGGGGCGGTGCCGGGAATTCGTTCCAGGTGCCGCCCTCCTTTTAGGGTTGGGTTGGAGGGCGAGTCGGCCGCATGGCCGGCTCGCCCTTTTTGTTCTAATGGGTGTTGGCTTGGGGAGGAATGGAGTGTGGACCTGGAAACCTGTCAGCGGCCGATTCAGCAAAGACGGAACAACCTCCGAGCACCTGGGCCGCATTCGGACCGGCACACGGTCCGCAGACGGACGTGCAAGACCTCAACCCTCAAGACAGAGCCGCAACGGGAAATGCCGATTTCGTTGGCTTGAGCAACAACGCTAAACAAAGCGCCGACCCCAATATGGAAAAGACTGTTCCCAACCGAAAAGGCGTGTCTTCGTACACTAGTTCAACGTGGTGGTTTCCTCCGGGCACCTCCAATGCCTGGAAGGCGTAGTTCGCTCGCCAAATCCTGGCTGGCTGTCCGTCGATGTAGCCCTTCCAGGATGGATACCAGGTCTGGGCGATGACCACAAGGCTGGCGCCGTCAGCTTGAGTTTCCAACGATAATTTTTGACGCCCAACCGTCCCCTTTGCAACTGAAGCTGCGGCTTGCCGCGTGGCAGTGATTGAGCTGCGAGCTTCGGTAGGTAGAAACACGGCACGGCGGAAGTCGGTATTGGTTTTCGAGAACGCACCAAAGGCCATGAGGTCATCCGCAAAGATTGGTTCTTGTCCAATGGTCACCAGTGGCATCGCGCCGCGGCGCGGTGAGCATCCGCCTAAGCTTTCGGGCGCCGTAATAATGCTGACCCCCATAAGATCCAAAAGAGCAGGTGAAGCGCTGGCGGGTTCGGTGTAGGGTAGCGCGGTAACGCGTGAAACCTCGCGCGGCACCAGGGAGAAAAAGCCGTCCACGACTGGCACGCCATCCAGCAGGTTGGAATCCGCGCGAGCGGACAGGCGGTTGCGAACGTAGTTCTGTGCGAGATCGGACAGGGGATTTTTACTGAGCGCCTGTCGCGCCCCGGCGCCCATCATCGTGCGGTATTGGCCCAGGCCCGGAAATGACGACGCCTCCCCGCCAGCACGGCTTGAGGTGTAAACCTCCCCTGGCACAGTGGGATTTTGCCACGGCGCCTGGGTCGCCAAATCTAGCCACAGGCACACCAGCAACAGAACGCCGCAAGCCCCCTGTTGCCGACCGCGCGATTTTAAGAACCACGCTGCCAGCAGAACGAAACCGAGCAAAAATGCGGCGCGGGCCAATCCGTTTTGCCAGAGAGCCCGGTGAACGTCCGCCGTCACGAAGGCGTTCCAGTCCAGGGCCACCAACCCGACAATGAACAGCAAAGCCGTCAAGGCGCACCCCCATTCAAAACGTCGGCGCCCGGAGAAGGCATTGGCCAGCGACTGGAACCCAAAGGCTGCCAGCAGCGGCGCGAGCGCCAGGACCAGAATGACAAACTTTACCGGGTAGCGCACCATCCCGAGCGGAGGAAAACAAGCTCCCAGGAAGCTATACAGCACGCTGGTATTGCCCCAGGCCAGCACCAAACCAATAAAGCAAAGCCCCGCCAGCAGCCAGACGCGCCGGTCGCGGACGCGCCGCAGCGCGATCACAGCGAGTAATACTGTGGTGACCCCCGCGTAATAGGAGGAGGTCCAATACTGTCCATTTTGGAAAAAGACCCCGTGGGCCGTGGGCGAGGCGCGAAACAGCGGCAGGAAGAAATTGGCCCAACCCCAGAAGGGCATCGACCAATCGTGAGTCGAGGCGCTGTAACTGCTGTCCCGCTGCGAATGCATTAACAACTCGAAGAAAGGTAATAACTGCGCGGCGCAAACCAGCCCGACCAGGCCGGCCAGCGTGAGAAAACGCGTGGGGATGGGACGGCCAAAACCGGCCCCGGAGGTAAGGCCCGTAGACGACGCAGACGCAGAAGGCACGCATGAAGCAAAAGGCTTCTGCTTAAGCCAATCACCCGCGGCCAGCAGAAAGAGAATTAGCCAGGTAAAAGCGATTGTCTCGGGTCCGCCCGCCAGCATTTGCATGGAGGCCGCCAGGATGGCCCACACCAGCTTCTTTCCTCCTGCCAACCATCCCGGCTGCGCCAGACAAACCACCCAGGGAAGCCAACTGAACGTCGCAATATGGCTCGGCCACATCAGGAAATTCAGCGATAACCCATTGAAAGTAAAAACCAACCCCGCGATCGCCGCGGCCCACGAGTGGCTGGTCCAACGCCGCGCCAAAGTGAACATGCCCAGTCCGCCCCAAAACAAATGAACCAGGCAAAAGAATGACAAAGACCAAGGCAAAGGTAACAGCAGATAAATCAATGAGGCCGGATACAGAACCATCGTATTCCACTGCGCCATAAAAGGCACGCCACAGTGATTGAAAGGATTCCACAGCGGAAGTTCTCCCCGCCAGAAGCATTCCCGATGAAAACTGGCGACCGGATAGCTGAACAGCCCAAAATCGCGGATGACAAATGACCGCCCGCCAAGCAACACCCCGGGAAAGGCTGCTACTACCAGCAGACCCAACAGCAAGGCGAACCGGCCGGTAGTCAGCCAGGTTTCCGCGCTTTCCACCTTCCTGCTCCGCGCGGTTCCGCCGGCAGCGAGCGGCTGGATTTCAATGGCGGCTGTTGCTTCGCGCATCATGAAACCGGCTTGGCTTTAGACCCTTTCTATGGCCGCCCAATTGCAAGTTGAAGAGTTGCCTGCAGGTTGGTTGCTCGATGCCGCAGACACCTGTCAGCCTGCAACTTTCAATCTGCAACGGCACGCTCCGCACCCTTGTTCCAATTTCGGCAGAACCCGACCTGGCTTTGAGAAAATTCATGGTTCAACGACTCTGACGGTTGCCCGAGGGGCGCGGCGCGGACTGGCGGAGCGAGAGGGCTGCCAGCTCGGATACGGCTCGTGCGTCTTCGGGCCGCAGCCGCACGGCTTCTGAAAAATGTTTCACCGCCGCTGGGAGGTCTGAACGCGACGCGAAAAATCTGCCTAGCTGGAAATGCGCATCGGCATCATTTGGGTTGGTCCGGAGCGTTTGCAGCCACGCGATGGCTTGGCGCTCCAGGCTGAACTGCTCGACCAGCGCGCCCGTGCCGGAAATACCTCCGGATTCCCTGGCCTCAGCCACACTTTGGACGGCTTCGAAAACATAGTAACACTCGGGATTGACGTATCCAGCCGAGAACGGATAGGGCCCAACCGTGGCGGCATAAAAGCCGGCACCCGCGGAACGGCTTTGCGTCGAGTAGTGCGGGTTGGTTGTGTACTTCAACATGTCCACTATGCGAAACAGGTTGCAAGGCGGATCGATTTCGTCGATCCCTTCAGCGGGAATGATGACCAGGTCGCCTCGTGCCATCTGGCCAAGGTCCATCTCCAGCGGCCTGCCGCCCCCTTGCTCCATGTAATACTGGAAGCCCCAGTGGTGGTCGAACCAGAGTCTCCGGCCCGGCTGGGGGCTATACTTGGCGCACAGATCTTTGGCCGCGTTGCGTCCTGCCTTGGCCAAATTGTAGTCGGCTTGGGCCACCAGCAGGCTCACCGCCAGGGCGGGCAAAGCAGGGCACAGGATGCGCCAGGAAAACGCACTGAGCGCAGGCTGGTTTTTGTCTTCGAGCCGGCGGGCAACCAAAATCCCCACTGCCGGCAACATGGGAAGGAGACTCCGGGCATTACACGTCCAGTTAAAAACCGTGGCAAACACGAACATGCCACCCGTCCAGAGCAGCAGCAGGAGGGCTGCCGCATCCCGCCGCTGCCAGCAGTCATTGGCCGCCAACAGCAGCACGTGAATCCCACCCGCCATAAAAAGGATCGTCTGCAAAAGCAGCACCCAATCCGGGTGCCATTGCCCGTGCCAGACATAAGCGTTGAACGGGTCATGGAACGTACACAAAATACTGAATGTCAGGGTCACCAGGACGCCTATCCAGGCCTTTCGCCCGGCCCATAAAATCGGCGCATAAAAGAGGGTTGGCAGAAAACACCCGCCCAGGAAACTGACCCCGACTAGTTGTTGAGCCACAACGCTGCTGTTTTCATCAGCCCTGACAGCGGAGGAAAACCTTGCGGAGGTGAGGAATAGTCCCGTGCCATAAAGCCGGAAGGTGATCCATTGATAAGCGGCGACAAAAACCAATATCAAGAGCGGTGTCAGGAGCCATCGAGCGCGATGACTAAATGAAGGCATGGCCGGGGTCTCGCCTGACCGCAGTTGCGAACAATCCGGCTCGCCTGGCGGCTGGCTGGAGGACTGCCCTGCCTGGAGCTTCAGGGGCAGAAAACGCGCCGATAATCCTGGACATTGTTTGCCGAGGGCGTAAGCCGCCAGCAGTGGTACGAGGGCCAGCCCGGTGAACTTCGTCCAGAACGCCAGGCCGGCCAGGACGCCACTCAGCATGAAGTTGGCCGCCGAACTCTTCTGCAGGCCCCTTTCAAAGAAGACGACCGCCCAGACCCACAACGCCAGAAGCAACGTGTCACACATCAAAGTAGTGCCGGAGATGACAAAAACCGGCGCGAGCACCGCGACGGTTGCAGCCAGAACGGGCCGGGAGCAAAAACGAGTCGCCAGCGAAAAAATTCCAGCCGCAGCCGCCAGGGCGATCAAGAGAAATCCAAGGTGCAGCACCGGTTCACTCCAGCCGCCGATGGAGGCAATCACCGCGGCGTAATAGCTGGCGAGCGGCGGATTTTCCATACTTCGGGTCATCGGCTGCGTGGTGCCGAACCAATTGATATTGAATCCGTAAAAATCAACCGGATGCTTTTGAATCTGTTTCGCCGCCCTCAAGAAAAGAGTATCATCGACATGGAACGGCTTGGCCAAAAACGGGAGCAGACAGGCCAGACTGAGGCCCAGCACGCATGCCACTGGAGGAAGGGAACCCCACTTTTGTTGTTGGTTGGGAGACATGGCTATCGTCGTAAATCAACTGAGCCGCGGACGCAGCCAGAGGACCAGGCACGCCAGCAAACCTGCGCCCGAGAGAACCAGGCCGGCCAGGAATGCGCGATCCCGGTAGTTCAGCTCAATCGTGTGTCGGCCAGCCGGGATCTCCAGGGCTTGGAAGGCATAATTGGCGCGCCAGAGCTTGACGGGTTTGCCATCCACTCGTGCCTGCCAGGCGGGATAATAAGTTTGGGCTACCACGACCATTGTAGTGGCCGGCGCGTCGGTCTGGATCGAGATTCTCTGCTGGTCAAACCTGGAGCTGAGCACTTGCGCGGCGACGCGCTGAGTGGCGGAGATCAAACCCTGGGCTTCGGGCGGCAGGAGCACGACGCCGCGCAGCTCCAGGTTGGTTTGGCAAAGGGCATTCACCGCCGTGGCGTCGTTCACGCAGGCCGCCCTCTGGCCCGCAGTCACCAGGGGCATGGCGTTTGGCCGGCGGGTCCAGTCGTGAAGAGAGTTGCGTGCAGTGGTCTGCGTGACACCCATGAAATCCAGCAGCACCGGGAAGTCGCGATTGGTGTCCAGCAGGGAAAGGAGATTCAGATGATAGACTTCCGGCGGAACTAAAGAAAAGAATCCGAAGGCGGAAGGCACGTCCTCCAGGAGATTGCAATTGTATTGCAGCGCCAGCCGGCTCAAAAGGTAGTCTTGCTCGAAATCGGCGAGTTGATGGTTCCGCAGGAGCGCTTCGGCTCCCGAAGCGAGCAGGGCGCGGGATTCGCCGAGCCGCGGCGGAGAATCCCAGTTACGAGCCTCCTGTACCCAGCCAGGGGAATAGATGAAAGGCCGCGCACTTGGGTTCTGTGTCGGCACATGGGTCACAAAATCCAGCCAAACGACCACCAGGAGGAGGCTGCCCAACAGAATTCGTCGGCTTCCAACTGTTTTCAGAAAACCCACCAGGAGCATCACGCTGCCGAGCAAGAAGGCGGCGCGTTGCAGGGCATTCTTCACCGCGATTCCCTTAAGGTCCTGGCTGATGGGAAATTTCCAGCCGAAGCACCCAATGATTCCAAGCAACAGCACCAGGACCGCCGCGCACCCCCATTCAAAACCTCCGAGCCGCCTCGTATCGCAAGCCAGCGTTTTGAAACCAAACGCGGCCAGAAGCGGTGCCAGCGCCACCACCAGAATGACAAACTTCACCGAATACCGAACAAAGCCGAGCGCCGGGAAAAAGTGGCGCAAACCTCGGTACAACAGACCGCGGTCACCGAGGGCCAGCACGAGTCCGAGCGCCATGAGGCCCGCTAGCAACAGAACCCGACGGTCGCGCGCCCGGCGCAGAGCCACGATCCCGAACAGTGCGGTGCCGACGCCCGTATAATAGGAGGTCGTCCAAAATTGCTCTGGTTGAAAATAGACTCCTTGAGAGAGAGGAAGCGTCCGGAACAAGGGCACCAAAAAATTGGCCCAACCCCAGAGCGGCATCGACCAATCAGCCGAGCCGATGGTCCCGAAATCGCTGTTGCGTTGCGAGTGACCGAGCAGTTGGAGAAACGGAAGCAGTTGGGCCGAACAAATTAGAGTCACCAGCACTGCCATCCCCACGAAACGCTTTACCCGTGCTTTTCGAGACTCACGTTGGCTGATCCAATCTCCGCAAAAAAGCAGCACCAGGACCACCCAGGTGACGAGGATAGTCTCGGGTCCTCCCGCGAGCATTTGCATTGCGCCGGCTAGCGTAGCCCGGACGAGCTTCTTGCCGCCTTCGCGCCAGGCCTGGGGCACTAGCCAGAGTACCCACGGAAACCAACCGAAGGTCGCGATGTGCGACGGCCACATCAGAAAATTGAGTGTTAATCCGTTAAAGGCGAAAACGACTCCCGCGAGTGCCGCCGCGAAACGGTTTCCCGTCCAGCGGTGCGCCAGAACGTACATCCCCAGGCCCCCCCAAAATAGATGAGCCAGGCAAAAAAACGAAAGCGACCAACTCAGCGGCAGCAATAAGTAAATCAGCGAGAGGGGATAAAGTGTGAGTGTATTCCACTGCGCCAGGAATGGCACGCCGCAGTGGTTGTAGGGATTCCATAGCGGCACCTCGCCTCGCCAGAAACTTTCCCGCTGAAAGCAGGCTACAGGATAGCTGAAAAGTCCGAAATCGCGAAAAACGAATGACCGCCAGCCCAACACCACCCCCGGGAACATCGCGAGCACCAGTAAACCCAGTAAAAGGGCAAACCGGCCCGGGGTCAGCCATTCCTCCGCTGCCTCCGCACTTGAGACCCCTGCGGTCACCCGCTGGACGGGAGGCTGGGTCGCTAATTCGGATGATTGCGCAAACTGCATAGGGAAATCAGGCACGGGCCCGGTCCTTTAGAGCAATCGGCACGCCAGATGGCCTCAGAAATGCCGAATGCCTCACGCTCCGAATCTTTTCAGAAAATCCTCATAAGCAAGCCGGATGCCGGTTTCCAGGTCCACTTGGGGCCGCCAGCCCAGCCCGAAGAGGCGCGAGCTGTCCATCAGTTTGCGAGGGGTCCCGTCCGGTTTGGTTTTGTCCCAAAGGATCTCACCCCGAAAGCCCACCAGGCGTTTAACCGTCTCGGCCAGCTCCCGGACCGAGACGTCCGTGCCACTGCCGACGTTAACGAATTGCTCATCGCTGTAGGTGTCCATCAGGAAAACGCAGGCCGCACCGAGGTCATCCGCGTGCAGAAATTCGCGCAACGCGGTCCCGCTGCCCCAGCAGGTGACCGAGGATGCATGCGTGGCCTTCGCCTCGTGAAATCTCCGGATGAGTGCCGGCAGGACGTGCGAGTTTTGCAAGTCGTAGTGGTCATTTGCTCCGTAGAGGTTTGTCGGCAGGGCGCTGATGAAATCGCAGCCATATTGGCGGCGATAGGCCTGACAGAGTTTGAGGCCGGCGATTTTGGCCACGGCGTACCACTCATTGGTGGGCTCCAGTGGCCCAGTCAACAGGTAATCCTCCTTGAGTGGCTGCGGCGCCAATTTAGGATAAATGCAGGAACTGCCCAGAAAAAGCAGCTTCTTCACCCCCGTCAGGCGGGCGCCCTCGATGAGGTTGTTTTGGATTTGGAGGTTCTGGTAGAGAAACTCAGCGGGACGCCGGTCGTTGGCCAGGATGCCGCCCACCTTCGCCGCGGCGACAAAAACGTACTCCGGTTTCTCTTCAGTGTAAAATTTTTGGACGGTCGCTGTGTGTAAAAGGTCCAGCTCCTCGTGGCTGCGGCCAATCAGATGCCTGAATCCCCGCCGCTCCAATTCCCGCCAAATCGCACTTCCTGCCAGACCGCGGTGTCCGGCCACATAAATGCTCGCGTCCGGCTTCATTTTCATCGGCGTAGGATAGGCTGGGCACGACCCCTGCGACAAGCCGCTCCATGGTATCCTTGGAAAAAGCTGATTTTCGTGCTTGGGAGACGAACCAGCCTGCTTCTGCACCGGCAGCAGCGGGTCACCGGTTCGGCGTGGCCGCCAGCGTGGACCGTGGTTGGTTCAGGCTGCCGGCTGCTGCCCAAACCCGGTTGTGGCTGCTCTTTTTCGCTCTGGCCATGATCAAGGTGATCATCATAAGCCGGTTGAGCAAACATCTTTATGAGATTCATTGGCGGGTGGAAACCCCTGGGTTTACGTGGCTCAATTCCATAGCATTCGGTACCTTTACCGTCTTGGGTGCTTGGAGCCTGGTGCGTCTCGGCTATTATTGCAGGGGTGCCGGGCTCAAAGCTGTCCGGGCCGCCAACACGGCGGTTCTGGGGCTCGGCTTGGCTTTCATTTTTCTGACCTTTCATACCGGCGAGCGGAATTATCTTTATCCCATTTTGACCCATGTGTTGAAATGGACCAGCCTCGGACCGTACCTGAGCTTGGATTGCTTCTTTCGTGCACCCTATCTGGCCGCCTGGCTGTTCGGCTATGCCGCCATCTATTACTTTTTGGTTCGTACGGGCAGAGAACCGTGGACGATTTATCTAACGGCGTTTGCCGCCGGGGCTTACGGGTTGACTTGTCTCCAGGAACTCCGCGTCTATCGCAATGAGCTGCTGATAGTGGATTGTCTTGGATTGGTTCCCCTGGTGCTAACGCCGTCAGCTTGCCGCAAAGTGCGTGTGGGTTGGCTGCTCGGCCCGATAGCCTGGACTCTGTTTTTTTGGCTGTTGCTCTTGAAGCTGGCGCTTCCGTTGGACGGCGCTTCCGCCAGCTACTTTGTGCTGCTGCTGGGCATCTGCGTGCTTCTACTCGGGTCCGCAACTCTCGCGGCCCGCAAATACGGCTTTCTGGCGCCTTGGAGCAATTTCGTTCTGTTTTACTTCGCCGCGCTTTTGCTATTCGCCGATGCGAATTATCCGATGGCGGTAAACTACAATAACCTCCTTTGTTTGGCCCTGGAATTTCCGCGATACTTCATCGGTGAACTGCTGGTGTTAACATTCATTGGCCTCGCCACAATGATATATTGCCGGTGGCGGCCCAAAGCCGGCCTTTGGTGGCTGGATATCCTCAACCTGGCCTTGCTGGCGGTGGCTTTTGTCGATCTCCGCCTCTCCCAGATTATGGGCGTGCGCCTGCAGTGGGATGTTTTAGAGTTCGCTAATAGTCCGAAGATGATGTGGCGCATGGCCAAACCCTATCTTCCGGGAGCAGCGGCGGCTGCCGCGTTGGCCCTCCTGGGTTACGCGTTGTTGCTGCGCGCCATCCGACGCCGCGCAGCCTGCGGCGAGCCTTCGGAAAACGAGCCCACTAGCCACGGTCTGCGCTACGTAACCGCTTGCTTCATTGGTTTGGCTCTTCTGGGCCTGGCGGTGGCCAATGCTGACAAGGCCGAAGGCACCGCCGCGCTTGCCCTGACCAGTCCGTTGTGGAAGCGTGCGGCCCATCGGACGCTTGACCGCGACCAGTTCGTTGCCTCGGCCACCGCATTGGGCCTTTGGGATTTGCGCGAGGCGTGGCCGCTTCCGCCGTCTGCTCCGCCCAACGGATTAAACGTGCTCTTGGTTTTCATGGAGTCTTCCTACAACACGCATCTCTCACTTTTTGGCGGGTCAGAGGAGACCCAACCATTGCTTTCCAAGTACAAAGAACGTATGGAGCTGTTCCCGAATTTTTTCTCGGCGTTTGCCGGCTCGATCCAGGCACGATTTGCTACGTTCACGTCGCTTTACCCTGTCCGGGATTTCAACGCCTTCACCTTGCACCGGGTGGGGGTCAAAAGCATTTTCGAGGTGCTTCAGGAAAATGACTATCACTGTTCTCTCTTTTATTCCTCATTTTTTGATTACACCGGGTTCGGCGATTTCCTCAAACAGCGCGGAATTGAGGAGCTTTATGACGCGGATAATATGCCGGGCCAACGCACCACCCAACGGGTGTCCTGGGGACTGCGCGAGGAAGAGACGCTCGGGGCGATTCGCAGCCAGATCAAAAAATATGCCAGCCGGCAGCAGCGCTTTTTCCTGACCTACGTGCCCGCGGCCCCCCATTACCCGTACGACTGCATTCCCAAGGAGTTCCGTAAATTCAAACAAGGAGAGGTTGGTGATTTTACGCCTCTGTATCTGAATGAATTGTTGTATATGGATTGGGTGCTCGCGTCGATCGTGGACCAATTAAAAGAATCCGGTTTGCTCGATACTACCCTCGTCATCATCACCAACGATCATGGTGAAAAGACCGGCGCCCATGGAGACGTGATCGGGCATGGCTGGATGCTGACCCCTGACTTGGCCAATACCCCGCTCATCCTCATGGACCCGCGAAAGCCTGGTTACCATCTAAACTATACACTGGGTTCGCAGGTGGACCTCCTGCCTACCGTCCTGGACCGTCTTGGGATTCCGCTCCCCGCTGACCAATTCTACCAGGGTTATTCCCTTGATGTCTCCCATCGGCCGGCCGATCGGGTGATGTACCTCAATACGTATCAGCAATTCGGAATCGTCGCCCAGGACCGGTTCATTTTTGGGGACCGGCAAACTGACCAAAACCGCGGTGCAGCCTTGCGGCGGACGACCTACAGCTTACACAACCAGGACAGCAAGACACTTTTTCAGGCGGAACCCGCTACACCGGGCGAACCCGTTTCGATTGCTCAATTCGATGAATTCCAGGAGAACCTCTTGCAAAACTACTCGGCTTATCGTGCTTCTCTCCTGCTGAACCGGACACCGATGGCTAAGTCCGAGCGCAAAAGATAGCGTGCCCACCATTGCGGGCGGCGCAGAGATTTCCTGGAGGAAGCAACGTAGGCAGAAACACGTCGCCGCGAGGAGTTTTTGGGCTCGAGACTTAGGTTTTCCAGTAACGATGTGTCTTGTCCCGATTTCACCCACACGTCCAGCTTTGGGACACAAAAACCCCAAGTGGACTTCAAACTATCTTTTTGTCGGGTCAAAAACGGACTGTCCCAGGGGAATTTCCGGGGTTGCCTTCCAGGCCGGGGTCTTGGTATGTTCAGAGTGCGGTTAGCAGCCGGCCATACGTGAGCCCCGTAATGTATTCATCATAACAAGCCAGGCTGCTTGGTTCACGCCGCGCCAACAGAAAGGTTAAGTATGAAGAAAAGAACAGCCCGCGTGGGAGGTTTCACGTTGGTGGAGATCATGATTGTTGTGGCCATTATCGGCCTTTTGGCGACAATCGCGATTCCCAACTTCGTGAAAGCTCGCACCACGGCGCAGATGAATGCCTGCATCAATAACTTGCGGCAAATCGACGGCGCCGTTCAGACCTGGGCCTTGGAAACCAAGCAGGCCGACAACGCCCAGGTGGAATACTCCCAGATTGCTGGGTACATGAAAAATCAGGTCGTCTGCCCCTCCGGCGGAAAGACCTTCGCCGATAGCTACCACCTCGGCACAGTCCAGGAAAAGCCCACCTGCCTGAAGGTCCCGGCCACTCACACGCTGCCGGCCGATACACCGAATTGAAGGCTAACCGGCTTAAGCAGGGGCCTGGGAAGTGATTTCCAGGCCTTTTTTCTCATCGGTGGGGTGGGTGAGATGTGGCATCTGTTGTGCTATTTGGTCGGCATGCGGTTGCAGCAGGCAATTTGTGAACAAAACCGTACTGATAAATAACCCGCCTGTTGCTGAGTTCACGCCGCTAGAACAGAAAGGTTAAGTTAAGTATGAGAATTAATAACACGAACAAGACCGCGGGGTTCACGCTGGTGGAGATCATGATCGTAGTGGCCATCATCGGCCTCTTGGCAGCGATTGCTATCCCCAATTTCGTTCGCGCCCGGACGACCTCGCAGATGAATGCCTGCATCAACAACTTGCGCCAGATCGACGGCGCGACCCAGCAATGGGCCTTGGAAAACAAGCAAGCTCCGAGTGCGACCGTCAGCTACGGCAAAATCTCGGCCTACCTGAAGAACTCGGTCATTTGCCCTTCCGGCGGCACGAGCTTCTCCGATAGCTACACGCTTAACGGCGTGACCAACAAGCCGACGTGCCAGAAAGTTAGTTCAACGCACATCCTGCCGGTTGATACTTCCGCCTAGTCGCCCGATTTGAAGTTTCAAACAAGCCCGGGAAGCGATTCCCGGGCTTTTTTGTTTGTCACGGGTGAAATCAGGTGGCTGATTTTCAGCCAGAGCTCGTACCCCGAGACGGATATCGGGGCGCCGTAGGGGGAGTGCCGGCTTGCGGCGACGGAATTGGCACTCGGGGTGCTTACTTTTCACCTGCGGTTGCAGCAGGCAATATGTGAACAAAAACGTAATTGTAATAACCCGCCTGCTGCGAGTTCACGCCGCAACAACAGAAAGACAAGAAAAAGTAGTATGAAAACCAGAACATCACGTAAGGCAGGTTTCACGCTGGTGGAAATTATGATCGTCGTGGCCATCATCGGCCTGTTGGCGGCCATCGCCATCCCAAACTTCGTCCGCGCCCGGACCACCTCCCAGATGAACGCTTGCATCAACAACCTGCGCCAGATTGACGGTGCTTGCCAGCAATGGGCGTTGGAAAGCAAGCAGGGTCCCAGCGCTACCGTCAGCTATGGCAAAATCTCGGCCTACCTGAAGAACGCGGTCATCTGCCCCGCAGGCGGAACAAAATTCTCCGATAGCTACACGCTTAACGGGGTTACGAATAAGCCGACGTGCCAGAAGGTTAGCTCGACGCACATTCTGCCGGTCGACACTTCGGCCTAATTGTCTGTTTTGTTGACACGAGGCTTGGGAAGCGATTCCCAAGCCCTTTTTTTTCCCCGCCTGGGCCCAATCCGACTGTTCACTACTGGCCTTGCCGGCCGGGCAAGACTCTTGCTCATGTTTGAGCGTGGTCGTACGACTTAAGCAGCCTCATATAACTGTTTTCCTTGGCCTGGCGCTCACCCTGGTGACAGTGGTTTGCTATTGGCCGATGCTCCACCATGGCTTCCTCAGTATAGACGATCAGGAGTACATCTACGATAACTCTCATGTGAAGGGCGGGTTAAGCTGGGCGGGGATGCTCTGGGCCTTCACGACCGCTCATGCGAGTAATTGGCACCCGTTGACGTGGCTCTCCCACATGCTGGATTGCCAGCTCTATGGTTTGAATCCGGCGGGCCACCACCTGACGAATTTGGTCCTCCACGCTCTCAACTCGCTGTTGTTGTTTCTGCTCCTGCGGCGAATGACCGGCACGCTTTGGCGCAGCGCGTTGGTCGCCGCCTTCTTTGCCTGGCATCCCCTCCACGTTGAGTCGGTCGCCTGGGCCTCTGAACGCAAAGACGTGCTGAGTTGCCTTTTCTTCCTTCTCACCCTCTGGGCGTACGGACGGTACGTCGAGACCAAAGGCCAAAGTCCGGGGGCCGCGCCCTGCCGTCCACCATCCACCGAAGGCGCGTCACCCATCCCGCATCAAACATTTTTCTGGTACGCTCTGGCGCTCCTTTTCTTCGCGCTCGGTCTGATGAGCAAACCGATGCTGGTGACGCTTCCCTTTGTTTTGCTGTTACTGGATTTTTGGCCGCTGCAGCGCTTCGAACTCAAGACTCAGAACCTGACGCTTCGAGCCTTGAAGCCGTTGGCCTTGGAGAAAACCCCTTTCCTGTTGCTGAGCCTCGTATCGAGTGTAGTGACCTTCGTCGTGCAGCGTAGCGGCGGGGCGGTCGCCTCGTGGGAAACCCTCGCGCTGCCGACGCGCCTGGCCAACGCCCTGACTGCCTATATACGCTATTTGAGCAACACCCTCTGGCCCTCCGACCTGGCGGCGATTTACCCCTACGTTCGGCATTTGCAACTCGCCTGGGTTTTGGGTGCGGCACTGCTGCTCATGATGTTGTCATTCGCTTTCTGTCTGGCCGCTAAACAGCATCCTTCGCTCGCCGTAGGATGGTTCTGGTTCCTGGGAACATTGGTGCCGGCGATCGGCCTGGTCCAGGTGGGGCCGCAATCCATTGCCGACCGTTACATGTACATTCCCGGTATCGGCCTGTTCATACTGGTTGTCTGGGGTGTGGAGGCCCTCTTGCGTTTCCAGCCGCATCAGTCGGCGCTCGCGGCGGGGCTGGGGAGCGTAGCTGTCGCCGGTTGCCTGGTGGGCACCGCGATGCAATTGCCGTATTGGCAAAACAGTGAGAAACTCTTTCGCCGGGCGATTCGAGTGACCCGGGACAATTACATCGCCTACGACGGGTTGGGCAGCGCTCTGGATGTCTTGGGGCGGGACCAGGAAGCGAAGGCTCTTTTCGCCGCCGCCGTGCAGCTCCAACCCGCCTACCTTGAAGCACAATATGATTTAGGCACAGTCTTGTTGAAAGAGGGCGACTTGCCGGGAGCCGAGCTCCATTTCGCGGCGGCCCTGGCATCGAATCCGGCCTTTGTCCCCGCCCACATTAACCTGGGCAAGGCGCTGCTAAGCGAAGGGCGCTTGGATGAAGCCGCATTGCACTTGGCCCGAGCCGTAACGCTCGCGCCGGAGGACCCTGAAACCCACTATAACTTCGGGACGGTTCTCCTGGTCAAAGGCAACCTGGCCGAAGCCGCCGCCAGCTTCGCCAAGGCCTTGAGGCTCAAACCGGATTACGAACAGGCCCACTCGAATCTGGCTGTCGCCTTGATGCGACAAGGCAACTGGCGCGAAGGGGCCGCTCATTTCGCAGAGGCGATGCGGTTGAATCCCCTTAGCCCGGAGGCGCACTTCAACGCGGGATTAGCCTTGCTCCAGCTTGAGCGGCCGGCGGAAGCCGCGAAGCGCTTTTCAGAGGCCTTGCAGATCGAACCCGACGCGCCCAATGTTCATTATCATCTGGCCCTCGCTCTGTCGCGCGAGAACAACCCGCAGCAGGCGCTGCTTCATGCCCAAAAAGCCCGGACGCTGGCCTTAGCCCGGGGGCAGGACGAAACCGCCGCCAAAGCCGCCGAATTGCTCAAGCAGTTCGGAGCGCTTTGACTTCGCCTGCCAGCAATGCAAAGAAGCGGCGCCTGATGACTTCGCCTGGCTGGCGGGTCAAGCCGCATTTGCCGCAAACTCGCTATCGCTCGGCGTGAGCGCCGCCCCCGGCACCACGACCCGCTCGATAGCCCCCGCCCGGAGGATGTTCCTCACGCGGCCGGGCTTCGTTGACGGTCAACGCTCGGCCTTGAAAATCCTTTTGATGAAACATGCCGATCGCTTTGGTAGCGTCTTCGGGCGACCCCATCTCGACAAAAGCAAAGCCGCGCGACCGACCCGTCGCGCGGTCTTGCATGATATTGACCGCAATGACCGCGCCCGCCTGGGCGAAATAATCCTGCAAGTCATTTTCGGTTGTGGTGAAGGCTAGATTTCCGACGAATAGTCTCGCCGACATATTGAGTTCTCGTTTTATTCGCCGCTCCGTCCGGGTGAACGTTCCTATTCTGAGGTCTCAAATCGTCCGCGCTAAAGGCCCAAAGACAATTTCCGACTCACCTAGTCTTTGCTGCTGAATGCCGCCTACTATAGGGCCCCGCCCGGAAGACACAAGCAAAAAATGTTGACTTCAAACAGGGGCAGACGGGAAGTTCCTCTCCGCCAGGGTTTGAGGCATCTTTGAGTCCCATCGAGGCAGCTCCCGGCAGGCAGGAATGCCGCCTCTCTGGCAGAAGGCCTGCCGCCCCAACGCTTAAAACAGCGTTCCACCGGGGCCGCACAAATCGGCGGCGGTTACATACACGTCCCGCTCCCGCGCCTGGCCGCCGAACTTGCCAAGGAAAATGCTGCGCTTGCCGGCCTCGGTCCATTTAAGGGCCAGGAGTGGCTCCTCCACGCGAGAACTGCGGTCAACTGCCACAGTGAAGACCGTCGTAGCGGTGCGCGGGGTGTACCAAAGCGATTCCCCACACCCGGTATCGCAGGGCTCGCGTGAGGTGACTTTCACGGAAATGAGGTTGCCCGCCGTAAAGACATAACCTTCCTCGGTTTTGGCGAACTGGAGTGGCACCACTCGGCTGCGCATCTGAGCAGGTGCCAAACCGGACGCGTTTGATTTGAGCCAGGCCATCAAGGCCTCCCGCTGCTTCGCTGTGGCGTCCTCGGGCAAGTAAATCACCGCTTTGCCGGGCTCCGCCTTATCCGCGGCCAGGTTCTCGGACGAGGACTGCAGCATTGCCACGCGCAGCCCGGCCAGGTCGCTCCCGGCAAAGTTCCCGCCAGCGAAACTCCAGGCCCGCAGCATATAGCGCCCGTCCAGGGGCGCCTCGCTCGAAACGATGCAGCCCCCGGCGTAAAGTTCGCAGGAATGAAGTTCGAGCAGCTCACCCCGCGGTATTTCAGCAGCCGGAACGGCGCCCAGGGAAAAAGAAACAAGGCACGTTAGAACGAAGGCCAGTTTTCGCATAATGACTCTTTTCGGTTAAAGCTCCAGACAGACCCGCCGACCCCGCCGGCGGCGCTGCCTTATTTAACTCATTAGAAGAGATACACCACGCTCTTGCCGGTGCCAAGCGCTTTTTTTCCAGCTCAGTGTGCCGGACGCTTTAACCGTTCCGCTGCCCTCTCCCAAGGCTCTGCCCGGCCGGGTGTATAGGTGACGACCCCGGTGGATTTCCGGACCACCGCCCGAATGTCCGCGAGCGAATCCAGTTCACCGCTGGAGCGGACCTGGACCAGCAGGTTGCCCATGGCGGTGGCTTCGACTGGTCCGGTAATCACGGGGCGCTGGCAGGCGTCCGCCGTGAACTGGTTGAGGATCTCGCTTTTGGAGCCGCCTCCCACAATATGGAGCACCTCGATATGGTTGCCGGTCAACTCTTCCAGCCACCGGAGCACTTCGCGATACTTCAGCGCGAGGCTTTCGTAGGCGCAACGGACCAGTTCACCTTCGGTCCTGGGTATGGGCTGGCCGGTTTCCCGGCAGAAATCCTGAATGGCCTCGGGCATGTCCGGGGGGTTGAGAAATCGCGGGTCGTCAGGATCAAATAGCGAGCGCAGGGCAGGGGCCTTTGCCGCTAATCTCGCCAATTGCCGATAGTCGCAGGCCTTGCCCCGGGAGTCGAAAGAGTGTTTGCACTGCTGCACCAGCCACAGGCCCATGATGTTTTTGAGCAACCGATAGGTGCCATCCAAGCCGCCTTCATTGGTGAGGTTCAATTCCTGCGTCCGTGGGGACAGCGCGGCCTTTTGCACTTCGACGCCCATCAGAGACCAGGTGCCGGAGCTGAGATAGGCCCAATTTGCTTTGCCGGTGTTGGCGGTTGGGACACCAGCCACCGCCGAGGCGGTATCGTGGGAGGGCGGGGCAACGATGTTGATGTTGCCCAAGCCGGTTCTTTCTGAGACGCCGGGCCGGATTCTGCCCAGAGTTGTGCCAGGCGGGACCACCTTGGGGAAAAGGCGGGTGGGCAGGTCCAGTTTTTTGAGCAGTGGCGCGGCCCAGTTGCGCGTGAGCGGGTTGAGGCACTGGGAAGTTGAAGCTATCGTGAACTCAGCCACCCGCGAATCGCACAACGCCCAATGGAAAAAGTCGGGCATGAAAAGCAGGCAATCGGCCTGGGCCAGCAAATCCGGCGAGGCCTGCCTGGCGGCCAGCAATTGGAAGAGGGTGTTGAGCTGCATAAATTGCAGGCCGGTTTGGTCGAAAATCTCCGAACGTGGGACCTTACGGAACACCTTCTCCATCACGCCGTTCGTCCGCGCATCCCGGTAATGATAGGGCTGGCCCAGCATCTCACCCTGGCGGTTGAGCAGGACGAAATCGACGCCCCAGGTGTCCGCGCCCGCGGAGACGATGGCCTTGCCATATTTGGCGGCGGCCCGGGTGAGGCCGCTCTGGATTTCGGCCCAGAGCCGCAGAACATCCCATCGCATCGTGCCAGCCAGGTGGACCGGGCCATTGGGAAAGCGGTGGATTTCATCCAGGCCCAGTGATTTGCCATTCCATAGCCCGGCCATGACGCGGCCGCTCTCCGCGCCGAGGTCGATAGCGAGATAAACTTGCAGGGGCATCAGTGAGTTGATGGCAAATACTTGAGCGTTGAGGGTCGGGAGGCTCAATTGGCACCCTGCAAATGGCTCTTGAGCCAAGTGCCGTAGCCGACGATGATGGTGGACAAGACGAGCGTGGCGATGCCGGAGGCGATGAGGGTGTGGGCCTTTTTGCTCGAGCCCTTCCATTCGTGGAGGATCCAACCCCACATCGTGCTGAAAATGATAATGCTGGCCATGTGGAGCGTCCACGAGGCGAAACTGAACTTGCCCATCTTCACCTCACCCATCGCGTAGAAGAAAAATTGAAAATACCAGGTCGTCCCCGCCAACGCGCTGAAAAAGTAATTCCGCAACATGGGCACGCGGTCATCGCCATTGCCGGCATTGCCGCCGGGGGCGTGTTCGACGACTTCCTCGCTCGGTGCTTCGATGGCGGTCTCGATGATTGTTTCATCCTCGCGCGCCGGTAATGGCTGGCGCTGTGTCGAACTGAAGAACTGGCAGCCGGTCTTGTTCCTGATATAGAGCAGGACGCACCAGACGAAGTTCGTGGTGAACCCGCCGAGCATGATGACGATGTACCTTGGCAGTCCCGACCAGATTTCCGAGGTGCCGGCCTGGATCGAGGCCAGTTTGATGGGCGCACCCCAGGTAATCGCAAACGAGAAACAGGCGCTCATGATCCCGGAGAAGGTCGCCACCAGGATGCCCTTCGTGAAACTGAACTCGGCAATGGCTTTTTTCTTCTCCGCCTCCGCCATTTCTTTTTCCTTGGTCAGGCCCGCCAAGGCGGCGATGCCGATACCGAGGAGGCAGACGGCGACGCCGGCGAGGGTAACCTGGCCGGGAGTTGTCGCGGCGATCTGTCCGATGGTTTCGACCACTGCTCCTTTCGGGAAGAACGCCGGAAACATTGGTGGCACCAAGGTGCCGAAGGCCGCGCAATAACCGAGGGCCACGCCCATGCCAAGAGACATGCCGAGATAACGCATCGTTAGTCCAAAGGTCAGGCCGCCAAAGCCCCACATCGCGCCGAAGAAATAGGTCCACCAGAGCGTGGTCGCCGATTGCTGCCGGAGGACACCCACGACGTCGTTGGTGAGCAAGGTGGCGAGAACCCACGGGCAGATGATCCAGGAGAAGAAACCGCCCACCAGCCAATAGACCTCCCACGCCCACTTTTTGACGGCTTTGTAAGGGACGTAAAAGCTGCCGGAGGCCAGGCCGCCGAGCCAGTGAAAGAAAACGCCGAGGAACGGATTTGCGCCCATACTATAAATCAGTGTTCAGAAAAGCTTCAGTCCCTTAGCGATGGGACTGAATTTGTTTCTCGTAAGTTTTTATCTCGGTCAGCCAGGCATCGCCCACCGGTACATTCTTTTGTTCGCAGAAGTAATCCCAGACCGCGCCGAACGGGAGCCCCTTCGCCTCTTCCATCAGCGCCAGGCGCGAGGTGAAATCGCCCTGGGCCTCGAACTCTTTGAGCTTCCTGATCGGCGCCAGCAGCGCCAGCAGCAGCGCCCGCAGCATATTCCGGGTGCCAATGACCCATGCCGCTACACGATTGATGCTCGCATCAAAGTAGTCCAGACCGATTCGCACCCGGCCAAGATGCCCGCCCCAAACAATCTCCTGGGCGATGGCCT
>Ga0210408_10000962_pt1 | contig 31839 bp, 26 predicted proteins | sample IncBWH4MmetaG_FD_155471 | JGI IMG/M metagenome (GOLD analysis project Ga0210408, IMG submission 155471) | Forest soil microbial communities from Barre Woods Harvard Forest LTER site, Petersham, Massachusetts, United States - Inc-BW-H-4-M | ecosystem: Environmental > Terrestrial > Soil >... | reverse complement strand
TCGAGCGCGCCCTTCTTGTGCTTAATTGTGGCCCATTTTGAATGGCCGGACATAGGAGTACCTCGTATCTAAAGAACTGGAATTGCGCAGGATTCGCCCATGGAGGAGATCACTGGATAGCCTCGGAAACTCATGCAGGCGAAGACGGATTATAGCATGGGGTCCGCAGACACCGAGGGCCAGGGCGGACGACAAGGGTAGCCCGGAAGTAACCGACCGCCACCCGCAACTGGATCGACAAGGAAGTGATTGGGGGTGGCCCGAAAAACGGGAGCGAGGATTTTTGACTTGCGCTCGGCCTAGCGATGCTGACCCCGGTCGTGGCATTCCCAGTGTGGTTTTCTGCGTCGGCGGGCTTCAGGCAGTTCGTCTTGCCGCTCAACCCACGCGTCGTGAGGGCTTGTCCAGTCGTGGAGAATTGCTGGATTCACATTCATGGTTCTCCCTTCCGCCGGGCTCCTTGGGACTCTCGATCTGGTGGTCGCGGTTACGCTGGGAACGACGGTGAGGCTGATTGACCCCCGCGCCGTGTCGACAGCAGTAATGTCGGTTCTCCTCATGAGTCTGATTCCGACCTTCCGCAGTGCCGCTGCTTATCGTGCTGCACGTGATCTGCATTGCGCAGGCGCGGCGCTGGAAGGAGGGAGAAGGCTCGTTAGGCAAGCGGGTGCCGGCAAACCATTTCGGGACACACAACTGGCCCGACTGCAGGCCGGGCCCTTCCCTAACTCCCCGATCTTAGTGATTCACTCTTGTCGGACCCACTCAAGACTTCCCCACCGCTTTCGCCTGGCGCTCCTTGTACGCATAGACCACGGCCAGCAGTGGAGCCGAAATCAGCACTCCCCAGAAAGGAATGACGAGACCCAGCACGATCGGGGTCAGGAGCGAGGCCCAGATAGGCACGCGGGCGGTGCGCTTCATGATGTAGGGCTGCAGGAAGAAACCGTCGACCACCACAATTCCAGCGTAGAGCATCAGGACATACAGCGAGTGTTCGAGGTTTCCCCAATGAATCCATGCGGCCAGAACGGGACCGAGCAGGCTGAGAACGGGGCCGATGTGGGGAACGATCTGCAAGACTGCGGCCAACAGGGCCCAGAACGGGGCCCAGGGGACCTTCAGGAGATAAAGACCGACCCACCAAAGCAGGCCGACGACCAGCGAGTCCTGAACCTGGGCCATTGCCCAATTCCTTAGGGCGCCGCCAGTGATACGGACATGTTCACCTAGGCCCATAGTGGTTGCATGCTCATCTGGAAACGAAACGCAGAGATTTTCGCTGCCTTGTAAACCCCGGGTGCCGGGAATTCGTCCATACTCATAGCAAGGCGAGATCCGACTCCATGGAGACAGCACTGACCCCCGCGCTGGGAGCCGCAACACATAATCTCACAGCTGAGGAATTTGATGCGATCGTGCGACGTCACCAGCGGCGGGTGCACCGGTTTCTGCTGATGATGGTGCGGGATGCCGACGAGGCTGACAACTTGACCCAGGAGTGTTTTCTGCGGGCGTATCAGAACATGTCGAGTTTTCGGGGCGAGTCGAGCCTGGACACGTGGCTGATGCAGATCGCGGCGAACCTGGTCCGGGACCAGGCACGCAACCGAAAGGTTGGCTTCTGGAGGCGGATGCTGGGATTGCAGAACGGCGACGGCGAGGAATGGGCTGAGCAGGTGCCTGCTCCGGAAGCGTCGCCGGAGCAGTCGTTGCTGGCGCGGGAGGAAGTGCGGGCGGTGTGGGGGGTGGCCGAGCAACTGTCGCGGCAGCAGCGGGCGGTCTTTCTGCTGCGCTTCGTGGAGGACATGGAACTGCACGAGATCGCCGCGGTTCTGGGGCTGCAGGTGGGCAGCGTGAAAACACATCTTTTTCGCGCGCTGCAAACCGTACGCGGCAGATTGAGGGACCAACGATGAATACGGGCGAAAACTCACACGAGTTGCTGGTGGAGAAGGCGCTGGTGGGATTCGATCTGGCGGCAGAGCATCACTTGGCGCATTGCGCGCCTTGCCAGGAGGAGCGGGAGCGGGTTGGAGAGGCGTTGCGGGAGTTTGGCAACGCGAGCCGGCAGCATACGGGGCAGCCGGAGATTTTCTGGGAGCAGCAGGCGGCGCGGATCCGGGCGGCCCGAGGCGAGCGGGCGCAAAGGGCGCGGTTAGGGCTGACCCTCGCGCCGGGACTCGCGCTGTTGCTTCTCCTGGCATTTGCTCTGTTAAGCCGGGAGCCAGGAGCGCGTCCGACGCCGGCTGCGGCCACGGCGCAGGTCGATTCCGACTATGAGTTGCTGGTCGAAGTGGAGCGGGTTGTCGAAACAGACACGCCGCTGTCGCTGGAACCCGCGACGTTAACGATCGAGCAAGACGACAGTAGGGCAAGCACCAGTTCTACCCATTCGGGGAAGGAGCCTCGTTCTCATGAAAACTAGCTGGATCAGTATCTTAAGCATCATGGCGTTGTGCGGGGTGATGTCGGCGCAGAATCCGCCCGCAGATCCCGGCGCTCCGCCGCGTCCCCCCAAAGGGGCGCACCGAATAATGGTGCGGCACGAAATGGGAAAGTGGTGGCAGAACCCAGACGTGGTCTCGAAACTGCAACTGACGGACGCTCAGGTCACGCAGCTGAACCAGGTGTTCTACAACCACAAGCTGAAGCTGATCGACTACGGCGCGGAGATGGAGAAGCAGGATCTGAAGCTGCAGACCCTGCTGGACGCCGATCAGCCCGATGAGGCGCAGGTGAGCTCGCAGGTGGACCAGGTTCTGGCGGCGCGCGGGAAGCTGGAGCGGGAATTCACCATGATGAACTTGAACCTGCGCAAGCAATTGTCGCTAGAACAGTGGCGACAACTGAAGGCAGTGCGTGGGGAGGAGACTGGACCAGGGGATCACTTCTTCTTTCAGAAGCGGATCGGTCCCGGCGGTCCGGGAGGGGGTCCCGATATGCCTCCACCGCCGCCTCCAGGCGAAATGCAATAGGCAGTATGAGTTTATGTGCGCGGCCGCTCGGGCCCTCCCCAGGTGCCGGGCGGTTTGCTTTTTGTTCGTGGTAGACTCGCACTATTCCCAGCAGAAAGGCGCTTGCCAATGAAATTTGGCGTCCTCATTTTCCCCGGGTCCAACTGCGATCACGATGCCTACTGGACGATCCAACAGGTGGCGAAGCAGCCGGTGACCTTCTTATGGCACGAAACGCACGATCTGGAGAATTGCGATGCGATCATCGTGCCGGGAGGGTTTGCTTACGGGGATTATCTGCGGACCGGGGCGATCGCGAGGTTTTCGCCGGTGATGGAGTCGGTGAGCAGGTTCGCCGACGGTGGCGGAATCGTGCTCGGAATCTGCAACGGGTTCCAGATTCTTTGCGAAGCGGGGATGCTGCCCGGCGCGCTGATGCGCAATATCGGGTTGAAGTACGTCTGCAAACCCGTGCAGGTGCGGGTGGACAGCACCGACACGCCCTTCACAAGCGCCTGCCACCAGGGTGAGGTGTTGACGATTCCGATCGGGCACATGGAGGGCAACTATTTCTGCGACGAGGCCGCCCTGACCGAGTTGCAGCAAGACAACCGTATCGTGTTTCGCTATTCCACGCCGGACGGCGAGATCAGTGTAGAAGCGAATCCGAACGGGTCGCTCGATAACATTGCGGGCATTTGCAGCCCGGGGCGCAATGTCCTGGGCATGATGCCGCATCCGGAGCGGGCCGCCGAGCCCGAACTGGGATCGACCGACGGGTTCAAGTTGTTCGAGTCGCTGGTTGGAGCGATGGCGGCAAAGTAGCGGGCCGTATCAAACTGACACGGAGTTATTCCTGCCGGCAAGATTCCTCTTGGTAGCATGAAGGCTGTTCTGCTAGGCTCCCGGTGCTTCCCCTTCCGGTTTTGCTAAAAAGGCCCGTTTTGTCCGGAGGGAGGAGTGTGCGCGATGCATCCCGACAATGTACCAACTAGCTTTTCCGATTTTCTGATCAACCACAACTTCGTAAGCCCGCGCGAGCGCGAGCTGCTGGCCAGCATTTTGCGTCACGCGCGAGCGAGCTCGGACGAGAGTCCGAGCTCGACCCTGAACTTGGAGGCAGTTTTGGCGCGCGCGGTGGGTGAGGTGCTGCTCGAGCGCGCGGCGGAAACAGCGGGACGCGACGTACTGGAACAGATCCGGCAGCAGTCGTTCCACGCGATCTCGGCGGAACCACGTTCACCGTCACCTTCCCCCAGTCCACATCCTCCAGCTCCGTCGCCCGCGCCGGGTCCTCACCAAAGGGTCCGCACGGCGGAGATCTCGGCGCGGCCGCCTGCACCCTCACCTTCGCCCAGTCCACATCCCCCAGCTCCGTCCCCTGCGCCGAGCCCTCACCAAAGGGTCCGGACCGCGGCCGCAGTTCAGGAACGGCCGGACTTCTTAGGTGCGGGATGCGTCATCCTGGACGAGTTTCTGGCGCCGGAAGAGCTACAGGAGTTGATGCGCTATGCGCTCGGGCAGGAGAGGGCGTTCCGCATCAGCGAGGTCATTTCTCCCGGGGTCGGGGGCGGGGTCGTCGATCCGGAGAATCGGCGTTCGCGCGTGCTGATGGACCTGGGCAAGCACAGGGATGTGGTGGTTGGCCGCATACACTCGGCGCTGCCCCGGGTTCTCGAAAAGCTGGGAATGAAAGCCTTTCCCGTTTCCTGTGTGGAGACGCAGATCACTGCCAGCAACCACGGTGACTTCTTCCGACACCACAGTGACAACGGGGAGGATGAGATCGCCAACCGACAGCTGACCTTCGTTTATTTTTTCCACCGGGAGCCGAAGGCATTCCACGGGGGAGAATTGCGATTGCACGATTCCCCCCAGGAGAACGCTGTGTGGACTCACACCGGCGACTATCGGGCGGTCGTGCCGGAGCAAAACCAGATGGTTTTCTTCCGGAGCGAACTTTTGCACGAGATCACACCAGTCGTATGCCCGTCGCAGGCATTTGCCGACAGCCGGTTCACGGTGAACGGATGGTTGCACCGATAAGGGACACGGAATGGCTCGCCTGGGTTGAGAAACTGACGAAGGAATGCGTCAGGCAACAGCCTGAGTTGCCGCGGATTCCTCTCGACGGCTTCCATTGTTTTCTCGACGAGCAACCGACCCACCTAGTTCCGGAGCGGCTTCTGCGACAGCTGCAAGGAAGTTCGGGTGGAGACGGACTGGTAGTAAATCCGCGGTGCCATCTGTCGACCGATCAGGAACTGCCGCACCGACTCACCGCGGCGGCGGCGGCGTTCAGGGCTGCGGACTTGAGTCGAGGGACGGTCGCCTGGGTGGAAGATCCAGCCACCGAGTTCTGGGCACCCTTCTGGATCGATGCAGAAGCAGCTGCGCTGGTTCGCGATTTGCGGCGTGACCCAGGAAAAATAGAGGACGTCCCGTTGCAGGTGCGGGCGAATCTCTGTCATGCACAAATTCTTACCGGCAGGAGTTTTGCGGACTCTCGCCGAAAGAACTGGTCCGAGTTCGCCGGGCGTTGTCGAGCAAAGTTCCGGGAGAGCGGCTATGCCCCGGTCAGCAACCTCATCCATCCATTTCATCTGGGGGAACTGCGACGCCATTTCCGGCGTCAGATACGCAAGGGAGCGGTGCCCCTCGGAGATGATCAAAGCCCCTGGCGGTATGTTGCGCACAATGAACCGGCCGCACACTTCCTCCACTTTCAGCTGACAAAGGCGGTCAGCGATATGGTGGGTGAGGCGGTGAAGCCCTCGTACGTCTACATGGCCTCGTACCAGAGCGGCGCGCGGCTCAAAAAGCACACTGACCGTGAGCAATGCGAGTTCAGTATCACGTTGTGTGTGGACTATGCTCCCGAGCCAAGGGCGGCGACTCCCTGGCCGTTGTATCTCGACACCCGCGAGGGCACGGTCACGGTATACCAGGCGCTAGGCGATGGGTTGCTCTATCGGGGACGAGCACTGCCGCACTATCGCAGGACCTTGGCGGAGGGGAACACCTCGACCTCGATCTTCTTCCACTACGTGTCTGCGGATTTCGATGGTCCTTTGGAGTAGGCACGACTAGCGCAAACCGGAGATCACGTAGAGGGTAGACAGGCTCTGGAAATAGCTGTAGACGAAGCGGGATGCGTCGCGACTCATGATGATGGGAGCGATTGAGATCACGCCCGCGTGTTCCCGCGATTGAAGTTCGCGGACGAGCGTTCTCTTTCCGGTGCGGATATCCATGTGGAAGATTCTGGCGGGCACTTCCCCGTAGCGGTATACATACAGGGCCGAGCTGTCCTGGGACCATTGCGCCGGGTTGTCTCCGGGCTCAAGGCCGGCGATCTTTTCGATTTTTCCCGTTTCCACCGAGCACACAACAACCGATGAGTCGATTCCCTGCGCAGTTACATAGCGGCCGTCTGCGGAAATGAGCTGGGATGCGATGCCTTCGGGGGTAACAGGCCGAGGTTTACCGCCTGCGAGGTCGACCAGGTAGCCGCGAACCGGGCGGCCGGCCTGGTTGCCGTTGACGATGATGTGCTCGCCGTCGGGCATAAATCGTGCCGGGCCGTTCTGGACGTGCTCCAGGCCCGGAAGAGGCACATTGCGCGAATCCCCGGGGCCAAGCGGCAGGAGCGTAACTCGAGGCGGGTCGCTGGTAGACACATCGAGTGCCCACTTACCATCAGGGGAGAGGCCACCGGCGCTTCCATCACCCAAGTGAATAGGAGGCGATCCAGTCACCCGGCGGGCTGCAACCGCGTAGTGACCTTCGAAGGGTTCGCTCGATTCCTCGAACAAAACCCACTGGCCGTCTCGAGAAATATCCCTGGCAACACTCCAGTTGTACCAGGAAAGATCCTGTGGTTCGTGGTCGGAAGGCCCGATTGTCTCCAGGCCGACGCGCGGGGTCCCGGTGACAACCAACACGCGCCCGTCGGGGGCGATGTCCTGCAGATCGAGACCGTCGGGCGTGGCCAGAACCTCGCGCTCAACCCCGGCGAGGGTCACCGCCATGAGCCTACGGTTGTAACCGGCCTTGGTGGCTGTAAACCAGACCTCCTGTCCACTTGGGTTCCAGGCCAGACCGCCAGCAGTCTCCCAGTCGGAAGAGAGTCGTCTCGCCTGCGCGGCGCGGTCGACGACGCGAACAAAACCACGATCATCCCAGAGGGCAGGGTGATCAATAAAAGCGAGCAGGTCGCCGGAAGGCGCGAACCGGACGTTCGTGATCCAGCCGGGACTTTCGTAGAGAATCTTGCCGATGGGATACTCCAGGCGGCTGCGGCCCAGGACGTGATGGACTACTGCCAGTTCACCTTTCGGATCCCAGTCGGCCCAGCGAACGTCCTGCAGCAACTCGCGGGGAGAGCCGCCAGCCAACGGCGCGCGGGCCAGCGTACCTCCAGTGAGGTCGAGAAACGCACCGGGCTTTCCGTGGAGCTGGAGCGCCAGTTCATTCGAGCGTGACAGGGCAAGCATGTGGGCATTGCTAGTCTCGAGCACTTGTACTTGAGGCGACGTGGAGATCGTGGAAAACAGCTGAGCAGGTCGCCCGTTCCAAGAACCTTCATAAACCACAGTGCGGCCATCGGATTCGAAGCGGGCAGTGTAGACCGTTCCGCGCTCGTAGGTGAGACGCTGAAACTCCGGATTGCTCACCGCAGGTTGACTCCACCGGTGAAGCAACCAGCCGCACCCGACCATCGTGGCCAGCACGAGTGTCCCCAGCAGAGCCTTCTGGAGCGAAGACGGGACACCAATCGACTGGACGCTTCTGCTGGCCGAGCCCGTACTGGACAGGGTCTCCAGGGAAAAAATCAGATCGCGCACCGTTTGGAAACGCTTTTCGGGCTCCTTTTCCAGGCAGTGATTCACGATCTGCTCAAATGCCTTGGGGACGTTGGCGCGCTCACGGGTGACCTCTGGGGGAGTTTCACGCAGAACTGCGGTGATGGTGTCGACGTCGGTTTCTCCGCGAAAGGCTCTGCGGCCGGTGAGCATTTCGTACAGGATCGCGCCCAGGCTGAACAGGTCGCTGCGTGCGTCCACCGGCTTGCCGCGAAGCTGTTCGGGCGACATATAGGCCACAGTTCCAAGCAAGGCGCCAGCCTTGGTTTGAGTGGTCATAGCTTCCATCGACGAGGAGCCTTCCGGATGGATTAGCTTGGCGATGCCGAAATCGAGGATCTTGACGCGGTGGTCGCGGGTGATGAACAGGTTTTCCGGCTTAAGGTCGCGATGCACGATGTGCTTGTCGTGGGCGGCCATCAGACCGTGGGCGATTTGCAGACCGTAGTCGGCGACTTCCGGCACGGACAGGGGGGAACCGGCGAGCCGTTCGCGCAGCGTGTTGCCCTCCAGCAACTCGGACACGATGAAAGGCATGCCATCGTGGACTCCGATGTCGTAGATAGCCACGATATTGGGGTGATTCAGGGCGGCAGCGGCGCGCGCCTCCTGCTCGAAGCGGCGCAGGCGATCAGCATCATTGGTCGAGGAGGGGCGAACCAATTTTAGAGCCACATCACGGCCGAGCCGCTCGTCCCGGGCACGGTAGACTTCACCCATGCCACCAGCGCCGATCTGCTCAAGGACTCTGTAGTGACCCAGCAGTTGGCCTGTCATGCGAGGGGGCGCGCTTGAGCATGGCATGTTAGGGCTGGGGGTGACTACAAGTCAATATCAAGACCAGTGGTTGACGAGAGTTGGCGAGGACAGCGCGAACGAGTATTCTTTGCCGTGCTCTCTGTGAAGAAACTCTATTCCCTTGAACGTGCCGGAACGACTTTCGGACGAGAGATTGTGGCTGGGATCACGACCTTTGTGACCATGTCGTACATCATCGTGGTCAATCCTGCGATTTTGAAGGCTGCCGGGATTCCAGCCGGGCCTTCCATGATTGCGACCATCGTTACGGCGATCTTCGGAACGCTGCTGATGGGGGTGTACGCGAATCGGCCATTCGCCATCGCTCCCTACATGGGAGAGAACGCGTTCATCGCCTACACCGTGGTGCAGGTGCTTGGGTATCGCTGGCAGACGGCGCTGGCAGCGGTTTTTTTGGGTGGCGCCATCTTTCTGATCCTGACTATATTCCGGTTACGGCAGTGGCTGGTGGAGGCGATCCCGTCGGGCTTGCGGTACAGCTTCGCGGTCGGGATCGGGCTGTTCCTGACGTTTATCGGACTGAACGAAACCGGCATGGTCATGCTGGGAACCACGGGAGCGCCGGTGCGGACCGGACATTTGACCGCAGCTCCGGTGATGGTGGCGGTGTTCGGGTTTCTGCTGATGGCGATGCTGATGATCCGACGCTTCCCGGCGGCGATCCTGGTGGGAATTTTGGCGACGACGTTTCTTGCGTTTATCGTGGGCGTGTCGCCCGCGCCGGCGCACTGGGTGAGCCGTCCGCCCAGCCTCGCGCCTATCTTCTGGCAGATGGATTTTCGTGGGGCGCTGAGTTGGGGCTTCTTTCCCGTCATCCTGACGATCTTCGTGATGGCGTTTGTGGACACCATGGGGACGTTGATTGGAGTCTCGGCCCGGGCGGGGTTTCTCGACGAACGCGGGAACCTGCCGCAGATCGAGCGACCGATGCTGGTCGATGCGCTGGCAACGATGTTTGCGGCGGCGATCGGGACGACGACCTCGGGGGCTTACATTGAGTCAGCCACGGGGGTTGAGGCCGGGGGTAGGACGGGGCTCACTTCGGTGGTGACGGCGCTTTGTTTTGGGGGCACCCTGTTTTTCTCGCCTTTCGTGGCGTCGATTCCGGCGCAGGCTTATGGGCCAGCACTGATCGTAGTTGGACTTCTGATGCTGGCGCCTATCACAAAAATTCAGTTTGATGATTTTACGGAACTGATTCCAGCTTTTGCGGTCGTCGCTTTGATGAGCTTCACTTACAACATTGGCGTGGGCATCACGGTGGGGTTCCTGCTGTACCCGTTCTGCAAAGTGGTTTCAGGACGGGCGCGGGAAGTGAAAGCCGGACTGTGGGTGCTGGCGGGGCTGTCGCTGCTGTTTTTCGCGTTTTATCCGTACACGTGAAAAGGCGGTCGTCGCTCGTTCGTCATGGCGTTGTCGATCGTCGGCTTTCGCTGGTCGGTAGCTGATAGCCGATAGCGGACAGCAAATGCCTTTATCCGGCTGAGAACCCCGGGGAGTGGTCGATTTCTACGAAAAGCACGGCCGCCGGGGGCCAACGTAATTTTATGGTGCGTTTTGGGATCGTGGGGTTTGGGCTCCATGCGGTACGGCGGTTGATGCCGGGCTTCGGCCTCGCGCAGAAGTGCCGAGTGATCGCGCTCTCGCGGCGCGATATGACGAAAGCGCGCGAGTCCGCGGCGCAGTACAAGATTCCGCTCGCGTTCGATTCGGCGGCTGAGCTGTGCGGGGCTTCGGAGGTAGACGCGATCCTGGTCGCTACTCCGAATGCGTTGCATGTGCATGATGTCTTGACCGCCATTGAGCACGGGAAGCCTGTGCTCTGCGAAAAACCCATGGGCATGAACTCAGGGGAATGCCGCCAGATGGTGGAGGCGGCGCGGCGGGCGAACGTACCCCTCGGCGTCGCGCAGGTGTTTCGCTTTGAAGACAGCACGGCTCGGCTTCGGGAGCGTATTGCAGCAGGACAGATTGGCAGGCCGATTTTTGCGCGGGCGGAATTTTCCTACTCCGCCAAGACCCACCCGCGCACCTGGCTGACGGATGCGGCTCTGGCGGGGAGTGGTCCGATCGGCGATGTCGGGGTACATTGCGTGGACGCTCTGCGGTACATCCTGCAGGACGAGATTGTGCGCGTCGGCGCGCGCGGGATGTGGGACAAGCAATCGGGCGGAGTGGAGGCAGCAGCGGTCCTGGCGCTCGAGTTTTCCAAGGGCACGCTGGGAAGCGTGACGGTCTCGATGCGGGCGGATTACCGGACGCCGCTGGAGTTTGTCGGGGAAGACGGATCCCTGCGGGCCGAGGACGGGCTCAACGTCGAGCGGCCGATCCAATTGGAGCTGCGACGGCCGGTGACTCCGACGGAGGCGGAGACTGTGTCGAACCGGCTCGCATACGCCCGCCAAGTCGACGCCTTCGCGACGGCTGTCGAGGGCGAGGCATCGTTCCCCGTTCCCGGAGAACAGGGCTGGCAGAACCAGGAAGTCCTGGACGCCGCACTTCGAAGCTTGAAGAGCGAAATGATCGAAGAAGTGGCCCCGGTCGTGTAGTGTTCGTCGGCCGGGTGACCCCGAGGAGGCCGGGAATGAGCCGCAAAAGTGTACTCGTGACAGGCGCCAATTCAGGTATCGGCAAGGTGATTGTCTCCCGGCTCGCGCGGGCAGGCTACGACGTGGCGGTCAACTTCAAGATCGGCCCGGATACTGCGGAGGCGATTGCGCGGGACTTGCAGAAACGATACGGCTGCGGGGCCATCGCGGTGTACGCGGATGTCGGCAACAGCGGTGACGTTGATGAAATGTTCCGCAGGGTGGCAGAACAGTTCGGCCGCCTGGATGCGCTGGTCAATAACGCCGGCGTACAGGTTTGGAAGCCGCTGCTCGAAGTTGAAGAACCGGAGTGGGATTTTGTCCTGCGGACGAACCTGAAAGGATGCTTTCTATGCACGCAGCGCGCGGCGCGCCACATGAAGGAACACGGCGGTGGCGCTATCGTCAATATTGGGTCGGGCTGCAACAAGGTCCCGTTCCCGAACCTCTCGCCCTATAGCGCGAGCAAGGGGGGGATTGAGATGTTCACGCGGTGCGCAGCGGTTGAGCTTGGTCCATTCGGAATTCGCGTGAATTGTATCGGCCCGGGCGCGATTGACACCGAGAGGACGCGAGCGGATCAGGCCGATTTTGCCGACGTCTTCGGAGCAATGACTCCGCTACGGCGCATTGGAACTCCGGAAGACGTCGCGTCAGCGGTCGAGTTCCTGTTGAGCGACAAGGCCTCGTTCATCAGCGGACAAACCTTATGGGTAGATGGGGGATTGTTCACGCAGCCCGCCTGGCCCCAGGGGCAAACACCATGAGGATTGGGTGAACGATTTCGAGGATGTTGTTCCGGATAAAGCCGGCAGGATGCCGGCGCAACCTTTCTAGGATTCTCCCGATAACCGGTTCAATCGTTCTATTAGCGCTGTGTATCAGAGCCCAGAAGTGCGGGATCGGGAGCATTTGCCGGAGGCTCGCCGCGAGCTTGAATGATGGCCCAGTGCCATTCCCGATCGGGGTCCAGTTTGGCATTCAGGGCCGCTTTGAAAATGGTGGTGGCGGCAGGAGGAGCGTTGCCTTTCAGGCGATAGAGTGTGGTGACGTCTGGGTGCTTCTCGGCGAGCAGCGTGGTTTCTGAGACTGGCACCAGCTTGCCGATTCCGTAGCGGTGGGCGGTTTCGTTTGTGCGCTGAACGATCGTCAAGCCGATCGTTAGCTCTTCGACTTTCCAGGCCGTCCCATTAAAAACGGAAATCTCCAGGCCGTCGTCGCTGATTCTGGCGGGGCCCGCCAGTTTGTGAAGCTCTTCCTCGGGCAGATCCACAGCGACATGCGGCCGGGCAAGTAAAGAGGATGTCTTTCCGTTGAACGAGAGGCTGCAGGTCACATCCGGGGTCGAAACCTGAAACGTCTTCGCGGCGCCATCGAAGGAATACACCATGCTAGTGCCAGGAAGATGGCGGGCTTCGACTTCATCCATGACTTGAGAGAAGTTGTCGTCGTCGATGACCGGCTTCGCTGGGGTGGGCTGGTCTTTCTTGTTCTTGTTGCGCATGGAGCGCGCCAGCTCGCCCAGGGAAACCGCATTGTCCTCAGATTGAGCCCACGCGCAGGAGCAAAGCAGCCCTGCGCAGAACATCAATGTGACTCCGCGTCGAAGTCTTTGTCCCATGGGCCCCGAGTGGTTCATGCCAGTGCGCTGGTTTCACGACCTTAGGACCGAGGCGCTGAAAAAGCCCGTCCGAAGCCCAAAGATGTGAATCAGCCAACCCTAGAATTGTAGCGGCGTTTGGCGGTAGAAGATGTGCCGAGAAACGAACGTAGGTGCTAGAACCTTGGACGGAAAAGGATAGTGCGAGGAAAGAAAAGAGGGCGCGCACATCGACAAGTGGCGTGCAACGGGGCTACGCACCCTCAAGACCGCAGCGTTCCAGTTACAACAAGCCCGACGCGCGATAACGTGTAACGGGATCTACCACCGGCTGACGTTTAAAAATCCAGCGGGCCACCGCAAATCCCAACGCCGCGTAACACACATGCATGATCCGCATAACGATCCCCCCAAGCAACAAGATGCGTTGTCGCACCTTAGGGGAGGAGCCCTTTACGAGGTCCAAGTTAGCAACGGGACACCAATGGGTCAATGCACCAAAAGTGCTATGGAGTAGCACTGAAGTAATACGTGGTCACCCGAATGGGTAGGTGTGTCGGGGGCTTAGCGCCGACCTTCAAGCACCTGCTCCCTTGGTCTTTCGGCCGATGCGGCGCCTTCCAGAGAGTGTGCTTTATGCCCGTGGAAGAAGAGCATGTGGACAAAAAACATCAGGACCAGAACCGCTCCGAAGGTACAGACGATGGTCGCGCCCGTCGGCGTATCCATGCTCACGGAGAAATAGACGCCCAGGGCGGAGACCAGAGTTCCCATGGTCCAGCCAATGGCGAGACGGGGGCCCACACGGTCGGCGAACAGCATGGCGCCCACCGAGGGCACGATGAGGTAGCAAAAGACCAGCAGCACGCCAGCGATCGCCACCGAGGACGTCACCACGAAACCGAAGGAGGCGTAGAACAGGAAGTCCCAGAGTCGTACGTTGAGACCCTTGCGCTCGGCTTCGGTCGGATTAGTGGAAATCAGCAGAAAATTGTGGCGGAAGACGTAATGAAACAGTCCGACGGCGCCATAGAGAACCGCGGTCTTGGCGACTTCGGCCCTGGACACCGCGAGGATGTTACCGACCAGCATGTCTTTGAGGTGCTCGGTCTCGCCCGTGGCCTTGCTCATGGCCAGAATGGCCGCCGCCGAGGCGACGGCGTAGGCGATTCCAATGAACGCTTCCTGAGGAATGTGGCCGCGTCGGGAGCGTGCCATCGCGAAGATGGCAGCCCCCAAAAATGTGAAACCAAGACTCAGGAAGTAGGCACCGCGGCCGTGCGGGTCCATGCCCACCAGGATGGCAACCGTTGCACCCAGGGCGGCGATCTGCGCCAGGGCAAGGTCCACAAAAATGACCCCGCGTTCTACCACGTGCACGCCCAAGTAGGCGTGAATTCCGGTCAGGATTAGACTGGCCACGAAGGGCCAAAATAAGAACGGAAGAATCTCCATCGGTTTCCTCTAGCCTACTGGGTCGCCTGGAAGGCTTTGCTCAGCAAGTCAATGTTGTAATCGAAGAGCTGGAAATAGTCGGTCACTTGCTTTTCTCCCCCCACCGAAGGCAGGTATTGGACCACCTGAGAGCCGGTTTCCCGGCCAATCGATTGGGGCGTCTTGAGGTCGAAATACGGCTCGACCAGAATGACCTTACAATTCTCCCGCTTCATGAGGCCAATCAGTTCGATGGTGTGGCTCGGCGTGGGCGGAATTCCGGGCCGCGGCTCAACATAGCCGATCACGTTCAGACCAAAGTGTTTGGCGAAATTCGGGAACGAGTTGTGGTAGGTGACGACTTTGCGTCCGCGGAATGGCTTCATTTCTGCCTCCCACTTCTGCTCAGCGGTGGAAAGACGCTTGTCGAAATCCTGGAAGCGTTGCTGGTAGTAGGCGGTGTTGGGCGGGTCGAGATCGCCGAGTTTGCCCGCAATGCCACGCGCGATGCGCCGGCCGTTGTCAGGATCGAGCCAGTAATGCGGGTTGCCGAGCGGGTGCACGTCGCCCATGGCGCGGGTCACGGTTCCGGTGGGGATGTCGAGGATTTCGGCGAATTGCGAGGCGTCCAGGTAGCCGATGGCGCCGACCTGGATTTTGGGATTTCCGCTCTGATTGATGAGTGGCGGCAGCCAGCCGATTTCCAGCTGCAGGCCGACTACGATCAACAGGTCCGCGTTGCGGAGCTTCAGCAGAAAGCTGGGCTTAGCCTCCACGAAGTGCGGGTCCTGGTAGCCCTTGGCGATCGACTCGACCTGAATCCTGTCGCCGCCTACCTCCTGAGTGAGTGCAGCCATATCAGTGGTCGCGGTGACCACGTTCAGCTTCTTTGCCTCCGCCACGTTCGGCAGAAAAAATGCACCAAGCGCTGCCAGGGCGAGCACAACCGCAAACTGAGTCCGGTTCAACATTCTGTCCTTCCCTTCTCTAGAACGGATGCGCACCATGCGCTCCGAGCGAGAAGATCAGCTGCACAAATAGTTCATTGGCATCGATGTTATTCGCATAGTGCGTGAAGCGGTACTGCCCGCGCAGCTGGCTGAACTCGCTGGGCCAGTAGGTGAGCACGACCGATCCACCTTTGTCGGTGAGAGCGGCGTTATGGCTGCGATCGGAATGATCGTAGCGCCCGCCCAGGAACCAGCGCCGACCCAGCTGGTAGTCGGCAGAGGCATAGTACCCGAAAGCCTTCTGGGTCGTGGGGAGTTGCTGACGGTCGCTCCAGATAAATTCGCTACGCCCCACGAAAGAATGGTAGATGGAACGGCGCAGGGGCTTCCAGCGCAGGGTGGCATCGACGCCGTAGAGGTGAGTGAGGAAGTCGGTCCCCTGATCGTTATGACCACGAGCGTAGGAGACGCCCACGTCCAGGTTCGTCGATTCGGTGATATCCCTGTACCCGCGCAGGTGGGCCACGGTGCTTACGTCGCTCCGTTGCGAAGATTGGAAGACATCGCCGGAGTCGCCGCGGAACAACTGACCGGTAGCTTCCAGGAAAATACCCTTGGGAGCGGGCAGGATGCGCTGAATCGAGAATCCGGCGTCGTCGATGCCATCCTCGCCAGCGACCAAGTTGTTCGTGACCAACGGGCGTTCGACCCACGGTAGAACGTGGTTATGCATCATGTTGACCTTGCCGAAGGCGGAACGCATCTTCCCCACCTTGGCCACTAAACCAGCGGGCAAGGCGGTGAATGTGATGTAGCCCTCTTCGAGGTTGACGCCTTCCTCGCCGAAGGAGATGAAAAAGTCACCCCGCGCGTAGGGGTCGATGATCGACTGCAGCCCTATCTCAGATTCGTGCATCTGGAACGCGGGGATGGGCGGGGTCGGCGCGCCCGCGCCCAGTTGCGGATTGCCCAAGGCGCCGATGAAGTCTCCGATCACGCTGATATCGGGGTTCAGCGCCTTGGCGGCTGATCCGCCTGCGCCTCCCAGACTTGGCTCCTGCGCTGTGCTCGCCAGCGCAACAGCCTGGGTCTCGGCAGGCACGGCGGCTGCCTGGGCCGGGGTCTCGGCAGGCGTCGCTGCTGCGGACGGGGACGGCTGGGCCTGCGCGGCTTTCAGCATGCGAATCTGGCCCTCGAGCGCGATGACGCGATCTTCGAGCTCCCGCATGCGCTGCTCCATGGCCGAGTTTTCCGGAGCAGTTCCCTGCTGAGCGGCCGCCGGTTGCGCGAACACCGGAAACGCGATCAGCCCCACCACGAGTGTAAATACAAGTCTGTTTCTCATTCGGCTACTCCCTCGATCCTGTTGCCCACGATGGAAGCGGGGCACACGGCTTTAACGCACACGCGCGAGAAGTCGAAGCGCCCCACTCCAACCGCGCCCGAACTCGTTTGGATCCAAGTAGTTTGACGATACAAGAAGGGGTTGCGTCCCACGATTATGTCGTCGCGGACACGACCGATTTCCGCCATCTGCTGCTCTCTTGGATGCAGAAATTGCGACATCTAAGTGTCTAATTTTCAACAGGGAGTGGCCTGATTCTAGCATTGGTCGCGATCATGGGAGTTGTCGACGAGGGGGCGGCGGTGCGAACTGCGGTGGTGAAAAGAGCCGTACCGCATCCCGGCCGACGATCATCGGACGCCTTCGGAATTTACGGTACGGCTCGTGGCTGCACTTTAGGGGTCGTTCCGGCCCGAACTGACCGCGCTGCCAGCAGCCGGGATAGCGACCGGGGGGATGCCACGCTCGATGGCCAGTCGCTGGAACGCGGCCACGTCGGTTTTCTGAAGATCCTCCCAGCTGGCGATCGCTTTGTTGGTTTGCTCTCTCAGCTCGGCAAAGCGCTTCACGGCAGCATCGGTGGGAGCGCAATCACAGCCCGCGGAGACAATCATCGCCAGAAACGCGAGTTGTCCATCGATTTCGGGATGGTAGGCGAGCGAGTCTTCGTTGGCGCTGATACGCAGGTTGATCAGCGGTTCACGCACTGAAACCAGCTTCCCTACCAGGGTATCGGCCGAGGCAGCCACAGTTCGCGCGCTCTCATCGGGGGGCAGTCGACGCTTCATGCTGTCGGTTTGCGCGCGCACGTCTTCGATTTGATTGACCGCGGTGTAGACCCGGTTGAGCTGTTCGCGGACCTGCAGCAGCAGGTTGAACTGCTTCTCCAGGTCGGCCTGCGAGACCAGCACGCGCGGATCGAGCTTCACTTCGAGCGGTGCAGTCTGGCTCTTGCCATCCACCGTCAAGCGAACCTGATAGTTGCCCGGAAGCGCCAGCGGCCCGCGAGCGCCGCCGTTGTACTCCCACAGGTAGTAGCCCGGCACGCGGTTCGCGCTCTCGTAGCGAAGGTTCCAGACGAAGCGATTTAGTCCGGCTTCCACCTTGATTTCTTTTTCTGGTTTCTTGTCGTCAGGATCGAGGGGTTCGTCAGGCACTTCGTCCTTCAGACTGGAATACTTGCGAATCACCTCGCCCTGACCGTCAAGGATTTCGATCGTGGTCTCGCCTTTTGGTGGTGCTTTCACAAAGAAATCGATCACCGCACCGGCGGGAGGGTTCTGCCCAACGAGGATTGGTTTGGGAGGAGCCTCGTCCGGATTCTGCATGCGGTAGGCGGTTGCCGGAGCGTAGAGATGGACGTCCTGCTTGGCGATGTCGTCGGCGAACTGGCGCAAGGGTGCCAGATCGTCAAGGATCCAAAAGGCCCGGCCGTGGGTTGCGACCACCAAATCGTCGCTCTTCACGATCAGGTCGTGGATCGGCGCTCTCGGCAGGTTCAGCTGTAGGGAACGCCAGTCGGCACCATCGTTGAAGGAGACGAACACTCCCATCTCGGTTCCGGTGTAGAGCAGTCCGCGTTTCTTGGGGTCTTCGCGCACAACCCGGACAAAGGTTGTGTCCGGAATTCCCTTCACAATGGTGGTCCAAGTCTTGCCGTAGTCACCCGTCTTGTAGATGTGGGGGTGCAGGTCATCATTCTGGTGGCGATCGACGGCCATGTAGGCGGTTCCCGCGTCGAAGGGCGACGGGTCGATCTGGCTGATGCGGCTCCACTCGGGAAAATCTTTGGGAGTCACGTTGGTCCAACTCTTGCCCCCGTCGCGGGTGATGTGAACGAGGCCATCGTCAGTACCGACCCAAATCAAGCCCTTGCTCACCGCAGATTCGGCCACCGCGAAGATGGTGTCGTAGTACTCGGTCCCGCTGTCGTCGGTGGTGATCGAACCGCCCGAGGGTTGCTGCTTGGTTTTGTCGTTGCGCGTGAGATCGCCGCTGATCGCTTCCCAGTGCACGCCGCCATCGGTGGTTTTGAAGAGGCGCTCGCTGGCGTGGTAGAGGGTTTCGGGGTCGTGTGGCGAGATGACGACGGGAGAGGTCCACTGGAAACGATGTTCGAGCGGAGCGGCGCCGCCGGCGTCCGCCAGTTGGGTCTGATTCGTGATGTTACGAATCTGCCCGTTGCGCTTGTCGAATCGCGTGATCAGCCCTTCGTAGTCGGCGGCGTAGACGATATTGGGATCGGGAGGATATGGAGCGATGTATCCGGCTTCGCCGCCGCCGACGTCGTACCAGTCGGCGCGGTCGATGGCACCACCATCGCTGCGGCTGGCAATCGCTACCGTTCCACTGTCCTGCTGCGAGCCGTACACGTAGTAAGGCGTCCTGGTATCGGCGATCACGTGATAAAACTGGGCGGTCGGTTGATTGTCCTGCCGGGTCCAGGTCTTGCCACCATCGAGCGTTACTGAGACCCCTCCGTCGTTGGTCGCAATCATCCGCTTCGTGTCCTTGGGATCGATCCACAAGCCGTGGTTGTCGCCGTGGGGGATCTTGACCTTGTTAAAGCTGCGGCCGCCATCGGTCGAACGATACGCGTCGACGTTCATGATGTAGACGGTTTCCGAGTCCTGCGGGTCGGCGATGACATGCATGTAGTACCACGGACGCTGAATGAGGCTGTGGCTGCCGTTGACCAACTGCCAGGTATCGCCGCCGTCGTCCGAGCGATAGAGCCCACCGTCGTTGGCCTGGATCAGCGCGTAGACGCGGTCGGAATTCGCGGCCACAGAGACGCCGATGCGACCGTAGGGGCCTTTGGGCAACCCCTTTTCGTCAAGCCGCTTCCAGGTCGCGCCTCCATCGTTGGAGCGATACAAACCACTCCCTGGTCCTCCGCTGGAAAGGCTCCAAGGCGTGCGGCGAACTTCCCACAGCGCAGCGAACAGGATGTTGGAATTGCGCGGGTCAAAGGTGACGTCGATGCCACCGGTGTTCTCGTCTTTGTAGAGAACCTTCTCCCAGGTTTTGCCGCCATCGAGAGTGCGAAAGATTCCGCGCTCGGAGTTGGGGCCGAAGGGATGACCGAGAGCGGCGACGAACGCGACATCCGGATTTTTAGGGTTCACGATCACTTTGCCGATCGCGCGGGAATCGCGGAGTCCTAGATCTTTCCAGGTCTTGCCGCCGTCGAGCGTCCGGTAAACGCCGTCGCCATGGGAAATGTTGCCGCGCAGGCAAGCTTCGCCGGTGCCAACGTAGACGATGTTAGGGTCGGAGGGCGCAACCGCCAGGCTGCCGATCGCCGAGGTTCCCTCGTGATCGAAAACCGATGTCCAGGTGAGTGCCCCGTCGGTGGATTTCCAGACACCCCCGCCCGTTCCCCCGAAATAGTACGTCGCGGGATCCCCGGGAATGCCGGAGGCCGTCAGAGAACGGCCGCCCCGGAATGGACCCACGATCCGGTATTTCATTCCCTTGAATAGGGGATCTTCGGCTTTCGATGATTCTTGCGCTTCCCTCGCAGGGGTGGCTTGCACCTCAGGAGCGGGGTTTTGCTTTTCGGCCTTGGTCTTCTGCGCGGACGTGACGGCGGGGCACAGCAAACTGACGATAAAAAACAAGCAGGCAGCAGCACCTGCAGACCAGATTTTGGTCAGCATCTCGTTGGTTCTCTCCATGGGAAACTTTATGTATTTATCGTAATGCCTGCGGACTTAGACGCAAAGGCCCAGGTTCGGTTTGACGAAGAAAATATTGCGAAAGCGATCCTGACTGCGGGATACATTCACGCGATCGGGATGTGTGTTTCAGTCTCTCGCGGCTGGTGGCCAGTTTCTGTACTTGACCGGTCACTTTTTGTCTTCGAGGAGTTTCCTGGCTGCTGCCAGTTCCTTGGTTTTGGCTTCGTCCACTTTTGGGTAGGCGAGGTTCAGGTCTTGGAGCGTGTCGACAATCGCCGAGGCCACGGCGATTCGAGTGAACCATTTGTTGTCCGCGGGAATCACATGCCAGGGCGCCTCGGGGGTAGCGGTGTGTCGAATCATGTCCTCGTAGGCAGCCATGTAGTCGTCCCAGCAGGCGCGTTCGCGGATGTCGGCGGCAGAAAACTTCCAGTTTTTCTCGGGTTGCTCCAGGCGTTCGATGAACCGCCGTTTCTGCTCCTTCCGCGAGACGTTGAGAAAAAACTTGAGAATCAGGACGCCGTTCCTCGTCATGTAGCGTTCTAAGGCGCGGATGTCCTCGAAACGCTCCTTCCAGATGTCTTTCGTGATCAGCGAGGGAGGAATTCTCTGCGCTTTCAGCAGGTCCGGATGCACGCGCACGACGAGGACTTCCTCGTAGTAGGACCGGTTGAAGATACCAATACGGCCGCGCTCGGGAACGCACTTCATGGTGCGCCAGAGATAGTCGTGATCGAGTTCCTCGGAGGATGGGGCCTTGAAGGAGTAGACCTGACAGCCTTGCGGATTCACTCCCGACATCACGTGCTTGATGGCGCCGTCTTTTCCAGCGGCGTCCATGGCCTGAAAGATCAGCAGAAGCGCCCAGTGGTCTTCGGCGTAGAGCTTGTCCTGCAGCTCAGCTAGTTTTGCCACACCCTCTTCCAGCAACTGCTTCCCTTCTTCTTTCGAATCCACTCCCGCGGTGTGCGCCGGATCGTAGTCCTTGAGGCGAAAGTGTTTGCCGTTTTCCACTCGATATGGCTTGATCAGTTTCCCCGAAGTCACCTTCATGTCGGCCTCTCCCCTTGATCTTATATGAAGGGAGGCTTTCGACAGATGCATCGGGGCAGGAAGGAAAGGGGCGCGACAATCAACAGGCAAGGCGGAGAACCCGGCCCGCGAATCTGAACCTATTAGTGTGGCTTGAAGTGATACACGACGTCTTGCTTGGACGGGATGGGCACGCCATCGCGGGTGGCCGGGTGAAAATGCCAGTTCTCTAGGGCGGCGAGAACTTTGCCGTCGATTGCGGGACCCAAACTCTGCACCACGGTTTTGCTCACGATATTCCCGGCCTCGTCGATGGTGATTTCGATGACAACGTTGCCCTCGGCCCCTCCGAGCAGATCGCCAGCGTTGACCAGTGGCTCAGAGGTGATGGAAGGCAGCGCGGGACGGATCTCGTGACCGGCATCGGCCCCTTCCGAGAGTGACCCATATGGAGAACCAGCCGAGGCCGCAGGATTGGCAGCGCTGTCGGGAGCCTCATGTTGGTCGGCTACTTCGACACCCTGGCGTTCAGGTGTGAGGTCGGACTTGGATTTTTGAGCCCTCTGCCAGGCCAGATGCGCCTCTGATGCCGACCGTGGACGTGAGGCGCTTCCTGAAGCCTTGGACTCCGCCGCATCGAACCCGGTGGCCCAGTACAGATGAGTCACCGAGGTCCCATTGGCGCCGCCCAGCACGGACGAAGGCGCCACAAAGATTGGCGACCGTCCGCGGAATAGGGCGACCAGCAGGACCGCGTGAATCGCCAGGGAAGCAGGCAACGACCGGCGAGGCCGCGAAGGCTTGCCGTCGGGTTCCCCGAAGATCATCCCACCCTGGTCGGGCATCGACAGTTTAGACGCACCACTGCTCAAAGCGTTATGGCCGCGGAAGAATAATCCAAGCATACCCCAACTGCGGAATTTCCCAAACATTTCAGCCCGCCCTGGCCGGGACGTTGGCAAGAATATTTGCGATCCCATTGAGAAGAACTATGCGTTGGACCATGCACTCCGCCCTGCGTACGATTGCATCTGACGCGACTCTGCGTGTGAGCGGGCGCAATGTAGTTTCCATTTTGTATCGACAAACGATGTACTAGCGATTTTCGAACATCCGAGTCTGCTCTGCTAACCTGACCTTGCGATCCAGATTTTGGCCTTCTTAAAAACATTGGCCCAGCGATCGTGAATCCTCAAGAAAGATGAAGGTATTTTTTCAATGACTTTTCTAGCGGTACTTTTTCTTGGCCTCTGGATCACCGGAATCGCAACCTCGAACACGATGGGTGGCTTCATTCACGTTCTACTGATCCTGGGAATCGTAGTGTTCGTCAATGGAATGATTCGGGGCAACAGAACCTCCAAGCTGCACGAGTTGCACGCCTCAACTCCGGAGCCCCCTCAGCGGTAATAATTCAAGCTAGGGCTTTACCAACTCGTGCCGTCGTTCCCGTCGAATCCCAGGGATCGAGCGTCATCGCGCCCGCTATCCACCTGTACAATCCAGCCAGCAGCTCGAACGCCCGGGTGGCGAAAATGGGCAGACGCACGGGACTTAAAAGCGGAGCTCGATATCGTGTACGTCGAAGTAACGAAAGGGGTTGCGTGGCGGAATGGCGTACCCAGGGGACTTCAGGAGGACTTGAGTGCCGTCTAGGAAACCGGCGATGCAGAACTGCTCAAAGTCGGCGAAACCTTAATTGGCAATGCTGGCCAAGCCCGTCGAGACTCCAGCCAAGAAAGTTTAGGGCACTCCTACCACAAACTCGGAGCCGAGTTTATCCAAGTGTCTTCATGTCGGCGTCGTGCGGTCATGAGCCACAGGGAACAGGAATGTCTACAACTTACAAGACGCGGGTGGCTCCCTAAAAACCTTGTCAGGAATTTTTGGAAATCGGTATCTGAGTTCCACTCAGGATCCCCGAATGAGAGCAATGTCTCCTTCAGCTGCCCAACTTCTTAGGTCTTTTCCAGTGAGCGCGCAAGCCATCATCGACGGAAACTGATCCGGAGTACAGGCGAACACCGGACATCCAAGGCTTGCGATTCCTTCTGCGTGTTTCGCTTCATAAGCTGGATGTCCCGAATCTGAGAGTGCGAGCAGCACGATGAGATTTACCCCACTCTGCTTGATTGCCGCGGCACGTGCCAGCATCGACTTGGCATCGCCTCCCTCGTACAAGTCGGTTACTAGAACAAGATTCGTCTTTGTCGGATTCTCGATCTGCTTTTCGCAATACGCGAGCGCCGAGTTGATATCCGTCCCGCCCCCTAGTTGAACCCCAAAAAGCACCTCTACCGGGTCCGCGAGCTGATCGGTCAGGTCCACGATCGATGTGTCGAAGCAGATCAGCTTCGTAAAAAGTCCGGGGATCGATGCCATGACGGCTGCAAAAATCGATGAGTACACGACCGAGGTAGCCATCGATCCAGACTGATCGACGCACAAGATGACATGATCAAGCTGAGCGCGGGACTTCGTGTGGCGTGCGTGTCCCACCAGCGTCTCAGGAACAACCGTGCGATGTTGCGGTTGGTAATGACGCAGATTTGCGCGGATTGTTCGCGGCCAGTCGATGTCCGCGTGACGAGGTCTCCGCGTTCTCTGAGAGCGGTTCAGCGCGCCTCTCAGAGTCTCACGCGTGTTGTGTTCGAGCCTGCGCAAGAGGTCGTCGACAACTTTCCGGACCACCTGTCGTGCCGTTTCAAGGGTTTTGCCGGGAATCGCAGCGCGTAGCGCGATTAGATCGGCGACAAGGTGGACATCTGCCTCCAGAGTCGAAAGAAATTCCGGCTCCAGCATCAGAGCCTTTAAGTTCAGGCGCTCGAATGCATCTTGCTGGACGATTTGTACGACGGGGGTCGGGAAGAACTCACGAATGTCTCCGAGCCATTTTGCGACCCGCGGAGAGGAGGCGCCGAGTCCGCCTCTGCGCTTCTCTGGGCCACTGTCGTACAGCGCAGAGAGAGCGGTGTTGAGGCGTCGGTCACGTTCTGAAAGCTCGTTCTGCTCGTCATCGGCGCCGAGAGCGAGTTGCCACCGTCGCCAGCGCTCTTTCTGAGAGATCATGCGGGTTCTCCGAGGCCGAGGATTTTGTAGAGCAACGGAAGTGCGGCCTCGAAAGCAGGGTTGGACTCGGGTGCGAGGTGCGAAGACGCTGATGTGCCTTGCTGGCGTCCGCGCTGAACTTTCTCAAGCACGCGGCGGCGTGCAACTGTGTCGAAGCTCGACATGCTTCGGCGCAGCAGCGGAAGAGAATCAGTGAAGTCCGTTTCACTGAGCTCGCAAAGCCAAGCGTCAAGTAGTTGCAACAGCGGCTCGTCTTGCAGGAGTACTTCCGACCCGCCGCGCAAAAAACCTTCAAGGAAAGCTCCAGACTCTTTTGGCTGACGAGCGCCAGTGTGCCGCGCAAACTCCGCTGCAACTCGTTCCAGTTCCCAAGCGCGCACGTCATGCAGGCGACGCAGGCTCAGGCCGGCAATCGACGACGTGACCTGGTCATCGCTCACGATCTTGCCCAATTGGTCTCGCCACGAAGAAGTCAGCGCGTCATCGCCCAACAGTCGTAATGCCTCATCGTAGGCCTCCATGGCGGAGATGTGTGCGGCGGCGGTCTCCTCATCCAGTCCACGCGAGCCCATTCGAACGCCGGCATTGATCTCAACGCTGATGGACAGGATTAACGAGCGAAGCGCATCCTCCGGGAGGCGTCGAGCGGTGCCGTAGCGAAGCACCCGGACCAGCGGAGAAACTGCCTTCATCAAGTCGGTGATATCGCTGGAGTTGACGGCGACAGCCTGAAGTTGCTCAATGCACGAAGCGGCGGTTTCCGGCAGGTCCGATACGAAGGCGCGTTGGATAAGGCCGGCAAGCTCCGTAATCGAAGTTGTTTCGCGTGCTTTCTTAAGAGTTGCATTGGCGGCGGCCTGTTCGATTGTGGCTCCATAAACCAGCGCCTCGGCCAGCGAAACCGAATACCACGGCTCCCATTCGATGACCCACACTTCGCGGAATGTGCCTCGGCCGGCTTGCGCATCCAACAGCTTGCCCCATGGAACATTGATCAAGTTCAACCGGTGCAGCAGAGTCGATTTCAGCAGTCCTGCCGCAGAACGCAAATCGAGTTTGATCTCCAATTCGAGATCTTGCGGTTTCAGACGCGTCTTGCGTTGCCACTCGGCGAGGTCGCGCGCCAGCGGGTTCTGCGGAACCCGCTCGCCGATCTCGCCCACGCGTTCGCCGATGTACAACTTACGCTCCAACATCGCCAGCGGGACCGGATTCCCATCGCACATAGCAGCCAGCGATGCCTCGCGCATTTCGGCAATGCCGGGCATCGGCAGATCGCGCAGGGCAGCGAGTCCGAGGGCCAGCCGAGTCGCCTCAATGGCGGAAGCGGTTGGGGCCGTATAGCCCTCCTCGCGGAGCTTGGATGCAGTACGCGATTGCCAGGCCGACGCGAACTCTTCAGCGCTGGGCAGCTTCTTGTGCGTGTACAGGGACCACAGATGCCGATACCATCCGGGCGAAATCACACCTGCTCCGTAACCAGACAATGCGCTGAGACGGCTGTCTGTCCACGGTACCCACGTTGCTTCGACCTTTAGGCGAGGCAGGTCTTTGATGAGTGCTCGGTCATCTGCCGCCTGTGTAGCCTGCCTAAGTCCGCTGATGTGCCACGCACCAGTAACAACAGCGATATTTCCTTCAACCTCTTTCAGCGCCGCTCGTATGTTGGTGCGCATAAAAGCCTCGCGTTGATTGTTGCGTAATACTTCATCCGGCGATTTCGGGCTGAGGCCTTCCTGCGCGCGCGCTTCTGTCATTGCAGTTTCGAGAGATGCGAACACCGAAAGCGCCTTTTGTCCGCTGGCGCCGTGCTGTTCGATCAAGCCATTCCAGAAAGTTTCGCCATCTTCATATCCGGCCGCACTTGCGAGCAAATCTAGTGCATCTGCGCGTGGCTGAGGAGGCGCGTTTTCTAGATCTTGTCGTGTGGCTTTTTGCAACGCGAGCGAGATAGCCGCAGGGCAATCAATGAATCGGACCGACCGCTCGTGTTTCAGCGCCCATTGGATCGCCTGCCATTCAGGAGAGAACTCCGCAAACGGCATGAAGGAGGCAAGGCTCGCCTCGTCCGAGGCATGCACCAACATGGCGACAGGAGGCTTTAAATCCGGGTCAGCGATGTACTGGATCAGCCCATCACCTTCCGGAGGTCCTTCCACCAGGACACATGCTGGGTCGAGTACGTCCAGCGCTTTGCGCAACAAGGCAGCAGATCCAGGACCATGATGACGTATCCCGAGAATGTGCACGCGTTCGTCGGCTTGAACGGGCATGGTTAACTAAAGGACCTCGCGAATCGCTGAGTAAAGGTCCGACCAACCATCGCGCGTCCGCACCACGCTTTCGAGATATTCCTGTAGTGCGACCTTGTCTTGCACAGGGTCCTTCACAACCGCGCCGACAAGATTCGGAGCAAGGCTCTCCGCTGTCATTTCTCCATCGCCGAAGTGGGCCGCTGAGGCCCATGCGCTAACACCGACGGAAATTGCTTCGGCTGTCGACAGCGAGCCTGTGGAAGATTTGAGTTTTGTTTTGCCATTCAGAGTCTTGCCGTCACGCAACTCGCGGAACAGCGTTACCACGCGCACCAACTCTTCATCAGCAGGACGGATCGGCGGCAGCTCAAGGCTTGAGCCGATCTCGAGAACGCGCTTCACGACGATACCGGTTTCCTCTTCCAACGTAGCAGGGGACGGAAGTACAACGACGTTAAACCTACGTTTGAGTGCGGACGAGAGATCGTTCACACCTTTATCGCGATTATTGGCGGTCGCAATGACGTTGAACCCACGCTGCGCTTCAATCGCCTCATTGAGTTCGGGGATAGGTAGGATCTTTTCGGAAAGAATAGTGATTAGGGTGTCCTGCACGTCTGAACCCATACGCGTGAGTTCTTCGAGTCGCGCGATACTTCCCTCTTCCATCGCTCTCGTCAGTGGGGTCTTAACAAGAGCCTCGCGCGACGGTCCCTTTGCCAGCAGCAGGGCATAGTTCCAGCCATATCGCATGTGGTTTTCATCAGTTCCTGCCGTGCACTGAATCATGCGTTGCGACGATCCCGAAATCGCAGCTGCCAAGTGTTCCGATACCCATGATTTGGCTGTTCCGGGCAATCCAAGAAGCAGGAGTGCGCGGTCGGTCGCGAGCGTCGCGACGGCGGTTTCAATCAGGCGGCGATTGCCAACGTACTTTGCTGAGATTGGAGTGCCGTCGGCCGCCTTGCCTCCAAGAATGTAGGTCACGACCGCCTTAGGCGAGAGACGCCAGTTCGCAGGACGAGTAAGCTTGTCGCCTGCGGCAAGAGCGGACAACTCGTGCGCATAGACTTCTTCCGCGCTTAGTCTTATTCGGCCAGAAGCTTGTTTAGACATGGGTACGGTCGTTCTCCATTCCATCGAGGATCTCAAGTAGTGCAAGGGGAGTAATGGTTTGTGATTGGTCGAACTTCGTCAGTTGCTCTCGAAGCTCCTGTCTTTGCGAGGCCGGACATATCGCGGCGATCATTTCAACCCACGGCGCGCCACCGCGCTCTTGTTCGGGGACTTTCGTCAACAACTTCGCGTGAAGAGCAATCGACATGACTGAAGATGGCGCCTCTGAATCCGTGATTCGATGTAGCCAGTCCCATAGAGAGTAGGCCGTCGGCACATCCTTGCGATACGGATGCACAACGATCTCCTCCCATCGCTGACGCTCTGATGCTGTCATCGTGCCTAGCGTCTCGAGTCCGGCTTCAAACATACGTTCCCACGCGTTTGGCAGGTTCGCGATCACAAGCTCGAGCAGATCGAGACGGCATTCGTTCGTCGCGATCAACGCCAAGGCAAGAAGTAAAGGCTCGTCTTTTGAAGCAGATTCAATCAATTCCTTTTCGGTGACTTTGAACGCGCCCGCCAGTTCGCCGAACGACACGTCGGTAAATGTTTGGAGTATCCATCGCGATGCAGCCTGATCCTTTAGGTTCGCCGGAAGCTCAGTTTTCAATATGGTGTGCTTCCGAAGTAACCCGCTCTGGCTTTGCTTGATTCGTTCCAGGCATGCGCCCAACGCCGGATTCTCGCTGCTTGCACCTAGCCGCGCGAGGAATCTCGCCGCGAGCGCTCGCACGCGCGGCGCTCGATCCTTCTCCAACCTGCTTAGGAACGGTTGGTCGGATATGCTTAAGCGGGTCTGGAATACTTGTAGCAGACGGAAGCGGGCATCAGCCTCTTCTTGCGCCCAAGTGGACTCAACCAAGGCACGAGCGGCATCCGCATCATCGCGGCGCCGTTGCTCCAGGTATGCAACACTTCGTGAAAGCGTCGCTTGCCTCCAGTTGCTCTCATCAAGCAGCTCTGGATCGAAATAACTTCGCGTCTCTGCGTCTGGTTTTTGCCTGTCAGCCCACTGTTGTGCAGTTGGACCAAGCTTCTCCGCATTTGACCGAATAAAGCCATCGATCAACGGCAGGTCGAATGGGTGCGGACGCAATCTCAGTCGATCGAAAACACGCGCCAAAGCACGCCCCGGATGCTCAGTGACATTCTTCGTAGTTAGCAGTCGAATCAGCGGGCGGCGCAAACCATCGGCGATGATCTTTCGGTTATCTTTTATTTCCGGTTCAACGATGAACGACTCCGGTGTCGAAGGGCGCTCGAAGCGCAGCGCTTGTCCCATGAGCGTGAGCATTTCGAGTGCGCCATCGGAACTCAAACTCGAAGGACGAATCAAGTCGCCCGGCAGCGGATGCCGCGATGTTCCTCCCAACAGTGATGGCAGAACCTTTGTGTGTAAGGTAATCGGGTTCATGAGCGCATCCACCTTCCGAGCTGTGTCTCTGCCCACGCCAAGGTGAACTCGTATCCATTCCACAAACCGATTCCATCAATGCGATCGAGACTTGCAAGCGGCGAAGCCTGATTCGCCTGCGATGCATGCAGCGGCAGCGATAGTCCGCTCTCGTCATCGCAGAGGTAGAGTTGTTCTCTATTTCGGCGGACGCTGGCCGTCCGAAAACTCAGCGGAATCGTCCCCAGCCAGGGAAGCTGTGCCAACGCGTGCTCGTACTTCGCATATGAGGCGCTGAGAGGTTCGTCTGGCAACGTGAGCGGTTCACTACTTTGTTCAGCGCCTTTCTTCAGCGTGTTTATCTGTGCGCGGAGCGGGATGGTGGAACGGTAAAAGCTCAACTCAGCGTCGATTTGATCCCCTACCAAGTAGCCGCCCACTGTGGCTCCGGTAGAGATCGGTATGAAGTCAAGCAGGACCGCGCATTGCGGCATTCCATCTGTGCCGCTTTGACGCCATAGCCAGGTCTCAACCCTGCGCAGGCGGTCTGGTTGTGCCTCGGAAAGCACCGCGAAGACTCGCCATTTTGCATTGACTCGCAACCTCTCGGAGTCATTGAGCAGGGCCTCTCGGGTGACCGACCAGCCCACGGCTTGTCTTGCATCTGCCGCTAGTAATTCGGGAAGCTCCGACGTGCGCCGGTATGCCTGGCTGATCAAATGGACTTGTCCCAGCTCTCGTATCGCGGCTGAGGGACGCGCGGGTCCCGGCAAAGTAAAGAGCCTCGTCGGAAGTCCATCGAGCCGCCCTGCAAGCCCCGGGGCTTTCGCGTCGACCAATCTTTGCGCGATCGTGCGGCACACCTGAGCAGTCTGCGCGATGAAGTTCGCCATTCCTTGTTGAACCTGGTCTGACAACCAAGTGTCGAGGTCTTCGAGACCTGCCAGCACCGCGGCCTCTCGCTCCAACCGATTTCTTTCGCGGGTCGCGGCAGCGCGTTGTTCCGCCTTTGGATCGACATCAGCACCAGCTGCGGGTATCTCGGTGAGACGAATGGAGGGTCTGGTTTTCGGCTTGGCTTCATCATCAGTCTTGCTTGGCGAGTTCGATGTTCCGCGCCTGCGGAAGAGCCAGTCCTTCACCCAGTCGGGAACCGTCGCAGGAGCGAACGCAGCAGATCTATCGGCTCGCATCCACATGAGTGCCAGCGCGTGCTTACAAGGGAATTTTCTGCTGGGACACGTGCACTTGTATCCGGCGTTCGCCTCGTTGATTACCACGCGATACGGAGTCGCGCCAGAGCCTTGGCATTCGCCCCAAGCAAGTCCTTCTCCTTCCGCCAACGTCGGCCAATAGGACGACTTCAGCAACTTCCGCGCTGCCGTCAGCGATGCTTGGTCCGGCGCGAGTGCCTCAATCCTCTCGAACGTGAGTGACATCCTGCCTCATAGTAGAGCAGCCATCAAACAGTTCCAAATTCCTTGCCGTTGGTGGGCAGGATTGCTTCTCGTACAATCGGTCTAGATACAAGTCCTGTGCCTCGTACTCGCATTCTACTGGGCAAGGTTCTTATGGGCCGTAATACGGATGGCTAGCAGAAGAGGTATCAGTAGCGCCGGGAAAGGCGTCGTTGACCAAATGGATTAAGAAAATGGTGCTCGAAAAATCATGGTCGATACAAGGTTTTCATGCTAACTTGATTGAGTGAAGCGCCTGCTTCAATTTCGATCGTCATTACGACTCAGTCAGTCCCGACTGAGTTATTAACTCCTGCACAATTTATAGCTTCAGGCCCGTGGCGGAACTGGCATACGCAGCTGCCTCAAGAGCAGCCCTGTTGTGGGTTCAACTCCCACCGGGCCTACCAGAATTCTGTCGTTCTTTGACGATTCAACGGAGAGCGGGCCGGACGGTAAGGCACTTGTCTGCTAAACAAGGGTTCTCGCAAGAGGCTAACGGGTTCAACTCCCGTGCTCTCCGCCACGCGGAAGGTACTGCTGAATTGGCGGGCAACTGGTCCTGAAAACCAGGGCATCGTGATGAGCGATGGGCGTTCGATTCGTCTACCTTCCGCCAAATTTGCACAGGTGCGTGAGCCCGGCCGAAACGGACCGGCTGTAACCCGGTCTCCCCTAGTGGGACTCGGAGGTTCAAATCCTCCCCTGTGCACCATGTGCCAGCGTGCGCGAATTGGAATAGCGGCCTGTCTTAGAAACAGGTGTTTGAGAGTTCGAATCTCTCCGCTGGCACCAGATTTTTCAGAAAGAGAATTAACTCAAAATGAACCAATCATTAGAATCCAGACTTGCTCGAGTCAGATTTTCGTCCCTAACTCCTGGCGCGGATCGAATCCACTTTGTAAACGCGGAGGACGTGCGCATCGTCTTGGGCCGCCTTCCCAGCGAAGCATGGCATCGCGTGCGCGCAGTTCACTTCAATGATCGGAGCCACGGTGCCCGCACTCTCGGCTATGTCAACCAGGGACTACGGGAAATCGCTCTCTGTGCACTCCCGCCCCGCATGAGCCTGACAGCTGCTCTCGCGAAGGGCCAGACACCGGAGCAGTTCGGAGCCAAACGTGGCCAGAAGTGGCCGGCACTGGCCGTTTGCCGACTCATGCTCTACGACGTGCTTCTGCACGAGCTCGGCCACCTGCAGTTGATTGATGGAGACGCACCTTCGAAGCGCCTCAGATTTGCTCGCGAGAAATTTGCTCAGAGGTTTGCGGCA